>Ga0105047_10017587_pt1 | contig 11135 bp, 6 predicted proteins | sample MAT04_FD_78384 | JGI IMG/M metagenome (GOLD analysis project Ga0105047, IMG submission 78384) | Freshwater microbial communities from Lake Fryxell liftoff mats and glacier meltwater in Antarctica - MAT-04 (megahit assembly) | ecosystem: Environmental > Aquatic > Freshwater > Ice > Liftoff...
CCGAGACTCACATAGCGGCGCGGTGTCCACGCGCGGATGAGGTCGGGCAGCGCGCGCACATAATCGGTCGCGGCGATCACCGGCGCGTCGCTGCCTCGCAGGCACTGCTCTACCCACGGTGTGCGGCGCTGCTCGGGATGCGCCCGGTTCCAGTCGTCACAGGCCAGGGCGTCCCGGCGCAGTTCGGTGAAGCTGGTGACACTCCATACCTCGGCGTTGATGCCGTGCTCGCGCTCCAGCAGTTCAGCGGCGGCCAGCACTTCGCGCAGGATGGTGCCGCCGCCCAGCAGCGTGACCCGATTCACAGCCGGCGCCGCATCTGACGACACGGCCGGCGGCGCATCCGACGACACGGCCGGAGGCGTGTCTGGCAGCGCTTCTGGCAGCGCATCTTGCGGCGCTCCCGGCGCACTGGCGTTGTACTCGCGCACCCGGTGCATGCCGCGCAGGATGGCCTGCTCTGCACCCGCCGGCAGCGCGGGCTGCGGGTAGTTCTCGTTCATCACGGTGACGTAGTAGAAGACATCCTCCTGTACTTCGAGCATGCGGCGCATGCCCTCGCGCACGATGGTGGTCACCTCGTAGCCGAAGCAGGGATCGTAGGCGACACAGTTCGGATAGGTCGAGGCGATCAGGTGGCTCGTTCCGTCCTGGTGCTGCAGGCCTTCGCCCGAGAGTGTGGTGCGCCCCGCGGTGGCCCCGATCAGAAAGCCGCGCGAGCGCATGTCGGCGGCGGCCCAGATCAGATCGCCGATGCGCTGAAAGCCGAAGATCGAATAGAAGGTATAGAACGGCAGCATCGGCAGGCCGTGGGTCGAGTAGCTGGTCGCCGCCGCCAGCCAGGACGAGATCGCCCCGGCTTCGGTGATGCCTTCCTCCAGGATCTGCCCGTCGCGCGCTTCCTTGTAGTAGACCAGCTCGTCGCGATCCTCCGGTTCGTACAACTGGCCGACGGCGGAATAGATCGCCACCTGCCGGAACAGCGACTGCATGCCGAAGGTGCGTGCCTCGTCGGCGACGATCGGCACGATCCGCTGGCCGATCGCCGGGTCCTTGAGCAACTGGCCGAGCATCTGCACGAACACCATCGTGGTCGACTGCTCGCGTCCGTTCGACCCCTCGAGCAGCTTCGTGAAGGTATCGAGCGCGGGCACCGGCAGCACCGGCGCCGCACTGATCCGCTCGGGCAGGTAACCCCCGAGTGCGGCGCGCCTGGCATGCAGGTAGCGCATCTCGGGACTGTCGTCGTCCGGTCGATGGAAACGAAGCTGCGCCACGTCGTCCCTGGAGATCGGCAGCGCGAAGCGGTCGCGAAAGGCGAGCAGCGCCTCCTCGTCGAGTTTCTTCTGCTGATGGGTGCCCATCCGGCCCTGGCCCCAGTGGCCCATGCCATAGCCCTTCTTGGTCTGGGCGAGGATCACGGTCGGCTGTCCGCGATGGCGCAGCGCTGCGTGATACGCCGAATGGATCTTCACCGGGTCATGCCCGCCGCGCCTGAGCCGGTCGGTGTCGGCATCGGTGAGATGGGCGACCAGCTTCTGCAGTTCCGGATATCGGTTGAAGAAGTTCTCGCGGTTGAACGCGCCATCGGTCGCCGCGTACTTCTGGAACTCGCCATCGACCGTCTCGTGCAGACGGCGCAGCAGCACATCGTCATGGTCGCGCGCGAACAGCGGGTCCCAGTCAGAGCCCCAGAGCAGCTTGATCACGTTCCAGCCGGCACCGGCGAACAGGCCCTCGAGCTCCTGGATGATCGAGCCGTTGCCGCGCACCGGACCGTCCAGGCGCTGCAGGTTGCAGTTGACCACGAAGATCAGGTTGTCCAGACCCTCTCGACTGGCCAGCGACAGCCCGGCGAGCGACTCCGGCTCGTCCATCTCGCCGTCACCGACGAAAGCCCATACCTTGCGGGCGGCGGTTGCGAGCAGACCGCGATGCTCCAGATAGCGAAGGAAGCGTGCCTGGTAGATCGCGTTGATCGGACCCAGGCCCATCGAGGCACAGGCGAACTGCCAGAACTGCGGCATCAGCCAGGGATGCGGATACGACGGCAGGCCGCGGCCGCCGGTTTCGCGCCGGTAGTGATCGAGCTGATCCTCGCTGATCCGGCCTTCCAGGAAGGCACGGGCATAGACGCCGGTGGCCGAATGCGGCTGCAGGTAGACCACATCGCCGTCCTGTCCGGCACGGAAGAAATGATTGAAGCCGACCTCGAACAGGTCGGCTGCCGAGGCATAGCTCGCGATATGGCCGCCCAGCTCGGGATGCGCGCGGTTGGCCCGCACCACCATCGCCAGGGCGTTCCAGCGGATGATCGCCGACAGGCGGTTCTCGATATCCAGGTCGCCCGGATACTGTGGCTGATCTTCCAGCGCAATCGAATTGCAGTACGGGGTGTTCAGCACCGGCGGCAGCGGTACCCGCTTCGCGCGCGCGAGCTCGAACAGTTTTCTCAGCAGGAACGTGGCCCGCTCGGCGCCTTCGCGCGCAATCGTCTGCTCGAAGGCCTCCAGCCATTCCCGGGTCTCGTCCGGATCCAGGTCAGGCGGCGCGACCCGCAGGAAGGCGCGCGATGCAAGGTCGGTGAGATTGGTCATGGGCGGCACGCTCCTGCGCGATTCGGTTCACCACCATGGTAATGGTGGAGCACTGGAAGTTGCTGCCGAACAGGCGTGTCAGAAGTGCTTTTTACGGCATATCATGCTGCATTCATCCGTTCTGTTGAAATAACATGCCGCCAGCACTGCCCCGACCATCGTCACCCCCGACGCGCAGAGCCGCGCTCGATCCGACCGACCTGCGCATCCTCGACCGCCTGCAGCAGGACGCGCGGATATCGAATGTCGAGCTCGCCCAGGCGGTCAACCTGTCGCCCTCGCCCTGTCTCGCGCGGGTGCGTGCGCTGGAGGCCTCAGGGGTGATCGATCGCCATGTCACCCTGCTCGACCCGGCCTCGGTCGGCCTGGATGTGATCGTATTCATCCAGGTCGCGCTGGAAAAGCAGGTCGAGCCGATGCTGGACAAGTTCGAGAAGGCGGTGCGCGACCGGCCCGAGGTGATGGAGTGCTACCTGATGACCGGCGACTCGGACTACCTGCTTCGGGTGATCGTGCCCGATGTGCGTGCGCTCGAACGGTTCATCGTCGATGTGCTGTCCCGACTGCCCGGCGTGGGCAACATCAAGTCCAGTTTGGCGCTCAAGCAGGTGAAGTATCAGACCGCGCTTCCCTTGCGCGCGGCCGCCGGGGAGACGCAGGCGCGGCCAGCGGATTTTCGCACCCCCGGTCGCGCTCCCGGTCGCGCTCCCGGCCACACCCCCGGCCAGAGTCCCAGCCACAATCCCGGTCCGAGTCCTGGCCGCAGGCGCTGACCAGGAAGCCCTTGCACTTCGCCCAGGTCAATCGGTGGCGCGTGCCCCGGAGCGCTTGACCAGTTCCGCGTATTTCGCCACCTCCTTCTTCAGAAACGCGGTGAACTCGACCGGGGGCATGAACACGCCTTCGGCGCCGTCGCGCTCGAACGCCGCGCGCACATCCGGGTGCGCATGCACCTTGCGCAGTTCCTCAACCCAGCGGTCGACGATCGGGCGGGGCGTGCCGACCGGCAGCCAGGCGCCGTACCAGATGTCGGTATCGAAGCCCGGAAAGAACGACGCCATGGTCGGCACGCCGGGCAGCGCCGCAGCCGGGCGCGGCGTGGTCACGGCGAGCGCCCGCAGCTTGCCAGCGCGGATATGCGGCAACGCACTGATGCTGGCGACAAAACCCATGTCGACCTCGCCGCCAAGCAGTGCTGCGATCACCGCGCCCGCGCCCTTGTAGGGAATATGGGTCAGTTCGATGTTGGCTGAACTCTTGAACAGCTCGCCGGACAGGTGGCTGGTGGTGCCGGTGCCATTCGAGCCGAAATTGAGCCCGCCCTTGCGCTTCTTCGACAGGGCGACCAGTTCCTTCGGCGACTTCACCGGTACCAGCGGATGGGTGACCAGCGTCAGCGGCGCACTGGCCAGAAAAGCGACCGGCTGCAGATCGTTGAACAGGCTGTAGTTGAGCTTCGGGTAGAGCGAGACGTTCACCGCGATCGAGTTGGTGGTGACCATCACGGTGTAGCCGTCAGCAGGCGCCTTGGCGGCAATCTCGGCGCCGAGGTTGCCGCCAGCGCCGGCCCGGTTGTCGACCGCGACGGTCTGCCCGAACGATTCGGACAGGCGGGCGGCGAACTGGCGGCCGATGATATCGGTGCCCCCGCCAGGCGCGAATGGCACCACCATGCGGATCGGCTTTGTCGGGAACTGCTGCGCAGAGGCAGTCATCGGGACCAGCCCGAGCGCGGCTGCGATCAGCGCGCTGAAGCAACGCGAGTGTCTGGACACGGTATCTCCTTCGAAGGGTACTGATCGGGGGGGCTTGAACGCCACCTTGCAATACTGACCAAGGATGGTGCACGCGAGCGCTGCGCAAGGCAAGCCGATCGTCTGCCTCAAGGGGGGACAGACCCTGAGGGTCCGTCCCCTCGCCGCTACTCGAGCGCACTCGAAGTTCGAACTCTGCCGCAAGCGGGAGGCCGGGACAGACCCTCAGGGGTCAGGTCTGTCCCCTGGTCGCTACTCGGACGCCCGTGTCCCGCCGCGATCGAACAGGATCGACCGATCGACCTGGCGGATGTCGGTCTTGCCGCAGAACGCCATGGTGATGTCGAGTTCCTTGCGGATGATCTGCAGGCAGCGGGTCACCCCCGCCTCGCCCATCGCGCCCAGACCATGCAGGAAGGCGCGCCCGATCATCGTCGACTTCGCGCCCAGCGCCACCGCGCGCAGTACATCCTGCCCTGAGCGGATGCCCCCATCGAACCACACTTCGATCCTCGGCCCGACCGCATCGACGATGGCAGGCAACGCTTCGATGGTCGACGGTGCGCCGTCGAGCTGGCGTCCGCCATGGTTGCTCACGATCAGCGCGTCGACCCCGGCGTCGACTGCCAGACGCGCGTCTTCCGCATCCATGATGCCCTTGACGATGAGCGGCCCACCCCAGCGGCGCTTGATCCATTCCACATCGTGCCAGCCGAGCGTCGGATCGAACTGGGCGCTGGTCCAGGAAGCAAGGCTGGAGGTGTCGCCGACCCCCTTCACATGACCGACGATATTGCCGAACTGTCGGCGCGGTGTGCCCAGCATGTTGAGGCACCAGCGCGGCTTGGTGAGAAGATTGAGCAGGTTGACCAGGGTCGGCCTGGGCGGCGTGGACAGACCGTTCTTCACGTCCTTGTGGCGCTGGCCCATGATGGTCAGGTCGAGGGTGAGCACCAGCGCCGAGCAGTTCGCCGCCTTCGCCCGGTCGATCAGCCGTTCGATGAACTCGCGATCGCGCAGCACATAGAGCTGGAACCAGAACGGCTTGCTGGTGCGCGCGGCGACATCCTCGATCGAACAGATGCTCATCGTCGACAGCGTGAACGGCACGCCGAACTGCTCGGCGGCACGCGCAGCCAGAATCTCGCCATCGGCCCACTGCATCCCGGTCAGGCCGGTCGGCGCCAGCGCGACCGGCATCGACACCGGCTGGCCGACCATCGTCGTCGCCAGCGAGCGGTTGTCGATGTCCATTGCGACCCGCTGGCGAAACTTGAGCTTCTGCAGATCGGTCTGATTCGAGCGATAGGTGCTCTCGGTCCAGGCCCCGGAGTCGCAGTAGTCGTAGAACATCCGCGGCGCGCGCTTCTCGTGCAGGACGCGCAGGTCTTCGATGTCGGTGATCACGGTCAAGGCGGATCCCCGGTCAGTTGACCACGCGGCCGGCACGGTAGCGCAGCAGCGACTGCAGATCGGGCTCCACACCCAGGCCCGCTGCGGCCGACATCACCCAGTGACCGTCTTCGATCAGCGGTGCCGGTTGCGCCAAGGCATCGCGCAGCGGATTCGGATTCGAATCGACCTCGAGCAGGCCCTCGCCGCCGACTGCAGCGAGCAGGTGCGCCGAGGCATTCAGGCCGATGCCCCCGCCCAGGTAGTGCGGGCAGTAGACGAGCCCGGCGGCGACGATCGCTGAGCCGACATCGAAACAGCCGCTGATGCCACCCCACTTGATCACGTCCGGTTGCACGTAACTCAGCGCGCCGCCAGCCAGCGCCGCGGCGAACTCGGCCCGGCCGCGCAGGTTCTCGCCTGCGGCCAGCCGGATCGGCGAACGCTCGGCGAAGCTGCGCCAGGTCTGCACCGGCGTATCTGCAGGCATCGGTTCTTCCAGCCAGAGCGGATCGGCTTCGGCCATGCGCGCGGCCATCGCCAGTCCGGTCTCAAGGTCCCAGGCCTGGTTCGCGTCGATCATCAGGGTCGCCGCAGTCCCCAGCGCGGAGCGCAGATCGCGCAAATTGCCCAGGTCCCGGTCCACGCCGAACCCGACCTTGAGCTTGAAAGCGCGAAAGCCGAGGTCACGCTGCGCCAGGGCGACTTCCACCGGGCGGGTGGGATTGATGCCGCTGGCGTAAACAGGCACCCGTGCTGACACCCGCGCTGGGACCCGCGCCGCCCCGCCCGCCGCCCCATCCGCCGCCCCGTCTGCAGGCAGGCGCGCCGCGGCCTCGGGGTTGAGGCAGCGCCACAGCGGCAGACCGGCGCGGCGCGACACCAGATCCCAGGCCGCGATATCCAGGCCGGCGATCGCCTGGGCGAACGGGCCCGGCTCGTCGGTCTGCAGGACCAGCACCCGGGTGCGCCGGGTGAGGTTGTCGAACAGCGCAGCTGGCGATTCATGCGCCCTCTCGAGGGCGAGTGGTGCGAGGACTTCCTCGATCAGCCGCGCACGATGCTCGGCGCCATCGGGCGGCCAGTTGGAGAACACTTCACCCCAGCCGTGCGCGCCCTCGGTGTCCTCGATGCGTACCGCAAGAGCTGCACGGCTCTTCATCATGCCGAATGAATTGCGCACCGGTTCGGCGAGCGGTACACGCCAGACGAAAGTGTCGACGCGGGCAAGGCGAAGCGTGCGCTGGGTCGTCATGCGTCAACTGGGGAGGGTCGGGAAGACGGCAGCAGATGATAGATCGCGAACGCCCCGTCGGCGTCGCTCCAATAGCGCCGGCAGACATAGCCTGCCTGGGCGGCCAGCGCCACGAACTCACTGGGCGCGTACTTGTACGAGTTCTCGGTATGGATCGTTTCGCCGGCCCGGAACTGGAACAGGCGCCCGCCAACCCACACCTGCTGGTCGACCCGGCTCTCAAGATGCATCTCGACCCGGCCCAGGGCGGCATCGTAGCGGGCACGATGGCGGAACCGCTCGAGTATGAAGCCCGCGTCGAGCTCGGCATTGAGGCGGGTGAGCAGGTTGAGATTGAAGCGGGCGGTAATCCCCTGCCGGTCGTCATACGCCGCTTCCAGCCGCGCGGCGTCCTTGCGGGTGTCTACCCCGATCAGCACGCTGCCCCGGGCGCCGATCCAGCAGGCGACCCGCTCCAGGAAGGTACGGGTCTCCTGCGGTGTGAAGTTGCCGATCGTCGAACCGGGAAAGTACAGGGTGCGTGGTTCATCGCCCAGCGCAACGTCATTGGGCAGGCGCTCCAGAGCAGTGTAGTCGGCGTGGATCGCCACCACTTGCAGCGCCGGGAACTCGCGTGCGGTCTGTGCTGCGCCCAGCTCGAGCATCGAGTGCGAAATGTCGATCGCGACATAGGTCGAGGGCGCGGTCGACCGGATCAACAGCCGGGTCTTGATACCGGCGCCACTGCCCGGTTCGATCAACGTCCCGGCGGTCGGCAGCGATCCGGCAATCTCCTCCAGGTGCTCGCTCAGGATCGCCGTTTCGGTGCGCGTCACGTAGTACTCGGGCAGTTCGCAGATCGCCTCGAACAGTTCGCTGCCCAGTGCATCGTAGAACCATTTGGCCGGCAACGACTTCTGGGTCAGCGACAACCCGGCATACACGTCCTCGCGCAGGGAAGCGCCGACGCCGGCGGTCGGGACGAACACGAGGTTGGCGGGCGGGGCGACCATGACGGCCCGAATGGTACCTGCTCGGTCAGGGTGGCGGGAAACGCGCAACGCTGATGTTCCGCCTGGCCATCGCCGGACAGACCCGGTTCAGTCAACCCGCATCAGGCCGGCCAGCCAGAAAGACGCGGTTCCGACCCTGCGGCCGGGCCGCCGCGCTGACCGCTGGCCTGCGGTCAGATCAGGCGCAGCGCGAAGCCACTTTCGATCCAGCGGCGGATGCGGGTCGCATCTCCGATGCGCGAGGAAATGCCGTCGGAGTCGAGCAACACGAAGATCATCGGCTCGCCATTGATCTTCACCTGCATGACCAGGCAGCGGCCCGCTTCGCGGATGAATCCGGTCTTCGACAGGCCGATCTCCCAGTCAGGCCTCGCCACCAGCTGATTGGAATTGTTGAACTGCAGCTGAGCCGCCCGATTGCCGGGCGTGTCGACCAGCGCACCTGCGGTGGTGCTGAACTGACGGATGGCCGGAAAATCCATCGCTGCACTTACCATCAGCACCAGGTCCTGCGCCGTTGCCACGTTGCCGTTGTGCAGGCCGGTCGGGTCTTCGAACCGCGACTGGTGCATGCCCAGAGCGCGCGCCTTCATGTTCATCTGCGCGATGAATCCGTGATAGCCGACCGGCGAGGTCCGTGCCAGCGCTGCGGTCGCGCGGTTCTCCGAGGACATCAGCGACAGGTGCAGCATCTCGCCGCGCGTGAGCCGGGTGCCGGCAGCCAGTCTGGATGGCAGACGCCGGGTGGCGTCGATGTCTTCCTCGCTGATGGTGATCAGCTCGTCCAGCGGCTGGTTGAAGTCGAGCATCACCATCGCGGTCATCAGTTTGGTGATCGAGGCGATCGACCGGACCTGGTCGACGTTGCGCGAGAACAGCAGCTGGCCGCTGTTCTGGCCCATCACCAGCACTGCGCTGGAGCGCAGCACCAGATCGCCCGGCGCTTCTGCCGAGTGCGGCGTGTCGGGACGCACCCGCATCGATACCGGGGTGGCGCGCATGCTCGTTTTCATCACACCGCCCTGGCCCTGCGCCGGGATGGTCACCCGGACGCGCTTGGGCTGCCCGGCTGCCGCCTGGCGCGGGCGGGGGGCACGTGAAGCCGCCGACTTGCCGGACGAGACCTTCCGGGCTGACGGTTTCGCCTGAGCGGGACCAGCCGCCGACCGAGTGGCCTCGGGTTTCTTGGCGGCAGATTCGCGCTGGGCGTGGGCCTGGGACAACGGCACGGAGGCGATACCTGCGGCAATACCGAGGGTCACCAGCAATCTCTGGAACGGACGTATCGTCACTATGCTGACCCTCTTGTTGTAGACCCAACCCTGTTCGATGGGCAATTATCGACAGCCCTAGCGTGAACTTTAGGGCACTCACCGCCACGAATTCCCGGATTAGATAACGAAAACCGTGGCTTGGCAACAGTCCTTGAGACTCGGTCTAATCTCAATGGGCTCCGTTCACTGAGTCGAAGCCCCGGCAACCGGGCTTTTCCCACCGACAGACAGGGCTGGATCGGTCCGCTCCTGCTGCTGCAACGCCCACATCTGCGCATACTGGCCGCCGGCGGTGAGCAAGTCACGGTGGGTGCCGCGCTCGATGATCCGGCCCCGATCCATCACCAGGATCTGGTCGGCGTCGATGATCGTCGACAGGCGGTGCGCGATCACCAGCGTGGTCCGGCCGCGCGCGATCTGTTCCAGTTCGCCCTGAATCGCCTGCTCGGTCTCGGAATCCAGGGCCGAAGTGGCTTCGTCGAAGATCATCACCTGCGGATTCTTCAGGATCGCCCGCGCGATTGCCACCCGCTGCTTCTCGCCGCCCGAGAGCTTCAGTCCGCGCTCACCGACCGCCGATTCATAGCCTTTTGGCAGCGACTCGATGAACCGGTGAATGTGCGCCGACTGGGCCGCGCCTACCACCTCCTCCGCCGAGGCCGAGGGTCGCCCATAATGGATGTTGTAGCGGATCGAGTCGTTGAACAACACCGTGTCCTGCGGCACGATGCCGATCGCCCCGCGCAGGCTGGGCTGTGCCAGCCTGCGCACATCGATGCCACCGATCGATATGCTGCCCGCCTGAACGTCATAGAAACGGTAGAGCAAGCGCGCCAGCGTGGACTTGCCCGAGCCGCTGTGGCCGACCACCGCCACCTTGGCGCCAGCGGGCACTTCGAAGCTCAACTGGTGCAGGATCTGGCGCGCCGGGTCATAGCCGAAATCGACCCGGTCGAAGCGGATCGCCAGGCTGCCGGCCGGCAGCGGCAGGGCGTCCGGGGCATCCTGGATTTCGCGATGCTGGCCGAGCAGAGCGAACATGCGGTCCATGTCGGTGGTCGCCTGCTTGATCTCGCGGTAGGCCATGCCGAGAAAGTTCAGCGGGATATAGAGCTGGATCAGCAGCACGTTGACCAGCACCAGATCACCCAGCGTGAGTTCCCTGGCCGCCACACCCTGCGCCGCGAACACCATCAGCACGGTCACCCCGGCGGCAATGATCAGGCTCTGGCCGACGTTGAGCAGGCCGAGTGAGGCCTCGGTGCGCAACGCCGCGGACTCGTAGCGCTCGAGGCTGCGGTCATAGCGGTTCGCCTCGTACTCCTCGTTGTTGAAGTACTTCACCGTCTCGTAGTTGAGCAGGCTGTCGACTGCGCGCGTGTTGGCTTTCGAGTCCAGTTCGTTGGCCTCGCGCCGGATCGCGCTGCGCCACTCGGTGACCCAGATGGTGAAGAACACATAGAGGCCGACAGCGATGAAGGTGACTGCCGGAAAGCGCCAGTCGAACTTGGTCAGCAGCACCGCAGCCACCAGAGCGAACTCCAGGATCACCGGGATGATCGAGAACAGCATGTAGTTGAGCAGGGTGCTGATGCCCCGGGTGCCACGCTCGATGTCGCGCGACATGCCGCCGGTCTGCCGGTCCAGGTGAAAGCGCAGGCTCAGGCTGTGCAGATGCCGGAACACCGACAGCGCGACCCGACGAATCGCCCGCTGCGCGACGCGCACGAACACCACATCGCGCAACTCGGCGAACAGCGTGGTCGACATGCGCAGCAGGCCGTAGGCGAGCAGCAACGAGAACGGCACCATCAGGACTGCACGCTCGGGCGACAGCGAATCGACGATGTTCTTCAGCACCAGCGGCACGA
>Ga0105047_10017592_pt1 | contig 11132 bp, 11 predicted proteins | sample MAT04_FD_78384 | JGI IMG/M metagenome (GOLD analysis project Ga0105047, IMG submission 78384) | Freshwater microbial communities from Lake Fryxell liftoff mats and glacier meltwater in Antarctica - MAT-04 (megahit assembly) | ecosystem: Environmental > Aquatic > Freshwater > Ice > Liftoff...
CTGGTCATCGCCGCGTCGTCGCCTCGAGATGGACGACGCGGCCTTCATCGATCGATCGACGGTGATCTCCTGTTCGTGACGACCGCCTTCGGCGAACACCGACAGGTCGAGCGCCTCGCACCCGTTCGGGAAGTCGACGATGACGAAGGCGTTGCCGACGATGTCGGGCGTGTGCCCGTCGTACACCTCGTCGAGGTGGTCGGCGTCCTGGCCGCCCGATGCCATCACACGTACGGGGTCGGCCTCGGCCACCCGCGCATCAGGTCGAAGAAGTGGCAGCACTTCTCGCCGAGCGTGCGACCGGTGTCGGCGCTGAAGCGGTTCCGGTTGTCCACCTTGACGAGGAACGCGAGGCGGTGTCGACACAACGACCACACGCTGGCGACACGCCGACGACACGCCGACGACACGCCGATGAGGCCGACTACACGCCGATGAGGCCGAGGACGCCACCTTCGTAACCGACGATCGTGACGTCGTAACGCTTGTTGCCGGCGGCACGCTTCGACAGCTCGACGACCTCGTCCGGTATCCCGTCGACCATCTCGGTGAGCCGCAGGTGCGGCACGCTCGGTCCGTTGAGCAGGGCCGAGACGATGTTGACGATCTCGTAGAAGTTGTCGCGCAGGTTCTCGCCGAGTTCACCGGCGGCCACCGCTTCCTTGGCCACCTGATCGGAGATCATCGCCAGCGCGGCACCGGCGTTGGCCGCGAGCTTCAGGTCGGCGACGCACGCGCCGATCAGCGCGTTCTTGTCGTTCACGAACAGGCCGGTCACCCACTTCTCCTCGGTATCCACCTCGGAGAGGTCCGCGACCGGTCGCTTCGATACCGAAACCGGTTTGCCGAGGAGATCACCGAGGAAGTCGCGGACGTCCTCGGGGATCGGCATCCGCCGAGCAGGTGTCCCGAGAGGCATCAGCCCACCACGGCACCGACGACTTCGGCGAGGCGTTCCGCGTCGAAGGGCTTGGTGAGCAAGAACGCGGCACCGCCGGCGATCGCCTGTTCTTTCATCGCCGGGTTCGACTCCGACGTGACGAACCCGAACGTGGTCTGGTTGCCACTGGCGCGCAGGTTCGTGAGGAACTCGATGCCCGTCATGTTCGGCATGTTCCAGTCGGACATGATCAGGTCAGGGACGAAGGTGGGCACCGCGGCCAGGGCCTGGGCGCCGTCTTCGGCCTCGAAGACCTCGTCGATCTGCAACCCGCTCTGGCGCAGCGTGCGGAGCACGATCATGCGCATGGCCTTGCTGTCATCGGCGATCAGGACCTTCATGGCTTCCTCCGTGGATCTTCTTGCTGTCGAGTTGCTGGCGAGTTGCTGGCGAGTTGCGGGGCTGGTGCGTCAGGGTGGGGTGGATACCCAGGGTGCCCGTCAGACGAGCAGTCCGAGGCGGTTGGCCTTTTCAACCGCAGACGTGCGGTTGGGTACGTCGAGCTTGCGCAGGACGTGGGCCACGTGGGTCTTCACCGTCTCGGTCGAGACGTAGAGCTGGTTGGCGATCTCGGCATTGCTCGACCCGGCGGCCAGCAGCGTGAGCACCTCGCGCTCGCGGCCCGACAGCATCGGCTGCACCATCGGCTGCCAGCAGCCGGCGAGTTGGCGGAGGGCGACCTCGTCGAGCACGCATGCCCCACCGGCGACCGTGCGGACGGCGTGGACGAGGGAGGTGCTCGGGGTGTCGTTGCACAACACGCCGGCCACACCAGCATTGACCGCAGCCGACACGATGCCGACATCGGTGGTGGTGAGCAGCATCACGGCTCGCGCGCTGGGTGAGGTGGCACGCAACACCGTCATCACGGTGTGACACGACTCGTTCCCCGGCGGCTCGTCGAGGACGACCACCGTGCCGGCATGACGGGCGATCACGTCGATCGCCTCGTGCACCGTGGCGACGCACGCGATCACGACGAAGTCGGGCTCCGCCTCGAGGCGCAACTGGACGGCCTCACGCAGCACACGGTGCTGCTGCACGACAACGACAGGTATCCCTTGCAGGTCCCCCACGTGGTGCAGGTCGTCGATCGCCGATGCGGTCATGGGTCCGACAGTCCACGATGGTCGGTCCGTTGCAACCAGGGCGGCCGAATTTCCATCGGCCCACAGCCGATGTCTGGAATCGGGGCGAGCGGGAAACACCGTTGCCCAACAGCCCCGACCACCCATCGGAGCGCCGGCACCTTCGAGTCTCGGCCCCCGTTCCACCCAGGAGATCCCGGGTCGTCCAACACTCACCGTGGCACCGTCGTTACTCGAAGTAGCTAGGTGCACCAGACGCGTTCCCCTGAACGGGTGACACGCGACCCCCCTATGTACGGCCCCCCTAAATGAGTCGTACGGAACTTCCGGGGGAGGGCTGCGATCGCCATTCTGGAGTCGTCCCGAGCGGAGGCTTGGACGCCCGGAGGTCGGGCAATCACAGGAGTGACACGGAGACAACATGGCGGGCGCGGACAGCTCAATGGCAATGGCACCTGAAGATTACGTCGATGGCAATTCGGCGTTGTTCCAGCGCCGACGCGAACTGCAACGGCAACTCGCCGAGCTCGACGACGAGATCGCCGACCAGCGCACGGTCAACCGCGCTCGGCGGCAGGTGGAGGACGTCACCTCCGAGATCGTGCAGTTCAACCTCGGACTGGTCCGCTCGTACTGCAAGCGGTTCACCGCCAACTCGAGCCGGGACGACTCGGCCGACTTCGAGGCCGCCGGCCTGCTGGGTCTGATGCGAGCGATCGACAGCTTCGACCCGGCGCAGGGCCGGTTCGGCCAGTGGGCCTTCAAGCCGATCCAGCGCGAGGTGCTGCGGGCCGTCCGAGACGCCGATCACCCGAACGTGAACCTCGGCGACTTCGAGCGCCGTCCAGAGATCCTGCGAGCGTTCCGTCACTTGCAGGGCGACGACGACCGCTACAGCCCGACCCATGCCGAGGTGGCCACCGTGGTCGGCGCGACCATCGATCAGGTCCGACGCGTGCTCAACCCCCCGAAGCTCGAGTCGGTCGACCAGGCGGCCTCCGAACAGCACGATGCCACCCTCGGCGACACGATCGAGAGCGCGACCCCGGGCCCCGAGTCGGTCGTGGTGTCGAGCATGATGCTGTCGGCGCTGCGCACCCACGGCCTCACAGCGCTCGACTCGCGAGAGCTGTTCGTCATCGTGCGCCGCTTCGGCCTCGACGGCGAGCCGCCCGAGAAGCTCGCCGGCATCGGCGAGACGCTCGGGCTGTCGCGTGAGGCAGTTCGGCAGATCGAGGCGAAGGCCGTTGCCAAGATCCAGCACCCGATGGTGCTGCGCAAGGTGCAGCGGCACGGTCGCGGCTGACCGCTCCGGCGCACCGCGCCGCGCTCGGCTCCATCGCATCCCCATCACCCCATGCCGTGTGACGGCGCGACCCTCCGCCAGGGTCGCGCCGGCGCCGCGTCCGAGATACAGCACCCGGTGCGGTCGGGGGTGATCCGGGTCTCGTGCGCGGGCACGGTCGGGCGCGGGCACGGTCTGGCACGGTCGGGTGGGCCCGGGGGAGGGTGAGACCCCGCGAAGTCACCCGCGAATCACGCTCAATCACCCTGAGCGTTCTGGCTCGTCCGGGGACGGTCTTCGTCACGGAACCACACGGATCGTGGCTCGACGAAGTCTCACGGAGGAAGTCATGCCCACTCGGATCATCGAACCGACACAACGTCGGTCATCGACCACACGTACGACCAGCGCTCGCGCAGCGAAGCCGGCGATGCGACCCGCTCAGGTGGAGGTGGCCAACCCGTGGGCAGGCCGCCAGTCGCCGTGCACCGCCGCCGAGGAGCTGGCGTTCGTCGACGAGCTCGAAGTGCTGAGCGGTGGTCACGACGTGGACGAGTTCGAGCGACGCGACGTCACCGTACTCATCACCGCGTTGCGATGCGGTCTGATGCCCGACGAGCTGCTGGCCCAGGCGCCCGGTGCCCGACCCGCTCGTCTGCTTGCTGCCCACCGCGAGCTGGAGGGACGTCGTCTGCTCGCCGAGCACGCATGGCGCACCATCGTCATCGATCCGTCGCCACTCACGCTCGAGAGGTTCGGACCGTGTGCAGCCGAACTGCTCCCGGCCGTCATCAGCCAGCTGGCCACATGCGTGCACGACACACTGCGGCTCGTCGCAGCCACCGAGGACGCCGCCGACCAGGTGGTGCGGGCGACCCGCCGCGTGCAGATGCTCGAGGACCGGCTCGCCGACGCGGCGAACGACCCCGAGCGGGCCCGCGAGCTGGGCACCCTCTTCTACGACGTGCACGGACAGGGCGCGTGGAGCCTGCCCACGTTCCTACCACCGCGGGTCGGCAGTCTGGTGCCGCTCCGGATCGCCTCGTTGCTGGGCGACGACGTCGCCGCCTCACGACGTGCCAGCTGACCGCCACCGCCCGAGCGCGCCCTGACCTACCATCGATCCATGTCGACGGCCATACGAGCTCGATGAACGCTGGCACGCGTCCGCCGGTGGATGCCTGGGTGCACCTGCCCCCCACCGAGTTGCTGGCGACGGTGCAGATTCATCCGGCGCCCGACATCCCGCTCGCCTCGATCCGCCACCTGCTGCGTCCGTTGCACGACGACGAAGGGCGGCTGATCGACTGGTACCTGTTCGCGTCGGGCTTCGAAGATCGCAATGCCGTCGCCGAGTACTGGTACTGGCGAGGTTCGTGGCGACGCCAGTGGCCGATCGGTTCGGTGGCTCATCTCGGCTGGCTGCGCGACACCATCGCCGACATCGATCACGACCTCGACGCTCGTTGCCTCGATCGACTGCTCGAGGTGGTCGTCGCGTCCGGCGGCGAACGGGCGGTACAGGTGGCTCCCGACAACGGTCGCGCCCTGCTCGCCGAGCTGACGACCGTCCGACTGGCGTTGTCCGTCGACGACCGTCACGGGTGGGGCATCGTCGACGACATGCCGACGAGCACACGTGGCGGCGGAGTCGCCCGCACATGGATGGCGCCACCTCACGACCTGCTGCTCGCTGGCACGACCACGTCGGCGGTGATGCTCCGCGGCGACGGCCGCCTCGGCATGTTGCACCCAGCCCGCGCGACGAATCCCTCACCGGCGCGTGCCTCCGACGACAGGCCCACCGTCTCCGGCGTTTCGGGCGCTCCCGGCATTCCCGGCGACGCAAGAGTTCCTGGCCTCACCGGCGTTGCTGGCGTTGCAGGCGTTGCAGGCCCGGTCGATGTGTTCGAGGGAGTCACTGCTGCCGACCTCCGTGGTGACACGGTGATCGTGCTCAACGATCGCGGCAGCTCACTGCGTCTCTCACAGGACGACGCCCGGCCGCTCGGGTGGCTCGTGCCGCGATCGCTGCGTTGGCACGTACGCCAGATCCCCCTGGTGGTGGTGTGGTCGAACCTGTTCGACGGCATGGTCGCCTCACTCCGGGTCGCCATCGACACGGGGGAGCCGATGGTGATCTCGGGGGAAACCGGAGTCGCCTGACGGACAACCCGGTGAGGTGCATGCCCATGCACCTTCGACTCTGGACTGTCTTGGAGGTGATGAGCGACACGACCGACCACGTCCGCGACGCCCTCAGCAGCATGTACGGGGCGGTGGCTGCGTTGGTGCGCGAGGATCGCATCGGTATGGAGCTGCTGCTCGACGACCTACGGGGTGGCTTCGACGACGTGACCGAACTGCTCGCCACGATGGCATTCGCCACGCTCGACCGGCTCGACGCCGCGCTCACCACCGGTGTCGCGCTGTCGTCACGCGAGACCCGCGCGCTGGCCCAGCACGTCATGACCGAGGCCCACCGTTTCGCACTCGTCGACGCGATCCCCGTGCAGGCGGCGGCGCGTCGTCTCGACGCCGTGCGACGCCACGACCACGAGTTCGTCGCCGCCGAGGTGATGCACGCCCGGTCCGTCGCCTCCGACACAGAGTTGCTCTGGGGGGCGATTGCTCTGCTCGCCGCCACGGTGGGCGTGTGGGCAGAGCGGTCGAACCGCACGATCAACAAGGCCGTCGCCGACCTCTGCCTCGCTGCGTCGGTCGAACCCGCCGTCTGACCAGACGTTTTTTCGTGCGCATCGCGACGCGCGCCGGACAGTCTCCTCACGACAACGGCAGTGCCCAGGACGGGCACGCGACACGCTGCACGAGGAGACCACACCATGGCCACGGCCCGCCCCCTGGACGAACTGATCGAGAACACGCCCGAGTTGCCCTGGCTCGAGTTCGCGGCATGCAGTGACCTGGAGATCGACCAGCTCGACCTGTTCTTCGTCGAGGCGGGACGCACGATCGCCGCATCCACCGTCGTCCTCTGCCGCAAGTGTCCGGTCCGGCGCGACTGCCTCGATCATGCATACCAGCACGAGATCGTGAGTGGCTACTTCGGTGGCGTGTCGCCCGGCCGCCGCCGGGTGCTCAGCCACGCCGAGGCCATCGTCGAGATCGGGCGCGACCCGCGCTGACGACCGGTGGCCCGGCACACTCGAACGTGCCGGGTGCCGGGTGCCGGGTGCCAATTCCTACTGATCGTCCGACGGGCTGACGGGCGGACCGGCTGGGCAGCCGGTCAGGTGAGCAGACCGAGACGGAGCGCGCGGGCCACCGCATGCGTGCGGTCGCGGGCATCGAGCTTGTCGAGCGTGCGCGCGATGTGCGTCTTCACCGTGTCGGCAGAGATACCGAGATCGGTGCCGACCTCCTGATTGGTCATCCCCTCGGCAACGAGGGCGAGCACACCGAGCTCGCGAGCGCTGAGCGCCTTGGCGGCGCGAGACGGATCGCTGTGTTGACGTCGTTGCAGCAGCGCTGCGATCGCACGCGGATGGAGGTGACGCTCTCGCGCTGCCACCGTGCGCACTGCGATGCCCAGTGCATCGACCGAGCATGTCTTCGGCACGACGCCGAGACAACCGTGCTCGAGCGCTGCATCCACCATCACCGGGGTCAGATCGCAGGTGAGCACCAGCACGAGTGCGTCCGGATGGGCGAGCAGCAACTCGGCCACGTGGCTGAACGCAGCACCCTTCGGACCCATGGTCGGTTCGATCACCACCACGTCGGGATCGAGGTCGTCGTAGGTGCGCAGCAGTCGACGGGGATCGTCGAGCGTGCCGCAGACATCGACGTCGAGCGCCCCGAGATACAGCACGGCGCCACGCACTGCGACCACTTGATCGTCTGCGAGGAGGACGCGAAGTCGACCCTTTCGTGCGGACACGGGCGAACTCTATTGCGTATCCGTGGGAAGGCCGGACATTCAGGTCGGCCAGCCACGACACCACGTCGCCGACCGGCATCCGCAGTGTCCGGTGGGCGTCAGCATCAACGCAAGAACGCCATGGAACCGATCTGGGAGGATCTGGATGAACACGAGTGAGTTCGACGAAGTGATGGTGGAGTTCATCACCGAATCACGTGAGAACCTCGATGAGCTCGACACCGCGCTGGTGACGTTGGAGCAGCATCCCGATCCTGGTGTGATCGCGAAGATCTTCCGAGCCGTGCACACGATCAAGGGCACCTCGGGCTTCCTCGGTCTCAGCACGCTCGAGTCCGTCACCCACATCGGCGAGAACCTGCTGTCGAAGATGCGCGACGGCGCGCTGCCGATCACGCAGGAGAACACCACGGCCCTGCTGGGCATGGCCGATGCCGTGCGGTCGATCCTCGACAGTGTCGAGGCGACCGGCGGTGAGGGCACCGAGACCTACCCGAGGCTGATCGAGGAGCTGAGCCGCCTCAACAACCCCGACGCCGCTCCGGTCGCCCCGGCAGCCGAGACGCCGTCCGCGCCGGCCGCCGCCAAGGGGTCGCGTCGCAAGCCTGCCGCCGTCGCCGAGCCGGCGGCCGAGTCGGCGCCCGCGCCTGCCGGTCAGCGTCCGACCAAGGCCCGCGCCGATGCCAGCGTCACGCAGTTGAAGCCTCGCAAGGTGAAGGCCGCCGCGCAGGCGAAGAAGGCCGAGGAGATCGTCGTCGAAGAACCCGCCCGCACCGGCGAGCAGCTCATCGATCTCGGTCTGATCACCGAGGCGCAGCTCGACGACGCGCTCCTGCAGCAGGGCGCCGGCGATCCCCGCCACGTGGGCGAGATCCTGGTCGAGCACGAGATCGTGAAGCCGGCCGATGTGGTCGAGGTGCTGAAAACACAGGCCGAGGAACGGCCGTCGTCGAACGAATCGATCCGCGTCGACGTCGGCCTGCTCGACGACCTCATGAACCTCGTCGGCGAACTGGTGCTCGCCCGCAACCAGATCCTGCAGTTCAACGCCAGCTTCTTCGACCCGTCGTTCTCGGCCACCTCGCAGCGTCTGAACTTGATCACGAGCGAGCTGCAGGAGGGCGTGATGAAGACGCGCATGCAGCCCATCGACAACATCTGGAACAAGTTCCCCCGCATCGTACGCGACCTGTCGCTGTCGTGCGGCAAGAACGCCCGTCTCGAGATGGAGGGCAGACACACCGAGGTCGACAAGACGCTGCTCGAGGCGATCAAGGATCCGCTCACCCACCTGATCCGCAATGCGCTCGACCACGGTCTCGAGTCCCCTGCGGTGCGCATGACCACGGGCAAGCCCGTGGAGGGAACCGTACGGCTGTCGGCCTACCACGAGGGTGGCCAGGTGATCATCGAGATCGCCGACGACGGTGCCGGCATCGACGCCAACGTCATCCGTCGCAAGGCCGTCCAGAAGGGTGTCCTCAGCGCTGACGAAGCGGCGATCCGCACCGACCGCGAGATCGTGAACGTCATCTTCCAGCCCGGATTCTCCACCGCCGACCAGGTGAGCAACATCTCGGGCCGCGGTGTCGGCATGGACGTGGTGAAGACCAACATCGAAGCCATCGGCGGCACCGTCGACGTGCAGACGGTGGTGGGGCGCGGCACGACGTTCAAGGTCAAGATCCCCCTGACACTCGCGATCATCCCGGCCCTGCTGGTGAACGCCGGCGGCGAGCGCTACGCCATCCCGCAGGTGAGCTTGATCGAACTCGTGCGTCTCGACGGCGACAGTGCCGTCAGCGGCGTCGAGAGCGTGCAGGGCGCGCCGGTGCACCGGCTCCGCGGCAAGCTCCTCCCGCTCGTGTTCCTCAACGAGGTGTTCGGCACGGAGTCACGCCCGTCGGACGATGCCGTGAACATCGTCGTGGTGCAGTCCGACGACACCCAGTTCGGTCTGGTCGTCGACGACATCAGCGACACGGCCGAGATCGTCGTGAAGCCGCTCGGTCGGCTGTTGAAGGGCGCCGCCGGATTCGCCGGCGCGACGATCATGGGTGACGGTCGTGTGGCCCTCATCCTCGACCTGCTCGGCGTGGCACAGCTGGCCGGTGTGAGCAGCAGTTCGGCCGCACGAGCCCAGGCCGAGGCCAACGCCGCACGGGCGCTCGATGCGAACTTCGAGCGCGAGTCGATCCTGATCGTCGGCATCGGCGAGCGGCGCTTCGCTCTCCCGCTCGCACACGTCACCCGCCTCGAGGAACTGCCGCTCGCCGCAGTGCGCACGGCCGGCGACCACCGGGTCGTCCACTACCGCGACCAGATCCTGCCCCTCGTGACGCTCGCCGACCGGCTGGGCATCTACTCGCAACCCGATGACGGGCAGAGCCTGCAGGTGTTGGTGTGCGGAGCGGGCGAACGCAGCGTGGGCCTCATCGTCGATTCGGTGTTCGACATCGTCGACGAACGGCTCGAGTACTCGGATCGCACCGAGACCTATGGCGTCATGGGCACCACCGTCATCGGCGGTGAGGTCACCGACGTCCTCGACATCCGGGCCTTCGTGGCCCACGACATCCTCGTCGCAGCGGAGGCAGCAGCCTGATGAACACCACCACCCTCTCCCAACCCTCGCACCAGTCGACGACGGTGAACCTGTGCACCTTCCGGTTGCACGAATTCATGATCGGCATCGACGTCACGCTCGTTCAGGAGGTGCTCAACCGTCAGGACGCGACACGGATCCCGCTCGTGTCAGACGTGGTGCAGGGTCTGATCAACCTGCGCGGTGAGATCGTCACCACGATCGACCTCCGTCGCCGACTCGGTCTGCCGCAGCGGTCCGCGGAGGACCCCTGCATGAACGTCGTCATCCGCACCGCCGATGGTCCGGTAGCACTCACTGTCGACCAGATCGGCGACGTGATCGATGCCGACGAGAGCCTGTTCGAATTCCCCCCTCCCACCCTTGGCGGCCCGCACCGCGAGTTCGTCACCGGCGTGTTCAAGCTCGACGAGAACCTGTTGCTCCTGATCGACCTCGACCGCGTCCTCGACCCCACCACCATCAAGATCCGAACCGAGGTGCCAGTATGAACAGACCCATACGTCCGGCCGGCACATCGGCGGCATCAGCACGCAAGCTCACCATTCCAGCCCTGTACCGCTACGGCGCGATCATCATCGCACTGCTCCTCGCGATCGTGACGATCGCAGAGATCGGAGCCGCAAAGGGAGAGAACTCACTCTCCGACGTCGAGCAGATCGCCGAGGTCCGCTCGCAGTTGCAGACCGCCGACATGATGCACGACGCGATCCGCGCCGTCGTCTACGGCAGCGGGCTCGAGATCGAGCTCGGTACCGAGCAGATCGAGACGCTGCGCGGCGAGCTCGACGAGAACATCGACACGTTCGAAGCAGCGATCTCCGATGCATCGACGATCGAGTCGACGGCGACGATCGAAACCCTCCTGGCCGAGACCGCGCCGCTGGTGACCGCGTACGGCGATGCGTCGATCGCCCTGTTCGGCAAGCTCGGGGACATCACGTCGACCGACGCGGCCACCGCAGGCCGAGCAGCCGAGCTCACCGAGGCGTGGACACGCTCGTTCGACGAGCTGAAGGTGAACATGGAGTCGCTGACCGAGATCATCGGTGACCAGATCGAAACCACCGCCGATGCCGGGCACAGCACCGGCGGCAACGTGAAGCGGATCATCTTCCTCACCGCACTTGCTGCGCTCATCATCATCGTCGTCATGTGGCGACGCCTCATCTCCTCGGTGCGCCAGAGCGACGCGATGCAGGTGGAGACGGCTCGGATCAGTTCGATGGTGGAGAACTCGCCGACGAACATGATGTTCTGCGCCCCGGACCTCACGATCCAGTACATGAACCCCGCCTCGGAGAAGACCCTAC
>Ga0105047_10017593_pt1 | contig 11131 bp, 8 predicted proteins | sample MAT04_FD_78384 | JGI IMG/M metagenome (GOLD analysis project Ga0105047, IMG submission 78384) | Freshwater microbial communities from Lake Fryxell liftoff mats and glacier meltwater in Antarctica - MAT-04 (megahit assembly) | ecosystem: Environmental > Aquatic > Freshwater > Ice > Liftoff...
GGTCGAGGGCCTCGCGCAGGTGCACGCTGCCATCGACCTGCTCGATGAGACCGACGTGGGTCAGGTGTCCGGGCACGACGTGGCTGAGGTCGACCGGGCGATGTCGCGGTTGGCAGCGGTCAAGCTGTCGCTCGTCGCAACCGCCCACCGACAGGGGGCCGCCCAACGAGCCGGGATGACCAACACTGGAGCCTGGCTGGCGGCTCACACCCGATCCTGGGGGGCCGATGCAGCCGCAGACGTCCTCCTCGCAACGGCTCTCGAGTCGGCCCTGCCGGCCACCCGTCTCGCCTTGGCTGAAGGGGCGCTCTCCCCCGACCACGCCTCCGTCATCGCTGGCGTGGCCAGCCGCCTGCCGGCGACGCTGACCGAGGCCGAGCGGGCCAAGGTCGAGGCGGCGCTCGTGGCGCAGGCGAAGCGCGTCGACCCCGCCCGTTTGCGGCGCTCCGCCCGCCGAGCCCTGCTGGCAGCGGAACGCTCGGCCGAGGAATCGCTCGCCCACGAGGACGCCGAGCTGCGCAACGAGGAGGACCGTGCCCGGAGGCGGGTGCGACTCACCATGCACGACAACCTCGACGGCACGATCACCGGCCACTTCACGGTGCCCACGCTGGCCGGAGCGATCCTGCGCAAGACCATCCAGCAGATGATCTCCCCCCGCCGACGCTCGGCACCTCTGGCAGGCGCCCCGGGGCCACAGCGGTCCGGTTCCTGCGCGGCCAGTGTCAGTGGTGGCAGTGCTGACAGTGCTGACAGTGCTCACAGTCCTGGCAGAACTGGGAGTGCTGACAGCGGCGGAAGTGCTGGTAGTGCTGACAGCAGTGGAAGTGCTGGTAATGCTGGCGCTCCTGACCCTGGCCGCGAGCGCGCGGGCGCCAGCGCCACCCCGGCGCCGACTCGTGACTGGGCGCACTTGTCCGGCGCCGCCTTCGTCGAGCTGCTCGAGCACCTACCCACCGAGCACCTCAACGGCAAGGTCGCTGCCACCGTCGTGGTCACGGTCGAACACGAACGCCTGCGCGAACAGCTCGGCGCAGCGCACCTCGACACCGGGCACGACGTGTCGGCCGCTGAAGCCCGCCGCTTGGCCTGCTCCGCCGGAATCCTGCCTGCCATCCTCGACGGAACCTCACTGCCCCTCGACCTCGGGCGCACCAGGCGGTTCTTCACCGAACCGCAACGCGTCGCCCTCGCGACCATCTACGAGCAGTGTGCTGCCGACGGCTGCGACCGCCCCTATGCGTGGACCGAACTGCACCATGAGGACCCCTGGGCCACGGGCGGACTCACCAACCTCGACCTCGCCGTGCCCCTGTGCGGCCCGGACCACCATCGCGCGCACGACCCCCGCTACGAGCTCACCGTCACAACCGACCCCCACGGACGCAAGGGCGTCACCTTCCGCCGGCGGAACTAGCCACCACGGTGGATCACCAACGGATCAGCCCACGCGCCGGTCCCGTGTCGACCTCGACGGTGACTGCGCCGGAGCCCGACTGTGGCAGCGCCCGACTGCGGCAAAGCCCGACCGCGCCGCGCCGGGCGGCGCAATGCGCATCGCGCCCAGCCGGGACGCCGGTCGCGTGTCGCCCCCCGCGGGTCGCCCGTCAACTATCGAGGGGGCCGGTGAGCGCTCCGCCGCAGTGGTAGACGTCGGGGCGGCGCAGTGCACGTCGCGCCCCGCGGGTCGCCCGTCAACTATCGAGGGGGCCGGTGAGCGCTCCGCCGCAGTGGTAGACGTCAGGGCGACCCGGCCAGACCTTGCCACCCTCGCGCATGTCGTCGTCGAGCTCGTTGCGCCAGGTGCCGCGCTCGTCGATGAACCAGCGGGCGGCGTGGTCCCACAGCCTGCGGTACCAGTGCTCCCAATGAGGATCGCCGGTCCGGCGCAGGAGCACCGCGGTGGTCTGGATGCCCTCGCACACCGGCCAGTGCAGGCGCACGTCCGCGACGGGGGCGCCGTCCCAGTCGACCGTGTAGACCAGCCCGGGGCGGCCGTCGATGGCCCACCCCCCGTCGAGCGCGCGCCGGGTCAGGCCGTCGGCGGCCTCAACCAGCCACGGCGGTGAATGGACGAGCGGGGAGGCATCGAGCTGGAGCAGGAAGCGCGCCCACTCCAGCGAGTGGCCGAACGTCGCGCCGTACGGGCGGAACGGGTGCAGGGGTTCGTCGCGGTTGTACTCGGGCAGCACCTGCCAGTCGGAGGTGAAGTGCTCGGGCAGCAGCCAGTCACGTTCGCGCGCAGCGACGTTGATGAAGCGGTCGGCGATGGCCAGCCCACGCTCGTGCCACACCTCATCCCCGGTGGCGTGGCCCATCGCCAGAAAGGCCTCGAGGCCGTGCATGTTCGCGTTCGCACCTCGGTAGTCCTCGGAGTCAGACCAGTCCGGCGCGAACGACTCGAGCAGCGCCTGCGCCTCGGCGTCCCAGAGCCGGGTGTCGACGACGCCGACGACCTGCTCGAGCAGCGCGCGGGCGCCGGCGTGCCCCACCGTGAGCGCGTTCGCCGACGCGAGCCCGACGTGCACGTGGTCGTAGGTCATCTTGCGGGTGACCGAACCCGGCTCGCTGAGCCAGCCCCCGTGCTCGGGGTCGGCGTGCAGGCCGGAGAGGGAGTCCATCGCATGGTCGAGCAGCTCCCCTGAGCCCGGCACGCCGTGCCGCACCCCGAGCGCCGCGGTGTACGCCATGCGAGCGGTCAGGAAGAGCTGGGGGCGGCGCCCCGGTATCGGCGACCCGTCGGCCGCCTGGTACGCGAACCCACCGGTGGGCAGGATCGAGCCGAGCGCGAAGGAGATGACGTCGGCGAAGCCTCCGTGCAGCCAAGCGTGGTGGCCCGGCTCGTCGAGCCAGGACCGTTGGCCACGCCCTGCAAGGACAACGCCCGACGCAGACGCAGGAGTTCTCGATTCCACACCCGCAGAACGCATCTGGCTCACAGCGGTTGCACCTCCAGCCGGTAGGTCGTGGTGTGTGACTCGCCGGGGGCGAGCGCCACGGCGTTCTCGAAGGCGTTGGCAGCCTCGATGCACACGAATCGCTCCCAGTCGTCGTCACCGATGTCGGGAACCTCTTTGGCCTTGGCGTCCCAGGGGTTCCACACCACGATGTTGCGCGCTCCGAGGGTGCTGACGACGAGCCGGCGCCCAAGGGCAGGATCGTGCAAGGTCACCTGGTCGCTCGTGCGGAACACGGCATCGGTCTCGCCGGTGAACACGAGATCGCCCACCTGCACCCGTTCGGTGCCGGTCACCTTGTCGAAGAACGGCTTTCCGTCCAGACCCTCGATTCGCGCGGCGTGCACATCGCCCACGACCAAGTAGGCGTGCAGCGCCTCCTCGTAGTCGAAGCCCTCGTCGCCGGTGTTCGTCGTCGTCAGCGACACCTCCAGGGCCCGGCCGACGCTCGCCCGCAGCTCGAGGGTGTAGCGGTGCGCCCAGTGCGGGGAGGTCGCCGCGTCGGAGGTGAGGCGGTAGGTGACGGTCGCCTCCTCGGCACCCTGCGTCTGCTCGACGAGGTCCCACATCGTGGTGCGCACGAAACCATGCAAGGGCTCCGTCCCCGCCGCGCGCCCCGGCCCGAACCACGGCCAGCAGACCGGCACACCGGCTCGGATCGAGCGACCGGCCGCCAGACGCAGGTCGGTGCTGACGTAGAGCACCGGGTCGGCCCCGGCCGGAGACCAGCTGGTCACCTGGGCCCCCTGGTCGTACACCTCGCCGGCGCCCGCGGAGGTCTCGAGGGTTCGCGGCGGAGACAGGGCGGCGGTCATGGCTCCAACCTAGGGATGCCGGGCGCCCGCCCACCAGCGGGGTGGCCCTGAGGGTTCCGCGGGCGGCCGAGCCGCAACCGATCGGGGGGCCGGACCGACCGGCGTCCGACCCTCGTCATCCGGTGGTCAGAGGCTTGCCGGCTCCCGCTCGGCATCCGCCTCAGTCGCCGACTCCGGTGCAGGCTCCAGCGCCTCCCGCCGACCGTCGCGCCGGTTGGCCAAGATGCTGGTCGTCGTCGCCAACGCCAGGATGCCGACGATGACGGCGAGCGAGGCGAGTGTGGGCACCTCCGGCACCGCCGGCCAGAGACCGTGGGCCCAGTGCAACACGAGCTTGACGCCGATGAAGGCGAGGATGGCGGCCAGCCCGTGACCCAGGTGGCGCAGCGAGCCGAGCGCCCCCTCGACCACGAAGTAGAGCGCGCGCAGGCCGAGGAGCGCGAAGGCGTTGGTCGCGAACACGAGGTACGGGTCACCGGTGATGCCGTAGACGGCAGGCACCGAGTCGATCGCGAAGACGATGTCGGTGCCCAGGATGGCCACGACGACCAAGGCCAAGGGGGTGAGGGCGCGACGCCCGCCCTCGCGCACGGTCATGCGCGTGCCGGCATACGACTCGGTGACCGGCCAGAAGCGGCGCAGGAGGCGCACGGTGCGCAGCGAGCCGATGTCGATCGCGTGGTCCGCCGACGACAGAGCGTCGCGCAGCACCTTGACCGCCGTGACGAGGAGCACCGCGCCGAAGAGGAGGAAGGCCCACGAGAACGACGCGATCAGCTGGGCACCGAGGGCGATGAAGATGCCGCGCAGCACGAGCGCCCCTGCCACGCCGATGAGCAACACGCGCTGCTGCAGCTCGCGGGGCACGGCGAACGCGGTGAGCAGCAGCAGGAACACGAAGAGGTTGTCGACCGACAGTGACTTCTCGACGAGGTAGCCGGTGTAGTACTCCAGACCCCGGTCGCCGCCGTACTGCTGCCAGATCCACACCCCGAAGGTGAGCGGGATGGCGACGTAGAACGCCGACCAGCCGACGGCCTCCTTCATCGACACCTCGTGTGGGCGCCGGGTGATGAGGAAGTCGACGACGAAGATCACCGCGACGGCGCCGATGGTGATCGCCCACAGGGTGGGCGTGCCGATCGACGGCTGGGCCGCGGCCGGGTCGGCGGCAGCGAGCAGGGACAAGGGGGGCATGGGTCTCCTCAAGACGAACCAGCGGTCTTGAGGTCTCCTTCACCGCGCAGCCGTGAGGCCGTTCGGCGCCGCGCCGGGTCCGCCGTAGGGCGGACGTACTGACCGGCACGAGCTTGGGAAGTACTCCCCTCGTGCTGAGGAGTCTAGGCAAGGAGGATGATTTCCCCAAGTCCAGGTGTGGAAACCCGGCCAACCCTCGACACGGCATCCGACGCACCCGCGTCACAGTCGAGGTCAAAGGCCGGCCTCTGAGACCCGAACATCACCTCGAACCGTCCCGCCCAACAACGGGTCGAGGTGAAAGGCCGGCCTCTGAGACCCGAACATCACCTCGAACCGTCCCGCCCAACGACGGGTCGAGGTGAAAGGCCGGCCTGTGAGACCCGAACATCACCTCGAACCGGACGAGGGGGGTCAGCGCTTGGTGGCCTCGAGCCGGGCCAGCGCCTCGACGCGCTCCGCGGCATGGTCGACGATCCGCTGGGGGTAGTCGTGGGCGTAGCCGTCGGGCTGGTTCCACGGCTCGTGCACCGCCGGCCCCGCCAGGTGGGCGAGCTCGGGCACCCAGCGCCGCACGTAGTCGCCGTCGGGGTCGAAGCGCAGCCCCTGCGTGACGGGGTTGAACACCCGGAAGTAGGGCGAGGCGTCGGTGCCCGTTCCCGCCACCCACTGCCAGCCGTGGTTGTTCGAGGCGATGTCGCCGTCGACGAGGTGCTCGAGGAAGTGCCGCGCCCCCACCGGCCACCACACGTGCAGGTCCTTGGTGAGGAAGCTCGCCGTGATCATCCGCACCCGGTTGTGCATCCAGCCGTGGGCCAGCAGCTGGCGCATCCCGGCGTCGACGACGGGATAGCCCGTGCGCCCGGCCCGCCACGCCTCGACGGCGTCCTCGGGCTCGTCGTAGCGCATCTTCGACATCTCCGGCCGCAGGTCTGCCCACGACGTGCGCGGATGGTGCCACAGCACGTCGGCGTAGAACTCCCGCCAGGCCAGCTCGTTCTCGTAGGTGTGCGCGCCCTTGCCCTGATCCCACGCGAGGTCGGCGAGCAACGTGCGGGGGTGCAGCACACCGAGCTTGAGGTAGGGGGAGAGCCGAGACGTGCCGTCGAGGTCGGGCCGGTTCCGATCGTTGCCGTAGGTCGCCACGGCTCGGTCGCGGAACTCGCGCCACCGCCGCAGCCCCGCCTCCTCCCCCGCCGGGGGCAGCTCGGGGAGGTCGGGTGCCGCCAGGGCCGCCTGCACGGCAGCCGTGGCGTCGGCGTCGCTCGGGGCCTGCCGCAGCGGCAGCTCGCTCGGGGTCGGCGCCGGGTCGGGCCAGCCGTGTGCCCGCCAGGCCTTGGAGAACGGCGTGAAGACCTTGTACGGCTCACCCGAGCCGTTGACCACGAGACCCGGCCCCACCGCGTACGGGGTGCCGGTCTCGACCCAGCCGATGTCGTGCCCTTCGAGCCGAGCCGCCACGGCGTCGTCCCGCCGCCGGCCGGCCGGGGTCGTCTCCCTCGAGACGTGCACCGAGGACGCACCCACGCGCGCCGCGAGCTCGGGAACGACGCGGCGGGGGTCGCCGTACAGCAGGGTCAGGGCCCCGTCGAAGGCCTGGTCGGTCGCCTCGAGGGTGGCCGCGAGCCAGGCCCGCCGCGCCGCACCGCCGCCGTCCCACAGCCGCGGGTCGACGACGAACGCGACCACGAGGTCGCCCTCGCCCGCTGCGTCTCGAGCGGCGAGCAGCGCCGGGTGGTCACGGCGCCGCAGGTCGCGGCGCAGCCAGAGCACGGAGGTCATCGCGCGTCCTTCACGACAGCCGGTCCAGGACCGGGGGGAGGAGGTAGAGCATGCCCAGCGACCAGGTCAGGTGGGTGATGGCCGGCCCGAGGATGCCGCCCGTCACGCGCCGCTGGAACGCCACGACCAGTCCGACGAGGGCGGCCGCGAAGACCAGCAGCGGGATGCCGGACGTGGCGGTGACCAGGGTGTAGACGATCGTCGTGACGGCCACCGCGTGCCGCCGCCCGACTCCGGCGTAGAGCGCCCCTCGGAAGTACAGCTCCTCGGCGACGCCGTTGACGATGGTGATGACGGTGACGACCGCGAGCGAACCGACCCGGGCGTGGTCGAGGAGCTCCTGCACCGGGTCGCGCAGGACCGGAACCTGGGCGACGACGACCGAGCCGGCCAGGAACAGCCCGAGCAGCAGAGCACCCAGGGCGAGCGACTGCACGACCGCCCGGCTCAACTCCCGGCCGTCGCGGGTGTGGGCGCGGCCGAGGTGCAGCGGGCCGGACGCGACCGCCCCGACGGCCCACACCGCCGCCAGGGCGAACGTGGCGGCGTAGAACGTCGGGTCGCCGGGCTCGATGCGCAGCGCCCAGGTCAGGATGCCGGCACCCACGAGCAGGGTGATGCCGACGACGATGCGCCGACGACGAAACGCCGAGTCGGGCTCGGTGTGGTCACGGGGCACCGGGTCGACGAGGGCGGCCCGCACGAAGGCGTGCAGTTCGGTGACCGGGTTCATCGGACGTCCCGGTTCACGACCCGCCGCTCCCACGACCGCCGGCCCACGCGGGGTCGGCGCTCGTGACGTGCGCCGGGTCGGCGGTGCCCGGTTCCGGGCGGGGGTACACGTCGTCGCCGGCGACGGCGTCGGCGACCGCGCGGTCGAAGTGCAGCGGGCCACCGGGGGGCGCTCCGACGACACCGTCGAGGTCGTGCTCGCCGCAGACCACCTCGTGCAGCAGGCTGCCGACGAGCGGCTTGGCGACGCCGGTCGGCACCGGGGTCACGAAACCGACCCATTGGCTGGCGAGGTAGGGGGTGAGCACGGGCACGGTGACGATGCGGCGCGACCTCAGACCGCCCACCTTGGCGAAGCGTTGGATCATCTCGCGGTAGGTCAGCACCTCCGGGCCGCCGATGTCGAAGGTGCGGTTGACCTCCGGCGGCAGGTCGGCGGCTCGCACGAGGTAGTGGAGCACGTCGCGGACGGCGATCGGCTGGATGCGGTTGTCGAGCCACTTCGGGGTGATCATCACCGGCAGCCGGGTGGTCAGGTGGCGCAGCATCTCGAACGACGCCGAACCCGAGCCGAGGATGATCGCGGCCTGCAGCACCGCCGTCGGCACGCCGCTGGCCATCAGCAGGTCGCCGACCTCGACGCGGGAGGCCAGGTGGTCGCTGAGCGGCCCGTCGTCGGGGTGCAGGCCGGAGAGGTAGACGATCCGCCCGACGCCGGCCTCCAGCGCGGCGGCTCCGAAGGTGCGGGCGAGCTCGCGGTCGCGCTCGACGAAGCCGCCCGCGCCGTCCATCGAGTGCAGGAAGTAGTAGGCGACGTCGACGTCGGCCAACGCGGCGGCGAGCACCTGGGGCGACCCGGCGTCTCCCTCGACGACCTCGACCCGGTCGCGCCACCAGCGATCGGCCACCTTGGCCTCGTTACGGGTCAGGGCGCGCACCTGCCACCCCTCCTCGAGGAGTCGGGGAACCAGGCGGGAGCCGATGTAGCCGGTGACGCCGGTGACCAGCGCCCGGCGGGTGCCCGTCACGGGCGCCGCTCCGGCACGGTCGTGGACGCGAGGCTGCGCTGGGATGTCGTGCTCATGGCGCTGTCCTTTCCAGCGAGAGGGGCTACGGGCGGATGACCACGCCGTGCTTGACGGGCCTCCCCCACAGTAGGCGGCCGAGCCGCCTCGACTCGCCGGGAGGCGCGCTCGTCGCGGACCACGACCAGACCCGACCGTAGAACCCTCGACACGGATCGTCAAATGTTTGTCAAACCTACCGACCGCGGGCTACCGTACTCGACGTGAGGGTTTCGGTACCGCCGACGATGCGGATTGGAGAGCTCGCCGGGAAGGTGGGCGTGAGCACCCACGTCCTGCGGGCCTGGGAGAGCCGGTACGGCTTGCTGCGACCGGTCCGGTCGGCCGGCGGCTACCGGCTCTACAGCCACGAGGATGAGCGTCGCGTGCGAGACGTCATCGCCCTGCGGGACTCCGGTGTGAGCGCCGCCGAGGCCGCCCGCCGAGTGCTCGACTCCGACCGCAACGGCTACGACGAGGCCGCGCACGGGACGGCCGGCGCCCCCGGGTCGACGCGAGGTGCCCGCGCGGGACGCGGCACGGCATCCGCGCCGGGGAGCCCGAACGGGCTGGCCCCCCACGGTCTGCGCGCCGACCCGCCGATGCTCGTGGCCCAGCTGCTCGACGCCGTCACCGCCCTCGACGAGGACCGTGCCCATGCCGTGCTCGACATCGCCTTCGTGGAGCGCTCGGTCGAGAGCGCGATCATCGACGTGCTGTTGCCGCTGTTCGTGCGGGTCGGTGAGATGTGGGAGCTCGGCCGCATCGGCATCGCCCAGGAGCACTTCGCCAGCAGCCTCGTGCGCCGCCGCCTCGGGGCGCTGTCCCTGACCTGGGGCGTCGGCACCGGCCCGGTCGCGGTGCTGGCCTGCCCGCCCGGGGAGTTCCACGACATCGTGCTGCTCAGCTTCGGCGTGCTCCTCGGGCGCGCCGGCTGGCGCATCCGATACCTCGGCCCCGACACGCCCATCCACTCCCTCGCGTCGGCCGCGCGGCTCACCCAGGCGGATGCCGTCGTGCTCGCCTGCCGCCGCCCGTCGGGGTTCCGCGGGCACGCGGCCGCCCTGAAGCGGCTCAGCGAGAACCACCCGGTCTGGTTGGCCGGCCGGGGGGCGACCCCCAGGGTGCTCGAGGAGGTCTCGGTGCGCCACCTCGGCGGTGACCTCATCGCGGCCGTCACCGCGCTCACCGCCATGGCGCGGGAGCGTCGCGCGGCGCAGCCGTCCGACTCAGCCGGCCACCTGTGACAGCGCATGGATGCCGAGACCGGCCAGGGCCCCGACGATCGTGCCGTTGATCCGGATGAACTGCAGGTCGCGCCCGACGTGCAGCTCGATCCGCTCCGCGGCCTCGTCGCCGTCCCAGCGGTCGACGGTGACCGAGATGACCTCGGCGAGCTCGCTGCCGTAGGTGTTGACGAAGAACGACACCGCCTCACCGAGCCGCGCCTCGAGGCGGCCGCGCCAAGCCTCGTCGTCGACCAGGTGCTGCCCGAGGTGCTCGAGCAGCTCGTCGCCGCGGGTGTGGAAGTAGGAGCTCTCGTCGTTCATGGCCGCCGTGAGCGATGCCCGGAACGACTGCCACAGCCCGAGCGCCGTCTCGGGCACCTGGGGGTGCGTCAGCAGCCGCACCTTGAGCGCCTCGGCCCGCTCCATGACCTCCGGGTCGCGCTGGAGGTCGGCGGCGAGACGTTTGAGCAGGTCGTCGAACGCCACCCGGGCGGGGTGGCTCGGGTCGTGCTGGATGTCGCGCAGCCAGTCGAGCACCTGCTGGTAGGTCCAGCCGATCACCTTGTCGTCGACCCACGGCGGCGACCACCATGGCGCGCGCTCGCCGAGCACCGCGGCATAGGTGCCCGGGTTGTCGGCGAGCCAGTCGCGCAGCTGCTCGAGCCCGAGGTCGACCAGGCCGCGGTGGGTCTGCTCGTCGACGACGCCCTCGAGCAGGGCGCCGGCGATGGGGGCGACCGGCTCCTGGATCAGGCGGGGCACGACGAAATCCTCGACCAGGGCGCGCACCTCGTCGTCGGAGAGCCTGCCGAGGCCGGCCCGGGCGACCCGCACGACCTCGGTGCGCACCCGGTGCCGGTGATCGGGCACGCCGAGCCACAGCCCGACCCGCTCCCCCACCCGTGCGGCGGCCAGCCGGTCGCGGGCGATCTCCTCGGTGAGGAAGTTCTCGGTGACGAACTCCTGCAGGCTGCGCCCGATCTCGTCCTTGCGCTTGGGGATGATCGCCGTGTGGGGGACAGGTAACCCCAGCGGGTGCCGGAACAGCGCGGTCACGGCGAACCAGTCGGCCAGTGCGCCGACCATGGCCGCCTCCGCGCCGGTGTTGACGTAGCCCCAGACCCCGCTGTGGTCGAGGTTGAGTGTCAGGGCATAGACGACGGCGGCGAACACGAGCAACGACACGGCGAGCAGCCGCATTCGGCGCAGCCCGGCGCGGCGGGCGGCGTCCGCGGGAGAAGGGGCCAGAAGACTCACGCGGCGATCCTCCCCCATGCCGGGCCACGAGCCGTTCCCGGATGCCGGTCAGCCGCCGGCCGAGGCTGCCGCGCCTACGCTGCAGCCGCCGGCCAACC
>Ga0105047_10017595_pt1 | contig 11130 bp, 8 predicted proteins | sample MAT04_FD_78384 | JGI IMG/M metagenome (GOLD analysis project Ga0105047, IMG submission 78384) | Freshwater microbial communities from Lake Fryxell liftoff mats and glacier meltwater in Antarctica - MAT-04 (megahit assembly) | ecosystem: Environmental > Aquatic > Freshwater > Ice > Liftoff...
CCGAGGCGCTCGAGCGCGCCGGCGTCACCGTCGTGCACGGGCGTGCCCGCTTCACGTCGCCCGACACGCTCGAGGTGCGCTCGGTCACCGGTACGACCCAGACTCTGGCCGCGCCGGTCATCGTCATCGCCACCGGCTCGCGCCCGCGCAGCCCGCGCGAGGTCCCGATCGACCACGAGCACATCCTCGACAGCGACTCGTTGCTCTCGCTCACCTACCTGCCGCGCTCGCTGATCGTGCTCGGCGCTGGCGTGATCGCCAGCGAGTATGCCTCGATCTTCGCGGCCCTCGGCGTCCTTGTCACGATGGTCGACCGTGGCTCACGGCCCGTCGCGTTCGTCGAGCCCGAGCTCACGAGCCACTTTCTCAAGGGCTTCGAGCGCCACGGCGGACGCTTCCGCGGCGGCCGCACCACGCGCAGCGTCGCCTGGAATGGCGTCGACGCGGTCGAGGTCGTGCTCGACGATGGCAGCGAGCTACGGGCCGACAAGCTCCTGTGCGCCCTTGGCCGCGTGGCCAACCTCGAGGGCCTCGACCTCGAGCGCGCCGGCCTTGCGCCAAACGATCGCGGCATCCTCGCGGCGGACGCGTGTGGCCGCACCGCGGTCCCCGGGATCTATGCGATCGGCGACGTCGTAGGCCCGCCCTCGCTCGCTGCCGCCTCGATGGAGCAGGGTCGCCGCGCCATGTGCGACGCTCTCGGCATCGACCCCGGCCCGGCGCAAGCCCTCATTCCCACAGGGGTTTACGCCATCCCCGAGATGGGCAGCGTGGGGCTTACCGAGGCCCAGGCGTGCGAACAATACGGCGGCGCGGTCATGGTCGGCCGCGCCTCTTTCGGTGAGCTCGCGCGCGGGCACATCGCCTCGAACGAGGACGGCTTTCTCAAGCTCGTCGCCGACCCCGACGGCGAGCTCATCCTCGGCGCCCACGTCGTTGGCGAGGGCGCGGCCGAGCTCGTCGGCCTCGGCCAGGTTGCCATCCAGTCGCGCTGGCGCGTGTCCACGCTCATCGAGAGTGTCTTCAATTTCCCGACGCTCGCCGAGGCCTACCGCGTCGCGGCGCTCGACATCGCCGCGCAGAAGGCGCTTGCGTGCGCCAGGCCCTCAGCCAGGTGACGGCAGGTCGCGTCGCGAGTAGCCTCGCCGCCATGACCCACCCCGTCCAGATCATCATCCTCGGCGCCAGCGGCGACCTCACGCTGAAGAAGCTCATGCCGGCGCTCACCCGCCTCGCGGCCACCGGTCGTCCAGCGGAAGGCTTTCATGTGCTCGGCGTATCGCGGCGGCCGCTCACCGACGAGGTGTTCCGGGCGCAGATCCGCGCCGCCCTGCCGGCCGACTTGCAGCCGGCCTTCGACGGCCTCGCAGAACGCGTCGGCTACCATGCGGCGGACGTCGCCGATCCCGCCAGCATGGAGGCCCTCAAGGCGCGCCTCGACGCACTTCCCGGCGGCGCCGATAGCGGTCGGGTGTTCTATCTGGCGCTGAAGCCGGAGCTGTTTACGCCGACGGTGCGTCAGCTCTCGGCGGGCGGCCTCGTCAAGATGCGCGTCGGCGAGATGCCGGCTTTCCGGCGCGTCGTCATCGAGAAGCCGTTCGGCCATGACCTCGCCAGCGCGAAGCTCTTGAACTCGGAGCTGCACGGGCTCCTGCGCGAGGACCAGATCTATCGTATCGATCATTACCTCGGTAAGGAGACCGTCCAGAACCTGCTCGGCTTCCGCTTCCACAACGCGATCTTCGAGCCGCTGTGGAACCGCCACCACATCGAGCTCGTGCAGATTACCGTCGCCGAGGACATCGGCGTCGAAGACGGTCGCGCGGCCTACTACGACACCACCGGCGCGCTCCGCGACATGCTGCAGAACCACATGCTGCAAGTGCTGTCGCTCGTCGCGATGGAGCCACCGGTGTCGCTCGACCCCGAAGCGATCCGCGATCAGAAGGTGAACGTCCTGCGTGCGCTGCACCCGCCCGACCCGGAGGAGATAGCGACCAACACCGTGCGCGCGCGCTACGTGGCCGGGCACGTCAACGGCGGCGACGTGCGCGGCTACCTCGACGAGCCCGGGGTACGACCAGGCTCGGACACCGAGACCTACGTCGCCATCCGCGCCGAGCTCGACACCTGGCGTTGGCACGGCGTGCCGTTCCTGCTTCGCCATGGCAAGCGCCTCGCCAAGAAGTTCACCGAGGTCAAGGTCCAGTTCAGGATGCCGCCGATGCAGCTCTTCAACCGTCCCGAGGGCATGGCGCCCAACGAATTCCGGAAGGCGCTGCACGACGGGTCCTTATGCCAGATCCGACCGAACACGCTCACGTTGAGCATCCAACCGCGCGAGGCGATCTCGCTGGGGTTCGGGGTGAAGCGGCCGGGCGGCGCCATGGTGATGGCCCCGGCACAGATGAATTTCGACTATCGCGACGCCTTCGACGCGCCGAGCGCGGCCGCGTACGAGCGCCTGTTGCTCGACGCTATCCGCGGTGACGCGACGCTGTTTCTACGCGCCGACGAGATCGAAGCGAGCTGGGGTTTCGCCGACGAGGTGCTCGCCGGCTGGGCCAAGGGGAACGAGCCGCTGCGCGAATATGCCGCGGGCAGCTGGGGGCCCGAGGCCTCCGATGACCTCTTCCATGGGTGCGAGGGTGGCTGGTCACAGGGCTGACGCGGCAGCGCATCGCCGGCACTTCGGATGCTGCGTTGGCGCGTGGATCCTGTTGCCGTCCGCGGATCGGCGTGCTGAAGTGCCGCCCCTCCCCGCGGGGGGAGCACCGGAGGAACACGATGCGCACGCGCCCGATCAGCCCCTACTTCGACATCATCGAGGACGAAGCAACCGGCGCTCAGCGCATGGTGGTCTACCTGAAGGGCATCGCCGTTCTGCGGCTCGTGCTGACCAACAAGGGCACGGCGTTCACGGTCGAGGAGCGCAAGGCGCTCGGCCTCGAGGGGCTTTTGCCGCCGGCGACCAATACGCTCGAGCAGCAGGTCGAGCGCGTCTATGCCGGCTATCGCCAGCTCGCGACGCCGATCGCCAAATACCAGTTCCTGCGACAACTGCAGGAGCGCCAGGAGATCCTGTTCTTCGCGCTCTTGTCGAAGCACCTGACCGAGATGTTGCCCATCGTCTACACGCCGACGGTCGGTGATGCGGTCAAGCAGTTCAACGCGCTCTACCAGACGCCGCGCGGTCTGGCGCTGTCGCCGGATAACATCGACGATGCGCTCACGGCGGCACGCAACTATCCGATGGAAGACGTGCGCATGATCGTCGCGACCGACAGCTCGGCGATCCTCGGGATCGGCGACCAGGGTTACGGTGGCCTGGCGATCCCGATCGGCAAGCTCGCGCTCTACACCGCGGGCGGCGGCGTCTCGCCGTTCCACACGCTGCCGGTCGTGATGGACGTCGGCACCGATCGCCAGGACCTCATCGACGACCCGTTCTACCTCGGCACGCGTACGCGCCGCCTGACGGGTGCTGCCTACCACGACTTCATCGACAAGTTCGTGGCGACCGTGAAAGAGCGTTGGCCGATGGCGGTCATCCAGTGGGAGGACCTGTCGAAAGACGTCGCGTTCGAGGTCCTCGCGCGCCATCGCAAGAGCGTCGCCTCGTTCAACGACGACATCCAGGGCACGGGTGCGGTGGCGCTCGCCGGGGTGCGCTCGGCCTGCCGCCTGAACGGGCAGCGGCTGAGCGAGCAGGTCGTCATCGTGCACGGCGCAGGTGCTGGCGGCGTCGGCGTGGCCGAGGCGATGCGTCAGGGCATGCTGCGCGAAGGCCTCTCTCTGGAGGAGGCGCGGCGGCGGGTGCTGGTGCTCGACTCGGGGGGCCTCCTGTGTGAGCGCCGCGCCATCAAGGGCTACAAGGCGCCGTATGCACAGGTGGAAGCCGACATCGCCGGCTGGCAGTCGAGCAACAAGGTGCCCGATCTCCTCGATTGCGTGCGCGAAGGCAAGGCGACGGTGCTGCTCGGGCTGTCGGGTCAGCCGGGTGCCTTCCCCGAGGGGGTCGTTCGCCAGGCGGCGATGAACTGCGCGCGGCCTATCATCTTTCCGCTGTCGAATCCGACCGCCTCGTCGGAGGCTATCCCGGCCGACCTGTTTGCGTGGACCGATGGGCGCGTGCGCTGCGCGACCGGGAGTCCGTTCGAGCCGGTCGTCTGGGAGGACACGGCGCACGTCATCGGCCAGGGCAATAACGCCTTCATCTTCCCGGGCCTCGGGCTCGCGGCGATCCTCGGCTATGTGCGTGAGGTGACTGACGCGATGGTGATGACCGCGTCGGACGCGCTGACCGAGTACACGGCGACGAAGCACCCGACGCTGCTCTATCCGCCAGTGGCCGAGCTCGACGAGGTCTCGATCAAGGTCGCGACCAAGGTGCTCACGCGAGCGCTGGCCGATGGGCTCGGCGAGCTCCCTCAGCGCTGGGTCGATAAGGGCGCGCTGAAGGACCTCGAGGCCTACGTGCGGGGCCACTTCTGGCGGCCAAAGTACCTCCCGTTCGTAAAGGGCGAGACGCGTTCTCTTTAATTGAGTGCCTCAATCGCCTTCGCGCCGATTCGGGACTGCGAAGACGGCGCGATCGGCGATGCGAACGGCCGTGAGTGAGCCGTTCCAGACGCAGCCGGAGTCGAGCGCCAGGACATCGCCTTCGATCCAGAGACCGAGCGAGGCCCAGTGTCCGAACAGGATCGGCGTGCCGCTCGACCCGCGCGGGGCCTTGAACCAGGGGATGGCGCCGGCGACGGGCGGTGCTTCGGCCGGGCCCGAGCCGCTGACGAAGCGGCCGTCGCCGTCGACGAAGCGGATGCGCGTGAACACCGAGAGCGCCGCGACGGCACGGTCGATGCCAGCAAGCGAAAGGCTCCAGGCGTTGCGCTTGCGGTTGAAGTAGGCGTCGAGGAGCCCGACCGGGTCGGCCGTCAGCGCGGCCTCGACGTTGCGCGCTTCACGGCGCGCGGTCGCGAAATCCCAGGCCGGCAGGAGGCCGGCGTGCACCATGGCGTGGCCGTCGGCTTCGAAGAGCAGCGGGCAGGTCAAGAGCCAGGCGACGAGCGCGTCGCGATCGGGGGCCGCGACGAACGAGGCGATTGTTTCGTCGTCGGTGGGCGGGGTCACACCGAAGACGCGCGCAAGCGCGTAGATGTCGTGGTTGCCGAGCACGGCGTGAATCGCGTGGCGATGCTCGACCAGGAAACGCAGCACATCGAGCGAGCACGGGCCCCGATTGACGAGGTCACCGACGAGCCACAGCCGGTCGCTCGCGGGGTCGAAGTGGATCCGCTCGAGGAGTCGCAAGAAGGGCTCGTAGCAGCCCTGGATGTCGCCGATTGCGTAAGTCGCCATCGCCCGGTCATACGTCGGTCACGCGCCCGATGCACCATCGACGTCGTAGCGCGGGCGCGGGCGTTGGTTGCGGGCGTGGGCGCGGGCGTGGGCGCGGGCTTTACGTCGGCCGACGCGCCGTGGGAAGGTCGCTCCTGACCGAACGGTTGGGTAGCCGCCGTCGTTGCCACGAGGAGTCCCCACGATGAGTCCCAACCACCGTCTACTCGCCGCCTTCGCCCTCGTCCTCCTCACAACGCCAGCCTCGTTGGCGGCGGCTCCCAAGGGCGAACGCGGCAAGCTCGACAAGGGTTGCCAGGCCGGCAAAGGGGCCGACTGCGTCGACCTCGCCTACATGTGGGCCGAGGGGGACCGCGGGCCCGAGGACCAGGTCAAGGCACTCGCTCTCTTTCACAAAGGGTGCGACCTGAAAGAAGCCCAAGGCTGCCATGAGGCCGCGCGCTACTATCACGTCGGCGTGCGCGTGCCGGGCGATCCGAAGCGCGCCATCAAGCTCTATGACGAGGCCTGCGACGGCGGCTACCTCGATAGCTGCAAGCTGCTCGCGGGCATCTTCGACGAGGGCACGCTCATCGCGCAGGACCTCCCGCGCGTGCGCTTCATCCTCGCGAAGGCGTGCAAGCTCGGCGACGGGCGCAGCTGCTATGACCTCGGTGCGATGTGGCAGAACGGGCGCGGCGGCGAGCTGAACCTCTCGCAGGCCCGCGACAACTACACGGCCGGTTGCGACGCTCAGGACCCACGCTGCTGCCTGCAGGTCGGCGTCATGTTCCGCGAGGGCATCGGCGGCACCAAGGACCCTGTGCTCGCCAAGCAATTCTTCGAGCGCGCCTGCACCTATGGCGGCGACCGCTTCTGCGGCGACGAGGCCGGTCACAACGACACGCGCACGACCGACAGTGGCAATGAGATTGCCAATACTGCCTGCAACGGCGCCAACTCAGCGAGTTGTATGATTACCACCGTGGCCCGCTACTCGCCTTCGGGCGGCGCCGCCAAGCTCAAGCCGTCCGAGGCCTTCTTCAGGAAGAAGTGCGATGAGAAGGATGCAGGCGGTTGCTACAAGCTCGGCCTCCTCGCGCACGAGTCAGACATCGCCAAGGCGCGCGACCTCTACGGTAAGGCATGCAAGGCCGGCAGCAACGAGGCCTGCGTCAACCTCGGCTACATGTTCATCAGCGCCCAAGGCGGCGTCGAGGACCGCGACAAGGCGCGCCTCCTGTTCTTCTCGGCATGCGATGCCGGCGACGCTCTCGGTTGCCTGAACCAGGGCATCTACCTCTATACGGTCATCGGCGGCGCCAAGGACGACAAGCTCGCGCTCGCCAAGTTCGAGATCGCCTGCAAGGGCGCGGAGCCAGTCGGCTGCTTCAACGCGGGCGTGATGTACAACCTCGGCATTGGCACCGAGAAGAACGCCCCCAAGGCCCAGGAGCTCTTCAAGAGCGCCTGCAGCGATGGCCTTGAGTTCGCCTGCAAAGCCAAGCAGTAGCGGCTGCTAGCGGCTGTGCAGGAGTCCATGGTCCTCAACTGAGGATGATCCCGACAGAAGGACACGCCCATCGCTCAGAAAGGGCGCGGTGTGATCTCCGTGCGCGTCGGTCAGCGAGGCTGCAACCCGATCGGAAACTATCGTGAGATCGGGCCATAGATCGGGTCCGTGGGTCGCAACGGGTCGCCCGAACCCCTCCCTTGCCTCGGTATAACCGTCGCCACACCGTTGCCCCATGAAGACAGCCATCTCTTTGCCAGACGCCTTGTTCGAAGCCACCGATGCGCTCGCGACCCGACCCGGAATCAGCCGCAGCGAGTGATTCCGGCGGGCCCTGGTGCGCCTTCTCAGTGAGCACGACGAGCAGCAGATCACCGATGCGCTCGACCGGGTGTACGCGCACGAGTCGTCAGCGCTCGATCCGGCGCTCGCGAGCATGCAGGTCGCCTCCCTCGTGCGGGAGCAATGGTAGTGCAACGCGGTGAAATCTGGTGGGCGAGCCTGGCCGATCCCGCCGCGTCCGAGCCGGGCTATCGACGTCTATCGACGTCTATCGACGTCTATCGACGTCTATCGCTCGTCGTCCAGGCTGTCGCTTTCAATCGCAGTCATCTTGCGACCGTTGTCGTTGCCGCCATCACGAGCAACTCACGGCTCGCCCTCGCGCCAGGAAACGTCGTCCTGACCAGGAAACAGTCGGGACTGCCACACGACTCGGTCGTGAACGTCTCGCAATTGCTGACGGTCGATCGGTCATTCCTGACGGAGCTTGCCGGGGGCGTGCCGCCGCAAAAGATGCGGGAGATCGGCGCCGGGTTGGCGCGCGTGCTCTGATCTCGCGATCTGAAAGAACCTTGTAGAGTTCTGCGCTTCGGCGACGGCACAGCGGCGCGGGGCTGCCGACCCAGCTCGCAGCCGCCGGCAAGGCGTTCGCGGTTGCATCGGGCCGACGCGTAGTGGGTCGACGCGGACCAGTGGTGGTCTTGGAGCGACGTGGGGCAACGCTCGCCGGACTCGCGGTCGTCCTGGCGCGACTCGGGGTCGGGTTGGGCCGACTGGGGGTCGCCTTCGGTCGACTTGGGGTCGCCTGCGGCCGACTTGGGGTTGCCTGCGGCCGACTTGGGGTTGCCTGCGGCCGACTTGGGGTTGCTTCCTGTTGTCCATGACCCGGTTGATGCGGTCTTCGGGCGTCTCCTCCTCGCCGTCCTGGGTCGGCGCGTCGCCTTCGGAGAGTGCCAGCGACACTGCCGCCGACGCCTTGCCACCCTGGCTCGAGTGCGCCTCGTCGTGTCCCGGCTCTGCTGGTCGAGGATGCGCCGATCGGTCACGACGATGATCGGGTCGAACACCGTCGTGTCGAGCTGGTGATAGCGCGGGAACAGCTGCGTGCGCTCCTCCTTCTTCGTCCGCGGGTCCTTCGGGACGACCATCTGCGCGTAGTTCTCGAGGATATCGGTCAGCCCCGCCGGCGTCAGGATCCGCTTCCACAGGAAGTCCGTCGCAAGCCCATTCGGATTTGGCGGATTGCCAGCCCCGTCGTTGTAGCCCTGATCAAATGGCAAAAACCTTGGCATTGCCCGGCGTCAGCGTGCCATAGAACAGCGCCAGCGTGTGCGCCCCATGCGCGATGCCGGTGCGCAGAACATCGATAACCCCGCGTTTACTGACCTCACCCTGCAACCGCGCCAGGAACTTCAGCCGCGTCGGCCCATCCGCCTCCAGCCCCAACGCAATCACCAGCTTGGGCTGCGTCGCCGCCACGAAATCCTGGAGCTGTGCCAGGTCGACGCAGTGCTCACGCTCGTAGTGCTTCGCGTCGCCCAACAACCAGCCGATGCCGCCCGCCGCCGGCGCACCCACCATGCCCGCGACGTGAGGCGGGCTGAGCAACTCAGTCCGCCCGGTCATGCCCGGAGGATCAACGACTCCAAGCCCCTCTCACTGGTGTCGGTCGGCATGCACGCATCGTCGCCCATGTCCGCCTCAGCGTCGAGGGCCACCCGCGTCTCCCCGGACATCTGCCCCCCAAAAAAATGCCGCCTCCACAGAAAATGCCTTGACGCCTTTTAGGGTCGCCATCACCTCGCGACTGTCAATCACTCGTAGAATCGCCGCCAACCAATGCCGCCGTTCTACCAACGCATTTGATCCGCGCCATCCTCTTTGAGCCTCAAAAATCCCCGCAAAATGCCTCCAGACCACATCCCTGACCCGGTCGAAACCCCTGTGCTATAAAGGCGTCATGCAGTTCACCGGCGTCACTGTCACCGACTTCGACAACCGCGACAATCGCATCGCAACGCTGGGTCGTGGCCTCGGCGCCTTGCGCCTTGCGTTGGGTGAAGGCCTCCGGCACCTCTCGACGGGCGATATCCAGGACTTTGGTTATCCCACCTTCGAGAGCTACGTGCGCGAGGCGCTCGGTCGCACGGGACGTTGGGGCGCAGATGTCCGTGCCCTGGCGCGCCGTCTCGGGAGTTTGCCAAACTTGCGCGCAGCCCTTGCGTCTGGCCGCCTGTCGTTGTCGGTCGGCGAGCTGGTTGCGCGCATCGCGACCCCGCTCGGTGACGCCGACTGGGTTGGCCGCGTGACGGGCGTGTCGGGAATGAACGTCCGGCAACTGCGCGCCGAGCTGAAGGCCAAGAAACTCGAGGTCGCTGACGACACGACGGCCGGCCGCGTCAGAATCTCGCGGACCGTCGACCGCATCGACGCGTGGGGCTTCGAACAGGCGCGCATCATGGTCGAAGCCGTCGGCGCGCGCCGCGGCGACGAGGCCATTGAAGCGATGCTTGCCGAAGGACTCGGCGCGCTCCTGGCGAGCGACCCCGATATCGACCTGCCATCAACCCTCGTCGGCGAGCTTGGCTGTCACGGGGCCGCTGATGGGGACGGCCGCGCGTGGCACCTCGAGCTCGCGGTCCTGCACGAGCGCGCCGAGGCAGCCGTCGAGGCCATGCGTCCCAACGACGACGTGGCTGCCCCTGAAGTCCTCCTCGTGAGCTGGCCTGACGACCCCGCCGCCATCGACCACCAGCTCCGCAGCCTTGCCGCGACCCTGGCCTTGCGCGACATCGAGCTCGGCGAGCTCGCCTGCTTCATCGTCGACCACGAGGTCTGGCGCACCTTCGGCTATGCGTCGTTCGACCACTATTGCCGTGAGCGCATCGGCCTCGCCCCGAGCAGCGTTGCCACCCGCGTCGCCCTCACCCGTCGCTTCGCGGTCGTGCCCGAGGTCCGAGCGGCACTTGCCGCCGGTCGCATCGGCTACGAGTCCGCGGCGCTCATCGCTAGGATTTGCGGCCCGACCAACGTGCATGCCTGGATAGAGCGCGCGACCCAACGCACCGTGAAGCAGCTCCGCGAAGAGGTCGACGCGACTGAGCTCCTGGCACGCCTCGAAGGCTGCCGCACATCCAGGCTCGCGCCACCCGACGGAGACACCCGCGACGCCGTCTATGACATCGAGCGCTCGGTCATCGCCGCGATCACCGGCCTCAGCGAGACGCCTGCGAGTCAGCAGCAGGACCCGATGTCCGAACAGTTGCCCGTGCAGTTGGTGGGCCAGGTGTCCGATCACTTGTCCGGTCAGATGTCCGGGCCGCTGCCCGGTCAGATGTCCGGTCAGATGTCCGGGCCGATGTCCGATCACTTGTCCGGTCAGATGTCCGGGCCGATGTCCGGTCAGATGTCCGATCACTTGTCCGGTCAGATGTCCGGGCCGCTGCCGGAGGCCGGTCCGACGACCCTTCACCTGTCATTGTCCGAGTCAACCGGACAATTCTGGCGCGCCCTGGAACGACTGCACGGTCAGATGTCCGGAGGGGCGCCGTTCGTGCCGTTCCTCGTGTGCGCGGTGCTCGACTCGTGGCGCAATACGACCCATGGCCATGTCGCGTACGCCGATGTTTACCTGCGCGATCGCTGGCGCTGCGCCTCGCCGATGTGTTCAAGTCACAATGTTACTCCGCATCACATCGTCTTCCGCAGCCACGGCGGCAGCGAAGAACGATCCAACCTCATCTCGCTCTGCGAGCGCTGCCACCTCGAGCTCGTGCACCAACACAAACTGAATGTCAGCGGCCACGCCCCGCACGGCCTGAGCTGGCGGGCCCGCACTTGGGCCAGCACCGGCGCGGCGGTCGATCTCGAAACGGACGACCAGGCAGCGGCTTGACCGTGGCGGCCTTGAATCGGCGGGCGGGCTCTTGGGGGGTTGCGGTTGTTGGCTGCGGGCTGCGGTTGTTGGTTGCGGGCTGCGGTTGCGGTTGCGGTTGCGG
>Ga0105047_10017597_pt1 | contig 11129 bp, 7 predicted proteins | sample MAT04_FD_78384 | JGI IMG/M metagenome (GOLD analysis project Ga0105047, IMG submission 78384) | Freshwater microbial communities from Lake Fryxell liftoff mats and glacier meltwater in Antarctica - MAT-04 (megahit assembly) | ecosystem: Environmental > Aquatic > Freshwater > Ice > Liftoff...
GGGGTCTCGCCCGATTCGATGTGACCGCCGGGCTGGAGCCACAGGCCGAGCCGCTTGTGCTTGTGGAGCACCACACCGCGATCGCCGACGACGATGGCCGAGGCGGTGACGTGCACGCGGTCGGCGCGTTCGTCGAACGGACGTACGAGCCGGTCGAGCTGCTGGACGAATGCCGTGATCGACGTACGTTCCCGTGCATCGACCGGGGGTCGTGCGAGCACCTCGGCGCGCACGGTCGCCACGAGATCAGCAGGCGCTGCATCGAAGGCGAGCACATCCGGGACCCGTCCGGATCCGTCGTTCTCGCGCCCCGGCGCCGCGTGCACTGGGGATTCGTCCGTGTCGGCATCCATCGTCCCGAGGCTACGGGCAGTGGGTGACGACGGGGCTCGCCGGGAACAGCACGCCTGGTCACCGGGTCCGGCACCGGAGTTCCGGCCCGCCTCCGGCAGCGGTGCCGGCAGCGGTCGCGCAGCAGATCGATGGTCGAATCCGGGGCGAATCCACGACACACGGTGACCGTGCGTGGCAATCGGCGGCGAGGTCTGCGAAGACGACCACGATCGGTCGAAAATCCTGCTCCAGTTACGACGGTGTGCCGCCGATATCTCCTGCATCACGGTCGGGAACGGGACCTCCCGATCGCAACGAGGCGGAGAACAACAAGGATGGAACCAGACGCACAACTCGCACCACGAGTGCTGCTCGCAGTGAACGACGCACTCTTGCGCCGTGTCGCCAGCGTGGCACTGCGTGAGCGCGGCTTCTCAGTGAGCGCGACGACCGAAGGGTCGGCAGCGCTCATGCTCGCGGAGTCGTTCTCACCGGACGTGATCATGGTGGACCTCGAGCTGCCGAGCCCCAAGGGCGGCAGCCTGTTCGACACCGTTCGTGGACTCACGGATGCGTACATCGTCGGGATTGCTCCCCCCGATGCCGACGCGATGCGCATCCGTGCACTTCGTGCCGGCGCCGACGACGTGGTGTCGGTACCGATCACCCCCGACGAGCTGGCGGCTCGTTGTCAGGCACTGCTGCGTCGTCCCCGCAACGTGCACACCCGGTGGGATCCAATGGCGGCATCGCTGATCAACATCGGCCCCCTCACCGTCGACGTGGGCCGCAAGGAGATCCAGGTGAACGGCCAGGACGTGCCGGTCACCCGGATCGAGTTCGCCCTGTTCGAGCAGCTCTGCCGGCATCCGGCCGAGGTACGCGCCCGGACCCAGCTCCTCGAAGAGGTCTGGGGTCCGAACTGGGTGGGCGACACCCATGTCGTCGACGTCCACCTGTCGAACCTGCGGCGCAAGCTGCAGAAGCTGGCACCCGAGCTGCGGTTCATCCACACCGTACGCGGCGTGGGTTTCCGCCTCAGCACCGATCTGCTGCGGTCCGAGATCGACGACCGTGAGAACCGCAAGCTCGTCTCCGCCTGATCAGTCATAGGTGGCCATCAGCCACCATTGGCTGCGTTCGAGCGCGGCCAGGTGGGCATGGCCGTCGTCGGTGAGCAGTTGGAATCGAGCGAGGCGGCGATGACGCGCCGCATCCCACCAACGTTCCTCCACCAACCATGGACCCGCCCAGGCCTCGATGCGCGTGCGGACACCGTCGGCGGTGCGCAGTACGGCAGGTGCGGCACTCACCTCGCCACGACCACTGACCGCCACCGGTCGGCCCCGATCGTCGACCACGGTGACGGCCACCGGATCGGCGAACACCGTCGACGGTGACGGCATCGGCAACCCGCCCGGCCACGGCGGCCGTCGCAGACCGGACCGGCCTGATGTCGTGTGGCCTGATGTCGTGTGGCCTGATGTCGTGTGGCCTGATGTCGTGTGGCCTGATGCGCCCGAGGTGGCCCGTGCTCCCGGGTCGAGCCGGGTGCTGAGCGACGCCGGGACCCACCGGTGGATGTCGGCGGGATGTCGACCACCGCGCCACTCGGCCACCACCACCTGGTCGTCACCCAACAACCCGGCGAGTCGGGTGGCGGCACGTCGCGCCCAGTCGTCGGCCTGGCTGCGGCCACCCCACAGGCCGAGTTGCACTCCGTCGTCGGCGCGCACCTCGGTGGGCTCGAGACGCAACTGGACGATGCCCGAGGTGGGCACACCCGAGTCGGCGAGTGGATCGGTCTCGGGATCCGGGTCGCGCGGGTCGTGCTGACCGGTCGACGACGGGTCGAGGCGGGCCCAGCCGTCGAGTTGCCAGCGGAGGCGCTCGACCATCGCTGCGGCGGTGAACCCGGTGGACAGTGACCACAGCCGCTCGGAGGTCTCGCCGTGATCGGTCTCGGCGACGGCCACGAACTGGGTGCACACCCGGCCTGCTTCGGCGAGCACCGCGGCGAGCTGTTCTGCGAGGTGCCGTCCGGCGAACACCACTGCGTCGAGATGCTGCATCGGTGTCTCGAAGTGATGCACGAGCGCCAGCCCCTCGGGCGGATCCTCGGCACCCACCGGCCGGTCGTCGACCCCGGCGGCCATGCACCAGGCAACCATCCCCGACTGACCGAAGCGGGCGAGCACATCGGCGGCGGGGAGGGCCGCGAGTTCGCCGAGCGTTCGCACCCCCAACCGGGCGAACAGTTCGACCAGCTGGGTCGCCACCACGCCCGGCCCGCCCGGCCCAATACCCGGCCCAGTACCAGGCCCGGTACCTGCAGCACCCCTCGCCGCATTCCCGTCGAGCAACCAGCGCAACGGCAATGGGGCGAGGAATGCAGGCGAGCCGCCCGGTGCCACGACCTGCACCCGTGTCTCTGCACCCAGGGCACCGTGCACTGGGCGTTCAGTCGGCCGCTCAGCCGGGCCAGCTGATCGGCCAGCTGATCGGGCGGCGACCTGTGCTGCGAAGCGACCGTCGGCGATGCCGATCGACGGCGAACCGGCCGCCACAGTGCGCTCACCCAGCACCTCGTCGACCGCGGCCAGCACTCGCGCTGCCATGGCGTCGTCGCCACCGAAGTAGCGCGACGGGCCACGGGTGAGGAAGGTGATCATGCCGGCACGGCCGAACTCGAGGCGCGGCACGAACCGGGCGACCACCTCGGCCACCGGCTGGAATGCCCGGTGGTCGACCTGCGGTTCGTGCGCCACCAGGCGCACCTCGGGGCAACGCGCCTGTGCCTCGCGCCGACGCTGTCCGAGCCGGACACCAGCGGCGGCAGCGGTCCGCGAGCGCGCCACCACACGATTCGCGTGGAGCACCGCCACCGGCTCGTCGACACCGGCACCTGCGGCCACGATCGGCCACTGCGGGCACCACAGCACCGCGAGCCGATCGGGGGATCGCACCGCTGAACCCACCACGCTCAGCCGGCGCGCGAGATGATGGCTGGCTGGCTGGGCGTGATCGTTGCAGACCCGGGGTGCGATTCCGGGTGAGGCATCGGGTGAGGCATCGGGTGGGACTCGACCCGGATGATGCGGCCGTCGGCTGCGGGGCACCACAGCTCGTCGCGTCGCGGGCGGGGCACCCGTCGGCCCTGCACCTCGACCATGAGCCGCCGTGCCTGCAGATGACCATGCCCGACGCCGAGGCCCTCCCAGCGCGCCTCGGTGCGCACCTGGAGATCGGCGGTGAAGCCGGGCACCTCCCCCGCGAACACCACGACAGCACCGCGCGCCTGCGCCCGAGCCTGCACCCGGCGGCCCGTGGCGGCTCGCACCGAGACATCGGGGCCGACGAGCACCAGGTCGAACCCGTCGATCATCGCCGCGAGCACCTGCCCCCACAACCCGTCGTCCATGATCTGCCCAGCCTGTTCATGGGGCGACACGTTCGTGCCTGTTCGCTGGCGCACGGCCACCAGGCGCTCGACCTCGACCCCGGCCTCCTCGGCGGCCTGCACACCGAGACCCGCCAGACCGGCAACACCCACCCATGCACCACGCTGTGAGGCCTCTGCGACGACGAGCAGGGCGGCCGACGTGGCGGCGCCACCCAGGCAGGCCACCGTGCTCCCCTGCTGGAGACCGTGCGGCAGGACGGCGGCGAGTGCCTCGACGACCGGCACCATCCGCTCGCCGGCCAGGACACCGCCCGTCAGGACGCCGCCGGTCGAGCCGCCACCTCCCAGACCGCCACCTCCCGGACCGCCATTGCCCAGACCGGACACGGTACCGGCGAGCTTCGGCACCAACGCCTCCAGTCGGGCACGGGCATCGGGATCGACCACACGCATCGGGCGGCCCGGACGCACCGGGCGTTCACCGGTCGCCCGCCCAGGGTCTGGCCGAGGCTGAGCGGGAGTGAGCGAGACGAGCGCCATGCACCGATCCTATCGAACAGGTGTTCGATCATCCAGTGCAGATCATGCAGCCCGATCCCGTGCGGATCATCAGGCGCCGGCATCGGCGACGTCGCTGCGCAGGTCGGCCGATTCGGTACGCACCTGTTCGAGCAGGGCGGCGAAGCTGCGCGCGTCGAGCGCCACCAGATCGGCACCGAGGTCGAGGCCGACCTCCTGACTCGTGATCGCCCGGCCGCCCACCACCAGCGACACGCCCGACACGCCCCGCCCGCCTCGCCCGCCCGACACACCAGAGGCTCGCAGCGCAGCGAACGCTCGCCTCGCCGAGTCGAACGATGCCTCAGCGGTCACCGACAGGCCCACCGCCGCCACATCGGGCGTGGTGAGCATCGCGTGGACGAACGACTCGTCGGGCACATCGGCACCCAGGTCGGAGACCTCCCAGCCGTGCTGACGCAGCAGATCGGCCACGAGCGCCACCGGCAGCGCATGCCGCTCCCCCGCCGGTGCTCCCAGCACCACTGCACCACGGGTACGGCCACGCCGAACGAACCGTGGGCCGAGCCGGCCGACGATGCGCATCGCGATGCCCGAGGCACGGTGCTCCAACGACACGTCGAGCTCACCGCGAGCCCAGCGGTCGCCGATGGCACTCATCGCCGGCGAGAGCACATCGAGGTAGATCTCCTCGAGCTCGGCACCGGCCGCCAACGCAGCTTCGATCACACCCCACGCACCCCGCGCATCACCGGCGATCAGGCGTGCCTCGAGCCGCCCTGCCCACGGCGCACGACGACGGCTGCCACCGTCGAGCTGCGGCCCCATCGGCCCGCCCGAGCGGAAGACATCGAGATCGCGCTGCGCCACCCGCCAGGTGCCCCCGACCTTGACCGCCGGCAAGAGCCCGAGTCGCACATAGCGATAGGCCGTCATGTAGTGCACCCCGAGCGCGTCGGCCGCTGCTTGCAGCGTCAGATCGTCACCGGTGGGGTCGCTCACGATGGCACCGTAGAACTGACGTCCGCAACGTGCGCAACCGTGGCGCGAGAATCACCGAACGTCATTCCATGTTCATGAAGCGGTCCTCACGAACATCGATTCGTGAGTCGCACCACTGGCATCACCCAGGTGGCACGGCTCAGCTGCGTTCAGCCGTGCTCGGCACGCCACTTGGCCAGTGCGGCCCGACTGCGCTCGCGCAGGATGTCGGGCACCAGCTGCTCGTAGGCCGACGGGCCGGCTCCCCCGCCTGCATCGCCAGAATTGCCGCTCGCGGCAGCGATCTCGGCCGGCGCCTCGGCGACGAACACCGCCGGTTCCATGCCCGGTTTCCAGTACTGGTACAGCTCGCGAACGATGTCGGAGAGCCCCTCACCGGCGAAGCCGCGGCGCAGGTGCACGGTGACCATGTTGCTGTACACGTGCAGGCCGTCCAACTGGCCGGTGGCGAACAGCCGACGAGCCAGCTCGGCAGCGGGGCGGGCACCGACGGCGTCGGCCGCCGTCGAGAACCGCTCATGACCCTGCCCGGTGAGCGAGCGGTTCGCCTCGAACCGAAGGACGCCCGGGATCGAGCTGCGCTTCTCGACGACACTGACCATCTGACCCATGAGCGAAGACGTTACCCGTCGCGCCCCCTCGAGCACATACGCTCCGCAGCGGTGATCACCGAACGCCACTACGGACCAGCCGATGCGCGGCCACCGACCGACGACGGGGCAGCCCCTCAGGCCACTGCCCGCGCCGGCGTGCACTGGATCGATGTCATCGATCCGACGCACGACGAGCTCGCCGCGATCGCCACCCGCTTCGCGCTGAACGCCAACACCTTCGACGAGGCGCACCGTCAGTCGGCACGACCCACCCTGCGCCGATATCCCGACCACGCGTACATCGTCGCCTTCTCGGCCGACCTCGCCGAGATCGACATGTACCTCGGACCCGACTGGCTCATCACGGTGCGCCATCAGCACGATGACGGCGAGGTGTGGGATCCCGCGGAGACGATCGAGCGCTTCGAGCGGCGGTGCGGTGCCGAGCCCACGGCCGCTGTGCTGTTGCTCACCCTCATCGACGTGCTGATCGACGACTACTTCGACCTCACCGACGTGATCGAGGACCGCACCGAGGTCGTCGAGGACCGGATCTTCGCCGAGACGCTCCGCACCGAGCGCGAGACACAGGAGCAGCTCTTCGGACTGCGGCGCGACCTGCTCAAGCTGCGGCGCGTGGTCATGCCCCTGCGCGAGGTGCTCGGCGCGATCAGCCGCCAGGAGGTCGTGGGCGTCGAGGGCGAGGCCCTCGTGCTCGCCCGCGACCTGTACGACCGGATGCTGCGCGTCGTCGAGGTGGTCGACGAACAGCGCGAACTGCTGGGCAACGCGGTCGACGCTCACCTGGCCGTGATGTCGAACCAGATGAACCTGGTGATGAAGCAGCTCACCGCCTGGGGCTCGATCGTGTTCGGGGCCACGCTCATCGCCGGCATCTACGGCATGAACTTCGAGCACATGCCCGAGCTCGAGTGGTACTTCGGCTACCCGATGGCGCTCGGCATGATGGCCGTGCTCAGCATGGCGCTGTACCGCGTGTTCCGCCGACGCGACTGGCTGTAGTCGAGGACGACCGCTGACGACCGCTGACGACCGCTGACCGGTCAGCCGACCGACCGCCGACCGGTCAGCCGACAACGGGCAGACCGCGGCGGATCTCCCATGCTGCGATCTCGGCGCGACTCGACAGCGTGAGCTTGGCGAGGATGTTCGACACGTGCACGGCTGCCGTCTTCGGTGAGATGTAGAGCCGCTCCGCGAGCTGGCCGTTGGTGAGTCCCTCGGCGATCAGCGCCGCCACCTCGCTCTCACGAGCGGTGAGCGCACCGTCGCCCCGCGCACCCGGGCTCTCGAGGCGGCCGGCGAGCGCTTCAGCCCGATCGCGGCGCCAACCGGGCCACTTGGCGAGCGCATCGAGCGCATCCTCCACAGCCTGGCGTGCACCGTGGCGATCGCCCGCAGCGAGCAACGCCTGGGCGAGCGAGAGGTGCAGTTGGCCCTCCACAGGTCGGATCACGTCCTGATGGGCCGTGGTGAGCGCACGTCGCAGCATGGGCACAGCCTCGACCTGACGATGCTCGGCGACGAGCAGGAAGCCCTCCACGATCGCAGCGACCCGGGCCGACGACGGCTGACCGTCGAACAGCCGGCCGTCGAACAGGCCGCGCACCTCCGATACCGGCATGCCGGCCATGAGCGCGCACACGACCGCATCCGCTGCCGCCGATGCGACGCTCCACGTGTCGGGCAGGCACGGCGTCGCCAACAGCTGAGCCCACGCAGCCCGAGCGCCGACGATGTCGCGTTCCAGGCCGGCCAGCGCGAGCTGTGCCAGCCGCACACCCACGGCACGACGCTCGTCGGTCACGGTGCTGCGTTCGAGCGCGGCGCGGGCGTCGTCGAGCCGCCCCTCCTCGAGCGCGATCCGGGCGATGCACTGGAACACGTCGGCGCCATCGGTGCCGGCGGACGACTGCGACAGCCACAGATCGTTCAGCCGTCGATACTCCGCAAGGTCGCCGGTGGCCTCGGCAGCGAGCGCGTCCCAGCACACGACACGCGCGGCGCCGAGCTTGTCGAAACCGATCGACGATGCCACCTGGTGCAATTCGATGCGCAGGGCGCCGGCCTCGGCGGATCCGGGCGCCAGCAGCTCCATCATGTTGTTGATCGCACGTGCGCGCGACACGCTGTCGCCGAGTTCATGGGCGCGCATCGCCGCCTCTCGCAGCCCGGCGAGCGCCTCGAGGCGGGGCGATCCGGGTACGAGTGCGCTCGCCCGCTCGACCTCGGCCTGCACCTCCACCGCGACATCGCCCGACCGGCGGGCGTGCCCGATCGCACGCTCGGCCCAGTCGACCGCGACCGGGTCGTGTCGGAGCATCAGCAGTTGGGCGACCGCGGCCTCGGCCCTGGCCTGCTCGGCCATCCGCCCTTCGAGCTCGTAGCGGGCGGCGGCCAGCGCGAGCTCCTCGATCTCCGCCTCGGCACCCACACGGTCGTCGAGCTCGAGCAGGAGCCGACCGACGAACCGCTGCGCATCGATCCGGTCGCGGTCTGTGACGGCGAGTGCTCGCCATCGACGGGCGTGCTCGAGGGCCTCGCTCACGAAGTCGAGCCGCCATGCCGCCTCGGTGGCGACGGCGAGGAGCTCCACCTGGTCACCGTCCTCGGACAGACCGTCGCACGCGAGGCGCAACGCCTGGAACGTCTGTCCCCGGTCGAGGTACCGACGTGCACCACGCTGGGCGATGCCGACGATCTCGTCGAAGCGGCCGGCACCCCATGCGTGCCGGGCCAGACCTGCGTGGTCGTCGGGGGCGAGCCGCTGCAATGCGTCGAAGCACCGCTCGTGGATGCGCCGACGTTCGCGACCGAGCAGTTGGTGCAGCACCGTGTCGGCCACCAGCGCGTGCCCGAACCACAGTCGGTCTTCACGGAGTTCCACCACCACCTCGCGCGCCATCAGTTCGCGCAACGCGATGAGCACCTCCCCATCGGTGAGCTGTGACGCCGCCACCACCACGTCGAACGGTGCCGGGCCGGCCAGCACGGCCAGCACGTCGATCACCGCTCGCTCGACTGCACTCACGTCGGCGAGCTGCTGGCGAACCGCCTCCTCGAGCGACCACGGGAGCTGCACATCGAAGATGTCGGCGCTGCAGGTGTCGGGCCCCAGGCACCGCATCAGCTCCTCCACCACGAACGGCACGCCGCCGCTGCGCCGGGTGACGGCCTCCACCGCGGCCGACGACGCCGGAACGCCGGAGATGGCCGCCATCATCGCGCCGACCTCGTGGCGGTCGAGCCGGTCGAGTCGCAGCTGCTCCACCTCGTTGCGCCGTTCGAGCCGCGACACGAGATCACCGCCGGGGGCACCACGGCGGAGGTCGCTCGGGCGGTAGGTGCCGACGATCACCACGTGCGGGAGCGGTCGGCGGGCGAGCTCGTCGATGAATGCCGCGCTGTCGGCATCCACCCAGTGGAGGTCCTCGACCACGACCACGACGACATGACCGCCGTCGGCACCCTGGGCCGCCTGGATCTCGGCGAGGGCGGCAGCGGCCGGATCGGCGGCGCCCGCTGGCGCGAGCTGGGCGAGCAGGTCGAGCGGTCGCGAGAGCGACCCGGGCTCGGCTGCTCCGGCGAGCACGATCACGTCGGCGGGCAGCTCGCGCAGCACCTCGCGCACGAGTCGCGTCTTGCCGATGCCGGCCTCACCCGCCACCAGGGCCACGAGGGGCAGGTCGGAGCACTGGGCGTCGGCCTCGTCGATGAGGGTCCGCAGCCGGCGGAGCGCGCCGGTGCGGCCGATCATCGCGGGGCTGAGTCCGATCCGGCCCGTCAGCACCCTTGCGATCGTACCGATCGGTGTTCGTGCCGCGTGCCCGGCCGGCGACACGGCCGGCGACACGACCGGCGACACGACGGGCGGCACGACCGGCGGCACGACCGACAGTGGGCTCATGCCACCTGCTCCACCCCTCGGTCGAGCCGGCGATCCGACGCATCCGGGGCCGTTGCCGTCGCCTGTCGGATGGTCGCGGTCGAGTGCTCACCGACGACGAGTCGCGCCAGGTCATCGACACGGATGAGCTCGGGGGCGATGGGCGTCCGCCCCCGGCGGGAGTCGGCGGCGTCGCGGTGGCGACGGTGGCGGCGATCGACGGCCGCCTGCTGCGTGGCGAGGATGCTGAGGGGCGTGAACACGGCGTACTCCAAGAGGTGACGGATGACGAGTCATCCGGTCCGATCGACGGATCTGGTCGGGCAGCATCCATGGTGGACGTCTGAGGTAGTGGCGCACATCGGACGATCTGCGTATCTTTCGGCGGGATCGCGTCGCCGGCCTAGGTACCTGACCCGGGTGTCGGGCCGGGTGCTGCGCCGGGGGTTCAGGCCGGGTGTTCAGGCGCCGGCGACCTCGTTGACAGGGCGATGGATGGCGGACGGTCGTCTCGGACCGACATCGCGGTCATCGATGGCTGCTGGCCCGGGCGTGGCGCCTGTGCTGATCATCGCCCTCGTACGTGGATACTCACCCGTACACGCTGTGGCCGAGACGATGCCCATCGCCCTGTTCGCGCTGGCTGGCCAGCGGCTGCCCGTGCGCGAATACCAGACGATCGCCACGTGTCTCGGCCTGCTCTTCGCCGACGCTGTCATCATCCACTTCACCGGTGGCGTGATCGAGGCCCACTTCACCTTCTTCGTGATGGTGCCCCTGATCGCGCTGTACCAGGACATCAAGGCGTTCGCGATCGCCGTCGGCTTCGTCGCGGTCCACCACGTGGGCATGACGCTCATCGCCCCGAACAGTGTCTGCAACCACGGCGCAGCGCAGGACACCCCGCTGGCATTCGTGATCGCGTTCGTGGCCGTGGTGCTCGTGTTCTGGCGCTTCGCCGAGGAGACGCAGTTCGACCTGGCCGACGTGGTCGCCGAGGTGAAGGCACAGGCTGCGGTCTCCGAGGGCAACGCCCGAATGGCCCATGAGCGTGCCGCTGAACTCGAGGTGATGGCGGCGCAGTTGCGTGACAAGACCCAACGGATCGAGAGCGAGGCGCGAGCAGCGCGCGATGAGGCCGAACGCCGCCAGTGCGTGCTCGATCGAGCTGCCGGCTTCGAGGAGCAGGTCCAGCGAGTGGTGCAGGAAGTGGCCGCCACCGCCACCAACCTCGAACATTCGGTGCGAGCCCTGGAGTCGCTCGCCCGTGAGACCTCCGAGCAGGCGGCCTCAGCGGGTGCGGCCTCCGGCGCCGTCACCGCCAACGTCGACCAGGTCGCCGACGTCACCGAGGAGCTCAACGGCTCGATCA
>Ga0105047_10017600_pt1 | contig 11127 bp, 9 predicted proteins | sample MAT04_FD_78384 | JGI IMG/M metagenome (GOLD analysis project Ga0105047, IMG submission 78384) | Freshwater microbial communities from Lake Fryxell liftoff mats and glacier meltwater in Antarctica - MAT-04 (megahit assembly) | ecosystem: Environmental > Aquatic > Freshwater > Ice > Liftoff...
CGGGTTGTGAAGCGCGACGCGGATGGACGTCTGCACTGCTACGGCCGCCCCGACATCGCGATCGAGCAGCAGCGGGATCGAGACGACGCCGGTCGCGAGCACCAGCACGGCAAAGCCGAAGCCGACCAGGTTGCCCCAGAGCATGAGAGTCTGGCCTTGACTGGTGTTGAACACCTCGTCGATGAAGGCGGTGAGCGATGGGGGCGAGCCCGGACCATAGAGGCTTTCATAAAGGAACTGCGCGCTCATCAGCCAGATGGTGAAGACAATCATCAGCCACACCCCGAGCGCCGCGATGGAAGCGAAGGCGGGGGTGCGGAAGACATCGAAGGCGGCGCTCCAACGGGTAGCGAGACCCATTTCCTGCCGGCGGCTCATCTCGTAGATGGGCAGGGCGGCGAAGGGGCCGATGAGCGCAAACCCGGTGACGAGCGGGAAGAGCAGGGGCCACGAATTGTTCCCCGAACTCCATACCGCAAGGGCTGCGCCCACCACAGGGTAGATCAGGCCGAGGAATGCCAGGTGCGACGGCTTCTGCCAGAAATCACGCCAGCCGTCGGCCAACGCTCCGTAGAGGTCACCGATCGTCAGGTGCCGCACCTCGGGGATATCGAGATGCGTGGACGCATTAGTCAACACGTGGAAGTCAGCCATTTCCATCTCCTGAATGGATCTGCCGACGGAAGGCCGCACGATCGGCGACTCCGCCACCTGCGATACGATTCAATGACTACGTATTGGCCGCGCTACGGCAAAATGAGCATTTCGTGATGCGGCGCAGCGGATTTTCAAGGTCTGGCCCGTGCGATTTTCGGTTTCCCGCGCAGTTGCAGCGAAAGCGGGAGCTACCACGTTGTTGGCAAAGCAGTTCTGGAGATGACGATGCGCAAGGAAGAAGCCCGACTGAATCGCCAGTTCGACCGGATCGGCCGGACCATTCCTGCCTCGTCGGGGTTCCTGCAGTGGATTCGTCAGCCTGGCTCGCGTTGGGTGCGGCTGCCGCTGGGTGTGCTGTTGATGCTGGGAGGCGTGTTCAGCTTCCTGCCCGTGCTCGGCGTCTGGATGCTGCCTCTGGGCGCGTTTCTCCTCGCGCTCGACCTGCCTTTCCTGCAGGGGCCGATCAATCGGCTGAGCTTTTGGGTCCAGCGCAAGTGGCAGAACTGGCAGCGCGGCCGACGCGACAAGAAAGCGGCCAAGCAGGACAACTCACCCCAGTAGCTATTCGAGCGTGCCCTCGCTGATCGCCGCTTCGAGCAGATCGACGGCGTGGGCGAGCTTTTCGTCGACGATATGGAGGTATTGCCGCCAGTCGTCGAGATGGGCGAGGTCCTGGTCGCCGTCGGAGATGCCGCGCAACGCGATCAACGGCAGCGTGAAGCGCTGGCAGACGCGCAGGACGGCGTAGGTTTCCATATCCACCATGTCGGTGTCGATCCGGTCATAGGCCCGGCCCGAGACGACGTTGGCGCCAGTAGAAAGGGTCGCCTTGGCGATGCCGGGGATGAACGGGCCGAGTTCCAGGGTGGCGGGCAGGTTGAGCAGCGGCGTGACGCCCGGCTCGAAGCCGAGAGCGGATGCGTCCATGTCGCGATAGGATACCGAGGTGGCCTGGTAGACGCCCAGTTGTTCGAGCCGCGCCGAACCGGCCGAGCCCAAAGATACGACGATGGCCGGCATCTTGTTGGCCGCCTTCAGCCCGGTCAGCGCCTCGGTGACGGCGATGGCGGCCTCGACCGGGCCGATACCGGTCATCAACGGAGTGATCCGCGACTTGAGGTGCGGGCCGTATTCGGGCGGGGCGGCCATGACATAGAGGATGTCGGGGGCGCCGGGAGTGCGGTGGACGAAGGGCATGTGTCCATAGGGCATGACGGGCGGTTGGCTGGCAAGATGCTGTCGCGGGGAGGACGGGTCCGGTCGGTGCGGCATACCGATGCGACCAGCCGTGCATTGACACGACGCGATACGCGCATAGGCTGACAATCATGATTACAGCCAATATGTCTGCCGCCGACCTGAAGCCGCGCCTGCTTGCCGAGATCGATGCAAGGCGCGACGAACTCATCGCCCTCACCCAGGACCTGGTGCGCATCCCCACGGTCAACCCTCCTGGCAACAACTACCTCGAAATCTGCGAATACCTCGGGCGTCGCCTGAAGAAACGCGGCTACGCCGTTGAATTGATTCGCGCCGAAGGGGCCGTCGGCGATGTCGACAAGCACCCGCGCTGGAACATCGTGGCACGGCGCGCGGGCGGTTTTGCCGGTGACACCGTGCACTTCAACTCGCACCACGACGTGGTCGAAGTCGGCCGCGGCTGGACCACCGACCCTTTCGGCGGCGAACTGCGGGACGGCAAGGTCTATGGGCGCGGCACCTGCGACATGAAGGGCGGGCTCGCCTCCTCGATCATCGCGGCGGAGGCTTTCGCGGACCTTTACCCGGATTTCTACGGCAATATCGAGATTTCGGGCACGGCCGACGAAGAGACCGGCGGCTATGGCGGCGTCGCCTACCTTGCCGAGAAGGGCTATTTTTCGCCCGAGCGGGTGCAGCACGTCATCATCCCCGAGCCGCTCAACAAGGACCGCATCTGCCTTGGCCATCGTGGTGTGTGGTGGGCCGAGATCGAGACGTTCGGGCGGATCGCGCATGGCTCGATGCCGTTCCTCGGCGACAGCGCCATCCGCCACATGGCGGCGGTGCTGCGCGAGTTCGAGGAAGTGCTCTACCCCGCGCTGACCCAGAAGCGCACGGCGATGCCCGTAGTACCGCCCGGCGCCCGGCAATCGACAATGAACATCAACTCGATCCACGGCGGCCAGTCGGAGCCGGAAGCGGGCTATACCGGCTTTCCGGCGCCCGTGGTGGCGCACTCGGCCCGCATCGTCATCGACCGGCGCTACCTGATCGAGGAGAGCCCGGTGGAAGTGCGGCAGGAGGTGGTGGACCTGCTCGAGCGGCTGACGGCCGAGCGGCAGGGGTTCAGCTACGAAATCCGCGACCTGTGGACGATTTCGCCGACCATGACCGAGAAGGACGCCCCGGTGGTGCGTTCGGTGGCCAAGGCCATCGGCGAGGTGATGGGGGTGGACCCGGAGTATGTCGTGTCGCCGGGCACCTACGACCAGAAGCATATCGACCGAATCGGCCGGCTCAAGAACTGCATCGCCTACGGGCCGGGCATCCTCGACCTGGCGCACCAGCCGGACGAGTGGGTGGGCGTCGATGACATGATCGACGCGGCCAAGGTGATGGCGCTGACGCTGGTCGACCTGGTCGGCCCGCGACCATGAGGCCGACACCTGCCGCTGCGGCACCAACACCTTGGCGTGCATCCACGAATTGGCAGCAACGCATTTCTCGACAGCCTTCACCCGCGGCGATCGATGCCTAGCGCAACCGATTTACGAGCGGCTCGAATTCGCTCTACAGTCACCGCCAAGGCCGCCGGGGTGAGTGGCCAGACATCTGAAGGGATTATCATGCGAACATCATTGGTCGTGCTGGCTCTGGCCAGCGCACTGGCTATGACCACAGCGTTGACTCCGGCTTTCGCGCAGGCGCGTACCGACGTGAAGGTGGGCCTGGTGCTGGAGCCGCCGAGCCTCGACCCGACGGCTGAAGCCGCCGCAGCCGTGGACGAAGTGGTCTATGCCAACGTCTTCGAGGGGCTGACCCGCTTTGCGGCTGACGGCTCGATCCTGCCGGCGCTGGCCGAGAGCTGGACCATCTCGGACGATGGGCTGACCTATACGTTCAAGCTGCATGGCGGCGTGACCTTCCACGACGGCAGCGCCTTCGACGCCGAGGACGTGAAGTTCTCGCTCGACCGCATCAATGCGGAAGGCTCGCTGAACGCCCAGAAGGCGCTTTACACCTCGATCGAGTCGGTCACGGTCGTCGATCCGACGACCGTCGAGCTGAAGCTCAAGCAGCCGGACGGCAACCTGATCTACAACCTCGCCTGGGGCGATGCGGTGATCGTGGCGCCCGAGAGCGCCGACGCCAACAAGACCAACCCCATCGGCACCGGGCCGTTCTCGTTCAAGGATCGCGTCGAGGGTGACTCGATCACGCTCGAGAAGAACCAGAGTTACTGGGGCACCCCGGTGAAACTGGAAAGCGCCACCTTCCGGTTCATCGCTGACCCGACGGCGGCCTTTGGCGCGCTGCAGGCCGGTGACGTCGATACGTTCCCGAACTTCCCGGCGCCGGAAACGGTGGCGCAGTTCGAGGGCGACCCGCGCTTCCGCGTCGTGATCGGCGCCACCGAGGGCGAAACCATCCTGTCGATGAACAACGCCAAGATCGACAACGTGAAGGTACGCCAGGCCATTGCCCATGCGATCGACCGGCAGGCGATCATCGATGGCGCGATGTTCGGCTACGGCACGCCGATCGGCACGTTCATGTCGCCGGCCAACCCGAACTACGTCGACCTTACCGCGCAGTCGGCCTACGACCCGGAAAAGTCGAAGGCGCTGCTGGCCGAGGCCGGTGTCACCGACCTGACGCTGACGATGAAGCTGCCGCCGGTCGAGGGCTACGCCCGTCGCGGTGGTGAAATCATCGCCCAGCAGCTGGCGGCCGTCGGCATCAAGACCGAAGTCACCAACCTCGAATGGGCGCAGTGGCTGGGCGAGGTGTTCACCGACAAGAACTTCGACCTCACCATCATCTCGCACACCGAGCCCAACGATATCGGCATCTTCGCCCGGCCGGACTACTATTTCGGCTACAAGAACGCTGACTTCGACAAGATCATCGCGGACCTCGCGGTGGAGTCGGACCCGGCGAAGCGGACTGAGCTCTACAAGGCGGCGCAGCAGAACCTCTCCGACAACTACGTCGTCGGGTTCCTGTTCGAGCTCGCCAAGGTCGGCGTCGAGAACGCCAAGCTCAAGGGCATGTGGGAGAACGCGCCGACCCAGGCAACCGACCTCACTGCCGTGTACTGGGAAGAATGAGTGACAGGGGCGGGCTTCGGCCCGCCCCCTTTCTTGCATTGACTTTGACCACGCACTTTCCCCCACCCGCTGTCATCCCTGCGCAAGCAGGTACCTACTTATCCGCCATTGCAGGTGGTCAGGTGGATCCCTGCTTGCTTAGGGATGACAGCGGTTGTTTGCCCGTTGCCGCTCACCTCGCGCTGCGCCTCGCTGGTGAGGGCCCGCACTGATGCCCAGCTACATCCTCGGCCGCATCGTCTCGCTGGTGTTGAGCCTGATTGCCGCCAGCATCGTCATCTTCCTCGTGCTCGAGGTGGTGCCGGGCGATCCCGCGCAGTTTATGCTCGGCCTCAACGCCACGCCGGACGCCGTCGCGACGCTGCGGCAGACGCTTGGGCTCGATGGGCCGCTGCTGGAGCGGTATTTCAGCTGGATCTTCGGGCTGCTGCAGGGCGATTTCGGCATCAGCTACACCTACAAGGTGCCGGTTGCCGGGATGATCGCCGACCGTATCTGGATTTCGATTCCGCTCGCGATCTATGCGCTGGTGCTCTCGACGCTGATCGCCTTTCCGGTCGGCATCCTCGCGGCAGTGAAGCGCAACTCGGTGACCGATACCTCGATCATGGGGCTGACGCAGATCGGGGTGGCGGTGCCGAACTTCTGGTTCGCCATGCTGCTGGTACTGCTGTTCGCTGTGACGCTCCGCTGGTTCTCGGCGGGTGGGTTCGCGGGCTGGCAGGACCCGCTGATGGCGCTGAAGTCGTTGACGCTGCCGGCCGTGGCCCTGGCGCTGCCGCAGGCGTCAATCCTGGCGCGGGTGATGCGTTCGTCGCTGCTCGATACGCTGGGCGAGGACTATATCCGCTCGGCGCGGGCCAAGGGCCTGAGCCAGGGGCAGACGCTGTGGCGGCACGCGCTGCGCAATGCGCTGATCCCGGTGCTGACCATCATCGGGCTGCAGTTCTCGTTCCTCCTGGCCGGAGCCATCATCATCGAGAACGTGTTCTTCCTGCCCGGGCTGGGGCGCATGGTGTTCCAGGGGATCACGTCGCGCGACCTGATCGTGGTGAAATCGGTGGTGATGCTGCTGGTGTTCGCGGTGATCCTCGTCACCTTCCTCGTCGACGTGGCGTACGCGCTGGTCGACCCACGGCTGCGGAGGGCGACGCGATGAGCGACGTTGCCCTTGTTCGTCCGCGCGACAGCCTGCTGCACGCCGCGCTGCGCTCGCCCAACTTCGTCATCGGCGCCGCAGTCACGCTGGTGTTCGTGGCGCTGGCGCTGATCTCGTTCGTCTGGACGCCTTACGACTACGTGGCGCAGAACATTCCCAACAAGCTGAAGCCGCCATCGGCCGCCAACTGGCTCGGCACCGATCATTTCGGCCGTGACATCCTGTCGATGATCATGGTCGGGGCGCGGACCTCCATCGCGGTGGCGTTCATCGCGGTGACGTTCGCCATGGTGCTCGGCGTGCCGATCGGACTCTGGGCGGCGGCAAAGCGTGGGACGCTGCTCGACGACGTGCTGATGCGCGCCAACGACCTGGTGTTCGCGTTCCCGGCGCTGCTGATCGCCATCCTGATTACCGCGGTGTTCGGGCCGGGGGCGATCAACGCCATCATCGCAGTGGGGTTGTTCAACATGCCGGTGTTCGCGCGGCTGTCTCGTGCCGGGGCGCTGACGCTGTGGAACCGCGAGTACATCATGGCAGCGCGGGTAGCCGGCAAGGGCGCGGCGCGGATCTCGTTCGAGCATATCCTGCCCAACATCGCCAATACGCTGCTGGTGCAGGCGACGATCCAGTTCGCGCTCGGCATCCTGGCCGAGGCGGCCCTGGCCTATGTCGGTCTGGGTGTGCAGCCGCCGACGCCCAGCTGGGGCAAGATGCTGGCCGACAGCCAGACGATGATTTCGCTGGCGCCGCATGTGGCGCTGGTGCCGGGGCTGACCATCGTGCTGATGGTGCTGGGGGTGAACCTGCTCGGCGACGGACTGCGCGACGTGTTCGATCCGCGCCTGAGGCGAGGTCGCTGATGGCGCTGCTGGAGGTCAAGGACCTGTCGTTGTCGATCGCGGGCTTCCCGATTCTCAAGGACGTCGACCTGTCGGTGGAGGCCGGCGAGGTGCTGGGCGTGATCGGCGAGTCGGGCTCGGGCAAGTCGATGACGGCGCTGTCGATCATGCAGCTGCTGCCGACGGGATCGGTGGCGGGCGGCTCGATCAGGCTCGAGGGGCGTGAGGTGCTGGGGCTGCCTGACCGCGCGATGCGGGCGATCCGCGGGCAGGCGGTCGGCATGGTGTTTCAGGAACCGATGACGGCGCTGAACCCGGTCAAGACCATCGGCGACCAGGTGGCCGAGACCGCCATGGTGCATGGCGGCATGGGCCGAGAGGCGGCGCTGAAAGTGGCGCGCGAGACGCTGGACCGCGTGGAACTGCCGGCGGATCGCTTTCCGCTCGACCGCTATCCGCACGAGCTCAGCGGCGGGCAGCGGCAGCGCGTGGTGATCGCCATGGCAGTTGCGATGCGGCCAAAGCTGCTGATCGCCGATGAGCCGACGACGGCGCTCGATGTGACGACGCAGGCGCAGATCCTGAAGCTGCTGCAGCGGCTGGTGGATGAGGATGGCATGGGGCTGATCTTCATCACCCACGACCTCGGTGTGGTCGCCGGGATCGCCGACAAGGTGGCCATCATGCGGCAGGGCGAGGTGGTGGAGGCCGGGCCGACGGTAGCGCTGTTCCGCAACCTGCAGCATCCGTACTCGAAGGCGCTGTTCGAGGCGTCCTCGCATGTGCCGCCGCGCATCCCGCCGACCGACACCAGCGGCACCCCGGTGCTGTCGGTGGACGCGGTGGTGCGGGAGTATCCGCTGCCGCGCCGGAACCTGTTCGGGAAACGGGCGGTGCTACGGGCGGTGGACGGGGTGACGATCTCGATCGGGCGCGGCGAGAATGTCGGGCTGGTCGGGGAATCCGGCTGCGGAAAGTCGACGCTGGCGCGGGCGATCATGTCGCTGGAGCCGATCCAGGGCGGGCGGATTGCGATTGCGGGGGAAGGGCTAGATCCGAAGCACGGGGCAAGCTTTGAGACGCGGCGCAAGATGCAGGTGGTGTTCCAGGACCCTTATGGCTCGTTCAACCCGCGGCATCGGGTGGACCGGCTGGTGAGCGAACCGTTCCATCTGCTGGGCGCGGCGGCGCCGCAGGGGGCGGAGCGGGAAAAGCGGGTCACTCGGGCGCTCGAGGAGGTCGGGCTCACGGCGGCGGACGCGAATAAATACGTGCACGAGTTCTCGGGCGGGCAACGGCAGCGTATCGCGATTGCCCGGGCGCTGATCATCGAGCCCGACCTGATCATCCTCGACGAGGCGGTGTCGGCTCTCGACGTTTCGGTGCGGGCACAGGTGCTGGATCTGCTTGCCGAACTGTCGGACCGGTTGCAGATCAGTTACCTGTTCATCTCGCACGACCTCGCCGTGGTGCGCTCGATCACCGACCGCGTGCTGGTGATGAAGGCGGGCAAGATCGTCGAGGAGGGACCGACCGAAGAGGTCTTCCAGGCGCCCAAACATCCCTACACGCGGGAACTTCTGGCGGCGACGCCGAACCTTGAACTGGCGCTCAGCGAGCGCGAACGGACTGGACGATGAGCAAGCTCGATCTCTTTTTCGACCCCACCAGGTGTTTCATCGGTGGACGTTGGGTGGCGCCGGTTGGCGGCGAGTACCTGCCGATCGAGAATCCCTCGACCGGTGAGCTGATCGGCGAGATCGCGCGTGGACAATCGGCGGATGTCGATGCGGCGGTGGCGGCGGCACGAGCTGCGCTGGCCGGCGCCTGGGGCAAGACACCGGCGTTCGAGCGCGGGCGTATCCTGACGCGGATGGGGCAGGCGGTACTGGCGCGGGTGGACGAGCTGGCGCGTATCGAAGCGATGGATGTCGGCAAGCCGCTGAAGCAGGCGCGGGCCGATGCGGTGGCGCTGGCGCGCTACCTCGAGTTCTACGGCGGCGCCTGCGACAAGATCATGGGCGAGACCATCCCGTATCTCGAGGGCTACACGGTCTACACGCTGCGTGAGCCGCACGGGGTGACGGGGCACATCATCCCGTGGAACTACCCGATGCAGATCATCGGCCGCTCGGTGACGGCGGCGCTGGCGATGGGCAATGCGGCGGTATTGAAGCCGGCGGAAGAGGCGTGCCTCACGGCGATCGCGTTTGCGAAGATTGCCGAGGAGGCTGGGCTGCCGGCGGGGGCGCTCAACGTGGTCCCGGGTCTGGGCGAAGAGGCAGGTGCGGCGCTGACGGCGCATCCGGGTGTCAACCACATCTCGTTCACCGGCTCGGTGGCGGTGGGGGAACTGATCCAGCGCGCCGCGGCGAAGAACGTCATCCCGGTAACACTGGAGCTCGGCGGAAAATCACCACAGCTGGTTTTCGAGGACGCCGACCTCGACCGGGCGCTGCCGTTCCTCGTCAACGCCGGCATCCAGAACGCCGGGCAGACCTGCTCGGCAAGCTCGCGCATCCTGGTGCAGCGGAGCATTCACGACCGGGTGCTCGAGCGGATGGCGGAGCGGTATAGGGCGCTGAAGGTTGGGCCGGCAATCGATGACCTCGACGTCGGGCCGTTGGTGTCCGGGCGGCAGCAGGAGATTGTCGGCGGCTTTCTCGATGACCTAGGCGGCGGCGAGATCGCGGCGCGCGGCGAAGTGATTTCGGGCGCGCCGGGCGGCGGGCACTATCTGGCGCCGACGCTGGTGTCGGGCGTGAAGCCAGGCGATCGGCTGGCGCAGGACGAGATTTTCGGGCCGGTGCAGGTGGTGATCCCCTTCGACGACGAGGCCGAGGCGGTGGCGATTGCCAACGGCACCGAGTTCGGGCTGGTCGCCGGTGTCTGGAGCCGCGATGGCGGCCGGCTGATGCGGATGGCGAAGGCGATCCGGACCGGTCAGGTGTTCCTCAACAATTACGGCGCCGGCGGTGGTGTGGAACTGCCGTTCGGCGGCGTGGGGAAATCCGGCCACGGCCGCGAAAAGGGTTTCGAGGCGCTGTATGGGTTTTCGGTGTTGAAGACAGTTGCGGCTTGGCACGGGTGAGATCATGAGACTTGAGGGCAAGGTGGCCATCGTTACGGGTGGTGCGTCGGGGTTTGGCGCGGGGATCGTGCGGAAGTTTGCCGCCGAGGGCGCCAAGGTGCTGGTTGCCGACATCAACCTCGAGGGCGCCGAGGCTTTGGCGCGCGAGCTTGGGCAGAAGGCTGCCCATGTCGATGTCAGCAAGGACGGCAGCGTCAATCAGCTGGCAGCTGTGGCTCTGATGGCGTTCGGGAAGGTCGACATCCTCGTCAACAATGCCGGGGTGTCGCATCTGCCGGCGCCGATGGACGAGATCTCCGAGGCTGATTTCGACCGGGTGTTCAACGTGAACATCAAGTCGGTCTACCTGACGGCTCGGCATCTGGTGCCGCACTTCAAGGCGCGGAAGACCGGGGCGATCCTCAACGTCGCCTCGACCGCGGCAGTGAGCCCCCGGCCGCGACTCAGCTGGTACAATGCATCGAAGGGCTGGATGGTCACCGCCACCAAGTCGATGGCGATCGAGCTCGCGCCGTTCGGCGTACGGGTGAACGCCATCAATCCGGTGGCAGGCGAAACGCCGCTGCTCAAGACCTTCATGGGTGGTGAAGACACGCCCGAAGTGCGGGCGAGGTTTCTCTCGACCATTCCGCTGGGCCGTTTCTCGACGCCCGAGGATATGGGCAATGCGGCTTGCTTCCTCTGCTCCGACGAGGCCTCGATGATCACCGGCGTCGCGATGGAAGTCGACGGCGGGCGGGTGATCTAACCCAGGAAGCCGTTGATCGCGTCGGCCACCGCCTGCGGCGCTTCCCAGTGGATGGAGTGTGCGGCGGGCAGGGTGGTGAGCGTCAGGTTGCGGACGCCCTTGTGGCCCGCGGTGACCGCGGCGGGCGGGACCAGCAGGTCGAGGCTGCCGGCGACGGCGAGCACCGGGCAGCGGATTTTCCGCAGGTCCTCGGCGGCCATCCGGTCGATGGCCTTGACCTGGCGGGCGAAGTTCTCGGGCGACTGGCGCCAGGGGTAGGCGGTGGAAGCCGCTGCCGCGGCGGCGATGTTGGCCTCATCGGCAAAGAACGGGGTCGA
>Ga0105047_10017602_pt1 | contig 11127 bp, 14 predicted proteins | sample MAT04_FD_78384 | JGI IMG/M metagenome (GOLD analysis project Ga0105047, IMG submission 78384) | Freshwater microbial communities from Lake Fryxell liftoff mats and glacier meltwater in Antarctica - MAT-04 (megahit assembly) | ecosystem: Environmental > Aquatic > Freshwater > Ice > Liftoff...
AAGCCGCAGCGCGCGGCGTCGTCGCAAAGCAGCCGGTGCCCGTTGTGATCAGCAAGTCCGACGCAAAGCGGACCGGCTCAACAGACCCGGGGCATCAACGGGTTGTTCTCTCGACAGGACACGTCATGACCTCGACCAAGACCCTCATCGCCGCCACCCTGCTCGGCACCGCTTCGATGCTCAGCTTCGCCCAGGCGCCGGCTGCGGCCACCGCACCCGCCTCGCCGCAGGCCAACACCGTCACCAGGGCCGACACCGCCATCAAGGCCAATACCCCCGTGAAGGCCGACACCGCAGTGAAGGCCGACACCGCAGTGAAGGCCGAGACGCCCACCAAGGCGACCAAGCACGTGAAGGCGGTGAAACACACCAAGGCCGCCAAGGCTGCCAAGACCGACAGCGTCGCACCGGCCGCCGCGCCGACGAAATGATCGCGGCCTGACCAGGCCCGCTCGCAGCCCCTGCGGTTCACGCCGCAGGGGCTGCTCTCACAGGCCCGCCGCCGCCTTCGCGCGCAGCTTGGCGTTGATGTAGGCGCCGTGCGGCAGGTGCAGCAGGTCGGCGATGCGCCAGAGCACGTGGTTCTCGTGCGCCGTGAGATGGCCGTCGGCGTAGGCCACGGCCCACATCGCTTCCACCACCTGCACCTTCTGCTCGTGGTCCAGCCGGTCGTTCAGTGCGCTGGTGAAGGCGTGAAAGTCGGTGGCCTGTCTGGCGCTGTGCTCGGCCAGTTCGAGCAGGCGCGCCACTTCGTCGTCGGCCAGTGCGAAACGCTGCTGCAGCACCCCCAGCACGGCTTGACGCTCGGCGGCGCTGCACTCGGCGTCGGCGCGCATCACTTCCACCAGCAGCACCGCGGTAGCCAGGTGCAGGCGGTGTCCGGGTGAGACAGCGCCCGCCGCGGCCAATGGCGGCGCGAGCAGGGTTTCGAACAGTTCTTTCAGCGTGCGCAGCATGCGGTGTCTTTCGTGCTTCAGGCGGCGCGGCGCGGCAGCGTGGCAGCCTGCTCGCCCAGGTCCCAGAAGAGGCCGGTCATCAGCGCCAGCGCCTCGCGCACCACGGGCACCAGCAGGTGCTCGTCGGGCGCGTGCTGGCTGCAGGCGGGGTAGCTGTGCGGCACCCACACGGTGGGCAGGCCCAGGAGGTCGGCGAAGACGTCGTTGGGCAGGCTGCCACCCAGGTTGGGCAGCAGCGCCGGCGGCTTGCCGGTGCTGTTCTCGATCGACGCCAGCACAAAGCGCACCCAGGCGTTGTCGGGGTCCAGGCGGGTGGCGGCCATCACCGTGGGCGCGCCGACCTCGATGTCGCCGTAGCCGTGCGCGGCCAGGTGCGCCTGCACCGCCTCGCGCAGCTGTGCCACGTCGGTACCGACGACGAAACGCATGTGCATCGTCGCCTTGGCGCTGGCCGGTATCGCGTTGACCGGGAAGGCGGGGTTGCCGGTGACCATGGCCAGCACCTCCAGCGTGTTCCAGGCGATCACGCGTTCGGCGGGGCTCAGGCCGGGCTCGCCCCAGTCGGCGTCGACTTCGGGGTCACCGGGGTCGCCGCCGAACTGCAGGCTGGCCAGCGCCGCGCGCACGTTGGCCGGGATCGGCGGCGGCCGCAGCGCCGGCACCTGGATGACGCCGCGGCCGTTCACCAGGCAGGCGATGGCGTTGGCCAGCACCGTGCCCGGATTCTTCAGCAGCCCGCCCCAGTTGCCGCTGTGGTGTGCGCCCTCGCGCAGCTTCAGCGTCAGGTCGAAATTCGCGACGCCGCGTGAACCGAGGAAAACCGTCGGCCGGTCGCGGCGCAGGCGCGGGCCGTCGCTGGCGATCAATACGTCGGCGGCCAGCGCCTCGCGCTGCGCAGTGCAGAAGTCGGCCAGGCCCGGCGAGCCGGTTTCCTCGCCCGTCTCGATCAGCCACTTGACGTTGAAGCCGAGCCTGCCGCGCGCCTTCAGCACCTGCGCGAGTGCCGCGATGTTGATGCTGTGCTGGCCCTTGTTGTCGGCGGTGCCGCGGCCGTAGAGGCGTTCACCATCCTGCGCCAGCGTCCACGGGCCCTGGCCCTGCTTCCAGCTGGCGTCCTGGCCGCGGATGACGTCGCCGTGGCCGTACACCAGCACGGTCGGCAGGCCGTCGCCTTCGTGGCGCGTGGCGATCATCAACGGGCCGTGGCTGCCGTCGGGGTTGGCGTGCAGGCTGCAGCCGAAACCCAGCGCGGCCAGCGTGGGGCCCATCTCGCTTTCCAGGTAGGCCTGCAGCGCCGGGCCCGAGGCCGGATCCTGGCTTTCGGTGCGGATGGCGACACGCCGCGCCAGGTCGCGCAGGAAGGCGCCGCTGTCGAAGTGTTCGACGGCGGCCTGCAGCGCGGCGGCGCGGGTCACGACTTCGTCACCAGCTCGAAATGCTCCACCACCGGCGGCGCGGCGAAGAAGGGGCCGACGAGGGCGCGCCATTCGGCAAAGAGCGGGCCGCCGCGGAAGGCCACGGTGTGGTCTTCCAGCGTGTCCCAGAAGACCTGCAGGATGTAGCGCTCGGGGCTTTCGATGCCGCGGTTGACCTTGGCGCCCTTGAAGCCCTGCGCCTGGCCGATCACCGTGGCCATGCCCCGCTGGAGGGCTTCCTCGAAGGCGGCATTCTGGCCGGGGTGGATGCGGATGTCGGCGATTTCCAGGATCACGGCGGGCTCCATTTGCGGTGTAGCCGGCCAGTGTCCCACGGCGCGGGACAGCCCTAAACTCGGCTTTATCGATTATCCGCAGCGCACCGCCCGTCGCCGCCCGCCATGGCCCGCAAACACGCCCTCAGCGACGAAACCCCGGACGGCCAGCCCGTCACCACCCGCGCCGGCGCGGTGTACGAGCGCCTGCGCGCCGACATCACGCACGGCGTGCTGGAGCCCGGCAGCAAGCTGCGTGTCGAGGCCATGTGCGCCCGTTACGGTGTCGGTGCCAGCCCGCTGCGCGAGGCGCTGAGCCGCCTGTCGGCCGAGGGCCTGGTGGAACGCTCGGAGCAGCGTGGTTTCAACGTCGCGCCGCTGAAATGGGACGAGCTCGCCATCCTGACGCAAAACCGCGTGCAGCTCGAGGGCCTGGCGCTGGGCGAGTCCATCGCGGCGCGCGACGCCGCCTGGGAGGATGCGCTGGTGCTGCTGGTGCACCGGCTGTCGCGCACGCCACGTTCGCTGTCGGCCGACCACTTCGTGCCCAACCCGGCCTGGGAGGCGCTGCACCGCGAATTCCACCGCGGCCTGCTGGCGCGCTGTCAGTCGCGCTGGCTGCGCGCCTTCTGCGACACGCTGGCCGACGAGGCCTACCGCTTCCGCCAGCTGGCCGCCAACCGCAGCTTCAGTTCACGCAACGAACACGCCGAGCACGTGGCCATCTTCACCGCCGCGCTGGAGGGCCGTGCCGACGACGCAGTGCGGCTGCTGGGTGAGCACTACACCCGCACCTCGGCCACGGTGGCCGCGCAGGCGCGCGAGCAGGGCCACGCGACCTGAGGTGCGACGCGGCGCCGAGCACGCTGAGGCGCGACGCCGTCTGCGCGTCGTCTACTGCGGCTCGATGCCGGCGGCTCTGGCCACAGCCTGGTAGCGCGCCATCTCCTCGCGCACGTAGGCCGCAAAGGCGATCGTGCCCAGGGCGCGCGGCTGGATGCCGGTGCGCGCAAAGACGGCCGTCAGCTCCGGGTCCTGCAAGGCGCGGGCGATGTCGGCGTTGAGCCTGGCCACCACCGCGGGCGGCGTGGCCGCGGGGGCCCAGACACCGAACCAGAGGCTGATGTCGAAGCCCGGGTAGCCCTGCTCGGCGATGCTGGCGATCTCGGGCGCGGCCTCCGAGCGTGCCGAGGTCGCCACGCCCAGGGCGCGCAGCTTGCCGCCGCGGGCCTGCGCCAGCGCCGTGCTCAGCGAGGCCATCGTGAAGGCGGCGCGGCCGGCCATCACGTCCTGGATGGCCTCGGGCCCGCCCTTGTAGGGCACGTGCACGAGCTTGATGCCGGTGGCCTGCGCCAGGTACTCGGCCGCGAAGTGCGTGGAGCTGCCGACGCCGACCGAGGCGTAGGGCAGCGTGCCGGGCTGGGCCTTGGCGGCGGCCACCAGGTCCTTCAAGGTGGCGTAGGGCGAGTCGGGCGCGGTGACCAGCACGTAAGGCGTGGCACCGATCAGGCTGACGTCGACCAGGCTCTTCAGCGGGTCGTAGGGCAGCTTCTTGAAGATCGCCGGGTTGACGGCGTACGACACCGACTGCACCAGCAGCGTGTGGCCCGTGGCCTCGGCGTTCACCACCGCCGCGGTGCCGATGAGCCCGCCCGCGCCCGGCTTGTTGTCGACCACCACCGTCTGCTTCCACAGGCGGCCCAGCGCCTGCGCCAGCGCGCGGCCGGCCGTGTCGGCGCCGGAACCGGCGGTCAACGGCACGACCAGCTTCACCGGCCCTTCCGGGAAGCCCTGGGCGGTGGCGGCATGGGGGGCGAGCGCGAGGGCGGCCCCGGCCAGGGTGGATCGCAACAGGTTCATGTGCAGGTGCTCGCTCGGGCCGCGTCGATGGGGTCACGCGTAAGGGGTCAGCAGGGGTCGGTCGACGGTGCGGCCATGTGTGTGCCGGCGAGTGCAGGCCCTAGAGCCCGGCGTCGTTCCAGTTCGCAGCGGGTTGCGGCGGCTCGGGCATCAGGCCGGCGGCGCGCACGGCCTCGATGGCGCAGAACTCGTCCTTGTCCGACGCGTCGCCGCTGATGCCCACGGCGCCGATGGCCACGCCCTGGGCGTCGAGGATCAGCACACCACCCGGCGTGGGAATGAAACGCCCGCCCGACGCGGCGGCCAGCGCTGCCTGGAAGGTCGGCCGGTTGGCCAGGCGGTCGCGGATCTGCCGCGTGGCCATGCCCATGCCTAAAGCGCCCCAGGCCTTGGCCATGGCGATGTCGTGGCGCAGCAGGCCGCAGCCGTCTTCGCGCTGGAAGCTCACCGGCTGTCCGCCGGCGTCGAGCACGGCCACGGCCAGCGGCAGCAGGCCGTGTTCGCGTCGCAGGCGCAGCGCTTCCATGCCAATGCGGTTGGCGGTGGCCAGGTCCAGGCTGCTGTGGATGGGGATCAGGTGTTCGGCCATGGCGCGATGTTCGTGCAGTGACGGTGCAGTGACGGCGCAGTGATCGGCGTAAAGCAGGGCGCGTTCAGCCGGTGCTCAGGTCGCCCAGCGCGGCGATGATGGGTTTCCACTTCGCGCGTTCGGCCAGCACGAAGGCCGTGGCAGCGGTGTTGCCGATGTGCAAGTCGGCGAACATGGCCTGGCTCTCCAGACGGCTGCGCAGCGTGGGGTCGGCCATGGCGCGCTGCGTGGCTTCGGCCAGCGTGCGCTGCACGGCCGCCGGCGTGTCGCGCGGCGCGCTCACCACGTTCCACAGCATCGCTTCGAAGGGCTGCGCCAGGTCGGCCGATTCGGCCACGGTGGGGATGCCCGGTGCCGTGGCCACACGTCGGGCCGCGGCCACGCCGACGATGCGCACGCGGCCCGACTCGTGGTGCTGCAGCAGGCCGCCCAGGGTGTCGACCGTCATCTCGATGCGGCCGCCCATCAGGTCCTGCAGCGCCGGCGCGCTGCCCTTGTAGGGCACGTGGGTGAGGGCCGCACCGGTCACCTGCTTCAGGCGCTCGGCGGCCACGTGCAGCAGCGTGCCGTTGCCGGGCGAGCCGTAGTTGTACTTGCCGGGGTTCATCTTCGCGGCGATGGCGATGGTCTTCAGCGAACGCGGCATCTGCGGCGTCACCGCGAACACCACGGGTGCACCGCCCAGCACGCCGATGGTGGCGAAGTCTTCCAGCGCGTCGTATTGCGGCTTGGTCTGGATGAGGTTGTAGAGCGCGTGCGTCGACGCCGTGCCGAAGAGCAGCGTGTGGCCATCGGCCGCGCTGCGCTTGACCTCCAGCGTGCCCAGCGCGCCCGACGCCCCGGCCCGGTTCTCCACCACCACCGGCTGGCCGAGCTGCTGCGCCAGCGCTGCGGCATAGAGCCGCGCGAAGCTGTCAGTGGGGCCGCCTGCGGGGAAGGGCACCACCAGGCGCAGCGGCCGCGCGGGCCAGGCCTGGGCCTGCGCGGCCCAAGGTGCGGCGACGAGCGCGCCCAGCGCGGCGGTCCGGGTGGTCTTCAGGAACTGGCGTCTTTGCATGAGAGCCTCACGGGGTGGGGTGTGGCGCGCGGTCGCGCGTTCAGGGCGTGCGCGCGGGCAGCGGAAACACCTGGCCGGGCTCGATGCGGAAGGCCATCAGGTCTTCGCCGATGAGCAGCGGGCCGTCGTAGGTCTTGCGCGTCATCTCGAATACGTCCTGCTCGGTCACCGGCGGGGCCGAAGCGGCGCATCACCGGCGACGGGCTGCCGGTGCCCAGCAGCGTGACGCGAAACTCGTCGCCGGCGGCCGTTGGCGGTGCGGGCTGGGCCCAGGCCGGCGTCGCCAGCAGGGTCACCGAGGCCAGCAGCATGGCCCATCTGCACAGTGTCTTCATCGGCGTTCTTTCGGGTGGTCCTTGAGGCGGCGCTGGCGGCTTCAGCCGCCCAGCGGCGCCAGACGCAGTGCCACTGTCATCACCGGGCAGCTGGGGCCCGGCACACGCAGCAGCGCGCACGCCGCGGCGTCGACGACGTCCTCGTAGCGGCCGACCAGCGTCTCGCGCACGCCGAGCACGGCATCGCTGTCGAGGTAGGGGTCCTCGGCGTCGAAGAGCTCGGTGACCAGCGTGCGGTGGCCCGGGGCGCTGACGATGAGGTGGTAGTGCGCCGGCCGCCAGCCGTTCAAGCCCGCGGGTTGCACGAGGTCGTGCCATACCGGCCCGTCGAGCGGGATCTGGTAGGGCACCGGGCGGATGGTGGCGACTTGGAAGCTGCCGGCCGCGTCCACCTTCAACTGGCAGCGCAGGTTGTCGGTGGGCTGTTTCGGGTCCTGCTGCCAGTACAGGCCGTCGGCGGCGTTCTGCCAGAAGTCGAGCGTGGCCTCGGGCAGCGGTTGGCCGCTGCTGCTGCACACCCGCCCACGCAGCAGCACGCGGCGGCCGGGGTTGTCGTCGATCAGGCGGGCCGGGTTGGGCTTCCAAGGTGAGCCGGTGGCGTGGAAGGGGCCGAGGTTGCTGCCGGGCGTGACCGTGCTGTCGGCCGGGTCCGAGGCCAGCATGTCGACCAGGCTCGACAGGCCCGTCACGTCGGACAGCAGCGAGAACTCGCTGCGCGTGTCGCTGCTGATGTCGGCCACGCGGTGCAGGAAGCCCAGCGCCGCGCGCCATTCGACGTGGGTCAGCTTGACGTCCTTGGCGTACTGATGCAGCTGCGCCACCAGCGCCTGCACGAGTTCGCGCTGGCGCGCGTCCGGCAGGCCGGCGAAGCTGGCGACCGCGGTCTCGGTGATGTTGTCCAGGCGCAGGTTTTTCATGTGGCGCTCATTTCATGCTCACGCGGTGACCGGGTTCGACAGCACGCCGATGCCCTCGATCTCGATCTCGATGCGGTCACCCGCCTGCATCCACACCGGCGGCGTGCGTGCGTAGCCCACGCCGGCGGGCGTGCCCATCACCACCACGTCGCCGGGCTCCAGCGTCATGCATTCGCTGAGCAGCGCGATCGTGCGGGCCACGCCGAACACCATGTCGGAGGTCGTCGCGCTCTGCATCATCTGCCCGTTCAGTCGCGACTCGATGTGCAGGCCGGTGCAGCCCGGCGGCAGTTCGTCGGCCGTCACCAGGCAGGGCCCGAAGGCGCCGGTGGCGTCGAAGTTCTTGCCTATCGTCCACTGCGTCGTTTTGCGCTGGTAGTCGCGCAGCGTGGCGTCGTTGAAGCAGGCGTAGCCGAAGACGCTGGCCAGCGCGTCGGCTTCGCTCACGCGGCGTGTGCGGCGGCCGATCACCAGTGCCAGCTCGGCCTCGTAGTCCAGCTTGGCCGATGCCGCCGGAACGCGCAGCGGCGCGCCGTGCGCCAGCAGCGACGTGGCGCAGCGCAGGAAGAGCGCCGGGTAGTCGGCGACCGTGTTGCCGCCTTCCTTGGCGTGGTCGTGGTAGTTCACGCCCAGGCAGACGATCTTGCCCGGCCGCGGCACGCAGGGCAGCAGCGTGAACTCGGCCTGCGGCGTCGGAGCCAGGGCCGCGGCGCGGCGCGCCATTTCGGTCGCCAGGTCGGGCGGGTCGGCGCAACAGGCAATGAAGTCCTGCAGGTCGGCCGGAACGCCGTCACCCAGGCGGGTGCTTTCGACCAGGCCGCCCGCCAGCTGCACGGCCCAGGCGCCGCCGTTGCGGCCCTGGTAACTGACGAGTCTCATCGCGTTTCCTGTTGTTCGGGCTGCGGGCGCGTCACTCGATCTTCACGCCGATGTCCTTGACCAGCTTGCCCCACTTCAGGACCTCGCTCTCGATGTACTGGCGCACGGCCGGACGCTCCAGCCGCTGTGCTTCCAGCGACAGCGCCTCGAAGCGGTCGAGCACCGGCTTGGCGCCCAGCGCCTTGTTGATTTCCGCGTTCAGCTGGTCCAGCACGGCGGGTGGCGTTTTCGCCGGCGCGAAGATCGCGAACCAGGTGTTGGCCTCGAAATCCTTGTAGCCCAGCTCGGCCACCGTCGGCACGTCGGGCAGGGCCGGGCTGCGCTTGAGCGACATCACCGCGATCGGCCGCACCTTGCCTGCCTTGGCGAAGGGCACGGCCGGCGGCATCGAGGTGCTGGCAATCGGAACCTGCCCGCTGACCACCGCGTTGGTGGCGGCCGCGGGCTGGAAGGGCACGTGCGTGATGTCGACCTTGGCCAGGGCGCGGAACAGCCACTCGGCGCCCAGGTGCGTGGTGGTGCCATTGCCCGACGAGGCGTAGCTCAGTTTGCCCGTCCTGGCCAGGGCCAGCAGCTCGGCCAGGCTGTTGGCCTTGACGTCGGGGTGCACGTAGATCAGGTTGGGCGTGACGGCGGCCATGGCCACCGGCTGCAGGTCCTTCATCGCGTCGTAGCCGGCGTTCGGGAACAGCGAAGGGTTCACCGAATAGGCCACGCTGTGGATGAGCAGCGTGTAGCCGTCGGCGGGCGAATTCATCACCTGCTGGGTGGCGATGTTGCCGCCGGCGCCGGGCTTGTTCTCGACCGTCACCGTCTGGCCCAGCGAAGCCTGCAGCTGGTCGGCGATGAGCCGGGCCACGATGTCGGTGGAACTGCCGGGCGCGAAGGCGACGACGAGCTTCACCGGCTTTTCGGGGTAGGCGGCGTGGGCCGCGGCCGACAGGCCCAGGACGGCGGCCAGGGTGATCAGGAAGTGCTTCATGGGGCGGGTCCCGGTGGCTGCAGGAGGGCGCCGGCGGGGCGGAGTGCCCGTCCGACTGGCGGCACTTTAATCGACAAAGAGTAGATATGAAACTATTATCGATAAAACGAGAGCCCGGAGTTTCCCCAGTGTCCCCACCCGATCTGCAAGCCGCTGCGCGTCAGCTGTTCACCGAAGCCCGCACCCACGGCCATTGGCTGCCGCGGCCGGTGGCGCCCGAACTGCTGCGCGAGCTCTACGACCTGGCCCGCTGCGGGCCGACCTCGATGAACACGCAGCCGATGCGGCTGCAGTTCGTGCAGTCGCCGGCGGCCAAGGCGCGGCTGCTGGCCTGCCTGAACCCCGGCAACGTCGACAAGACGCGCAACGCGCCGGTGGTGGCCATCGTCGGCCAGGATCTGGCCTTCGCCGACCACCTGCCGCGCCTGTTTGCGCACAAGACCGACGCCCGCGCCTACTTCGACGGCAAACCCGAGGTGGTGGCCAGCACGGCGCTGCGCAACAGCAGCCTGCAGGGCGCCTACCTGATGCTGGCGGCGCGCCTGCTGGGGCTGGGCTGCGGGCCGATGTCGGGCTTCGACGCCGCGGCGGTGGACGGTGAGTTCTGGGCCGGCACCAGCGTGCGCACCAACTTCCTGTGCAACCTGGGTTACCCCGACACCACGCTGCTCAAGCCGCGGCCGCCGCGGCTGGATTTCGACGAGGTCTGTCGCATCGTCTGACTGCTCGCAGAACCGGCGCTGCTGGCCGGTCGCAGCCCGGCCCTGCGGGCGCTCAGGAGATCTTGATCCCCGCCGCCTTCACCAGCCGCGCCGCGGCCGCGGTTTCGTCGTCGAGGAACTTCGCGAAGGCCGGCTGTGCCATTGGCAGCGGCGTGGCGCCCAGCTTGTCCAGCCGCTCCTTCACGTCGGGCAGGGCCAGCACCTTCAGCGTTTCTGCATGCAGGCGCTCGACCACCGCCTTGGGCGTCTTGCCGGTGGCGAACAGGCCCACCCAGAAGGTGTAGGCGGTGTCTTTCAGGCCGGCGGTTTCGGTGATCGAGGGCACGCTCGGCAATACCGGCGAACGCGCTGCGGTGCCCACGGCCAGGGCTTGCAGCTTGCCGTCCTTGATCAGCGGCAGCGCGCTGACCAGTGGTGCGAAGAACCAGTCGATGCGCCCGGCGATGGTCTCGGTCAGCGCCTCGGGCGTGCCGCGGAAGGGCACGTGCTGGGCCGTGAGGCCCGCGGCGACGCGGAACTTCTCGGCGTTCATGTGCGTGGCGCTGCCGTTGCCGGCCGAGGCGTAGTTGAAGGCGCCCGGCTTGGCCTTGACCTGGGCCACGAGGTCGGCCACGTCCTTGTAGCCCTTGGCCGGGTTCACCACCAGCACGTTGGGCAGGCTGGCCAGCGGCGTGATGCCGTCCAGGTCCTTCAGCGTGTCGTAGGGCAGCTTCTCGTACAGCGCCGGGTTCACGACATGGCCCGAGCTGTGCACCAGCAGCGTGTAGCCGTCGGCCGGCGCCTTGGCCACCTGCGCCGCACCCAAGGTGCCGCCGGCACCGGGCTTGTTCTCGATGACGACCTGGGCGCCGATCAGCGGCCCCAGCTTGTCGGCCAGCGTGCGCGCCAGGATGTCGGTGCCGCTGCCCGCGGTGAAGGGCACGACGAATTTCACCGGGCCGGCCTTGGGCCATTCGGTGGGCTGGGCTCGCACGGCAGGGGCCAGTGCCAGCAGCGAGGAAGCCAGCAGGGTGCGGCGGTTCAGGGGATGGGCGGGAGCGGGAACTTCATTTCACCGGCACTGAGGTGGAAGTCGTGCGTCATCAGCGCCAGCGGCTGGCCATCACGCTGCGTGCGCTCGAAGTGGCCCACCAGCGGCGC
>Ga0105047_10017604_pt1 | contig 11126 bp, 12 predicted proteins | sample MAT04_FD_78384 | JGI IMG/M metagenome (GOLD analysis project Ga0105047, IMG submission 78384) | Freshwater microbial communities from Lake Fryxell liftoff mats and glacier meltwater in Antarctica - MAT-04 (megahit assembly) | ecosystem: Environmental > Aquatic > Freshwater > Ice > Liftoff...
GAAATTAATTTGGATGAAGTTAAAAAAACACAAGGTATGCACATTACGTTTGTCACTAGCGCCAAAACGGATGAAGAATGCATTGAACTCTTAAGATTGCTTGGAGTTCCATTTAAAAACTTGCCGATTTCGGTAGCAGCATAAAGAATAGGAGAAGGAACTATGGCAGTCAGTGACCCATTAGCCGATTTCCTCACAAGGATTCGCAACTCCGGGCGTGCTCAGCATCGTTTTGTCGATGTTAGTTGGAGTAAAATGAAACAAACACTTGCAGAGATTTTAAAGCAGCAAGGTTTTATCGAAAATTATCTCGTTAAAGTCGATGAGTGTCAACGCGGGACAATACGTTTATTTTTAAAATATACGAATGGTCGTCGACCTGTAATTCAAGGATTAAAAAGGGTTTCCAAACCCGGTTTGAGAAAATATGTGGGACATCAAGAAATTCCACGATTTTATGGTAATATGGGTTTATCTATCGTTTCTACTTCCAAAGGTGTAATGCCTGGAAAAGAAGCGAGCGAAAAGGGTATCGGTGGCGAGCTCTTATGTTTGGTTTGGTAAAGATCGAAGGAGTAATTGATCATGTCTCGTAAAGGTAAACTACCCATTCCTCTCCCAAAAGGTGTAGAGGTAAAAATGACGGAATCCGAAATATCAGTGAAAGGTCCGAAAGGAACATTACACCAAAAATTGGTTCCTGGAATTATTGTAAAAATTGAAAATGATCATGTCGTGGTTTCTAAAGCTAGCGATGACTTGGAAATCGATCATTTTCATGGTTTGTATCGTACGCTCATCAGTAATATGATTGAAGGTACGACAACCGGATTTGATAAAAAACTAGAAATGATCGGTGTAGGTTATCGTGCAGTTGTGCAAGGTGATTTGCTAGATCTTCAACTAGGTTTTTCTCATCCGACTAAACTACCCATACCAGCAAATCTTACCGTTAAAGTAGAGAAAAATACTTTAATTACGATTACTGGTTTTGATAAGCATCTTGTCGGACAATTTGCAGCTGTCATCCGCAGCAAAAGACCTCCCGAACCTTATCAAGGAAAAGGGATCAGATATGCCGGAGAATATGTCCGTAAAAAAGCTGGAAAATCAGCTGCTAAGAAATAATATTTGAAGGAACGAAACAGTATGTTGAAACATGTTAATCATAAACAAGTTCTGCGGAAAAAGCGAGCTCTTCGAGTGCGTAAGCATTTAAGAGGGAATGCAGCTAAGCCAAGACTATGCGTTGTTAAAAGTAACAAACATATTCAAGCACAACTGATTGATGATGAATTGGGTATAACACTAGGAAGCATAGCAACATTTTCAAAAGAATTACGGGATACTGAATTCAACAAGAAAAATAAAACTGCAGCTCGTAAACTTGGTGAAAATATTGCCGAAATTGCCAAAAGCAAAAACATCAAAGAAGTTATTTTTGACAGGGGATCCGCTAAATATCATGGAATTTTAGCTGAATTAGCAGATGCAGCGCGTGCTGGCGGTCTTCAGTTCTAAAGCGAGTACAAGGAATAAGGAAAAATCATGGCAAAAAATAATGATTCGCCAAAAAAAGAAAAAAGCGAGAGCGATCTAATTGAAAAAGTTCTCTATGTCAATCGCTGTTCTAAAGTAGTGAAAGGTGGAAGAAAATTTAGTTTTTCAGCTCTAATTTTAGTTGGTGACGGAAAAGGCCGGGTTGGTTATGGCTTTGCTAAAGCCAATGAATTGACAGATGCTATTCGCAAAGGTGGAGAAGCTGCTAGAAAAAATTTGGTCACTTGTCCCGTTGAAGGTACAACAATTCCACATGAATTAACAGTTCATTGGGATGGAGCAACCATTCTATTCAAACCAGCCCCTAGGGGAACTGGAGTAGTTGCAGGATCAAAAGTGCGTGCGGTTTTAGAACTGGTTGGGATAAAAGACGTGATTGCTAAAAATTTAGGATCAAGTAATCCTATTAATCAAGTAAAAGCTACATTTAATGCCATAGAACAATTATCAACTCGTGACGAGATAAAGCAGAGAAGAGGCTTGTAATATTATGATGAATTTAAATTCACTAAAAGATACGTCGCGCATACGCAAATCTAGAAAACGTGTAGGACGCGGACTAGGTTCAAAAATGGGTAAAACTTGCGGTCGCGGTGAAAAAGGTGCGGGTTCAAGATCCGGATATAAAAGACGTTGGGGTAAAGAAGGGGGTCAAATGCCTTTGTATATGAAACTTCCTATTCGTGGATTTAACAACGCCCGTTTCCGTAAAGCAATGGATGTTGTCAATTTAGAACAGATAGAAGCTGTTTTTAACGATGGTGAAACGGTCAATATCGAATCATTGAGAGCGCGCGGGTTTATCAGTGGAAAAACTCATGGAGTTAAAATCTTAGGTAATGGTGAGATTAAGAAAAAACTTAAGTTTCATATTCAAGCGATTTCAAATGGTGCTCGTGATAAACTGGTTGATTCCAAAATTTCATTTGAAATTAGTAAATAATCACTGCTAAAAAAATTTTGCCGAACACAAAAGAGCTTTTCTCTTTTGATTAGATATTGCAATCTATAATAACCCAAAGATTGACATGCTGAAAGAACTAAGACGTGTATTTCAAATTCCCGAGCTTAAGTCAAAAATACTTTTGACTCTTTTTTTGCTTGCTGTATGCCGTATCGGAAGTTTTATTCCTTTTCCAGGTATTAATGGTGAGATTGCTGTCAGTTTTTTTCGACATATGACTGGTGGAACACAGAATTTATTTCAAATGTTTGATATCTTTTCTGGTGGTGCTTTTTATCAAATGACCGTGATTGCACTTAGTGTGACTCCTTACATATCTGCTTCAATTATCATGCAATTACTTGTTGCCTTGGTCCCAAGCCTGCAACGCGAAGTGCGTGAAAATGGAGAAGCCGGGAAAAGAAAAATCAATCGTTCAACTCGTTTTTTAACGATTGTTTTATCTTTTTTACAGTCGGCATTATTTGCAAAGTACGCCCTTCAAATGAATCTCTCTAGACCGGGAATTGTTGCGACTGAATTGCTGGATATTACTGCTTTTGGAGTACCTTGGCTTTTCTATATGATAACAATTTTCACTATGACCACAGGAACGATGTTCTTAATGTGGATTGGCGAGCAGATTACTGAACGGGGCATTGGAAATGGAATTAGTTTAATCATTTGTTTGGGAATTTTATCTCAAATTCCTACTGCTTTCGGTTTAATTCTTCAGCAGTTGAATTTAGATTCTCAAGAAGCAGGTCAAATGAATTTTTCATCCATACTTGTTTTAGCAGGCGTTTTTGTGGTTGTGACCCTTGCGACAATTATGGTCATTCAAGGGCATCGACGTATACCTCTTCAGCATGCTAGAAGAGTAATCGGTAGACGAGAAGTGCAAGCCGGAAATTCATACATTCCTTTAAAGATCAACTATGCAGGAGTTATTCCTGTTATATTTGCTTCTTCATTATTGATGTTTCCGGCAACAATAGCAACCTTTATAGGAAGAGGAAATTTCCTAGGTGAAGTGGCGACCTTACTTTCTCCAGGTAATACAATGTATTTGATTGTTTTTGTGGGATTGATCATATTTTTTACTTATTTTTGGACAGCTACTCAATTTAGACCCGATCAAATTGCCTCTGATATGAAAAAAAATGGCGCATTTGTCCCGGGTATTAGACAAGGGAAGCCTACTCAAGAATTCTTAGAAAGTACGATGAATAGAGTTACTTTACTTGGTGCAGTGTTTTTAGCTCTTATTGCCATTTTACCAAATATGGTGAGTCGTTTGTTGGGTGTATCGCAAACCATTAGTTATTTCTTCGGTGGGACGGCCCTCCTCATTTTAGTAGGTGTTGTCTTGGATACAATGAAACAAATCGAGTCACATTTGTTAACGAAGCGCTATGATGGATTTATGACAAAAGGGCGTGTGAAAGGTCGCTAACATAGAAATGTGAGATAAGCGATTAACTCACGACTAAATGAAAATTTAAATCAAATAAGCAAACAAACAAGCCATAGTTGATCTTAAATACGAAGTTGTCTATAATCTGCAAATTGATTTTAGGTAACAGTATTTGAGATATGGTCATTGATTATATATATTGGAACATTAGGAGAGTTCAATGCCTAGAGTATTAGGTATCGATATACCGGAAAACAAAAGATTAGAAATTAGCTTGACATATCTTTACGGAGTCGGTCGACGTCTTTCGAATGATATTATTGTAAAGTTAGGATTAGATCCTAATATGCGTGCGCACAAATTGACATCGGATGATATAGCTCGATTAAATGGTTTGCTACAGTCTGAATATATCATAGAAGGTGATTTGCGCCGTCAAGTGCAAAATAATATTAAGCGCTTGATTAGCATTCATGCTTATCGAGGCACACGTCATCGTCTTGGATTACCTGTTCGTGGTCAGCGCACAAGGACAAATTCAAGAACTCGCAAAGGACGTAGAAAGACCGTTGCTAATAAGAAAAAATAAGAAGAGGAGTCCTTAACTTTGAGTAAGCAACCTGCGAACAAAAAAACTGTAAAGACAAGAAAAAAAATTGTTCATAATGTTCCATCAGGAATAGCACATGTTAAAGCTACATTTAACAATACTATTATCGCAATTACAGATCCATCCGGAAGAGTAATTGCCTGGTCGTCGGCAGGAAAAGTAAACTTTTCTGGTTCGCGTAAATCATCTGCTTTTGCAGCAACAGTCGCCGCACAAGATGCAGCTAAGATTGCAGCAAGTATGGGAATGAAAGAAGTTGAAGTTTATTTGAAGGGTCCGGGAGCAGGTCGTGAATCAGCTGTCCGTGGTATTCAAAGTGCCGGTATAACAATTACTGCAATAAGAGATAATACACCTGTAGCACATAATGGATGCCGTCCGCCTAAACGCCGCCGAGTCTAGTTATAGCGATCTCGAAATAGTTTTAGTTGTTGTTAGCAGGATAATGCTTGTCCTAACGGATAAGATTTGCTAACTAATAACACATAGATAATAAATCGATAGTCGATTGTAAACATCTGTTCTCAACAAGAACAAATTACATTTAGGAGAGACACTTCATGTCAGTTAAATATGGCAAATTTGAAATGCCTCAAAAAATTATTGTAAAGAAAAAATCTTTAGACTCGAACACGGCGACGTATGTGGCAGAACCTTTTGAAAGAGGATTTGGACATACTATCGGGAATGCTTTAAGAAGAATTATATTATCATCACTGGAAGCACCCGCGATTATCTCTATTCGAATTGATGGTGTCTTACATGAATATATGCCTTCAGAGGGAATTATAGAGGATATGACAAATATTATCCTCAATTTCAAAGGCGCGCTTTTGAGAAAATTGCCTACGGAAGAAGAAACGCATTCAAGAGATACAAAAATAACAACTAAGATTGTTGAAATTACTCAAGAAGATTTAGACCGTAATAATGGACAATACAGTGTAACATTAAAAGATGTTGTACAAGAGGGTAATTTTGAAGTTGTCAATCCTGACCTGCATCTTTTTACTGTAACTAAACCAATGAAAAAGCAAATCGACTTGCGAATATCCTTTGGAAGAGGTTATGTTCCTTCAGAACGACATGTCGTTCATGATAAAAGTACAGATGAAATTTTAATTGATTCAGCTTTTTCACCCGTACGCTTAGCTAATTATTTTGTAGAAAATACAAGAGTCGGACAAGATACGGATTTTGATCGTTTGATCTTGGAAATTGAAACGGATGGTAGAATTACACCAGCTGAATCTTTAAGCTTTGCAATACAAATCGCTCTTAAGCACTTTGAAGTATTTACTCAATTTAACCATTACGCCCTTGCTTTTGATGAAAAAGATCGTGACCGTGATCAAGACCAAGATGAGTTAATGGATAAACTATCTTTAGGAATTGACGAAATTGAACTTTCAGTTAGATCAGCTAATTGCTTGACAGGCGCGAATATTGAAACTTTAGCAGAATTAGTTTGTATCCCTGAAAGAAGAATGCTTGAGTTTAGAAATTTCGGTAAGAAATCATTACATGAAATTAAAGCAAAACTACATGAAATGGGATTAAATCTTGGCATGGAACTTGGACGTTTTGGTATTACAACTGATAATGTTAAAGATAAAGTCAAGCTATACCGTGAAGAAAAAAAGAAGAAAAAAGAATTATCAAAACATGAAGAGATGCCAAATAGCAGGTAATAATTATGAGACACCTTAATCAAACATGTAAGTTAAATCGAACAACATCTCATCGAAGATGTATGTTTGCTAACATGCTTAAATCATTAATCATCAATAAGCGCATCGAAACTACCGTGCCTAAAGCTAAAGCTTTAAGACGCTATGCTGATCAGATGGTTACATTAGCAAAGAAAAATACGTTATCTGCTAGAAGAAAAGCGATTGCTGAAATGATGATCCGATTTAACACTTTAACTCCCAAGCAAGAAAGACTAGCTAAGGAAGGAAAAACACACTTCTATAATGATGACCGATTAGTCATTAATGAATTATTTGACCTTGCTGGTCGCTTTGCTACTCGCAATGGTGGTTACACAAGAATTATTAGGAAAGGGCACCGTGTAGGCGATAATGCTGAAGTTTGTTACATTGAGTATCTTGCCGAATAAGCAATTACTCATTTTGAAAACTTTTTCATAATCTCGATTTTGTAAATTTTTGGGTCCATCTTCCCGAGTAAACCAAATTTCGGCATATTAATTTTCAACGGAAGAGGTATTTTTACCTCTTTCGAGAAATTTAATTAGCTGGACGAAGGCTCGCTTTGTAGATGCACCCAAAAAATTGCAAAGTCGACCTTATCTATTTCTAGTTAAATCTTTATCTTTTTCAAAGCCCATCTCTCATCTTAATAAAAATTTATTCATTTTTGTAAACACTCTCTTAGACTCGATGCGAGGAATAATCGCTCGAACTTAATTGTTTAATTTTACTTTTACTCTTTTTTTCTCTACATTGTGTTTATAAATATAGAAGAAGGAGTTGCGCATGTCTGTTAATATTGCCATCAATGGATTTGGAAGAATTGGGAGGTTGGTCTGTCGATTACTTTCTAGTGATAAAAACATTAAAATTATCGCCATTAATGATTTAGTCCCTCCTGATAATCTTGCATATTTGCTTAAATATGATTCGGTGCATGGTAAATTTGAAGGAAAGATTGAAGCAGAAGAAAACCATCTAGTTGTTAATGGAGTTAGAATTGCTATTTTTTCTGAAAAAGATCCTGAAAAATTGCCTTGGAAAGAGTTGAATATCGATTATGTGATAGAATCCACGGGTCATTTTTCTTCTCACGAAGGTTCGAACAGACATATAACCGCAGGAGCAAAGCGAGTGATTATTACAGCTCCTGCTGGAGGCGATGTTCCTACATTTGTCATGGGTGTGAACGAGACGTTATATAATCCTGAAAAGGACTCGATCGTATCGAATGCTTCGTGTACAACAAACTGTTTAGCGCCGATCACAAAGGTTTTATTAGATAATTTTGGAATCGAACAAGGGTTGATGACTACTATTCATGCGATGACAGCTTCACAGTCAACTGTAGATGGTCCATCTAAAAAAGATTGGCGTGGAGGTCGCAGTGCAAGTCAAAACATTATTCCCGCTTCAACTGGAGCTGCGAAAGCTGTCGCATTGTGCATTCCTGAAATTGAGGGTAAGCTTACCGGGATGGCTTTTAGAGTCCCGACAGCTGATGTTTCCGTCATTGACTTGACAGTGTGTTTAACTCGTGCGACATCTTATGAAGAGATATGTAACGCAATGAAAAAAGCATCGGAAGAGTCAATGAAAGGCGTGTTGGCGTATTGTGATGAACAAGTTGTTTCTTCGGATTTTATCGGCAGTCATTATTCCGCAATTTTTGATAAAGAGGCCGGAATTGCTTTGAATTCTAATTTTTTTAAGATTATTGCTTGGTATGATAACGAGATGGGTTATGCTTCGCGTGTAGTGGATTTATTAGTTTATATGATGAAATGTGAAAGGACATTTGCGATCAAATGAGCAGAGTTGTAATATGAGGATGAGCTTTTATGATTTTTGCAATAAGGAAATAAAATTGATTTAAATTGGGTGTGGGATTTAAAAAAAAACATGAAATTTTTTTGAACGTGATCCCTGTCTATTTTCTTATTTTGCAAATATTTCACTGCGAACAAAGAGCAGTAAATTACAAATTTTAATAAGGTGTTTGCTTAGGCTTTAACGAATCAACCGATTTTGATTAGCGAATGTAGGCGAGAATCAGCTAAGGCAAATGCGTGGCGGTCATAAGAATTTTGAATCATGGGTTTTTTTTATGAACCTTGTGTTAGACAAACAGAGATTTTACAATGAATATTTATTTGTAGTAGAACCATATAAAAGTAAGATAATGTTTGGCTTGATTCCTAAGATTTTAGCTTGCCTGATGAATGGCTGAACTTAATAGCCTTTTTTCAACAAATAGGACTGAACGTTAACGTTGTAAACATCTTGTTAGATTAATGAAAACGCCTAACAATGGATGAATCGTGGACTTTACTCGAGAACCAATAATTGAAACAATAATTACCCCAAAAGAGGGTTGTAAACTAGTTGTTAGAAGCAGTAAAAATACGGGGCAAGAAGAATATTTTGTAGACGCCGTCGAAGTTGTTTCCTTCGGGCAAGCATCTTTTTTCCGTTCTTTAGAAAGGCCTAAGCCTTTCCTAGTACCTGTATCGGACTATGAGTTATTAGAAGTGCGTGAAGCCCGCATGGTTTTAAAAAGCGTCGGCACTGATCGATCGATCAAAATTGGGGGTGGACGAGAGTCTGTTTCTCGCGTTATACGTGGAAATGATAGAGAAAATAACGTCGAGATTTCTCCTGTTATTAAAGCGGAAACACCTCTTACTGTACTTGTTGAGGCCTCTAGTGAAGTGAAGCCGGAAGAGCGTCCTGCTGTAGAAAAAAAACGAGATCGACGTCGCCAGTATCGTAAGCGTCGGGGTGGACAAGCGACTGACAAAACTGAAGGAGCTGAGCTTATAGGAGAACAGGTTGAAGATGAAGGAAATTTAGTTCCTTTCATTGAAGACGAAGTAGAAATCATAAAAACCGGCCCAACCCAATTTTCGTCTTTGTTGCAGCCTCCGCCGACATTAATATCGGAAACCATTGGCCGTTATCGTGAAAATGCTTTATTTAAAAGTGCATTTTTCTTAGATGAAGAGGATCAATATATACCCCATGATAAGGTCCAGCAGCTTTTAGAAGACGATGAAAATGAAGAGGGCGAGCAGAAACATGTTGATGACAACGCCGATTATGAAAGCCAAACTTCCGAAAGTTTAAATGAAGAAAGTGCGATACTGATGGAATCGGATCATTCAGAACATTTTACTTATGTTGAAAATGAGTCTTCGGAGGTTCCTTGTGAAGAGACTGAGAAGTTTTCAGAGCCTGGGGACATAATAGAGCTTCCATTAGCGCCCGGATCTGAGCAAATTGAAAATGTTGATCTAAATCAGATTGAACCGCTGGTCGAAGAGTTTCGAAAGTCTCTGCAAGATAAAGAGTTCGTTTTGTTGCAAGAGTCGACTGCCAGTGAAAAAATTGTTGAAGAAAAACATAATCAAGAAGACTCTTTAGATTCGGAAATAACCTACCCGGGAGTGATTTTGGATGATGTGATCGATCGGGATGAAGGAAATCAACATGAAGAAAAAAAAGAATAGAATAAAAAACTCTTGACTCTTATAATCCGACGTATTAAATTGCTATATCAATCTGGCTCGGATGGTGGAATGGTAGACACAAGGGACTTAAAATCCCTTGCTCTTCGGGGCGTGGGGGTTCGAGTCCCCCTCCGAGCATCTTTACTTAAAAGGGTTTAATCTTTTACTGGCTTAAGCCCTTTTTTGTCCGAACCCACTTTCTCGAAGCCTCCTCAAAAATAACTTTAAGCTCAATTTTTGACAATAATTCGGAAAAATGTTGTGTACGAACAGTGCTGAAATTCAATTAAATTTTGTTAAAGATTAATTTGTCTGGTTAACCAAATAAATGATTTTTGAATAATATCCGGCCGCTTTCGAACGTAGTGATCCATGTCTGCGATTCGTAGATAAGTGACATCTGCTCCTGAGGCCTTCGCTTTTCTAACAAATTCATCACTTGATTGAACGATTGTGTCCCTGGCACCTGCAATGACGAAAAATGGTGTCCCTATTTTGCTGTAATCTGGCTTAGGATATAAAATTGCATCCGCGTGTTATTTGAAAGTCATATTAAAAAAATATTGATCAGAAGTCGGGTTTTTTACCATCGCATCGATTAGCGTGTCATACCGCTGCCTTGATGCAATCGATTCCAAACAAGTCATACAACAACTTAACTGAAGATTATGTGGGCATTCAGGATTCCCTTTGATTAAGTGTTCCAAATGAACCCAAAGCTCTTCATTCGAGGCCTAGTCTCCTGCACCCGACCAATTAATAGTGGCACTTGTAATATTCTGATGTTTTTCTGTAAGTGTCGTCACTAGAGGACCACCTTCTGAAACACCTATGAAAATCAACTTTCCATTCCATCGATGAGGAGGCTGCGATTGCAGATCTTCAATGACTAGCTGATGATCTTCCAAACGTTGAGACCTAGTGTAATCCTCGATAAATCCTTCGGTGTTAATGCTTTTTCCATCGCCCCCCCCCCCATTGTTCTACTGTTAAGACTCCGAATCCTAAATCCATTAATTCCTGTAAGAAATAGCGATGAAAGTGAATGATACTTTCTATATGATCTCTATCTGAAGATCCACCACACATTATGGCGATAGGATAATTATTTTCAGGCGGTCGACTGAAGTAGTAAACAATATCGGGTGCATCGTCAATCATTCGTTTGGTGGTAAATCTTGAAGAGTCGGGAATGTCATAAGCCGGCATGCCATTATCATCATCTGAAAATTTGATCAAGTCCGTAAACTTGTGTAAAAGCAGAATCTCACGATAGAAATGGTGAGTCATCTGACCATATGTTAGTTTGTTTTTGACAAAATGAACAAACACAGGAGATGACTCGGATGAATCGTAACAATATGGCCAATGA
>Ga0105047_10017605_pt1 | contig 11126 bp, 6 predicted proteins | sample MAT04_FD_78384 | JGI IMG/M metagenome (GOLD analysis project Ga0105047, IMG submission 78384) | Freshwater microbial communities from Lake Fryxell liftoff mats and glacier meltwater in Antarctica - MAT-04 (megahit assembly) | ecosystem: Environmental > Aquatic > Freshwater > Ice > Liftoff...
ACGACTTGTCCCAGAGCGGCAGGTCTCGCACCCGCAGGAAGTCCTGTGGGACTGATAGTTTCTGCTATCAGTCCTATCCGTCGTATCTGTCCCATTGGTGCTATCGAAGCCTTCGCACAAAGAATAGGACAAATAAGACTGATGGGACCCATCGGACTGATCGGTTCTGCTATCAGTCTTATCCGTCGTATCCGTCCCATTGGTCCTATCCGGCCATCGCTACCCTACCGCGCCCCCTCTTCCACGGCCACTCCGCCTGACGATCGCCGCGTTCGCCGTTGCCCCCTCCCGCGGCCGCGGTTATCGTTCGTGCCAGTTCGTTAGGGGTGCCCGTGGCGATCGGCGCTGCGAGTGCTGAGAAACACCCTTGGAACCTGATCCGGTTTGGACCGGCGTAGGGAAGCGAATGTCCGCCCGCACCTCGCGATCTTGCGCCATTCCCCGCTGCGCCCGTTGTACTTCGTGACCCAGGAGGTCTTGCCATGCCCCACGCACCCGCCCATACCCCGGCCGCGCTCCCGCCGCTGGGCGATCACCCCTCGACCACCCGCGCCGGCACCAGCCCCGGCTCCTTCGCCCTTCCTGGCCAGGTCGGCCGGCCCCTCACCTATGCGTCGCCGGATACCCCCGGCATGCCGCCCCCCAGCGATAAGACCGCGTGGGACTTCCTCCCCAATGGTTGGTCGCGCGACCCCGTCGAAAATCAAGAATCAAAACTCACCAATGCCGTCACCCAACTGGAACTCGCCCGCTGCGGCGTGGTGACGCCCGAGATGGCCCGCGTGGCGACGCGCGAGCCTCACCTGACGGCCGAGCAGGTTCGCGCGGAGGTGGCGGCCGGGCGGATGATCATCCCGGCCAACCGCGTCCACCTGCAATACCGGCTCGAGCCGATGTGCATCGGCCGGGCGGGGCTGACGAAGGTGAACGCGAACCTGGGGGCCAGCCCCGTCTCGTCCGGGACGCACGAGGAGGTGGAGAAGCTCGAGTGGGCGGTGCGGTGGGGGGCCGACACGGCGATGGACCTTTCCACGGGCGGCGACCTCAACGCCTGCCGCGAGGCGATCGTGCGGGCGTCCACGGTGCCGATCGGGACGGTGCCGATCTACTCGATGATCATGGGCCGCCGCATCGAGGACCTCACGCCCGACGTCATCCTCTGGGAGATCGAGAACCAGGCGAAGCAGGGCGTCGACTACTTCACGATCCACGCCGGCGTGCTGAAGGAGCACCTCCCCTACGTGCGCAAGCGCCTCATCGGGATCGTCTCGCGCGGCGGCAGCCTGCTGGCCAAGTGGATGCTGGTGCATAACCGGCAGAACCCGATGTACGAGCTGTTCGACGACATCTGCGACATCATGCGCCAGTACGACGTGAGCTTCAGCCTGGGCGACGGCCTCCGCCCCGGCGGCCTCGCCGATGCGACCGATGAGGCGCAGCTCCTCGAGCTGGCCACGCTGGGCGAACTCACCGAGCGGGCCTGGGCCAAGGGCTGCCAGGTCATGGTCGAGGGGCCGGGCCACGTCCCGTTCGACCAGATCGAGTACAACATGAAGCTCCAGCGCCGGATCTGTCACGGCGCGCCCTTCTACGTCCTTGGGCCGCTGGTCACGGACGTCTTCCCCGGCTACGACCACATCACAAGCTGCATCGGCGCCACCTCGGCCGGCTACCACGGGGCCAGCATGCTCTGCTACGTCACCCCGAAGGAGCACCTTGGCCTGCCGAAGAAGGATGACGTCAAGCAGGGTTGCGTGGCCTACAAGATCGCGGCCCACGCGGCGGACGTGGCGCTGGGCATCCCCGGGTCCCGCGACCGCGATGATGAGCTGACGAAGGCGCGGGCCGCCCTGAACTGGCAGCGCCACTTCGACCTGAGCTTCGACCCGGACCTGGCGCGGGCGTACCACGACGAGGACCTGGAGGTGGACACCGACTTCTGCGCCATGTGCGGCCACGACTGGTGCAGCGTGCGGATCAGCAAGGAGATCACCGACTTCTACAGCGGCAAGGACGAGGCCGCCCAGCCGGAGAAGAAGGCCAAGGTCAGCCCCGGCGTGAGCGCCGCCGGCGCCGAGGTGCTGACGGCCCGCGGCGTGCTGAGTCAGGAGGAGATCATGAAGCTGGCCCACAAGGGTGAGAAGGCCGCGTGCCACTCCGACCTCGTGAAGGACGCGGAACGGGCGAAGCTGGTGCAGGTGAGCACGCTGAAGGCCCACGGCGTGGCGGTGAACGAGACGGGGTTGTAGGCGGCGGGCGCGATCGTCCGGGCAGATCGTCCGGGCAAGGGTGACGCTCTCGCCTCCGCCGCGTAGAATCGGAGCCAATGCTCACACGCCTGCGGGTACAGGGCTTTAAGAGCCTCCGCGACCTGACCATCGGGTTTGGCCCGTTCACCTGCATTGCGGGCCTGAACGCGACGGGCAAGTCGAACCTGTTCGACGCGATCCGCTTCCTGCACCTGCTGACCCAGAAGCCGATCATGGAAGCGGTCGCGTCGCTGCGACACGCGGGGGGACGAGCGCCGGCCCCCGAGGAGCTGTTCACGCGCTTCGGGACCTTTCGCGCCCCGGAGATGCGCTTCACCGCCGACCTCGTCGTGGAGCGCAAGGTCGAAGACGAGTTCGGCGTGTCGGCGGTGGCGGCGATCTCGACGCTGCGGTACGAGGTGGCGTTTCACATGGGAGGCGGGGAACGCGGGGTCCTGGAACTGGCGCACGAGTCGCTGGAGCCGATCAAGCTCGGCGACGCGCGCAAGGCGCTGGGCTTCCCGCACACGCGCGAGTTCCGCGAGTCGGTGGTCAGCGGGCGGCGGACGACGAGCTTCATCTCGACGTCGGGACCGGAGGAGGGCCGCACGGTCACCGTTCACCAGGAGGGGCACGGCGGCCGGACGCTGCCGGCGCCCCGGTCCACGCGCACGGTCGCGGGCGGGTTGGCCAGCTCGGATTTCCCCACGGTGCTCGCGGCCAACCGGGAGATGGCGTCGTGGAAGACGCTGATGCTCGAGCCGTCGGCGATGCGCACGCCCTCCGCGTACCGTGACCCGCGCCACATCGACTCGCGGGGCGCGCACGTCCCCAACGCCGTGTTCCGGCTCATCAAGGGGGAGGCGCGGGAAGGCGTCGTGCGGGCGGAGATCGCCAACCGGCTCTCGAAGCTCGTGGAGGACGTGTCCGACGTCCGCATCGACGAGGACGACCGGAGCGAGACGCGCACGCTGGCGATGAAGGGTGGGGACGGCATCTTCCACCCGGCCCACGCTCTGTCCGACGGGACGCTGCGGTTCCTCGTGCTGACCGTGCTGGACCTCGACCCGCAGGCCCGCGGGCTCATCTGCATGGAGGAGCCCGAGAACGGGATTCACCCCGAGCGCATCCCGACGATCGTCGAGCTGTTGAAGGACATCGCCGTCGATCCCGAGTGCGCGGTTGACGAGAGCAACCCGCTTCGCCAGGTGGTCATCAACACGCACTCGCCCCTGGTCGTGCAGAACGTTCCCGTGGACGACCTGGTCTACCTGCAGCAGGAGAGGCAGAAGGTGGACGGGAGCACGGGCGCCGTGACCACGGCCTTCGTCCCGCCGGGGAGTTGGCGGGCGGCGGACGGGGACGCCGGGCAACTGGTCCCGGGCCAGATCCTGTCCTACCTCGGGCGCGGCCGCCCGCGGCAGGAGGGGGGGCAGTACGTGCTGGAGTGGGCGGAGTCGAAGCTGGGGGCGCCGTAATGCCGTTCCGCTTCACACTGGTGGCGGACGGGACGAGCGACCGTGCCCTCGTCCCCCTGATCGAGTGGGTGCTCCAACGGGCGCCGCGGGTCGCCGATGCGGGATTTGCGGTGGAGTTCACCGTGGGCGAGGGCGCGTCGCGCCAACTCGACGGGCTCGCCGGGAAGATCGACGCGGCCCGGCGCGCGTTCCCCTTCGACCTGCTCTTCGTCCACCGGGACGCCGAGCGTGAGCACGCGACGCGCCGGCGGACGGAGATCGCGGAGGCCGTGGCCACGCTGGGGCTGGAACTGCACGTGCCGGTCGTGCCCGTCCGGATGACCGAAGCGTGGCTGCTGATCGACGAATCGGCGCTGCGGATGGCCGCGGATAACCCGAACGGCCGGGTGGCGATCGCGATGCCGGCACTTCGGAAACTGGAGGACTTGCCTGATCCCAAGGCGGTCTGCAACGAACTGCTCGTGACGGCCTCGGAGAAGCAGGGGCGTCGGCGGAAGCAGTTCGGCACGCCCGCCGAGCTTGCCTGGCGGCGGGCACGGATCGCACGGCTCATCGAAGATTTCTCGCCGCTGCTCAGGCTCCCGGCATTCGCCGAATTCCACGAGCTCACGCACCAATGCTGTGCGCGGCTGTAGGGGTCATTGCCCTCGCCGCCTTTGCCTCGCACAATCCCTCGCACATGCACACGCACGACCTTACCGCGGCGCGATGGTCCGTTCGACCCGTGGGCGAGACGGACCACGTCCCCGAGGCCGTCCGCGGGCGGGCCGTCGAGGCGCGGGTGCCGGGGTGCGTTCACACGGACCTGATGCGCGCCGGCGCGATCGCGGACCCGTACGTCGGCCTCAACGAGCGCGAGCAGTTCTGGGTCGGGGAGACCGACTGGGAGTACCGCTGCACGTTCGACCTGGCGGCCGGGGTGCTCGGGCACGAGCGGGTGGAGCTCGTCTGCGACGGGCTCGATACGGTGGCCGTCGTCGCGCTGAACGGGGAGGTGGTGGGGGAGTCGCAGGACATGCACGTCCCGCACCGGTTCGACGTGAAGCGCGTGGCCCGGGAGCGCGCCAACGAGCTGGTCGTGACCTTCCGGTCGCCCAACGCGTACGCGCGCCAGTGGGAGAGCCGGCTGGGGACGCTGCCGTACCTGAATTGCCCGGTGCCGTTCAACTTCATCCGGAAGATGGCGTGCGGGTTCGGCTGGGACTGGGGGCCGGTGACGGCCACCAGCGGGATCTGGCGCGGGGTGCGGGTGGAGGGGTGGAGCGGGGTCAGGATCGTATCGGTTGTGCCGACGGTTGACCTTTCGGAGCCGGGGCGGGCGCGGGTGCGCGTGCGGGCGCGGGTGGAGGGGGCGGCCGCCGTTGCGGAGTACACGCTGACGGGGCCGGACGGCGCTGTGCATCGCGGGGCCGGGGCGAATGAGGTGGTGATCGACGTGGCCGACCCAAAGCTCTGGTGGCCGCGGGGGCATGGCGAGCAGCCGCTTTACACGTTGGAAGTGAACGTGGGGGGCGCGACGTGGTCGGGCCGGATGGGGCTGCGGACGGTGGAGCTCGACACCGCGCCCGACGCCGTTGGCTCGGCCTTCGTCCTCAAGGTGAACGGCAAGCCGATCTTCTGCAAGGGGTTCAACTGGGTGCCGGATGACTGCTTCCTCGACCGGGCCTGCACGCGCGAGCGATACGCGGCCCGCATCGGCCAGGCGGTCGAGGCGAACGCGAACATGCTCCGCGTCTGGGGCGGCGGCATCTTCGAGACGGATGACTTCTACGACGTGTGCGACGAGCTGGGCGTGCTGGTCTGGCAAGACTTCCTCTTCGCCTGCGCCGCCTACCCCGAGGAGGAGCCGTTCCGGTCGCTCGTGGAACAGGAGGTGCGGCACAACGTGGCGCGGCTGGCCCGCCACCCGAGCCTGGCGATCTGGAACGGGTGCAACGAGAACCTCTGGGGGTACCACGACTGGGGGTGGAAGAGCGGCGGCCTGGTGAAGGGGCGGACGTGGGGGCCGGGGTATTACCTGGAGCTGATCCCGCGGCTCATGAAGGAGATCGACCCGTCGCGGCCGTACTGGGCGGCGAGCCCGTGGTCGGGGGACGCGGACGTGGAGGGCGGGCTGCACCCGAACCTGGCGGGGCACGGGAACAAGCACGTGTGGGAGGCGTGGTTCGGGGCGGACGCGTACGACGTCTACCGGCGGTTCACGCCGCGGTTCTGCAGCGAGTTCGGCTTCCAGGGGCCGGCGACGTTCGCCGGCATCGCCCGCACGGTGCCGGGGGGCGCGCCGCTGGACTTCGCCCACCCGCAGGTGCGGCAACGGCAGAAGAGCACGGGGATCGCGGACGACGGCGACCGCCGCAACCTCCGCCACCTCGCCCGCGTGTTCGACGTGCCGGGGCTGCACGGCCTGCGGGCGGCGCTGCAGCACCCGCTGGAGTCCAAGCCCGCGGACCAGTGGCCGCGGCGGCCGGGGCCGGTGGAGCTGGCGACGTCGGCGGCTTCGTCGGGGACGAACTTCGACGACCTGCACTACCTCCTGCAGGTCAACCAGGCCCGGGCGCTGACGCTGGGCGTGGAGTGGTTCCGCTCGCGGGCGCCGGTCTGCATGGGGACGCTGTACTGGCAGTTGAACGATGCGTGGCCGGGCGGGACGACGTGGAGCGCGATCGACGGTGACGGGCGGCCCAAGCCGCTCTGGTTCGCCACGCGCCGTTTCTACGCGCCGCGGCTTCTCACGATCCAGCCGATGCAGGACCAGCTCGAGTTGTGCGCCGTGAACGACGCGGACGAGCCGTGGCAGGGCGGGTGTGAGCTTTACCTGCTTGACATGCCGACCGGGCGGCGCGAGGACGTGCGCGAGCTGCGGCTGGACGTGCCGGCGCGGGGCGTGCAGCGGCTCGCGATCCCCTGGGCCCCGGCGGTGCGGCCGCGCGACCCGCGGGCGCAGGTGCTGGTGGCGCAGTCGCCGGCCGGGCGGGCGGTCTGGTTCTACGCGCCGGACAAGGAACTGGCCTACCCGCGGGCGGAGCTCAACGCGGACCTGAGCCGCGACGGGGACACGTACCGGCTGACATTGCGGGCGCGCTCGCTCGTGCGCGACCTGTGCGTCTTCGCGGATCGCCTCGATCCGGCGGCGACGGTGAGCGACCAGCTTCTGACGCTGCTCCCGGGCGAGGAGGCGGTGCTGGAGATCCGCTCGCGGTGCGACCTGTCGCTCGCGGCGCTGACGGGGCGGCCGGTGATGCGGTGCGTGAACGAGTTCGGGGCGGCGTAGCGGTCACTTCAGCCGGCCGACGACAAGATCGTCGAGCATCCCGCGCCAAGGGCCGGCGCTGAGGATAAGCGGGTCGCGGGCCGAGGCGGCAAAGGTGAAGGCGCCGGGCTTGCCGACCGGCTGGCCGTCGATGAGAAGCTGGCAGCCGCGGGCGGGAGACAGTTCCATCCGCACCTGGCACCAGCGGCGGCGGGGGAGGGCGGCGGAAACGTCGGCCGCGGGGACAATGACGCCCTTGCCGCCCTTGAAGGTGGGCGTGGCCTCGCGGTCCCACGTGCCGTGCTGCAGGCCGGCCCATGCGTCCCACTTCTGCTTCACGCCCAGCAAGACCGGATCGCCGGGGAAGCCCCGCGTGACGAACTCGTCCATGTAGACCATCGTGTCGATGAACAGGCCCTTCTCGAACAGTGCGCTGCGGGCGTCGTCGGGGAGGGTGATGGTGAACTGCTCGTTGCCGTGCAGCGCCAGGACCTGGCCCGTCGGCCGAGCCATCCACGAGGCGACCGCGGGCTCGAAGCGGAAGGGGCGGCGGAAGACGCCGCTGTCCCTGGGTGCGAGGTGGAGCTTTCCGCCGGCGTCATCGAGGTTGCCGTCGAAGGCGAAGCGGGCGAGGGCGTCCCCGGACGCGAGCGGCTCGCGCCGGTACTTCGGATTCACGAGCGGCGCGACCACCAGCGCTTCGGACCATGCCCACTGCCCGTTGGCGTCCACGACGGTCGCGGCCACGCGGTATCGCCGGCCGGGATCGGCGAAGGTGTGAACGGGGGTCGGGGCGCTCGAGAAAGACTCATCGTCGAAATCCCAGAAGACCTGACGGACCTCGCCGCCGCCCTTGACGTCCAGGTCGAACTTCAAGCGATACCCGCCGGCGTTCGCCTCGGGCCGGGTGCGGATCACGATGGTCGGCGGGGCGGTGGCTTGGCGCGGGACGGAGGCGAAATAGGCCGCGACGATCGTCTCCTTGGCCAGTTGCGGCGTCGTGAACTCGGTCTGCACGTTGAAGCCGTCGTACCACCGGTTGAGCAGGGGCCACTCGTTCGGGTGCTGGCCCTCGCCCGCGCGCTTGCCGTAGCGGCTCAGGTAGTAGAGGCCGCTCGAGCCGATGCCCAGCGGGATGCCGGGCGAGGGCTCGGCAATGTCGTCGTGCTTCGAGGGGTCGTGGACGACCTCGGCATTTCGCTTGTGCCCCAGGCCGCTGAAGAGGAAATGGCCCGACGCGTTGGTGCCCATCGAGTAGCTCATGTTGTCCAGCGCGCACTGGAGGTAGCGGGCGTCGCCAGATGCGCGGAAGCCCATGAGCAGGGGGTAGCCGGCCATCTCGCCGGGGAAGAACCAGCCGAAGGACTTGTGCTGCACACTGCTGGACGGAAAGCTCAGGCGGTAGGGGTTGGCCTCCGACTGCGCGACCAGGGCATCGCACGCGGTCTTGAGCTCGGCCTTGCAGCGGGCCAGCAGGTCGTCACCGGGACTCTTGGGCCCTGCGACGATGGACATCACGGCGTAGCCCTGCGCCTCGAACAGCGCCCACCAGCCCCAGCGCCGCTGGGCGGGGTCGAAGTTCTTTTGCAGGTACTGCGCGAAGGGGGCTTCCCCGGTGGCGAGGAACAGCTCCGCGGCCGCCCAGCAGCGCTCGTCCTGGTCGCCGAAGATCGCGCCGTAGTGGAAGTACTGGGTGAAGCGCGGGTTCTTCTCCAGCCACGCCCACGCCTTGCGGGCGCGTTCGAGGTAATCGGCCGCCTCCCGCGGGAAGTGCTTCCGCACGAGCGGTGACCGGGCGGCCTTGGCCAGGGCGGCGGCGTAGGAGCCGGTGAAGGCCGTGTCCTTGGGGAAGAGCAGTCGCCCGTTCTTCGCGGGGGGCAGGTGGTTTTCGTAGCCGCCGGTCTTCGGGCGGATCACGCCGAAGACGCCGCCGTCGGTGTCCTGCATGCTCGCGAGCCAGTCGAGCTCCCACTTGGCTTCGTCCAGCAGGTCGGGGATGCCGTTGCCGGAGCACGGGAGGCCGAGCGTGTCCTCGCCGAAGCGGTCGGGGAAGACCTCCATGGCGTGGAGGATGGCGAAAACGTAGCCCGCGCCGCTGGTGGTGTACTTGCCGTAGTCGCCGGCGTCGTGGTGGCCGTGGACGCACGTGCGCTGGCGGACGCTCAGGTCGGCCTCGTAGAGCGGCGGGTTCTTGGGCGCGACGAACTTGAGCTTGGCGGCCTCCGGGCCCAGTAACGCATCGTCGAGGTGACAGGCCGGCCGGCCGAAGCGCGACCAGGCTTCGGGGATTTCCTCGCCGCAACGCTGGTGGTAGTTGCCGCGCATGAGGTTCCCGAGCGCCGGGTTGTAGGCGTCGGGCCCAATGGCGAAGGGCATGGAGACGCCCATGCCGGCGATGCGCACGCGGTAGGTCCCCGCGCGGTCGAACGGGGTGAAGTCGGCCTCCCACAGTTCCTGGCCGACCAGTTCCTCACCGACCTGCCGGCGAACGAGGTCGCCGGTGAAGCACGCCGTCCCGGCCGGGTCGAGAATTTCGAACCGCCGGGCGGTGATGGGCATGGGGCCGGCGTCGCCCATGTACTGGCCGACGTAGGCTCGCTTGGCGCGGCCGGGGAGGTAGCCCAGGTGGTTGGTGCGGATGGCGTCGTTGAGTTGGTTGCGGTCGTCGAAGGAAACCGGCGGGAGCTTGGCGATCGCGGGATCGATGGCGTCGGCCACCACGCGGTACGTACACCCCGGCTTCATGGGGGCGGGCAGCGCGAGGAAGATCGTCGTGGGCTTGACCATGAGGTCAAACCGGTCGGACAGGCGGGTCAGGCGCCGGTGCAGGCCCACCGAGCGGGGTTTGACGGACTTGTCGGGCGCGTATGCCGGGTCGTCGGGGCTCTGGATCGAGTATTGGCCGGCGGGGCGGAGGGCATCGGGGGCCTGTGCCGCTTCGAGGAGCGTCACCGACAGGACGTCGGCCGACTGCGGTTCCAGGCGGGCGCGGTACAGGTCGTCCATGGGCGAGGCGTCGTCGCGGAAGGCCGCGGGCCGGCCGCCGGGTGGGTCATTCGCGTGCGCCCCCACGGTGATCAGCAAGAGCGCGAGGAGCGGTGAGAGCGCGGCGAGTGGTTGGCGCGGCATGGTCCACTCTTTACCGCCGGCGGCCGTTCGCCGTTGGGCGCGGCGGCGGCGGGAACGGAGCCTCCGGCATGCGCGGGCGCTAGATCCACTGGTCGCGGATCATCTTGAGCTGGGCCCAGTCGTCCTCGTTGAACCACTCCGGACAGAGGTCGGCGCGCGCGCCGTCCATGAGCAGCGAGAAGAATCGCTCGGCCTCGCGCTCGATCACCTCACGGTCCTGGCCCATTGAGATGCGGGCGGCGTAGAGGTCGTCTTCCGTGCTCGCCAGCCGCAACGCCTCCAGCCCCACGTGGGAGCGCACGACGTCCGCGAGGTTGCGATAGAACAGCCACACCTCCTCGCCGGGCAGGGGGGGGGCGTTGCAGTGTCGGCGCAGGGCGTGGCGGAAGTACTTGACCTTCTCGTCCCAGCCGAGCTGGGGGTCCATCGCCAGCGAGACGTACTGCCCGACCTTCGCCGCCTCGTGGGAATGGGCATCGCCGGCGCGGTCGGCCTCTCGGGCGAGCTTCGAATAGGCGGACTCGGCCAGACCGATTTTCGGCATTTTGGGCAAGACGCGCTGCTGCTGCTGCTGCTGCTGCTGCATGACCATCACCGCCTCCCGGGCTCAAGACGTGCCCCCCGGGGCTTTCGACCGCTGCAAGAGATGAGGACGCCCGCTGCCGCCGCCGGCCGTGCAAGAGTCCGATGTTGTTTTATCGCGCGGCGCGGTATGTAATCAAGCAAGATTTAACCCGTGTCCGTCCGCCGTGGTCGCGCGCGACCCCGTGACGAGCGAGAGGAGCTTGCCCCGCATGCCCATTTCCCGCCACAGCCTGGCTGCCACCCTCCTGGTCACGATGGCCATTGTCTCGAAGGCGTCCGGCACCGACGCCCCGGCGACCCGCCTCACCCGGGCGACCACCGAGGTCGCGGGTGAGATCGAGTCGCGGGAGATCAACGAGTGCTCGTGGATCGCCGCCAGCCGCAAGCACGACGGCATCTTCTGGGTCCACAACGACAGCGGCAGCGAGAGCCAGA
>Ga0105047_10017606_pt1 | contig 11126 bp, 5 predicted proteins | sample MAT04_FD_78384 | JGI IMG/M metagenome (GOLD analysis project Ga0105047, IMG submission 78384) | Freshwater microbial communities from Lake Fryxell liftoff mats and glacier meltwater in Antarctica - MAT-04 (megahit assembly) | ecosystem: Environmental > Aquatic > Freshwater > Ice > Liftoff...
GCAGCCGAATTATCGTCATTACCCGAAACATCATCAATAAAGTAAGTGCCTGTCCGATGGATGACCGGCTGTCCTTCAACCAACTCAAGGATCGGATGATTGCCTGAAGCATTTTCCTTCGAATGCCAGCGGGTGTCTTTGGTTGATACCCCACCAGCCACATCTTTCAGGATAAAAGCCACAGAATTATAACCATTGGCTATAGCCGAATTCATGTAGTTGGTAACATCCCACGAATAGTACCTTTCGCCTGCAGCAAGCAATAAGTCACCGATATAGGTGCCCGAAGGTCTTGTGTTTCCGGTAAGTGTAAGCTCCGACCATGCAGTATCCGTATAAAAAATCTGCACTTTTTTCGCTTCCTCAACGAAACCATAAAGTTTCACGGTTGCTGTAAGGAAAGTAGTATCGATGGAACCAAGATCGAACTTTACATAAGTCTCACGTGTGAATTGTTCGCTCGACACACTTTTACGTGTCTTGAGTGAATCCGGGTCAATAATGCCATAAGGCTCTGCTGCTTTTGGCCCGGATGCATAAATGTAACAGTCGTCACTCGGAGATAATGACACTTGTGCACTTAGTTTGCCAAATCCTGTAAAAGTGAGGATCGTAAAAAAGAACAAGCATCTTATCATTGATCTGCCTAATCCATTTGTAATTATTGATTTTTCCATGAGATACGTCTACAATCAGTTAAAAGAGAGATTATTGTTGCAGAATTGGTTAAAAAGGAAATGACCCAAAATCTAGAGGCTATTGATAAACTGATATTTAGCCAAGAATCATAATCATGATTCGGTTCCTAGTATCCTTCATTTTGCGGAAATTCTCCCATAGCATCAATCTCCAGTTGCGGTATTGGCCACCGGACATTAAAATCCTTAATGTTGGAGCGTGCTGAATACCATGCCGGGTCAGTTGCTATTACACCCCTGAACATAGTTGTGCCGGCATACTCCCGAACCCGGTCAACAAGTAATCCGAGCCTTTTCAGCATAAACCAGCGTCGTCCTTCAAAAGCAAGTTCACGGGCATGTTCTTCGAGAAGGATATCCTGATCAATAGAAGCAAGGATTCTGTTTGGATCTTCTGCAGAAATTCTGTTTTTCCTCAGTTCATTAATATAATATAGTGCTTTGTCGGTATTTCCCGATCGCATAAAGGCTTCAGCAGCCATTAGATAAACTTCCGAAAAGCGGTAAACATAGATATTGCTAAATGAACGGGTTGAATTTGCCAGCTTTACATAATCAAAATACTTCTTGCAACTCACGTTCATATTTTTAAAGTAATTGGTGCCGGTTAGTGTACTGCCATCGCCATATTTTAATGTGTCTCCCAGTTTAAAAGTCTGACCTGAAAAATTATAGTCTTCATTGTTGTAAGTATAATAATGCTGCCACCATGCATCCCAGCGCTTGTCGTATTTTGGATTATACAGGCCCAGCAGGTATTCGTTAGGGAAAATCCTTGCCCATCCATATCCTCCATATTCCGATGCCATAATTGTACCCGGAACTGCTTTATAATCTGCTGTAAAAACCAGCGGCAACCTGTGTCCGGAAGGACCGGCTGTGCCCACATCGGCACCACCTACCGCAAACTCATCAAACTGCATTACAAAAATACCTTCAGTTGTATTGTTTCTGGCATCTTTGGTGAAAACCGAACCAGGGTCAACCAATTGATAAGGACCTTCGGATATGAGCTTTTCTGCCAGGGTTGCAGCGGTTGAATAATCCTGCCGCCACAAGGCCACATCAATACGAAGGAAGAGGGCTGTTCCCAGTCCAAACTGCCCTGGCCTGACAGTCCAGTCGTTACCGAAATAACTTATAGCCGAATCAAGATCAGCGGTAATAACTTTGTAAACATCGTCCTGGGAGGCAACTGTAAAAACCCTGTTTTCGAAATTTGCAGCCGTGGTCGGCTCGAGGTTAAGCCAGATATTATCGTATTTCCTCACAAGCCAGAAATAAGAATTAGCCCTGTGAATGTAAGCTTCCCGAAGGATTTTCTTCTTGTCAGTTTCCTGGACATCGGCAGTGCGACCAAAAGTAATAATGCTGTTGGCTCTTTCGATAATCATATATTCCTTTTTCCACCAGCTTTTTACAGGACTTTGTTCGGCAAATTTAAGGTCGGGACGGTAGCGTGAAACTGCCTGGTTGAGGGCTGCACGCATAAAATCGATATCCGTTCCGCAATCGCCCAGTACTACGTCGAAATCGCTGCTTTCATTATCATCAACCTGTGCCCTGTCCAGCGAATATAAGCCATTAACTGCCGATTGTAAGCCATCTTTTGTATAATAGAGGAAGTCTGTAGTTACATCCGAAGGGTTTTCTTCCACAAGGAAGTCTTTACAACCCCAAAGACCTGTTAAAAGTATTAATGCTCCGGTAAAGTATATTTTCCTGCCTTTCATTTTATGCTTTTTTGGGGGAAATGATTAAAAGTTGACATTAATTCCAAAAGTGTAATTCACGGTTTCCGGGTAGGAATCGGGATTTGTTTCCGGACTGATCGACGGGTAATCTGTTATAGTGATCAGATTGTCGCCCCTGAGATACACTCTTACCTTGCCGAGTTTAGCAGCCTTCACCCATTTTAAGGGAAGATTATAAGCAAGGGTAACATTGGTGAGCCGGATATAGGACGCATCCTGGTAATCGAGAGCTCCACGGTATTCGGAAGTAACAGTTTCGTGAGGTCTGAAGGTCGTATTTATAGGATTTTCCGGCAACCAGTAATCCCGCTTAATTCCGTTCTTATATCCCTGAAGTGAACCTCCATAATTGACATCCGACATAAACGGACTGCTTTTAATTACTCCTTTTACTATATAAACATCTGCCGAAAGTTCAATTCCCTTATAGGCAAATGATGTGTTGAATGAGGCTATCCATTTTGGGTCGCGGTAAATAATAACCCGGTCGTCAGCGGTTATTAATGAATCAGTTACTCCGTTCGGCCCTGTAACATTGTTTATTTTAACATCACCCGGACGGGCTTTTGGCATGTAATAATTATTGAGCGAATCGCTTATTTGCCAAATACCTATATACTGATAATCATAATATACATTTATTGGTTCTCCAATGAACCATTTGTTAGCCACATCATCAATATATTCTCCGGTTTCCTGATCCTGAAGTACACCTTTGGTGAGTTTATTTCGGTTCAGAGTATACGTGCCGCCAATCATCCAGGTAAATTCTTTGTTTGAAACCACATATCCGGTCAAACTGGCTTCAATACCCTTATTCTGGATTTCACCAAGGTTATCGGGCATTTTGGAGTAACCAAGGCTGGTTGGAATATTCCTGTCAACAAGAAGGTCGGTGGTAATACGCTTGTAAACATCAACAGTTCCTTTTAAGCGCTGTTTGAACATGGCAAAATCATAACCGATATTGAAAGTTGTGGTTGTTTCCCATCGGAGATTCGGATTTGGAAGGCTGGTTCCCGGCAAATAGCCGACAATCGGCGTTCCGTTGCTGACATAAAATGCATTATTGGCTGTCGAGAGGCTTCCATAGGGAGGAATTGCTTCATTACCGATCTGGCCGTAACTGATTCTAAGTTTTGATTCATCAATCCATGCTATATTACTTAAGAAGGCTTCCTTGTGCATATTCCAGGCAACTGCTCCTGATGGAAAATATCCCCATTTATTATTTGCACCAAATACGGATGATCCATCAGCACGTAATGTGAAATTCAGTAGGTAGCGGTCGTTGATTATATAATTAACCCTGCCCATAAAGGAGAGCATTGCATATTCTTCATGATCACGTGCCGTGGCGGTTTCAAGGGCTGAACCAAGGCTGTTTATGCCAAAAAAATCGTTACCGAGTGAGGTTGCAATAGATGATGTGGAAGTACTTTGACGTTTATTGGCACTTTGCATCAAAGTGATATCGAACCGGTGGTTGTTTGACAGAGTCCTTTCGTAGGTGAAGATATTCTCAAGAAGGTAATTTTTATCCTGATCGAATGTAGCTTCGGCATAACCTTTCCCCAAAACACTGCTGGGGTCTTCTTTTGACCTGAAATCGTCAGTTTCATTCGATCTGAGGTCCATACTGGCATTTAAACGGTATTTAAATCCTTCGAATGGCTTAATTTCAAGGTATCCATTGTAAATACCACGATTACCAAATATTGTAAAGCTTCTTGTCTGTTCCCAGTATAGGGGATTTACTGATTTGAAATCACCTAAGGGGTATAGATTCAGCGCACCTGTAGAGTCGTATACTTGTGCTATGGGTGAAAATGTAATAAAATCCACCCAGGAATTGTTCTCCTGGTTTTGTGATGAGTTGGCATAGTATGCGGTAAGGCCAACTTTCATCCAGTTGCTAACTTTCTGATCGAGTGATAGTTTACCTGTATATCTTTTATAATCGCTGCTGTAACGCACACCGTCCTGGTAGTAATACCCTAATGAAGCTGAAAATTGAGTGTTTTCATTTCCACCGCTCATTGTAACGTCATGCTTGGTCAGGGGAACGTTTTTCTTAAAAGCAAGATCAAGCCAGTCCACATAGTTCTGATTTTTAATATTTTCCTGTTCCACTGGTGTGAAAATATTTTCATCAGGAAGATATTCGCCTGTCCAGCCGTTGCCAGCCGTTGCCTTGTCGCCTCTGAATGCCTCACGTCTTAATTGAATATATTCTTCCGGCGAGAAGACCTCAAAATTTGGCTTCACATTTTGTATACTGTAATAGCTGTCATAGTTTACGTTGATTTTGCCTTTGGTATCCGAACCCCTTCGGGTGGTAATCAGTATAACCCCGTTCGAAGCACGTGCACCATAGATTCCCTGGGCAGAAGCATCTTTCAGAACGCTGATGGATTCAATATCATCAACGTTTATTTCATTAATGGAGCTAACCGGAAATCCATCAACGACGTAAAGAGGGCCAGTGCCTCCTTTGAGTGAATTGGTTCCCCGGAGAAGCACATTGGAACTCCCTCCGGGACGGGCCGTACCAACACTGACAACTAATCCTGCTACCTGACCCTTCAGCATTCCCTGGAGGTCAGTTGAAGGCCGGGCAATCATTTTATCGGTTTTAACAGTGCTTACCGAACCAAGCATATCACTTCTCTTCTTACTGCCATAACCAATAACCACAATTTCGTCAAGCACCTTTGCCTCCGTTTTTAAAGTGATGTTTATTTCGGCAAGGGTTCCAACCTTGATTTCAGTTTGCTGAAAACCGACAAATGAAAATACAAGCACATCCTGTGGGGCAGCCTGTAAAGAATATCTGCCATTCACATCTGTAACAGTTCCACGCGTGGTTCCTTTTACCATCACATTTACACCGGGTATGGTCTTTCCGTCTTCTTCCGAAATAATTGTTCCTTTTACGGTTACTGATTGCGCAAACAGCAATTGTCCGGTTCCCGGAAGGAATAGCAAGAGCAGCACAGGTAAAATTCGCAGTTTCATAAGCTCCTATTTTGTTAAACAGTATTGTGAAAATATTTTACGGTTCAAATGTAATCCCCTATATTACTTATTCGGTTTCTTTATCGTTCATCTGAGTTACTCAATTGCCCGAATATTTTTAAGTCCAAAAGTAGTGATCATTATATTGTTCAGTGAAATCCGGTTAAAGATATATGCCTGTTATAATACAACCAATCTATATGGAAAATGTGCCTTATTTAAGAATGACCTTTCATGCCAAATCGTACGCTGGCCGATTCCCCATAAGTATCGTGCCATAGAATATGTTTATCGAATCAAGGGTTTAATGCAAAAAGTAATCATCAAATTCTGGTCAATCAAGAAACTTAATTGAAGATTACTGAAACATCAGCTTAAATTATTTGCAGTAATTTTATGGCTGAATTGGCAGAGTGTCTATCCGGGTTAGTTTTATTGCCTGGAGGCGGGTGCCGAAGCTTTAACAAAGTGAAATTAACAAAACATGATTAAACCGGGCGTATTCATAATAAACCACAGGAATGCAGGTTTAAGTTTGTTCTTTTTACTTTGCGTATTAACTTGTAAATCAGAGCAAGATATACCCGACACAGCAATATTGGCCCAAATCGAAAATGAACCGGTTATTGTCAGGGAGTTTATGCAGCAAAGCAAGCGCCTGCGCCCTTACGTAATTCAGTTTTACCGCACGGTATATGGCTGCGAATACAATGAAGGATTCTGGAACCAGTCATTTGACGGCAAAACACCCACCGATATGCTTAAGCAGAAAACCCTGGATACTATTAAAAGCATCAAAGTACAGCAACTTGCAGCAAAAAAATACGGAATCGAAACAGATATTACTTACTCTGGCTTTCTCAGCTCACTTGAAAAGGAAAATCAGCGGCGGCTTGAAGCCAAACAACAAAACCAGGTGATTTACGGACCGGTTCAATACAGTGAAGATGTTTATTTCAGTTACAGGTTCAGTAATATGGTGAATAGTTTGAAAACAGTTCTTGATAAAAAAGTCTTCAGGATAACCGAAGGCGATTTGAAAGAATCGTACGAAAATGAAAAGGACAACCTTTACAGGTCAGGGTACATTACTAAGGCCAAAATCTATAGAATTGTTTACAAACCGGATGGGACCGCAAAAACCAAAGAAGAAGCATTCGCTGCAATTCAAAGTATCAAGGATATTTGCGATGGAAATGCAGCACAGGAAAGAGAGATTAAAATCAGGGCGTTTACATTTGCCCCGGGAGTTTCATTTTTCCAGCAGGATGTTAATTTCAACGATTCAGTTTATTCTCCCGAAGAAGATAATGCCACTAAAGCTGCCATAAAGGAAACAACCAGGGCTTTGCAGGAAAATCAAACCAGTGAAGTGATGGAGTTTGAAGATGAGTTTGTGCTGATTTGCATCTTACAAAAGAAATCTCTGGGATACCGTTCATTCGAAAAATGCAGGGAAGTTGTTAGGTCGTCGATAACTGACCATAATTATTCGAAATATATTGCTGATTTAATTCAGAAGGCTGAATTGAGCATTAATAGCTCCGTTTTTGATAAAATTTTGTATTGATAAAAATTAAGACCGGATGCATTAAAAAAATGCCTTACATGAAAATGAACTCAGCAATGAAAATAAATAGTGAAATTACCGATTCTTTTGGCAGCATTTAAGCTACATAAACTCAAATATTCCATGAAGATGCACTTCAGAACAAGCAGGTTATATTTCTTTTCCATCATAGCATTGGTAATGCTTTTGCTTCCATATTACAAGCCATTAAAAGCGCAATCTTATAACCCCTCGGCCGATTCGTACATTCATGATGCAAATGCTACGATTAATTATGGTACAGCAACGTCACTCATCGTAAAGAAAGGTACCACTACCAATTTCAGAAAGACATTCGTGAAATTTGATCTTTCCTCTTCCGGAATCACAGTGATATCAAGTGCTGTCGTCCGCACGTATGCAAGTTCAGCGGTTGCCATGATTATGAATGTTCACCAGGTTTCCGATTCATGGACCGAGACTGGTATTACATGGAACAATGCACCTGCTGAAGGAACAATTATTGCTACAACGTCAATGCCTGCAACACCAGGCTATTACGAATGGGATATTACCTCTTATGTTCAAAGTCAGTTTGGCAGCAGCGATAAAATTATAAGTTTGGTATTTTACTCAGCAACGGTAAGTTCTCCTACAATAAATTTCAACAGCAGGGAGGCTGCAACTGATAAGCCTGAACTGGTTATTGTTTCAAATCCGACTGCTCCTTTAGCTCCCTCAGCCCTGTCAGCATCTCCAATTTCTGCAGAACAGGTCGACCTTTTGTGGACAGATAATTCCGACAATGAAACAGGCTTCAGGGTAGAAAGAAAAACAGGGGCTGGTGCCTTCAGCGAGATTGCCACCGTTGGAGCCAATGTTACAGGTTACAGTAGTAGCGGGTTAATGGAGAACACAAGCTATACGTATCGTATACGGGCGTATAATTCGTATGGGAATTCAGATTATTCAAATGAATCAACTGCCACAACTCCTTTTGTACCAGCAGTTCCGGCTGTTCCGGGTAACCTGGTTGCCAACCCTGTTTCTGCTTCTCAGTTGGATATTGGCTGGAGTGATAACTCCGGCAATGAACAGGGATTTAAGATTGAGCGAAAGGAAGGTTCAGGGTCTTTTTCAGAGATCGCTACGGTCGGACCCGGAATTACCAACTATTCAAATACGCTGCTTAATCCTTCAACTACTTATATTTTCAGGGTTTTAGCCTATAATATAACCGGTAATTCTGCATATTCCAACGAAGCATCAGCCACAACGCTCAACCCTCCTTTACTAAATTACTACGTTGATTTTTTGAACGGAAACGATGGATACAATGGACTTTCAGAGCTTACAGCCTGGAAAACACTTACAAAAGTAAACGCAACAACCTTCGCACCTAACAACCGTATTCTTTTCAAGGCCGGACAGGTGTGGACCGGCCGCTTATATCCGAAAGGCTCGGGAACTGACGGAAATCCTATAATAATAGATATGTATGGTACGGGAAACAAACCTCTTATTGATGGTAACGGAATGACAGGAACTGGTGTTGTTTACCTTTATAACCAGCAGTATTGGGAAATCAATAACCTGGAAATCACCAATAATGCAGCATCTGGCGGTGACCGAAGGGGAGTACGAATCGAAGCCGAAAACTTTGGTACTGCGAACCATATCTATCTTAAAAACCTTAATATCCATAATATCAAAGGTTCTGTAGGACAGACACGGGCAAATAAGCGCACCGGTGGTATAGGCTTTGGGATTGTAGATGTTGCATCACAGGAAACCCACTTTAATGACATCTTTATTGAGAACTGTGTAATAACAGCCTGTGACAACCAGGGTATTATTACTGAATGTGTTACTGATGACGGCTTTGATCCCTACACACCCGAATGGAACTCCATGAAGATCACAAATGCCGTGATACGCAATAACACTATATCGGATATTTCGAAAAATGCTATGATTATCCGCTTGTTCGAAGGTGGAGTGATTGAACACAATGTATGTTACAATACCGCCAATGGTATTTCCGGAAATACAATATTTTCTGCAGCTTGCGCAGGTACAGTATTTCAATACAATGAAGGCTATGATAATAATTCACCTGATGCTGACGGTAGTATGTACGATGCCGACCTGCGCTCGCCGAATACATATTGGCAATACAGCTACAGCCACGACAACGCACACGGTTTGTTCTGGACCTGCACGGTGCAGGCTGATGCGAATGTGGTTTGCCGCTATAATATCAGCCAGAACGATCAGGGAATTATTTTCTGTATCAACTATCCTGTTACATCAGTTCATGTATACAATAATACGGTTTACATCCCTGCGAACCTTTCGCCACTTATCATTTCGGAGCGAAACAATGGAGGTTCAGGGTCAAGGACCTATACCTTTAAAAATAACCTGATATATAATCTAAGCTCAACAGCAGCCTACGATTTTACTTCAGGCTACAGTCGTACAATTGATTATAACTGTTTTTATGGAATTCATCCGTCGTCCGAACCATCTGATCCTCATAAGGTAACCGGTGATCCGAAACTGGTAAGCCCGGGAAGCGGGGGGGTGGGAATCAATAGCGTTAACGGTTATAAATTGCAGAGCGGGTCTTCCTGCATTAACAAAGGAACATCTGTTTCGAATAACGGAGGTTTCGACTATTGGGGAAATGCACTGTATAATGGATTACCTGATATTGGTGCCCATGAGTATTCGCTTCCGCCAAATGCGCCTACCGGATTAAATGCAACAGCTGTTCCTCCGGGTCAGGTCGACCTAACCTGGACTGACAATTCATCCAATGAAACCGGGTTCAGGATCGAAAGAAAAGAAGGATCGGGATCATATTCGGAAATCGCCATCGTTGCAGCTAATGTTTCAGGTTATTCCAATACCGGTTTAAGTCCTTCAGTAACCTATACCTACCGGGTTACAGCATACAATCCTTCCGGGAATTCCGCCTGTTCCAATGAAGCAACAGCTATAATTATCGTATCCAAAACATTGAATATATATGTGTTACTCGAAGGATTATACCTGGGGAGCGGATTAATGCGCAAAGCACAGGATCAGTATGGTGACCATTTTACAGGGAATACGGCTGATGTTATTACTATTGAATTGCATAATGCAGCGGATTATGGAACTATTGAATATATGGCTTCCGGAATAAACATTAATACGAACGGCTCGGCAAATCTTACAATCCCAAACGAAAAAAGCAGTTTATATTATATTACCATTCGCCACCGTAACAGTATTGAAACAACCACGGCATCTCCGGTTGCATTTGCAGGAAGTACGATCAACTATAGTTTTGATGCTTCAGCCAAGGCATACGGAAACAATCTCAAATCCTCCGGCGACGAAAGGTGGCTGGTTTACGGGGGAGATATAACACAGGATGGATTAGTGGATTCAGAAGATTTAATATCTGTAGATAATGATTCGGCAGGATTTATTGCAGGATATAGCACATCCGATGTAAATGGAGATGGGTTGGTTGATTCTGATGATATAAATTTCATCAGTAATAATAGCGGACAGTTTGTGTCAGCAAAAACTCCCTGAGATTAAAGGAAAGCCGAAAAGGTCAGATCAATCAGTTATAACCCTTTTTTAAGTTGATATACAGGTTTCCCGAAAGGTTTCTATACGGATAGTTACCAATAGTAATGCTTGTTAAGATATTGATAATTAATAAAATAGATTCCATTATTCTTGTTCTGATATGTCAGAATATTTTAACATTTTGACCATAACAGAAACCCATCTGAACGATATAAAAACCCGTAATGTAGTATTCGTTATTATTTTTATATTTCGAAAATCCATATCAAAATTATAAATTCTAAAATCCATACACTATGACAAATCTGTACATTAAAAATTCTGCCAGGCCACAAAAACCGGCAGATACCAAACGAAAAATTCTGTTTTCCCCGGCATTTTTATTTCTGATCCTGATGGTGATTGCGGGGAATGGATGGGGACAAACAACTGTATTTACTGATGACTTTAATCGTGGTAGTGTTGTTACACCTCTTAGTAATGGTGGTACACCCGCAATGACTTACACAACAACAA
>Ga0105047_10017607_pt1 | contig 11126 bp, 13 predicted proteins | sample MAT04_FD_78384 | JGI IMG/M metagenome (GOLD analysis project Ga0105047, IMG submission 78384) | Freshwater microbial communities from Lake Fryxell liftoff mats and glacier meltwater in Antarctica - MAT-04 (megahit assembly) | ecosystem: Environmental > Aquatic > Freshwater > Ice > Liftoff...
CCCGCGTCCTCCTCCTCGCCGCGGCGGGATTCTGCTTCCGTGAAAAAATCACCCCCCAGCTCTGGGCCGGCGTGGCGCTGATCAGCGCCGGCATCGTCCTCGTGGCGGTGAGCTAATGCTTCGGAGCCAAGCGCTCCTGCGCGCCGGGCGGGCGCTCCACCACCTCCCCCCGGCGCGCAGGAGCGCTTGGCTCCGAGGGCGCGAGCGGGGGCGCGGGAAGCGCGTCGGCGTCTCCCTTCGCAACTGCCTGACCTGCAGGAAACGAACCGTTTCGTCGCCCCAGGACGGTGCCGCCGGGCAGCGAGGGGAGTCACTTTTCCACCGAATCCGGCCGGGGCGACCAGCTACGGCACGATCTCGGTGCCGATGCCGGTGTTGGTGAAGATTTCCACCAAGAGCGAATGGGGCGTGCGGCCGTCGATGAAGTGAACTTTTTTCACGCCCTGCGAGAGGGCGTGCATGGCGCTCTCGACCTTGGGAATCATGCCACCGACGATGATCTCCTCCTCGATGAGCTGCTCGATGCGCTCGGAGTTGACGGAGGGGATGAGGGATTCCTTGTCCATCGGGTCGCGCATGATGCCGGGCACGTCGGAGAGGTAGATCATCTTCGACGCCTGGAGGCCGCCGGCGATGGTGCCGGCGGCGATGTCGGCGTTGATATTGAGGATGACGCCGTCGGCGTCGCGGGCGAGCGGGGAGACGACGGGGACGTGCTCGCGGCCGATGGCGGCGAGGATTTCATCAAGCCGGACTTCGATGACTTCGCCGACGAAGCCGAGATCGACGGCGGTGGCTTTGCCTTCGGTCTGCGGGGGTAGCTTTCGACCGACGAGGACGTGCTTGCCGAGGACGCCGAGGGCGCGGCCGCCGAGGGCGTTGAGCTGGGTGACGATGGCGGGGTTGATGAGGGTATCGAGCACTTCTTCGACGATGCCGATGGCCTCGGCATCGGTGACACGCAGGCCGTTGACGAACTTCGCCTTTTGCCCGGCGTCGCGCATGCGCTGGGTGATGGCTTTGCCGCCGCCGTGGATGAGGACGGGATTGATGCCGACGGCTTCGAGGAAGACCACATCGCGCAGAAAGCGCTCGACCACCTGCTCGTCTTCCATGGCGCTGCCGCCGTATTTGATGACGAAAAGCTCGCCGCGGAATTTCTGGATGTAGGGGAGCGCCTCGATGAGGGCGTCGGCGCGGTCGGCGGGTTGTTTGGCCATGTGGGAAAAATTAGGGGATAGCGGACGGGAGAAGCGGGCGGAAGCCACCCACAGTCCTCACTCGCCCATGTTCAGCTTTACGTAATCGGTGCTGAGGTCGGTGGTGTAAACGGTGTAATCGGCTTTGCCGAGGCGGAGGTCGATGGTGATGGTGAAGCGTTTCTGGGCGACGACTTCCTGGAGTTTGGCGAAGGGGGTTTTGCTCGGCATGCCGCCCTGCACGGCGATGATGCCGTCGTAGAAAATATCGATGACTTCCTCGCGCAGCTTTGCGCCGGAGTAGCCGAGGGCGTCCATGATGCGGCCCCAGTTTGGGTCGCCGCCGAACCACGCGCACTTCGTGAGCGTGGAGTTGGCGACGGCCTCGGCGGCCTTGCGCGCATCGCTGAGCGTGGCGGCGGCGTTGACGTGGACTTCCACGAATTTCGTCACGCCCTCGCCGTCCTCCACGATCATGCGGGCGAGGTTCTTCGTCACATGATCGAGAGCGCGCTGAAAAAGTTTGAAGGCGGCGGTGCCGTGGCGCAGCGGCTTGTTCCTGGCGGTGCCGTTGGCGAGCATGATGACGGTGTCGTTGGTGCTCATGTCGCCGTCGATGGTGATCCGGTTGAAGGACTGCTCGACGGAAACGCTGAGCGCGTGCTGGAGCTGCTTTTTGTCGATCGCGGCGTCGGTGGTGAGGAAGCTGAGCATCGTCGCCATGTTTGGGTCGATCATGCCCGCGCCTTTGGCGATGCCGCCGAGGCGCACGGTTTTGCCATCGATCTCAATCTCGACGGCGATTTCCTTGGGAAAGGTGTCGCTCGTCATGATGGCCTCCGCCGCGCACCGGCCCCCGTCTTTCGACAAAGCGGCGGGCAGCGCCACGATGCACGCCTCCATTTTCTCGATCGGCAACTGCACGCCGATGCGCCCGGTCGAGCACACCATGACTTGCCGGTCCTTGATGCCGAGCGCGCTCGCGGCGGCTGCGGTCATTCGCTTGGCGTTCTGGATTCCCACGAGGCCGGTGCAGGCGTTGGCGTTGCCGGCATTTGCCACGATGGCGCGCACGTCACTGCTGCGGAGGTGCATTTGGGAGACGCGCACGGGCGCGGCTTTGACGCGATTGGTGGTAAAGGTGGCCGCGGCCACGGTCTCCTGCGGGGAGTAAATGAGCGCGATGTCGGGACGGTCGGCGTTGCTGGCCTTGATGCCGCAATAGGCGCTGCCGGCGAGGAAGCCCTGGGGGGCGGTGACGCCGCCGGAAATTTCGGTATGGGACATGTGCGTGGCGAAAAGACGGGGTGAAAGGAAAGCCGTTCGCGTGCGCGGAGACGAGCACGTTTGCCGGAAAAAATCCGCGCTGCTAAAGCAGCGCCGTGGTCTCCGGCCAGCCGCACATGACATTGAGCGCCTGCACGGCCTGGCCGGACGCGCCTTTCACGAGATTGTCCTCCGTGCTGAGCAGGATGATGCGGCCCGTCCGCGGGTCGTGCCGCCACGCTACGTCGATGAAGTTCGTGTGCGTGACGTTCTTGGTATCCGGCGCCCCATTTTCGCCGAGCAGCCGGATAAACGGCTCCGCCGCATACGCGTCGGCGAGCGCGGCGAAGATCTCGGCCGGGCTCACGTCGTCCGCTGGTGCGGCGGTGATCGTCGTGAAAATGCCGCGGCTCACCGGGATTAGATGGGGGAGGAAAGTGACGGTCACCGCGTCGCCATACGCCCTGCTCAGCTCCTGCTCGATCTCGGCGAGATGCCGGTGTTTCGGCAAGCCGTAGGCGCGCACGCTTTCATTGCACTCCACGTAGAGCAGCTCCGTTTTCGCGCTCCGTCCCGCGCCGCTCACGCCGCTCAGGCTGTTGATGACGATGCTCGCCGGCTTCAGCAGTCGCCGCTTCAGCAGCGGATGCAGCGGGACGATCACGCTCGTCGGATAGCACCCCGGCGAGGCGATGAGCTGCGCGCCGCGGATCTGCTCCCGGTAGATCTCGGGCAGCCCATAGACACTGATCGCCGCCAGTTCCGGCGCTTGCGGCGGCGTGCCGTAAAATTCCTCATACACCGCGGAATCCTTGATCCTAAAATCCGCGCTCAGATCGATCACGCGCAACCCAGCTGCGACCAGCGGCTGCGCATACTCCGCCGCCACCCCATGCGGCAGGGCCAGGAAAACGAACCCCGCACCCGTGGCGATGATCTTCGCCACGTCGCTCTCGATGAACCCCAGCTTCGCATATCGCTGCCCGGCGAATCTCGGAAACACTGTCTCGACCGTCTGCCCCGCGAGCTGCCGCGACGTGAGCGCCACGATTTCCACGCCCGGATGCCGCATCAGCAGGCGCACCAACTCCTCGCCCGAATATCCACTGGCTCCGACGATGGCGACTTTTTCGAGATTCATAAGCGGCCAGCTTAAAAGCGTTCATCGCTTTGAAAACGGCAAACTTCGCGCTCCAAACGTTGCTTTGCGGAAACGATGGTTCGGCCAAAATATCGCTTCCATTTCCCCCTCCCCCCGTTATTTTCCCGCCCTCAAATCTCGGGCCGTAGCACAGCTTGGTAGTGCGCTTGAATGGGGTTCAAGAGGTCGCGAGTTCAAATCTCGCCGGCCCGATTTTCTGAGAATTCTCTGGCGGGTGGTGCTTTCTCGGAAAGCGGTCCGGGCCGGCGAGGACGGACGGACGATGATGCTCCGCGAGCGGTTCCCACGACCGATGGCCGAACGCCGGGGACAAAAAACCCGTTGCACCGTTTCAGGCGCGCGCTTATACGGCTCGCGTGAAATTTTCCCAGCATTGGTGGCACATCTGAAGACGGGCTCGCGCCCGGCGTAACTCGACGCCAGCGCAGTCGTCGCCACCCGCGCGCCGCACTTCCTCCGCCCGACGACTCCCGCAAGGATCGCCGGGCTTTTCTTTTGCCCGAAGCGCGTCTCCTCCACTCCCTCAATCTCAAAATCCCCAATCCTCAATGTCCGTGACCCTGCCACCGCTTAAATACAACGCCGACGGCCTCATCCCGGCGATCGTCCAGGACGCCAAAACGCATCGCGTGCTGATGATGGCGTGGATGAATGCGGCGGCGCTCGAAGCCACGCTGCGCACGGGCTGCATGAACTACTGGAGTCGTTCGCGACAGAAATTCTGGCTCAAGGGCGAGACCAGCGGGCACACCCAGCGGGTCGTCCGCTGGGCCGCCGACTGCGACGCCGACACGCTGCTCTTTGAAGTCGAGCAGACCGGCGGCGCCTGCCACACGGGCTACGAAAGCTGCTTCTTTCAGACGTTCACGCCGGACGGAACGCCTGTGGAAATCAGCGAAACCCGGGTCTTTGATCCCGAGAAAACGTATGGGGGATGAGGCAGCGTGATTGGTGATGGGTGAAAGGTGATTGGCTCTCCGACACCGCATGTAGCACCCATCACCAGTCACAACCCGCAACAACAGCGACACCCATTTTTCAAATGACACTTCCACTCCACCCCTCGCCCGCGGAGTTCCGCGAGCTGGCAAAACGCGGGAACACCATTCCCGTCTATACCGAACTCATCGCCGACGCCGAGTCGCCCGTCTCCGCCTTCCAAAAGATCGACGACGGCGGCTACTCGTTCCTTTTCGAGTCCGTCGAGAAAAGCGACCAGGCCGGGCGCTACTCCTTCGTCGGCGCGCAACCGCGCCTCACGTTTGAGAGCCGCGGGCGGACCATTCGCATTGTGGAAGATGGCGTCGCCCGAGAATTCGAGACTGCACGCGATCCGCTGCACGAACTCGAAACGCTCATGCAGCGCTTCACCTTCGTCCCCTCGCCAGCCTTGGAGGAATCAAGGTTCGCGGGCGGAGCGGTCGGCTACCTCGGCTACGACATGGTGCGCTTTTTCGAACCGACCATCGCTGCGCCACCGCCCGATCAACTCGGCTTGCCCGAGAGTTTCTTCTTCCTCGCGGAGACTGTCCTCATCTTCGACCACCGCACCCGCCGCCTGCGCATCGTCGCGAATGCCTTCGTCGAAAACGACCCCGACGCCGCCTACGCCATCGCCGCGGATAAGATCTCCGCTCTCGCCGCGAAGCTGAACCAGCCCACGCATCTCCCGCCGATCTACGTCGATCGCGAACCCGCGCCCCTGACGCCCACGGCCAACACCACGCGCGACGAATACATGCAAATGGTCCGCGACGGCATGGAGTACATCCGCGCCGGCGACATCTTCCAGTTCGTCCCCTCGCAGCGTTTCGAGACCGACTATACCGGCGACCCGCTCACGCTCTACCGCGCTCTGCGTTTCGTGAATCCGTCGCCCTACATGTTTTGCATGAAATTCGCGGGCCAGTTCGCGCTCGTCGGCAGCTCGCCGGAGGTCCACGTCCGCGCGATCAACGGGCGCATCGACATCCGCCCCATCGCCGGCACCCGCCGCCGCGGCGCGAACGCCTCCGAAGACGACGCCAACGCCGCCGAACTCCTCGCCGACCCGAAAGAGCGTGCCGAACACCTCATGCTCGTCGATCTCGCGCGCAACGACGTCGGCCGCGCCGCCGAGTTTGGCAGCGTGCAGGTCAGCGACTTCATGACCGTGGAGAAGTACAGCCACGTCATGCACATCGTCTCGAACGTCCACGGCACCCTCCGCCCCGACCGCACCGCCTACGATGTCATGCGTGCCACCTTTCCCGCCGGCACCGTCAGTGGCAGCCCGAAAGTGCGCGCCATGCAGATCATCAACCAGCTCGAGAAGAGCAAACGCGGCGTCTATGCCGGCGCCGTCGGTTACTTCGGCTTCGACGGCCACAGCGACTCCTGCATCGCCCTCCGCACCGTCGTGCTGAAAGACGGCAAAGCCTTTGTCCAGGCCGGCGCCGGTATCGTCGCCGACTCCGCGCCCGAGTCCGAGCATCAGGAATGCGTCAACAAGGCGATGGGCATGATGGCCGCCATCGCGAGGGCAAAGGGGATTTAGCATTTAGGAATTAGGAATTAATATTGGCCCTGTGCGGTGCGTTTATGAACAAGGAAGACCTCAAACGACGGACGAAGGATTTCGGACTGCGGGTCATGAAGCTGGTTCGCGAGCTTCCAAGGGACGTGCCTGGCAAAGTCATTGCCAATCAGTTGATGCGCTCCGCCAGTTCCGTCGGAGCGAACTACCGCTCAGCCTGCCGAGCACGCTCAACAGCCGAGTTCATCGCCAAGCTCGGAGTCGTTCTGGAAGAAGCCGACGAAAGCGGCCACTGGCTGGAACTCATCATCGAAGACCGGATGCTCCCGGCCCCGCGCGTCGAGCCGCTCCGCATGGAATCAGACGAACTCTGCGCCATCATCTACGCCGCCATTCATTCCACGCGTGCCAAGGGAATTTAGCATTTAAGAATTAGCATTTAGTCATTTGGCTCTCATGCCGCACCTCCACCGGTCCAACCCTCGATCCCAAGCTCCCGCGCCGTACGCGGACCAAATGCTAAATGCTAAATGCTAAATCCTAACTGCTAAATTTCATGCTTCTCGTCATCGATAACTACGACTCCTTTACCTACAACCTCGTGCAGTATTTCGGCGAACTCGGCGCTGACCCTTTTGTGAAAAGGAACGACGAAATCACTCCCGACGAAATTGCCGCGCTGCGCCCTGAGCGCATCGTCATCTCGCCCGGGCCATGCACGCCGAATGAGGCCGGCATCAGCAGCGAAGTCATCCGCCGCTTCGGCTCGGCGACTCCGCTGCTCGGCGTCTGCCTCGGGCATCAGTGCATCGGACACGTTTTCGGCGGCGATGTCGTCCGCGCGGGCCGGCTCATGCACGGGAAAACTTCGCCCATTCAGCATCACGGCACCGGAGTCTTTGCCGGCCTGCCGAATCCCTTCGACGCGACGCGTTACCATTCGCTCCTCGTCCAGCGCTCCACTTTTCCCGCCGCGCTGGAAATCACCGCCGAGACCGCTGAGGGCGAAATCATGGGCCTGCGCCACCGCGAGTTCCCGATTCATGGCGTTCAGTTTCACCCCGAATCCATCCTCACCCTCGAAGGAAAACGCCTCCTGCAAAACTTTCTCAATCTGTAAGTCGCCGACATGCCGAAACCTTTCACTGTCCAGCAGCCGGCGGAACTCCTCGCCTCCCTTTTCGCCATCTGGCCGGGGGAGAAAAAAAAGCAGATCCGCAACTGGCTGAAATTCCAGGCCGTCACCGTCAATGGCCGGCCGGTCACGCAATTCAACCACCCGCTCGTGCCCGGCGACGTCGTCGCCATCCGCTCCGACCGGTTCGCCATTCCGAAGACCTCGCTCCCCTCCGGCATCCGCATCTTCTTCGAGGACGACGCCATCCTCGTCATCGACAAACCCGAGGGCCTCCTCAGCATCGCCAGCGAGAGCGAGCAGCAAAAGACCGCCTACTACCAGCTCACCGACTACCTCCGCCACGGCAGCCACGAAGCCCGCGACCGCGTCTGGATCGTTCACCGCCTCGACCGCGATACTTCCGGCCTCATGGTCTTTGCCAAAACTCCGCACGCCAAGGAAGTCCTCCAAAATGGCTGGGAGCAGGTCGAAAAAATTTACGAAGCCGTCGTCGAAGGTCGCATCAAAGCCGACGCGGGCACCTTCGAGTCCGACCTCGACGAATCCGACATGCTCCGCGTCCGCAGCGCCCCGCCCAGCGACCACACGCGCCACGCCATCACCCGTTACCGCGTCATCGCCCGCCGCGAGTGGCGCACCTTGGTTCAGCTCACTTTGGAAACCGGCCGTCGCCATCAAATCCGCGTCCACCTTGCCGACACCGGCTGCCCGATCATCGGCGACGCCAAATACGGAGCGAAGTCCGACCCCGCCAAACGCCTCGGCCTCCACGCGACGAATCTTCGCTTCCCGCATCCCGAAACCGGCAGGGAGATGGGCTTTGAATCCCCGCTGCCAAAGGATCTGGCGAAGCTGGTGTAGGCGACGCGGCGGCTTGCATTTTCGAGCGGAAATCTTTAGACCGCTCGACCCATGAAGCTCCTCCTCATCGCTCTCCTCGCCATCGGACTTTGCGTGTTCGGCTATTTCGATCTGCAAAAGCGCAGCGCCAATACCCAGGTTTCCTCGGCCAATAACGAGCAGTTGACCGCCGTGCGAGCCGAACTCGATGCCGCCCAGAACGAACTCGCGCATCCAAGACCAAGGAACTTGCCGCGCTCCAAACCAGGTTGGACGAGATGACGAAGCAGATCGCCGACTCCAGTTCCGACGACAAAAAGAAGCAGATGACCGAACTCCATGATCTCAAGACAAAGCTGGCCGCCGCCGAGACCCAGCTCTCCCAAGCCACGACGGAAGCCGCCACCGCTAAAACCCAAGCGGCCGCCACCGAGGCCGAAGTCGCTCGCCTCAAGCAGCTCCAGTCCCGCCCGGCTCTCGGCAATGCCATGGATCGGAAGAAGTAACGTGCGCCCCTCCCTTCCATTCGCTTTCCTCATTCCGTTGCTCGGTTTGGGAGCGCTCATCGCGGGTTGTCAGCGGGAGGAAAGCCCCGACCTCTCCGTCGAAATCAACCGGCTCAAAACCGAGGTCACAGACACGGAACGCAAGCTGACCGCGGAGCAAAAAAATCTTGAAGTAGCCAGCGCGGAACTGGCCCTGGCGTCGGCCGCCGTGAACACCGCGAAAAGCCAGCTCGTCGAAAAAGATCAGATTGCCGCGAAAAAAGATGCGCAGATCCGCGCCCTCCAAACTGAGGTCGATACGCTCAAAAAGCGCGACGCCTTCGCCTTCGCCGAGATCACCGCGCTGCGCCAGCAAGGCCAGTCCATCGTCGCCCTCAGCCAATATCAGAAATTTCTTACCGACTTTCCCCAGAGCGTCCTCGTCGGCCCCGCCACCAGCGCCATTGCCGAACTCAGCGCGGAACGCGCCCGCGACACCCGGCGCTGGGCGGAAATGGTGGACCCCAAACGTCAGGAGCACCAGGTCCTGAAACATTTCGGCGACGGCCTCACCACCCTCGCCGAGCTGGCCCCCGTCCTCAAAAAAAGGAGCCTCGCCCAAGTCCGCACCATGCTCGGCCGCCCCGACCAGACCTTTAACGAAGGCACCGAACTCGGCTACGTGGACAAGGCGATCAACCCCACCACCGGTCGCCCCGGTCTGCTCATCATCGGCTTCGAGTCCGGTACCGTCTCGACCCTGCGTGTCGAGTATGCAGGGCGGAAAATAACCCCCTGAGCCGCGGCCTGCCGCCCTCAGATCTCCACACAAAGTAACGTCCGGCTCGCCAATCGGCCAGCCGCGGCGGATTCTCCCGCCATGAAAGCCCTCGCCCTCCTCGCCACCCTCATGCTTGCCACCCTCCTCCCCGCACCCGCCGCCGAGCCCGACACGCGCGTTTTTGAAATGCGCACCTACCACACCGCGCCGGGCAAAATGGAGGCCCTCCACAAACGCTTCCGCGACCACACGCTCGGGCTTTTTCAAAAGCATGCGATCACGAGTCTCGGCTACTGGGTGCCACTCGAAAACGCCGATAACAAACTCGTCTTCGTGCTCGCATATCCGAGCCGCGACGCGCGCGAAGCCTCGTGGAAAGCGTTCATGGGCGATCCCATCTGGCAGAAGGCATTCGCCGAATCCGAAGAGGCCGGCAAGCTCGTCACGAAAGTCGATCAGCTCTTTATGACGGCCACCGATTTCTCCCCCGCCGTCACCGGCGTCCCCGGCAAAGAGCAGCGCGTCTTCGAGCTGCGCACCTACACCACCACGCCGGGCAATCTCCCCCTCCTGCACGCCCGCTTTCGCGACCACACCTGCGGCCTTTTCGCCAAACACGGGATGACTAATCTCTGGTACTGGCAGCTAGCGAAAGACCAGCCGGGAACGGAAAATACGCTGATCTATTTCCTCGCCCATGCCAGCACGGACGCAGCCAAGGCCTCCTTCGGCGGTTTCCGCACCGACGCGGACTGGAACGCTGCGAAGGCGGCCAGCGAAGCCAAAGGCGGCGGCTCGCTGACCGTGCCCGACGGCGTGAAGTCGGTCTTCATGCGCGCGACGGACTACTCGCCGCTGCAGTAGCCGACTACCCGCCGCAGCTCTGCTCCACCCAGCGCAGGTAAGCCGGCAGGCCATCGCTCACCCGCAGCGCCAGCATCTCCGGCACCTGATACGGATGCAGCGCCCGCAGCCGCGTCTCCAGCATCGGATAGCTGCCGATTACCGTCTTGAAAACGACGAGCACCTCGGTGCTCGTCTCCACGTTCCCCTCCCACCGGTAGATCGATTCGACGCCCGGCACGATGTTCCCGCACGCCGCCAGCTTCTCCCCGACCAGCGTGCGCACCGCCGTGCGGGCCGTCTCGAGATCGGGCCAGGTCGTGAACACGGTGAGGACCTCTTCAGCCATTTAGCATTTGGGAGTTGGCATTTGGGAAACGCGCGGCACTTCGGAGCAAATGCTCAATGCTAATTTTTAAATCCTAAATGCTGGCCGCCCGCTGCCGCACGATCCATCCACCACCCACGACTTCATCTCCCACATAGCACACCGCCGCCTGTCCCGGCGTGACCGCGCGCTGCGGCGTGTGCAGGCGCACGCGGGCCTCGCCGTTCTCGCCGGGATAAACCGTCGCCGTCGCGCCGGGATGCGCGTAGCGGATCTTCACCGCGACCTCGAAAGGCTCGTTCGTCGCGCCATGCCAGAGGCAGTGGTCGATCGTGAACTCGTCCGTCACCAAATCCTCCGCCTCGCCCACGATCACGCGGCTCGTCGCCGGATCGATGTCGATGACGTACATCGGCCGCGGCGAACCGCCCGGCAGCCCTTTGCGCTGGCCGATCGTGAACATCTCGATGCCCTCGTGCTCGGCCACGCGATTGCCCGCCTTGTCGTAAATTCCGCCGGGATGAAACTCGCCCTCGCCCATGTGCGACCGCAGGAACGCCTTGTAGTCA
>Ga0105047_10017608_pt1 | contig 11126 bp, 8 predicted proteins | sample MAT04_FD_78384 | JGI IMG/M metagenome (GOLD analysis project Ga0105047, IMG submission 78384) | Freshwater microbial communities from Lake Fryxell liftoff mats and glacier meltwater in Antarctica - MAT-04 (megahit assembly) | ecosystem: Environmental > Aquatic > Freshwater > Ice > Liftoff...
ACAGCGCAGGACCCCACGAGCATCGCGCTGACTGAAATGTTTATTGCGGACATGGATGGGCAATTGCGCGAAAGCGGGGTTGGCGATGTGGGCTTGAGCAAGCAGGTCGGATTGATGGTGAGCATGCTCGGCGGGCGGCTGGGCGCGTATCGCGATGGGATTGCCGCAGGCGACCTAGGCCCCGCCCTTGTCCGCAATCTTTACCGGGGCACGGCACCGTCCGCGACCGCATTGATCCATGTCAACGCATCGCTCCTCGCCTTCCACGCCGCGTTAGCCACAGAAACCTTGCCGACACTGCTGGCGGGCTCGTTGCCATGACACCGCCCGAATTTCACCGGCCCGAACGGGTCGACACGATTGGCGAGGGCGCGCGAACCGTCTCCGTCGAAGCGAACGCAAGGGAGCGGGAATTGCTGGCGGAGCGCTTCGCCGTGATTGAAATCGTTTCGCTGACCGCCACGTTTGAGATTTTCGGCGACGCGGCCGGAATTACGGCCAGGGGCATTGTCTGCGGATCAGTGGTGCAGGCCTGTAGCGTCACCGCAGACGCATTGGCCGTGATGATCAACGAACCGGTCGCTTTGCGGTTTGTTACCGGAGACGTGGGGTCCGATGATGAGATTGAACTCTCGGCGGAAGCGCTTGATGTCATTCGCTATGATGGAGCCACAATAGACCTTGGCGAAGCAGCGGCGGAGACGTTGGCGCTCGCGCTTGACCCATTCCCCAGGGGTCCCCGCGCGGCGGAAGTCCTGCGTATATCTGGCGTGCTGAACGAGGAAGAAGCGGGGCCCTTTGCCGCGCTCAGTGCGCTGAAGGCTCAACTGTCGGGGAAAGCATGATCAATCGTCGTCCGGGCCAAGCGCGGGATCGAGATCACGCGGTCGCACGAAAGACACAAGCGTAGCCGTGCCGAACGCCAGATCAGGCCAACTGCTGCCATCAAAACGCAAGGTCGCCAGGCTGGCAGTCGGGAATTTAGTTTCCACCGCCGCCCGCAGTGTTGAGGGAGGCGTATCGCTGGTGAGCTCAAGCACCAAATCCTCAAGACCCGGATTGTGCCCGACCAGCAGGGCGTGATCAATCGATACGGGCAATCCGCCGATCAGATCAAGCAAGGTCGATGACGAGGCAAGATAGATGCGGCGCTCCCATTGCGGATCGATCACGTGGCCATAGCCTGCCGCGAAATGGATGAGCGTTTGAACTACCCTGATCGCCGGCGACGCGAGCACCAAATCGAATGCCCTGCCCTGATCGCGCGCATAGCGCCCCATCTCAATCGCTGCCCGCTCACCGCGACCATTGAGCGGTCGGTCAAAATCGCGTGCCGCCGGATCGTCCCAGCCGGATTTCGCGTGCCTGAGCAGCGTCAGCGTTTTCATGCGTTCTCCGTCTCAGGCAACCTCATGTGCCTCATGCCCCAGCGGCGTGACGGAGGAAAGACGCTGCTTCACGCGGATGATCGCTTGATCGAGCGGTGCCCGGACAACCGAGACGCCGGGGGGAAAGGCGCTCAACAGCCTTGAGGGCATGGCCGCCGACAGCAAGACAAACACGCCGCGATCGTCGGCGCGCCGAATCAATCGTCCAAATGCCTGGGAAAGCCGGGCGCGCACCAGCCGATCGTCATAAACCGATCCCCCCGCCATCAGCCGCCGTGCACTATGCAGCACGGTCGGCTTTGCCCAGGGAACCCCTTCCATCACCACCAGCCGCAGCGAATGCCCCGGTACATCAACCCCGTCGCGAAGCGCATCGGTGCCAAGCAATGAGGCGCGGGCATCGTCGCGAAAAATATCGACAAGCGTCCCGGTATCGATTGGATCGACATGCTGCGCGTGGAGCGTCAGCCCCTCCCGCGCTAGCCGATCGGCGATCCCGCCATGGACTGCGCGCAACCGGCGGATCGCTGTAAACAGGCCAAGCGTCCCGCCATCTGCCGCTACGATCAATTGCGCATAGGCATTGGCCAGCGCGGACATGTCGCCGCGCTTGACATCGGTCACGATGATCACTTCGGCGGCGCTGGCATAATCAAATGGGCTTGGCGCATCAAAGTGGGTCGGTGCTGTCGGAAGATAGCCAACACCGCTACGCGCCTCTGCCGCTGCCCAGTCGCCGCCGCCTTTGAGCGTGGCCGACGTAATCAAGGCACCCTGCGCTGGTTTCAGCACGATATCGGCAAAGGGACGCATCGGATCAAGCCAGCGGCGCTGAATGCCGATATCGACTTCGCGCCCGTCGATCCGGTCAACCGCAAGCCAATCGACAAAATCAGGGTCGATCATCCCGCCGACGCGTGACAAGAGCGCAAGCCAGGCAGCGACCGTCTCCGTCCGCCACCCAAGCGATGCAATCGCGCCCTCAATCCGCGCGCGTGCTGGCCCGTCGAGCCAATCGGGGGCCTCAGCCAGCACCGCCTCCAAGCGACGACCAAGCGCGACCAGCGGCCGAAACAATGCTTCAAGCGCCGCGCCCGCCGGGGCCACCGCCGCGACCAGCGACCCATCAGGCTCGGCCAGCTCGGTCTCTAGCCCGTAGCCTGCATCCTCCTTGCTATCGTCGCGGGCATAAACAAGGCCACGCACGGCGGCCAAAAGCCCCTCGACCGGCCCGAACGGATCGCCTTCGCTGATCCGTTGTAACCAACCCTCCGACGGCAGGCTTCGCGCCGCGTCGGTTGCAGCGGCAATCGCCTGCGCGCCCTGCTCATCGTAGCTGGCAAGATCGGACAAGCGCGCGGCAAGCCCCCGCCTGCGGCCCCGCGCACCCGATTCCGGCCCCACCACCCAACGCCGCAGCTCAATCGTCTCTTGCCCAGTCAGCGCGGTTGCAAACATTGAATCAGCGGCATCAAACAGATGATGACCTTCATCAAAGACATAGCGTGTCGGGCGGGTTGATGTTTCCCGTCCGCGTGCGGCATTGACCATCACCAGCGCGTGGTTGGCGATGACGATATCGGCAGCAGTACTTGCCCGCGCGGCGCGTTCGATGAAGCATTTGCGGTAATGCGGGCAGCCAGCATAAACGCATTCACCACGCCTGTCAGTCAAAGCGGTTGATCCGTTGCGCCGGAATAGCGTGGTGAGCCACCCCGGCAGATCGCCGCCTACCATGTCGCCATCGGCGCTATACGCCGCCCAGCGCGCCACCAATTGCGCCAGCACTGCCGCCCGGCCAGTAAATCCCCCCTGAAGCGCATCTTCCAGATTCAGCAGGCAGGCGTAGTTCTCGCGCCCTTTTCGGGTGACCACCTTTGCCTTGCGCGTTTCGGCATCCGGAAAAAGCCGCGCGCTTTCATGGCCGAGCTGGCGCTGGAGCGTTTTGGTAAAGGTTGACACCCAAACCGCACCCCCCGCCTTTTCCGCCCAGAGCGAGGCGGGGGCCAGATAACCCAGTGTCTTGCCAATTCCCGTCCCCGCTTCTGCCAGCACCAGATTGGGCGAATCGCGCGCCATCCGCGGCGCAAAGGCGATGGCGGCGGCATCGGCAAATGCGCGTTGCCCCGACCGGACCTCCGCCCCCGCGCCCGTCAGCGTCAGCAGCCGTTGCTGCGTCTCAGCCGCGCCCAATGTGATCGACCGGGGGACAGGGCGTGGGGCTGCCTCATGCCATTCGGGCAGTTTTGAAAAGAGCCAGCGTTCGGCTGTCTCGGGCCGCGCGACATGAGCTGCCAGAGGCGCGACCCAGGGCCAGCGTAGCCGGGTGAGCGCCTGCAGCGACGTCCAGGCGCCCTCTCGTTCGGGCCAGTCTCCGGCGGTCATCGCGATCAGCGCCACTGCCGCGTCCGGCAAAAACGCAGCGATTTCATCATCGCGCTCAGGGATCGGCATGCCGACCACCCGGGCAAGACCGCGTGGCGTGGGCACCATGAAGCGCGCCGGATATAGAAAGGCGAACAGTTCAAGCACATCAAGACCCGATAATTCGGGATAGCCCAGGCGCTGCCCGACCAAGGGCGCGTTGAGCAGGATAACGGGGGTATCAGCGGCAATCCTAACCGCCTCACCGCGCCCGATCTGACGCGTCTGTCCGTCGATGGCGAGCCAGATCCCGCCATGGCTTGCGTGGAGCGCGGGATAAGGCAAAGAGACCGTCATTCTGACACAGTGACGCCGTTAGAACGAAAGGGCAACTCTTGGACGACATGCGCGCCGCCGCGATCAATTCAAAGGCCTGGCCCTATGAAGAGGCGCGCAAGTTGCTGAAACGTTATCCTGAGGGCAGGCGCACCAAGGACGGACAGCCCGCGCCGATCATCTTTGAAACAGGCTATGGCCCATCCGGCCTGCCGCATATCGGCACTTTCAATGAGGTTTTGCGCACGACAATGGTGCGTCACGCTTTCCAGGCCATGTCAGACGCGCCGAGCCGCCTGATCGCATTTTCCGACGACATGGACGGTTTGCGCAAGGTGCCGGAAAATATCCCGCATCCCGAAATGCTGACGGCCAATCTCGGCAAACCGCTCAGCCGTATCCCCGATCCGTTTGGCAAGTTTGAGAGTTTTGCCGCGCATAACAACGCGATGCTGCGCGATTTTCTGGATCGTTTCGGCTTTGAATATGAGTTTATCTCATCGGCCTCGCAATATGAGGCGGGGGTATTTGACGAAGCGCTGAAGGGCGTGCTGCGCCATTTTGATGCGATCTTGGGGGTGATGCTGCCCACGCTTCGCAAGGAACGCGCCGCCACCTATTCGCCCGTGCTGCCGATCAGCCAGAAGACCGGGATTGTGCTGCAAGTGCCCGTCGAGATCGTCGATGCAGAGGCGGGGCTGATCCGGTATGACGATGGCGGGGACATGATCACCCAATCGGTGCTGGGCGGGCAGGCAAAGCTGCAATGGAAGGTTGATTGGGCAATGCGCTGGGTCGCGTTGGGGGTTGATTATGAAATGTACGGCAAGGACCTGATCGACAGCGGCGTCCAGTCTGGCAAGATCGCGCGCATCCTTGGCGGACGGCCACCCGAAGGGCTGATCTATGAGATGTTCCTTGATGAAAAGGGCGAGAAAATCTCCAAGTCAAAGGGCAATGGCCTGACGCTGGAGCAATGGCTTGATTACGGCACACAGGAGAGCCTGAGCTTCTTTGCCTATCGCGAACCAAAAAAGGCCAAGCAGCTTCACATCGGGGTGATCCCGCGCGCGGTGGACGAATATTTCCAGTTTCGGGGAAATTATTCGGCACAACCCGCAGAGCAAAAGCTTGGCAACCCGGTGCACCATATTCATAACGGGGCGGTACCTTCGACCAACCCGCCGGTGAGCTTTGGCCTGTTGCTCAATCTGGTCGGTGTGCTGGGGGCGGGGGCAACCGAGGGCCAGGTCCGCGGCTATCTGAGCAATTATATTGAGGGCGCGATCGCGCCTGAGTTGGGCGGCCTGATCGGCCATGCGCTTGCCTATAATCGCGATTTCGTTGCCCCGACACTCAAAACCCGTGCGCCTGTCGGCGTGGAAGTTGCGGCGCTGGAGCGGCTCGACCGCGAGCTCACGGTCTTGCCGGATGGCAGTGCAGCCGTTGATATCCAGACCATCGTCTATGCCATCGGCAATGAAGGCGGCTTTGAAAATCTGCGCGACTGGTTCCAGGCGCTGTATGAGACGCTGCTCGGATCAAGCCAGGGACCCCGCATGGGCAGCTTCATCGCACTTTATGGCATCGCAAACAGCCGCAAACTTATCGCTGACGCATTGACAAGGGCAGCTGCGTAAATGGCAGAGCGCTCGCGCGCTCGCGCGGCATCTGCGCTGCGCAACTTTCTTGAGCAGGGGGCGGCGGGTGGCATTGTGCTGTTCGCCGCTGCCGCGCTTGCCATGATCGTCGCCAATCTGCCGGGTGGGATAGCCGAGCGCTATTTCCATCTGCTTCACGTCGAAACCGGCGTGGTGCTGGCCCCCGCCATCGGCCCGATGACGGTGCATTTGTGGATCAATGACGGGCTGATGGCGGTGTTTTTCCTGTTCATCGGGCTGGAGATCAAACGCGAGCTGGTTGACGGCCAGCTGACCAACCCCGCGCGGCGGCGGTTGCCCGTGATCGCTGCGGCCGCCGGGATGATTGCACCCGCCATCGTCTATCTGATCGCAACGGGTGGCGCGGCGCCGCTGCGGGCGGGCTGGGCGATTCCGGCGGCGACGGACATTGCCTTTGCGATTGGCATGCTCGCGCTGCTCGGATCGCGCATCCCGGCCTCGCTCAAGCTGTTCCTGACGACGGTTGCGATTGTTGATGATATGGGCGCGGTCGCAATTATTGCACTGGTTTATACGAAAAGCATTAACCTGGTCGCGTTGGCAGGCGCTGGCGGCGTCCTGCTCGCGATGCTCGCGATGAACCGGCGGGGTGCGCGCGCGCTGATGCCGTATCTGCTGATGGCGCTGCTGCTATGGTGGCTCGTGCTACAATCGGGGGTGCATGCAACCGTAGCGGGTGTGCTCGCAGCGGCCACGATCCCGGTCACGCCAACGCCCGCTGCGCCCGATGCCAAAGACAGCCCGCTCCACCTGCTGGAACATGCGCTGAGTCCATGGGTGTCGTTCCTGATCATGCCAGTCTTTGCCTTTGCCAATGCAGGCGTCACCCTTACCGGCCTGTCGTTGTCGATTTTTACAGAACCACTCGTCATCGGCATCACGGCCGGCCTGTTCATCGGCAAGCAGATCGGCATTTTTGGCGGGATTGCGCTAGCCGAACGTTGGAATTTCGCGCGACGGCCCGCCGGGGTTAGCTGGTTGCAAATTTATGGCGTGGCGTTGCTCGCAGGGATTGGCTTTACGATGAGCCTGTTCATCGGCGGCCTTGCCTTTCCGGGCAACGTCCTGCGCGAAACCGAATTGAAAATTGGCGTGCTGACAGGATCGATCCTGTCGGCGCTGGCGGGATATCTGGTGCTGCGATTTGCACCAACGCGGAGGGAAATCAGGGCGTAATGCGACAGTTTTTTTCGACGCGACAATTGGCCCATGCCCCTTTGCGCGAACTGCATAATGGCGGCTTTACTGACTATGCCGAAACACCCGCCCGCGCCGACGCGATCCGCGCTGGCATTGGCGCGACCGAGGATCCGGCCGACCACGGCACGGCGGCGATACAGGCGGTGCACACGCTGGACTATCTCGACTTTTTGCAGACAGCGCCGATGCGCTGGGCAGAAGCCGGGCGACCAGGTGACGTCATTGGCTATGTCTGGCCCGTTGTCGGCAGGCGACCGCTCACCTTCGCGCGGATCGATGCCATGGTCGGCCAGTTCAGCTTTGATGCCGCCACCCCGCTCGCCGCGACGACATGGGACGCCGCCTATTGGAGCGCACAGACCGCGTTGTCTGCGCTGGATGCCGTTCTGTCAGGCGACAAAGCCGCGCTGGGCCTGTGCCGTCCGCCGGGACATCATGCCGGGGCCGATTATATGGGCGGTTATTGCTATCTCAACAGCGCTGCCATCGTTGCGCAAGCGGCGATTGATGCGGGCAAAACCAGGGTCGCGATCCTCGATATCGATTATCACCACGGTAATGGCACGCAGGATATTTTCTATGATCGCAGCGATGTATTTTACGCCTCGGTCCATGCCGATCCGCTGACCGATTATCCTTTTTACTGGGGCCATGCCGATGAGACGGGCGAGGGTGAGGCAGCTGGCACGACGCTCAACCTGCCACTGCCACAAGGCGCGACGCTCGCCCCGTTCCGCCAGGCGCAGGCAACCGCGCTTGAGGCGATTGCGGCGTTTGGTCCCGATCTGCTCGTGATCAGCTTCGGCGCGGATACGTGGGAGGGCGACCCGATTTCGCACTTCAAGCTGACCACCGCCGATTATGCGGTACTCGCCCGCGATATCGCGGCGTGTCGCTGGCCGAGCGTCATCCTGACCGAGGGCGGTTACGCCGTCGGCGCGCTTGGCGACAATGTGGCAAGCTTTGTATCGGGCTTTCAGTCCTGATCGGTCGCATCGATTGGCGGCATCGCGGCCATTGATGCTGAGACCGCCTCAACCTTTTCCATCACACGCAGGATATTGCCCTGCGCAAGTCCGGCCAAATCGGCGTCGCTCCATCCGCGCCGCGCGAGTTCAACGAACAGCAGCGGGAAGCCATCGACACCCGACATGCCATCGGGCGATGTGCCGCTAATCCCGTCATAATCACTGCCAATGCCAACATTGGCGCGTCCGGCGAGCTTGACGATATGATCGACATGATCGGCAAGCACCGCCACGGGTACCGAGGGCGCGGGGTGCGCGGCATCCCAGGCGGCGAGAATGGCGGGGGCCTTGTCGCCGCGCCCATCAGCAGAAACGCCGACAGTCTTGGCATAATCACTGCGCGCCGCATCCCAGGCCCGCCATGTTCCCGACAGGAAGGATGGGTAAAAATTGACCATGACAACGCCGGCGTTCGCGCCAATCGCCTTCAGCAGATCATCGGGGATATTGCGCGGGGCATCCGCCAATGCGCGGGCTGATGAATGCGAGGCCATTACGGGTGCCTTGGTGGTGGCGAGCACCGCTGCCATCGTTGCATCGGAGACATGGCTGACGTCGATGATCATGCCGATCCGGTTCATTTCAGCCACGACCTGCTTGCCGAAGCTGCTCAAGCCACCACTGCGCGGCGCATCGGTTGAGGCATCGGCCCAGGACAGACTTTGCGTGTGGGTCAGCGTCATATAGCCGACACCCAAATCCTTGTAGCGGCGCAGCACCGACAAGCGCCCGTTAATCTGGTGGCCACCCTCCACCCCCATCAATGAGGCGATCTTGCCGCCCTTGATAATGCGGCGGATGTCGGCTGCGCGCGTTGCCATCTCAAAACTACCGGGGTTACCCGCGACGAAGCGCTTGACGATGTCGATCTCCTCCAGCGTCATCTCAACCGCGACCGGCCCAAGAAAATTCGCTGGAATCCAAACCGACCAGAATTGCGCACCAACCTTGCCCTTGATGAGCCTGGGAATATCGGTTTGCAGCGGATGCGGCAGCGCGGCTGTATCGCGCGTCAGATCAAGCTTTTCGACCTTGGCGTCATGATCGGCGCGGATTTCCCAGGGGAGATCATTATGGCCGTCGATCACCGGGGTCGCAGTAAGGAGGCGCTCAACGCGGGCCTTGAGCGCGGCGGCATCGGCAGGCGGGGTAACGGGCAGCGGCGCGGCGGCGGCGAGCAACAGGAACAACATGTATTTCCCCCTCAATTGTCACCATGTAAGCCGGATCGGGCTAGATCGGGCACGCATGGATCGGTTGGCGACAGTTTACACACAGTCCGCAGCGCGGGACAATCACCGGCGGTGGCGAGAGCGACTCACATTGACTCCCCTAGCTTAAAGGGAGGGGCTGGGGCGGGTCGGCCAGATTTGGGCACAAAGCTGCGGTTTGGCACGCGGGAGTACGCCGCACACCATTCACCCCGTTCACCCCGTTCCCTGCCTTGCAGGGAAGGCGAGGTTTGAGGCAGCAACATCCGCCCGCCTACAGCTTCCCCGTCAGCTCCGGCACGATCTTGAACAAATCGCCGACCAGCCCGAAGTCCGCGACCTGGAAGATGGGTGCGTCTTCATCCTTGTTGATCGCGATGATGACCTTGGAATCCTTCATGCCCGCCAGATGCTGGATCGCGCCGGAAATGCCGACGGCGATGTAAACTTCGGGGGCGACGATCTTGCCGGTTTGGCCGACCTGATAGTCGTTGGGGACATAGCCCGCATCGACCGCCGCACGGCTCGCGCCCACGCCCGCGCCGAGCTTGTCGGCAAGGGGTTCGATGATTGTGTGGAAATTCTCGCTATTTTGCAGCGCGCGCCCACCCGAAACGATGATTTTGGCGCTCGTCAGTTCAGGCCGTTCGGACTTGGCGATTTCTGAGCTGAGAAAGGTCGAAACACCCTTGTCGCCCGTCGAACCAACCGCCTCGATCACGCCCGAGCCACCCTCGGTCTCTGCCTTGGCAAAGGCGGTGCCGCGCACGGTCAGCACCAGCTTGGCATCCTTTGACTGGACGGTCGCAATCGCATTGCCCGCGTAGATGGGCCGCGTGAAGGTATCGGCGCTTTCCACCGACAGGATGTCGCTGATCTGCATGACATCAAGCAGGGCGGCGACGCGTGGTGCAATGTTCTTCCCCGTTGAGGTCGATGGCACGACAAACGCGTCATGATGCCCCATCAACGCTGCCACCAAAGGTGCTATATTTTCCGCCAGCGCATGGCCGAACGCGGCATCATCGGCGACATGGACCTTGCCGACGCCAGCGATCCTGGCAGCGGCGTCTGCCACCGCGCCAACGCCTGCGCCCGCCACCAGCAGATGCACTTCGCCCAATTTACCTGCCGCAGTCACGGCCGAAAGCGTTGCATCCTTGACGACCGTGCCGTCATGCTCAACCCACACCAGCGTCTTCATGCAACTACTCCTAAAAAGCGGCGCGTGCCGCGACCGTGGCGCTTCATGCCACGACTCCCAGCGCCTTGAGCTTGCCGATCAGCTCATCAACATCGGCGACCTTGATCCCCGCGCTGCGCTTGGCGGGTTCTTCAACCTTCAGCGTCGTGATGCGCGGCGCAATATCAACGCCGTAATCAGCCGCGGTTTTTTGCGCGAGCGGTTTTGATTTTGCCTTCATGATGTTGGGCAGCGACGCATAGCGCGGCTCGTTCAGCCGCAGATCGGTCGTCACGATTGCGGGCAGTTTGAGATCGACCGTTTCGCAACCGCCATCAATCTCGCGCGTGACCTTGATTGTATCACCGCTGACTTCAAGCGCGCTGGCAAAAGTGCCCTGGCCCCAGCCGGTCAACGCGCCGAGCATCTGGCCGGTCTGGTTATTGTCATCATCAATCGCCTGCTTGCCAAGGATGATCAACCCGGGTTGTTCCTCATCGGCAATCGCTTTCAAAAGCTTGGCAACGCCGAGCGGCTCGACCCGGTCCTCGCTGACGATCAGAATTGCGCGATCAGCACCCATCGCAAGCGCGGTGCGCAACGTGTCTTGCGCCTTTTGCTCCCCAATCGAAACGACGACGATCTCTGTCGCGACGCCCTTTTCCCGCAGGCGGATCGCTTCTTCGACCGCGATTTCATCAAACGGGTTCATGCTCATTTTGACATTGGCAAGA
>Ga0105047_10017609_pt1 | contig 11126 bp, 7 predicted proteins | sample MAT04_FD_78384 | JGI IMG/M metagenome (GOLD analysis project Ga0105047, IMG submission 78384) | Freshwater microbial communities from Lake Fryxell liftoff mats and glacier meltwater in Antarctica - MAT-04 (megahit assembly) | ecosystem: Environmental > Aquatic > Freshwater > Ice > Liftoff...
GCGGCACCGTCATCTACATCGGCAAAGCCAAGAACCTCCGTAGCCGGGCGAGCAGCTACTTTCTCAAGGAAGCCGCCGAGAATATCCGCACATCGGAACTCATCAAGCATATCGCCGACCTCGACTTTATTCCCTGCGAGACCGAAGTCGACGCTCTCCTCCGCGAGGCCCGGCTCGTCAAAGACATTCGCCCCAAGTTCAACAAGGACCTCAAGGACGGAAAGTCGTTCCCCTACTTGCAAATCCGCGTTCGTGAAGAGTTCCCCCGCGTCGAAATCACTCGCACGCCCCGGCGAAAAGGGGTGAAACTCTACGGGCCTTTCACCAGCGTCGGCAGCCTGCGGGCCGCGATGAACGTGCTGCAGCGCGTCTTGCAATTTCGCACCTGCTCGCTCGATCTTTCCAGTAAAGACGAACGCTGGCGATGGTTCCGCCCCTGCTTGCTCCACAGCATTCGCCAGTGCACGGCCCCCTGCAACTTCCGAGTTTCGCGGGAGGATTATCGCCGGCAAATCAAGAAGCTGATGTTCGTACTCGAAGGCAAAAAGCCCCGGCTGATTCGCCACATGGAAAAGGAAATGGCCGCCGCAAGTGCCGCCTTGCAGTTCGAAAAAGCCGGACGAATCCGCGACGAAATTGCCGACCTCAGACGCCTCGAACTCCGCGGCGACGTCCACAAAGACGTTCAACCCGAGGTCTTCCCACTCGACCCCAAGAAAGGGCTCGTGGGCCTGCGCAAGGTCCTCGGCCTTGCGAAAACCCCGCGGAGCATCGAAGGCGTCGACATCGCTCACCTCAGCGGCCGGGAAACGGTTGCCTCGCTCGTGTCGTTCCTCGACGGCTTGCCATTCAAGGATGCGTATCGCCGCTACAAGATCAAGTCGGTTGACGGCGTCGACGACTTCGCTTCAATGCGGGAGGTGGTCACTCGCCGGTTCAAACGCCTCCACGACGACGATGGCGTCTTCCCCGACATCCTCCTCATCGACGGCGGCAAAGGCCAACTCAACGCCGCCCTCGATGCGTTCCGGATGCTGGGGATTGAACCGCCGACGGTGATCTCGCTCGCTAAACAAGAAGAAGAGATTTTCCGCCCCGGAGAATCGGAGTCGATCAAGCTGAGCCGGCACTCCGCGGCCCTGCGGCTACTACAATACGTCCGCGATGAAGCCCACCGCTTTGCCCAACACTATCACCACATTTTGAGACGCAAGAAGTTGACGGAGGAGTAAGAGTCTGTCCCATAAGTAGGTCTGGCGAGCCGAGCCGGACCAGCTTCGCGCGTCAAGAAATTACGCGAGAGTCATTTTGCTCGTGCAGACAGTGTCGCTCGGCTCGCGGCACCTAATTATGAGACAGAGTCTAAGTACCGAAAGACATGGGTACATATCATTGCGTCGTTTCATCGATTTCACGATGAGCAAAAAAACGAGGCTATGAAATAATCAGAAGATGAACACATCTGACCGTCATTCGATCTTCACAGGCAATTCAACTTAATCTTCATTCGTCCTGGTTCAATTTTATGTCCGGTCGAATCACCGAGGTGGCAGGTGGCCCGGAAACAGCGGACTGACGTTTTCGGATGCGCTCAGTGCCCTCCGCCGGTGGCGGAAGGCCGAGGCCATCTTGCCACAGGCTGGGATGCCGCAACTCTCGAAAAACTCTCCCCACCGGTACGGGAACTCCTACTCATCAAACTCGCTCCGTGACGCGTGAAAATCGGCAGTAGTCGAGCCCGAAGCCCGTCTCCGATAGGACTTTACTCCTATCAAAATTGATACCTCAAGAACCGCGATTCTCAACTCTATGGAATCGTTATCAGATCGGTTTCTGACAGTTCAGCATTTAATTCCGACCGGATCTCAACTATCGTTCTGTGCCATAAGTCCTGATTTATATTACACTTACGATTTGACTTGAGGATTCGTCAACGTAGAGTTCCAGCGGATTCGGCCCCTACCAAAATGCAGCGAAGTCCATCATCCCGCTTCGGCCTGAGAAGGATTCTGTAGTGATGGAAAACAACATCTTGGGTTCAACACCCTCCTCCGACACGCTGCCAACGTCGGCACAGCAAACCGGTCGGATGCCGACTGGTGCTGTCCCCAGCGACCATCCGGGGACCGGCCCGTCAGGTCAAACTTTGTTCCCGCGGTTGACCCCGGCGTACTTCGTCCGCGTCCTTCGCCACCGTTGGAAGTTGATGCTGCTCCTCGGCGTGACGGCATCTCTGATCGGGGGCGCTGTGGACTACGTCCTACCGACTACCCCAACCACCTATTCGACCAACGCCCTGATTCGCGTGGAACCGGCAGAAATTCTGCCCGGAGCGACAGCCGCCAAAGCGGAACCGAACGATTTGAAGACGCAAACCGAACTGGTCAAGACCCGGTTCATCCTCTCGGCGGCCCTCGACCAAGGCCCCGCGGCCGAGTTGCCATCGGTGAAGCAAGATCGTGCGGCCGTCCTGAAACGACTCAGCACTGACTTGAAGGTCGAACCCGTCGGCCCACAAATCCTCCGCTTGACATTGACCGGCGCCGATCCAGAAGAGTTGCCCATCCTCGTCAATGCAGTCAAAGAGGCGTATCTGCGCGAAGTTGTCGGCAACGAGCAGACCCGTCGTCGCAAGCGGAAGGAATTTCTCGAAGAGGCCTACCGCGATTGCGAAAAGCGGTTGCGAGACAAGCGCAAGGAAACGATCGCTGTCAAAGCCAAACCGGACACGAAGGAAGGGGCCAACGAACGCGTCACGTTCGAACGCTTCGCCCTATTTCAACACGAACTCTTCCGGATCGAAATGGATCTGCAGCGATCCCGGCTCGATCTGACTCTCGGGGGCCGGGACAAGAGCGGTGCAGAAGTCTCCACCGTACTCGTCGATGACCTGGCCGAGAAAGACCCCTTCATTCGCCAGCAACGAGACCTGATCGCCCAGATGGATTCCAAGGTCGCCAACTGGGAACGCACCACGATCAACCCAGAATCTCACCTGCAGTATCAGAACCTCAAGCGGGACCGGAAGTCCCTGGCCGATCTCGCGGATGCCCGCAAGCGTGATCTCGTTCGCCAGTATTCGGATAAGGGTGTGGCCACACGAGAGAAGAAAACGAGCGAACTCCAGGAACGAACGACCCGGCTCGAAGCTGAAGAGAAGATGATCCATGACCTCGTGGACCGCGGCTGGGACGAGTTGAAGGAACAGAACAACGGCAACCCGGAACTCACCCTGAAGCGGTTCGAAATCGAACGGCTGGAAGCGATCGCCAAGCAGCTCACCGACGAACTCGAAGGACTCCGTATGGAGACAGCCTCGATCACTCGCACTGCTTCACTTCAGGATGCCGCCGAACCCGTTGGGAAAAAGGGGTCCAGGCAGTTGCTCCGGACAGCGATTGCAACGGCAATCCCGTTCCTGTTCGTCATCGCATTCGTTTCCATCTGGGAACTCTGCTCGCGGCGGATCTTTGGCCAGAACGATGTCCGAAATTTGGGCATTCCCGTTCTGGGTATCGTGCCCCGCCTGGGAAATCACACGTCGTTGCACAATCAGCCCGAAGGCGGCTGGCCAAACTCAGTAACAGACTCGATCGACGTGGTCTGTGCTTCGTTACTTTGGGAAGCTGGCATCGGTTCGCAGGTGATCATGATTACGAGCGCGACCCCCCAGGAGGGGAAATCGACGCTGGCCCGCCACTTGGCCGCGCGCCTCGCCCGCACCGGCAAGAAAACGCTTCTCCTCGACGCCGACTTGTACCGCCCCACGGTTCACACAGCCTACGGGGTGCCAGTCGGACCGGGATTGTGCGAGGTTCTCAATGGCACAGTGACGACCGCCGTTGCCATTCAAACCACGCAAGTCGACGACCTGTTCGTTCTCCCTGCTGGGAAAGCTGGACCGGATTCGTTCCGACAAATGGCCCGCGGGGCGCTCACCGCAGTCCTCGATGATCTCCGCTCGTCGTTCGACATCGTGATTATCGACACCAGCCCGGTCCTGGCGACCTCCCAGCCGCTACTCGTTGGCCGGCTCGCAGACACGGTCGTCCTCACCACTCTCTGTGCGGTTAGCCGTTCGAATCTGCTGGTCGATGCGATCCGCCGGTTAACGGATCTCGGTATTCCAGTGGCCGGCGTCATCGTGAGTGGCGCCGCAGACGCCAGCCGCTACGGCTACTACTTCCAGCCCGCAATCCCAGACTCCCCAGTTGAATTAACGTTGTCCTGATCGTCTCGATGACCAGCAATCGAGACTGGAATAGTTGACCGTAACACCATCGCAATATTTTCTTAGCGGACATTAATAGTATGAACATGCACAATCAGTTATCGACAGGCCGACGGACCTCGCCCGAAAAAAACTGGGCAGATATTGAAGTGATGCCCGAGGGCGACGGTACTCTCCTCGAACGTTCGATCGATCTCGTATTGGCGAGCCTCTTACTCGCTCTGTTCGCTCCTGTGGTTCTCGTCTCCATGCTCCTGGTGAAGCTGACATCCCGTGGGCCAATCTTCTACACCCAGGAGCGGCTCGGCCGGAATGGAGTATCGTTTTGGATCTACAAGATCCGCACCATGACCCAGAATTGCGAACGAACCTCCGGAGCGGTCTGGGCCACACGGAACGACTCCCGGATCTTCCCCGTTGGCCGGATCTTGCGAAAGTTCCACATCGACGAAATCCCCCAGTTGATCAACGTCCTCCGCGGCGAGATGGCACTCGTCGGCCCGCGGCCCGAGCGGCCCTTGATTGCAAATGAGTTGCAACTGGCAATCCCCGCATACCAAGATCGTCTCGCGATCCGTCCGGGTGTGACTGGCCTCGCTCAGGTCCAATTCCCAGCCGATACGGATCTCGGATCGGTCTGCCGAAAACTGGTCGCCGATCTTCACTACACCCACACGGCCAACATCGGAATCGACCTCCGCATTCTGTTCGCCACGGTCCTCTACGTCCTTCACTTACCTCTGTCGTGGCGTCGTCGTGTGCTCGGCTCTCACGCCGAAGACATGCCGATCGTTGAAACGAATTCGGGAGGCGTGAGCGAAAGCCTGGCGGCGCTTTACGAGCTCCCCCAAAAGCCGAATCGGATTGTCGCCGTCCAGGGGCTCCGCGCCGTCGCGGCTTCGATGGTTTTCCTCACTCACTTCCTGTCAGTCTTCGGGAGCTATCTCGGAGATGATGTCAACGGTCTGACCGCTCGGGTCCTGGATGTTCTGAGCCGAAACGGTACCAATCTGTTTCTGATGATCAGTGGATTTTTGATCTATGGAATGTGTATCCGCAAGTCACTGGATTATGGACAGTTCCTTCGGAATCGGTTCTTGAGAATCTATCCAACTTTCATCGTTGTGTTCGCGGTTTACCTCGTGTTGTCAGTCGTCTTCCCTGCGGAATCCAAAATCCCCGCCGACCCCTATTCGGCACTGCTCTACCTCTTGGAAAATCTCGCCCTCTTGCCTGGCCTGACTGGCAGCCCGGCCTTGATCTCCGTGACTTGGACACTCAGTTACGAACTAGTCCTATACATCGCGGTACCACTGATGGTTCGGCTGTTTGGAATGCGGAACTGGTCGGTGGCCTGGCGGGTTGCTTTCATTGTTGCAGTCTGGGTTGGTTATCTCGGCTACTGCGGGCTTGACTACTCGGCGAACGCCAAACTCGGGATTTACTTCGCGGCGTTCCTGGCCTACGAAGTTATCTACGGGCACAGCGGCCGGATTTCCCTCCGCCGGCAAGGGACCGCGGCTCTCCTCGCCCTCTCCGGTGTCGGCAGCATTGTCCTTCTTCGGACCGGCAGTTGGTTCGTTTCGGAAGTTCCCCGACTGACTATGGTCCTACTTGTGTTCTCCGCGAGTGTGGGCTTGTTCGGGGCAGCATGGTGTTGCTTCGGCGGCGAGGGAATCTGTAGTCGAATCCTCTCCTGGACTCCATTCCGTTGGCTCGGCAACATGAGCTACTCGTTCTACCTGACTCACGGTCTGGTGTTGAAGGCGTCTGCATTGGTTGCTGCGAGACTGGTACCAACTGATCTTCAGGGCCCCGGTTTGTTTTGGGCCGCTCTCCCGCTGTGTTATCTCGGAGCACTCGTCGTCTCGACCGTTCTGTTCATAGCGGTGGAAAAACGACTGGCGTTCCCACGCAAACCGATTCTAGTCATCAAGTCGACATATGAAACAATCAGTTCGGCAGAAACCCTGACCGACCTACCCGTGCTTCAATCGTACTATCGAGTTCCCACGCAGCCTATTGTTTAATCAGCGAAAAAGATTCACTCAAAAATTCCACTGAACAACATCAAGCAGATCATGTGGCGATCAAGCTTGTATCGATTGTCGGAGCCCGATTCATGGATGTTATCCATTAGATTACTGGAATCTTCCCTGACCGGGTCAAATATCATGATCAATGGAAGGACGGGCGTTTTCCGGCAAAAATCACTCACTTTAACGGGAGACGATTGTCCGATTCTCAGATATTTTTTTGTGTACTAATGTTTACAAATTAACGGCTCGTCCGGAAGTAGCAACGATCCTTCTACGCGGATCAGGAGCGAGATTGCCTGAGTGATTGCCCGAAATTCGAAACGGAGTTACGCTGCCAACCGAAAATAGTGCTTCAACAACCCACCGAGCCGCTTTCGGCAGCGAACCCGACGGGAACTTCAGAATCCGTGGTTCGTCCGACAACGGTATGATTCCAATTTCGACCAGCACGACAAAGCTCAACTGACCTATCGCTCACACTGTCGCAGACATTACCTTTTTCACTCACCAACAATTCCGGGAGAGGCACTGCCGATACAGTTGGTTTCAATAATTCGGACAGCAGATGCGTAACACACTGCCAACGTCGAGTGAGGTCCGCAAACTCATCGAGGAGATTTACCGCTCCGAGTCTCGGCGCGTATTTGCCTCGTTGGTGCGGTTAGTGCGGGACTTCGACCTGGCCGAAGAAGCCTTGCACGAGGCGTTTGCGGCGGCGGTCGAGCGATGGCCCCACGATGGGATCCCGGATAACCCGCGGGCCTGGCTCGTGTCCACCGGTCGGTTCAAATCCGTCGACTCGCTTCGTCGGCGCGGTCACTTTGAAAATCTTCAACCCGAGCTTGTCGGACGGTTGGCGGAAATCACGCAGTCCAACGCTGCCAAGGAAGATCGGGCGATTGAGGACGACCGGCTGCGGCTCATCTTCGCCTGCTGCCACCCGGCGATCGACCGCTCGGTGCAAATCCCACTGACCCTGCGAGAAGTCTGCGGGCTTACAACGGAGGAGATCGCTGGGGCATTCCTGACCGCTCCGACAACGATGGCCCAGAGGATTGTGCGGGGGAAGGCCAAGATCCGCGACGCCGGAATTCCGTTCGCCGTCCCAGTCGCCGACGAACTTCCGGAGCGGCTGGGATCGGTGCTGGCAGTCATCTATCTGGTATTCAACGAGGGCTACTCGGCCACCTCCGGCGAGGCGCTCACACGGGCGGATCTTTCCGGCGAAGCGATCCGTCTGGGGCGACTCGTTGTTGAGTTGTTACCCGACCCGGAAGCCGTCGGCCTGCTCGCCCTCATGCTCCTTCAGGAGTCCCGCCGTTATGCTCGATCCACTGCGGACGGCGACATTGTGCTTCTCGAAGAGCAAGACCGCTCGACGTGGAACTCCCATCTGATCGCGGAAGGACGAACACTGGTCGAGCAAGCGTTTGGAACCCAGGGGTTCGGGCCATACACGCTCCAGGCGGCAATCGCCGCAGTTCACGCAGGAGCCCCGACGGCCGCGGCCACCGACTGGGTCCGAATAACATCGCTCTACGACGCGCTGCTCGTTCTGAACCCATCACCGGTGGTGGAATTAAACCGTGCCGTGGCGGTCGCAATGCGGGATGGGTTCGTGGCTGGGCTCGAACTAATCGACCAAATCCTGGGTCGTGGCGAACTCGTGGGGTACCATCTGGCTTACGCTGCACGTGCCGATCTGCTACGACGGTTGGAAAGAAGTGACGAGGCTCGGGCGGCCTATGAACAAGCCCTCGCTTTGGTCCAACAGGAGCCGGAACGAAGATTCCTGGCCAAGCGGCTTTCGCGGCTTTAACGATTATGCCGTATTCACTTTTGTTACGCGCCGTTCACCGTCTCATGTCGTCGACAATTCGGAAGAATTTTTAGGGTGTCTGTCGATTCGTGGATAATCCGTTCGACTAGTGGGTAACGAGCGGTTGATAAACGTGAAGCGACGCGGAGAGATGCAATGAAATACATGGTGCTCATGTACGGTGCCGAGAACTGTTGGAACGACGAAGAACGAAAAGATTGCATGGTCGGGTGCCTGCAAATCTGCGATGAACTGACCGCCCGCGGAAGGTTCATCGCCACGTCACCACTCCAGTCCGTGAGCACCGCGAAGACCATCCGCGTGCAGGATGGTCGGCAGTTAATTACCGACGGCCCCTTTGCCGAGACGACGGAACAACTCGGCGGTTACTTTCTTTTGGAGCTTGCCGACCTCGACGAAGCGATCGAGGTCGCAAGTCGGCTTCCGCCGGTCCAGAAAGGAACCGCCGAGATCCGCCCGCTGTTTCCGCTCGAGGGTACACCATCGTCGCGGTCGTTCCCGGTCGGTACGAGCGATCCGAAGGGCACCCCGTTCATACTCCTGGTTTACCACAATGAGGCATCCTTGCGAGAACTCGGCGAGGTTGCGATGCAGAAATGCAAGGCGGAGGCAGCGACGCGCTGCTGTGAGTTGAAAGCCGCGGGAAAATACTTGAATGCGTCGCCGTTGCACCCCGCGGCGACGGCCACCTGTGTGCGGGTACGGGACGGGAAGCGAGAGATCTTCGACGGACCATTTGCCGAGACGCACGAAGTCCTCGGTGGGTTCTACCTGGTCCTCGCTGAATCGCAAGAAGAAGCACTCCGCATCGCGGCTCAGCAACCCGGAGCCCGGCTTGGCTCGGTGGAAGTCCGAGAGATCTACGACTTTTCCGGACTGCACAATTCGGTTTCGATTTCGTGAATGACTGTCGATTTGCGAGAGTCCCGTTCGACAAGATTGAGAATCCCCACTCCTGAACGAGGTCACGACATGCCGAGCACAGCGATTACTCCGTACCTGTTTTTCGGTGGCCGTTGCGAGGAGGCCATCGAGTTCTACCGCAAAGCCCTGGGTGCGGAACTCGACATGATGATGCGGTACAACGAAAGCCCGCAGCCGACCCCGCCCGGAATGCTGCAAGCGGGTTTCGAAAAGAAGGTCATGCATGCCACGTTCCGCATTCGAGGCATCCAATTGATGGCCTCCGACGGGCGCGACGACAAGTCGAAGTTCGATGGCTTTCAGCTTGCCCTCTCCGTGCCGACCGAGGCCGATGCGACGCAATCGTTCGATGCGCTCGCCGATGGTGGTAGGGTGCAGGTGCCACTTACGAAGACCTTCTGGTCGCCCTGCTTTGGGATGGTCACCGATCGCTTCGGAGTCGGCTGGATGGTGATGGTTCCCGGACCCATGTAATTACCGCAAGATGATTTTGAAATCTGCGTACAACCCCGCATTCGCGGGAGTTTAGGGTCGCCTTTTTCCTTTTTGGGAGTTTGACATGTTGCGACTGTTGACGGCTGGCCTGATGTTGGTTGTCGTTACCTCTGCGAGCCGCGGCGAGGATGCTCCTGCCAAAGCCACACCGACCAACCCAGCGTTCGAGAAGCTCAAGAAGTTGGCGGGCACCTGGGTGGAAGCCGACAAGGATGGCAAGCCGACCGACAAAGTGGTGTCGGTCATCAAGCTGACCGCGGGAGGCTCGGCCATTCACGAAACAAACTTCCCTGGCCAGCCAATGGAGATGCTCTCGGTCTACCACCTGGACAAGGGCAACCTCATGATGACCCACTACTGCGTTTTGGGCAACCAACCGCGTATGAAAGCCGACCCGACTGCTCCGTCGAATCAAATTCGGTGGAAGTTTGCCGGTGGAACGAACCTGGACCCGGCCAAGGACGCTCACATGCACGGGGCCACTGTCACATTTATCGATGACAACCATATCGAAATTGCTGGGGAGGCTTGGGAGGGTGGTAAACCTTCCGAAAACCACTGTGCGCAGATGAAACTCGTCCGGAAGAAGTAGTAATCAGCATTGAGACGGGAAAGTCGTTCGGCTTGACCAAATCCTGCAGCAAGGTCTTCGGGGATCAACTTGACGAGTCAGGACAGGCTGGGTTCATGCTTGGCACGACCCAGCCTTTAGCTCGCCAACTAACACAAAACCGGCTCATTTCGACCAAGTTTGGAACTCTTCCGGACATCGGGAGAGTTCCGATGTCGAGATATTCCGAGAACCGGCCAAGTGCTCATTTCATCAAAAACCACATGATTCCAAGGGATTTGAGCGACTTTCGATGGCCTCTCTCGCCGAGAGTCGCGCGCGATGAGTTCGGAACCTGTTCTACCGGGGGAGCTAACCCACACGATGTTCCGAACCAAACCCCTCGAACGAATTAGCCTACCTTGTGCACTTCCGCTCCAGAACCAGCAATTTTTGAAAATCCACGCGCGAATTCTCCGAGGATTTCGCGGGTTGGACCGCAAAACGCGATGCAGTGAAGACCGCGGTCTTAGACTTTCCCGGACCGTTTCCAGGGGTCTGGGAGGCCGCAATGTTTTCTCCGCAAATACACGCGGACCAAGGACGGCACGACGCACACCTACTTCGCCCTCGTCGCGAGCGTGCGCACCGAGGCCGGGCTGCGGCAGCAGATCGTGGCCTACCTCGGCGAACTCAACGCCGACCAGCAACGCCGTTGGCAACGCACCGTCGTCTTCCACAATCGCCAGGGCGATGTCCAACAACTCCGACTGTTTCCCGACGACGAGACGATTCCCCTTTCTGATGACCCCGACGTGGTTCGCGTGCGAGTCGACGACATCGCCTGGACCAACGCCCCGCGGTTCGGCGATGTCTATCTGGCACGCTGGTTGTGGAACCTCTTGGAACTCGATGCCATCGTCGATCGCCACGTGCCCCAGGGTAAGGAGACCATTCGCCCGGCCGATGTTGTTGCCATCGAAGTCATCAATCGCCTGCGTCAGCCGTGCAGCGAGTTCGCCCTCGCCGAGCACTGGTACGCCTTGA
>Ga0105047_10017611_pt1 | contig 11125 bp, 5 predicted proteins | sample MAT04_FD_78384 | JGI IMG/M metagenome (GOLD analysis project Ga0105047, IMG submission 78384) | Freshwater microbial communities from Lake Fryxell liftoff mats and glacier meltwater in Antarctica - MAT-04 (megahit assembly) | ecosystem: Environmental > Aquatic > Freshwater > Ice > Liftoff...
CGATGCTCTGAAAACGCCCGCTGCGTGATGCACACGCACAGCCTGCCCGCAAGGCGGTAGCCTTGTCGAAGGCGGGGCTGAAAATCTGCAACTTCTGCGCTGCCTAGCCTTGCAAACCGCTGTGGCCGATACAGCGCGCCTGCCGGATTCAGCCCATGGACGATCCGCACCCCCTGGTCAGCGCGCTTGATGCAGTCGGCCAGCGGCAGGTTGGAGGGCGCCCGCGGCGCGGCAGCCTCGCCGCACGGCAGTGGCAGCAGTCGAGCGAAGAACCCAGGCAACAGCAGTTGCAAGGGGCGTGTCTGTACTGACGTGACAGGATGAAACCGAACCCTAGAATGGTTCGCGCCTGTTCAACTTTCACCGGAGTTTCACCGGAACACAGGCAGCGCTACAACAAACGCTGCGGCTTGGTGCGGCGCAACTACAGGCCGTGCCTTGCCAGCGCGGCAGAAGTCTATGCACTGTTCGGTTTGTGAACTCGACAACCGCCCTGATGCGCGCTTTTGCGGCCGTTGTGGCACGGCCTTCGCCGTTGCTTGCGCCACTTGCGGGCAGGCCAATGCCGGCAGCAACCACTACTGCGATGCCTGTGGCCATGAACTGCCAGGCGTTAACAGCCCCGTCAGCGCGCCGGCCGAGCGCCAGCCCAAGTCGTACACCCCGGCGCACCTGACGCAGAAGATTCTGAGCACCCGCGCGGCCATCGAGGGCGAACGCAAGCAGGTGACGGTGCTGTTCTGCGACATGGCCAACTCCACCGACATCACGCGGCAGGTCGGCCCCGAGCGCATGCACGACATCCTGAACGCCTTGTTCGCGCTGACGCTGACCGAGGTGCACCGCCTGGAAGGCACCGTCAACCAGTTCCTGGGTGACGGCTTCATGGCCCTGTTCGGCGCGCCCCTGGCGCATGAGGACCATGTGCGCCGCGCCTTGCTGTGCAGCCTGGCCATCCAGCAGCGCTTGCTGGAGGCCACTGGCGACGCCGCCTCAGCGTCGGCTGCACTGCTGGGCAAGGTGCGCTTGCGCACGGGCCTGAATACTGGCCTGGTGGTGGTGGGCCGCATCGGCGACAACCTGCGCATGGACTACACCGCCATCGGCGACACCACCAACATCGCCGCACGGCTGCAAGGGCTGGCCCAGCCCGGCACCATCTGCGTCAGCGACAGCGTGCAGGCCATTGGCGCGCCCTACTTCGAGTTCGAAGCACTGGGGCCACGCGTGCTCAAGGGCATCGAGCACGCCGTGCCGGTGTATCAACTGATGCGGGCACGGTCTGCGCCGGGAAACGACACCCCTGCGGGTGGATTGGGCATAGCCGCCCCGCTGATCGGGCGCGACGCCGAAATGCAAGTCGCCAGCCAGGCACTGGCAGCGTTGTGCGAAGGGCGTGGTGGCCTCTTGCTCATCAGCGGTGATCCCGGCGCAGGCAAGAGCCGCCTGGTGGCCGAGATGCGCAAGTTGCCAGGCAACGATGCCTTGCGCTGGCTCGAAGGCCGGGCACTTTCTTTTGGCCGGCACCTCAGTTACTGGCCCTTCATCGAGGTGGTCAAACGCTGCTTCGACATCATCGACGACGATGGCGAGGCCTTGAGCTTTGGCAAGCTCCGCAACGGCCTGTTGATCATGTTCGGCCTGCGCGGCACCGAGCTGCTGCCCTACCTGGCCACCATGCTGGCATTGCCTGTGGGTGCCGACTTGGAAGAACGCGTCAAACACCTCGATGGCCAAGGCCTGAAACGGCAGGTGTTTCTGTGCATGCGCCAGCTTTTCGAGCACCTGGCCCAGCGCCAGCCGCTGCTGCTGCTGCTGGAGGACTGGCATTGGGCCGACCAGTCTTCGGTGGAACTGGCCGAGCATCTGCTGCCGCTGGTTCAGACGTCGCGGCTGCTGATCTGTTTCGCCACGCGGCCCGAGCCCGGCACCACCGTCGAGCAGGTGCGCCGGGCCGCCCAGGACCAGGACGGCGTCGTCCTGCGTGAAATTGCGCTCGCGCCCTTGTCAGCGCAGCACAGCGAGGTCTTGCTGGCCAATCTGGTGGGCCAGATGGTCTTGCCCGCAACGCTGCGCGAACAGATCCTCAACCGCACCGAAGGCAACCCCTTCTTCGTCGAGGAGATCGTGCGGTCGCTGGTCAGCCAGGGTGCGCTAGTGCGCACGGGCGATGGCCGTGGCTGGCAACTGGGCAAAGCGGTGGACCAAGTGCAACTGCCCGACACCCTGCAAGGCCTGATCGTGTCGCGCATCGACCGGCTGGACGACGACATCAAGCAGGCCTTGAAGCTGGCGTCGGTGATCGGCCGCAGTTTCTTCGACCGCGTACTGGAAGCCATCAGCGACGCGCGCCACCAATTGCCTCAGCAGTTGAAGGCGCTCGAAGCGGTGGAGTTGATCCGCGAAAAGCTGAAGTCGCCCGAGCCTGAGCACATCTTCAAGCACGCCCTGGTGCAAGAAGCGGCCTACGGCAGCATGCTGGAAGAAAGCCGGCGCGGCATCCACCGCCGGGTGGCGCAAGCCATCGAGGTGCTGTTCGCTGACCGGCTGGATGAATTCAGCAGCCTGCTGGCCCACCACTACACCTGCGCCGAAGACTGGGACAAGGCCCAGGCCTGGCTCTTCAGAGCCGGTGACCTGGCCGGCCGCATGGCCGCCGACACCGAGGCGTTGGTGCATCTGCGCCAGGCCGAAATGGCCTACCTCAAGGTTTACGGCGACCGCCTGGCACCGCTGGATCGCGCGGCCTTGCAGCGCAAGATCGGCACTGCCCTGTACGGCACCGGCAAGTACGAAGAAGCGCACGGTGAGATGCGCCAGGCGCTGGCCCATCTGGGCGTGAACTATCCCGACAGCCGCTGGGGTACGCGGCGCGCCATCTTGAAGTACCTGGGTGCTCACCTGCTGCGCCGCCTGCGCCGGCACATCGGCTGGCCCATCAAGCGCAAGCTGGACCTGGCGGTAGCCACTGAGCTCTCGACCGTCGCCCACTTCATGGCCTGGATGGACTACTTCCTGGACAAAGAACGGCTGTTGCTGGACAGCCTGCTGGAGCTGCACGTTGGTGAACTCAGCCAGCATGGTTTGGCCGAAGCCCGTGGCCTGTCCAGCCTGGGCTTTGCAGCCATGACCTTCAACCTGCGCAAAATTTCGCGCCGGTACCACGTGCAGGCAGTGGCGGCGGCGCAACGCTCAGGCCAGACAACAGCCATCGTGCATGCGCTGTTCACGCAGGCTTTTCTGGACTTCTACGACGGCCACTGGGACGAGTGCGAAGCCCGCATGGGCAAGGCCGAGGCGGGCTATCGCGAACTGGGCGATATCCACCGCTGGAGCGCAGCCGCCTTGATGCTGTGCTGGGTGTGGGCACCGCGCGGCCATCTGGCCAAGTCAAGGGCACTGAGCAGCGAGATCGTTCGCGCCGGTGTCGACACTGCCGACCCGCAAGTGGAAAGCTGGGGCTTGCAGATCCTGGGCTCGACGCTGTCGGCACAAGGCGAGTTGGACGAAGCGGAGGCCAGCCTGCGCCGCGGCGCCCGCATCGGCGAGCAGATCGGTGCCTGGGACAACCTGCTGCATCAGAAATCGCTGCTGGCCAAATGCCTGGTGCTGCAGGGCCGGCTGAACGACGCATTGGTCTTGGTCGTCGAGTGCGAGCGCCTCATGCGCGAGCGCAAGCTGCACCTGTTGTTCGACCGCATCGAGCCCGAAACGGCCGCAGCCGTTGTGCATGTGGCGGTGGCCGAACGCGCCGATGCGGCACTGAAACCGGCCGCGCTACAAGCGGCACGAACGGCTTGCAAGGCCGCGCTGGCGTGCGCGCGCGAACTGCCCTTGTGGCTGCCCGAAGCACTGCGCACCCAGGGCAATCTTTGCTGGCTGGAAGGAGATGCCCAGGACGCGCGGAAGCACTGGCGCGAAAGTCTCGCGGTGGCTGAACGCTCAGCCTTGCCGGTTGAGCGTGGCCTGACCATGATGGACATGGGCTTGCGCATCGGCGACGCTGCCTTGCTGGAGCAGGCAGCCCAGCTCTTCCGCCAAACCGGTGCGCTGACACATCTGTCTCGGGTTCAAGCTCAGGTGGTCACCCTGCCGAGCCCGCTGCCCGAGCTGCAACAAGCACAGGCTGCCTGATGCAACGCCCCGCACCACAGGCCGGGCTTGACGCCAGCGATTCCAAGGCCGCCGCAGCTGCACCCGAGGACCAGGTGCTGATCGACCGGCTGCGGCGCATGATGTCGGCCCGCGATGCCGGCGGCACGCAACGCCGCGATGTGCATTGCAAGATGCACGGCCTGATGCGCGCCGAGTTCACCGTCGCTGCCGACTTGCCTGCGGAATTGCGCCATGGCGTTTTCGCCCAGCCGGGTGTCTACAAGGCCTGGGTGCGGTTTTCGAATGCGGCCAACGTTGTCAAGCCAGACATCGCGCGCGACATCCGCGGCATGGCCATCAAGCTGATGGGCGTGCCGGGCCCCAAGCTGCTGCAAGCTGAGCGCGATGCAACAACCCAGGACTTCATCCTGATCAGCGCCGCCCGCTTCCCCACCCGCACCGCAGGCGAGTTCGACGGGCTGGTGGCTGCAATCATCGGTAACTTGTGGGCCAAACTGAGCTATTTCCTGACCCATCCTCGCGTGGCCTGGATACTGCTCACCACGATGCTCCGGCATGCAAACGTGCTGCAGGTCGCCTACTTCAGTGCGGTGGCCTATGCGCTGGGGCCCTATGTCGTGAAGTACGTGGCCACACCAAGGGTGAAATTGGCCGAGCACTCGCAAAGCGCTCCGACGGACAACTTCTTGCGCCAGCGCGCAGCCTTGCAACTGGCCCAAGGCGATGCGGTGTTCGACTTCTCCGTGCAGTTGCAGCGGGACGAAGCCTGCATGCCCATGGATGACCCACGGGTGACGTGGTCACTTGAGCTGTCGCCGCCGCGCAAAGTGGCCAGCTTGCGCATCTTGCAGCAACAGTTCGATACCGAGGCCATCGATCAGTATGCCGAGGTGCTGGCTTACACACCCTGGCACAGCCTTCAGGCGCACCAACCGATGGGCAGTATCAATGCGTCGCGCAAGCTCATCTACGAAGCCCTGTCGGCCTTTCGCCATCAGGCCAACAAAAGCCGGCCTCGCGAGCCGAGCGACTGGGAAGTTTGAGGGAGCCTGGCACCATGAATCTGACCGTCATGCCCACCGCAACCACAGACGCCGGCACGCACAGTGCGGCCCGCGCCTTGCAGCAAGGCGACTTCGACCTGGGTATTGCACTGCTGGAGCAGCAGGCGCTTGGTGCCGTCGGCGCCCACCCGCCCGCCAGCGCTGCCGATGCCTTGAGCCTGCTGGCATTGGCGCACTTCCAGCTTCAGCACTACGGCCAGGCTGCGAGCTTCTACACCCTGGTGCTGCAAGCCGCGCCCACAGCGCCGCAAGCGGCCGACTGGCGCGCCATGCTGGCCATCGCACAGGGCAATGCCACGTCTGAAGTACATGTGCACGTGCCCGAACTCAGTTACTTCAAGCGCGACGCCTTGCTCGCCCCACCCGTGCAGCCGGCCGGCGCACTGCCCGCGCCGCCACCGGCGGCGGGCCCAGCCAGCTTTCGGCGCGCGCTGCGCCGGTGGCTGGGCGAACTGCTGGGCGCCACCGGCACCCTCTTGGTCGGCATAACGACCCAGGTGTACGGCCGCCTGGCCGGCTACCGCGATGCGGTATGGACCAACTGGTACCACCGCCCGCAGTTCCTGGCCATCCTGACGCTGGCTTATATGCGTGAGCAGCTCAACGCGCGCAACCTGGGTACCAGTTACCCGCCGGGCCGCCTGGTGGCCTTCCAGCAGCCGGGGCAACAACCCCCGCCAGGGGTGACCCACTACCGCACCGCCGACGGCAGCTGGAACGACCTGGCCAACCCCAAGGCCGGCGCGGCCGGCACGCGCTTTCTGCGCAATGTCGCCATGGCGGCCATACGGCCTGAGATCGGCGAACAGCTGCTCACGCCCAACCCGCGCGAGATCAGCCGCAAGCTGTTCAGCCGGCCCCTGGACGAACATGGCGTGCCGCAGATGCAGGAGGTGCCTTTCCTGAACCTGCTGTCCGCTGCGTGGATTCAGTTCATGAACAACGACTGGATCAACCACGGCGAGATCTACTTCACCGACACCATCGACATCCCGCTGCCTGAAGACGATGCAGCCAGGCTGCGCTATTGGCAGACCAAGATGTTCATCGGCCGCAGCCAGCGCGACCCCACACGCAGCGACGGCGTGGAGGCCGCGCCGCAAAGCGCCATCAATGAAGTCACGCATTGGTGGGACGGCTCGCAAATCTATGGCAGCGACCAGGCCACGCAAGACCTGCTGCGCAGCCACCTGGGCGGCAAGCTGCGGCTGCAGGCCGATGGCCGTTTGCCGCTGGACGCCAAGGGCGTCGAAGAAACCGGCTTCAAGCGCAACTGGTGGGTGGGCATCGCCATGCTCACCACGCTGTTCGTGCGCGAGCACAACGCCATCTGCGACGAACTGCAAGCGGCCTACCCTGACTGGGACGACCTGCGCCTGTTCAACGTGGCGCGGCTCGTCAACGCGGCCGTGATGGCCAAGATCCATACCCTGGAATGGACCCCTTCCATCCTGCCCAACCCGGCGCTGGATGCGGCCATGCACGCCAACTGGTACGGCCTGGTGGAGAGCTTCTTCCGCAAGGGCAAGCAGCGCAAGGCGGTGGACGAGATCAAGATCCGCAATGCCGAACTCGGCGGCGTGGTGGGCAACCCCATCGACACGCACGGCCGCGACTTCGGCCTGACCGAAGAGTTTGTCGAGGTCTACCGCCTGCACTCGCTGCTGCCTGAAACACTGCTGCTGCGCCGGCAGGGCGAGTCCGGCGATCCCGAGCGCCTGCCCTTCCACGCCAGCCGCCAGGCCGGCTCGCCCAGGCTGACCCAGCGCCATGCGATGGCCGACCTGTTCTATTCCTTCGGCAAGCAGCAGCCCGGCGCGCTGGTGCTCAACAACTACCCGCGCTTCATGCAGGAGCTGTCCATCCCAGGCAACCCGTTCTTCGACATGGGCACGGTGGACATCGTGCGGGCGCGCGAAAGGGGCATCCCGCGCTACAACGACTTCCGTCGTCAGCTTGGGCTGAACCCCATCACCTGCTTCGAAGACCTGAGCGATGACGCCGCGGTCATCGCCAGGATCAAGGCCGTGTACGGGCCCAACCCCGCCGATGTGGAAAAGCTCGACCTGATGGTTGGCAACCTGGCCGAAGGCCATCGCCCTGACCACTTCGGCTTTGGCGAGACCATGTTCCAGATCTTCATCCTGAATGCCACGCGGCGCCTGCAGGCCGACCGCTTCTACACCGACTGCTTCACCGAAGAGTTCTACACCGCAGAAGGCCTGCGCTGGATCGACGCCGCTGACCTGAAGACCGTGCTGCTGCGCCACTACCCGCAGCTGGCCGATACGGGCCTGGCCAACGTCCGCAATGCGTTCGAGCCTTGGGACACCAACGCCGTGCTCGACCCCAAACGCCATCCTTTGCGCGCCTACGACGCCGAACTGAAGGCCGACCCCTGGCGCGGCGACGCCCACCCGGTGCAGCCGCCATCGGCTTGAGGGTCTCGACATGACGACTCTGCGCTGGTTCTTTCGCAAGTGGTTCTGGGTTGGCCTGGCCTGGTTCAAGGCCTTTGCCAACAAGCCGCTGGTCATCCCGATGCCCGTGGGTGCGGCTCCGGGTGCGCCATTGCTGGTGCCGGTGCCCTTGTCGCAGGCCATACCGGGTTTGCCCATCGAAAGAGTGCTGGCCTGCAAGGCCCAGGACATACCCCGAGACGAACGCTCAGCCAGCAAGACCGGCTTTTACAAGCTGCAGGTGTGGCTGTACTCGGCCTACCCGCCCATGCAGGCCGGCCTGCCGTCGATCAGCACCGACCCTGACCGGGCCCTGGCCCGGGCCTACACCTGGCTGCAACGCACCGAGTTCGGCCCACCCACGCTGCCTGCCGAATACCTGACCAGCCCCGACCTGGGCGCGCTGGCCGTTCGCGGGCCTTATGCCGCCTACACCCGCCGCAGCGATGATGGCCGCTTCGAGTGGGACTTGCAGTCCGTCGGCGCCTTTGCGCACCACGAAGGCCTGGTGAAGCTGGGCGCGCGGGTGCTGTTCGAAGTGGACCGCACCCAGCGCGTGCTGCGCGCCGTGGCCATCGACAGCACCATCGGCCGCAGCGTGCCAGGCGATACCGGCTGGGAACTGGCCAAGCGCCTGGCCCTGTGTTCGGCCACCACGCATTTGTCGCTGGTGCGGCACTTCAACTGGGTGCACCTGGCCACGGGTGCACACCTGGCCATCGCCACGCGCAACCGGCTGCCGGCGGCGCACCCGCTGATGCGGCTGTTGTGGCCCTACATCTATGCCACCCAGCAGAGCAACGACACCGTCACGCGCGGCCAGATGCTGCCCGGTGGTGACTTCGAAACCACCTTCAGCTTCAACTTCAAAGGCCTGTGCGAGTTGTTCGACAACAGCTATGGCGAGTGCGACTTCACCATGAACGACCCGGTGGCCGACGCCCGGGCGCGCCAGGTGTTGAACCAAGGCTTCGACACCCCCACCGAAGCCAACCTGGCCGCCTTGTTCGACGTCATGCTGGAACATGCCCGTGAGTACCTGGCGCTTTACTACCCACTCGCCGCGCAGGGCTCGGGCAACGAAGGCCTGAAGGGCGACACTGCCTTGCTGGCTTGGCTCGATGAGTTGAACCGCCTGGTGCCCAACGGAGTGGGCCTGTGTGCCGAAGACCTGAACTTCGACGGCCTGGCGCGCCTGGTGGCGCGCTGCATCTACATGGCCAGCGCCCAGCACGAAATCTTGGGCAGCTTCCTGTGGAACTACCAGCTCTGGACACACCGCCAACCCATCAGGGTGTACGCCAGCGGCCGGCCTGAGCCGCTGGATGTCTACCAACGCCTGGTGAATGCCAACTTCAACCTGAATGTGCGCCGCCGCGCCTTGATCGGCGACTTCGGCTACCTGGCGCTGGACGCCCAGGGCGCCGCCTGCCTGCAACGCTTCAACCAGCGCCTGGAAAGCCTGCAACAGGCCATGGAGCGCGAGCCCTGGGCGGTGTGGAAACTCTACCCGCGTGTCTTGAAGGTGAACATCAATGCCTAGTCTGACGCCCACCCCGGCCAGCGGCGGCTCGCGCCTGCGCCGCCGGCTCATCGTGCTGCTCTTGCTGGCCTTGCTGGTCATCGGCCTGGTCTACCTCTGGCTGGCCCGCTTCGGCGAGGCCGAAGACTTCGACCGCATGGAGTCGCAGTTCAAGTACGGCTCCATCGGCGCTGACCACCCGTTGGCGCAGGCGCCCATCCCATATTGGCTGTGGAAGGTGCTGCCCGAGGTGCTGCCGCCTGAAACCACGCTGCAGGCCGAGCGTGCATCCAACAACGGCCGCAAGGGCCTGCAGGCCTTCGGACTGGTCACTGAAAGCAAGGTCGGCCTGAGCCCCGATCAGCTCAAGGACCTGCCCGAGCTGGACCGGCCGATCGGCTTTTCACGCCGCCGTGTCTTCGGCATGGACTTCGTGGGCATGAACTGCTCTTTCTGCCATCTGGGCACCTACAAAGACGCCGAAGGTGCCAAGACCCAGCTCGTGCTGGGCGGCACCGGCAACGCGGTGAACATCGAGAAATACTTCCTCTACCTGTTCGCCGCTTTCAGTGACCGCCGTTTCAATGCCGACCTGGTCATGCCGGCCATCGACAAGGAACTGGCGCGCCAGGGCGCGCAACTGGGCTGGGTGACGCGGTTCATCTACCGCCATGTGCTGATCCCTTTGCTGCCCGTCTACCTGCGCAGCCTGGAGGTCGACAAGTTCGACTTCATCATCCCCAACAACCCCAAGACCTTGCCCGATTTCGGGCCCGGGCGAGTGGACACCTGGGCCCTGTACAAACGCACCTTTGCCACACAGCTGGGCGGCAATGGCACACCGGGCATTGCCGACTTCACGTCGCTGTGGAACCAGAAGGCCCGCGTCGGCATGCAACTGCACTGGGACGGCAACACCAATGTGCTGGTGGAACGCAATGTGGTGTCGGCACTGTCGCTGATCGGCAAGAACATCGAGTACCTGGACTTCGCGCGCATGAGCCGGGTGACCGACTGGATCGACAACCTGCTGCCACCCAGCTACCCCGACCGGTACCCCTCGAATCCGACCCATCCCAACGACCGGGCCATCGACCCGGACTTGCTGGCGCGGGGCACCACGCTGTTCAACCAGGAATGCGCCCGCTGCCACGCTCCGAACGGCGACCGCACCGGCCGCGTTGAATTGCTGGCCGACGTGGGCACCGACCCCGAGCGCCTGAAAGACTTCACACCCGCCTTGCGCAACGGCTTGAACAAGCTGGGCACCGACCGCTGGCAATTGCGCCACTTCGAGCTGCAAGCCGGCTATGTCAATTCACTGCTGGACGGCGCCTGGATGCGCGCGCCCTTTCTGCACAACGGCTCGGTGCCGACCCTGCGCGACCTGCTGAACAAGCCCGAAGACCGCCCCAAGCAGTTCTGCCGAGGCGATGAGGTCTATGACTGGAAGAGGCTGGGCTTCCGCTCGGCGCCGGTGATGGTGAACGCCCGCACGACCTGCCCCGACAGCTTTCTGTACAACACCCAAACGCCCGGCAATGGCAACGGTGGGCACCTCTGGGGTACCGGCCTGAGCGACCCCGACAAGGACGCGCTGATGGAATTCCTCAAGACGCTGTAGCGCACGGCAGCGCCACCACCCTGGCCGACTGCCTGCGCCCAGGAACGACAGCGTAGCCTGCAGCGTGATGACGCCTGAAACCAGCCAGTCCGCAAGGGCTGGCCTGGCTGTGCACGCGTGGGCGCATCTGTGTGCCCGGCTTCGGGCACACCACAAAAGCTGCCGCTCTCGACCACCCGCATGAAGGTTTGCATTGCAGCAGGTCGGTCCCCGCAGGGCCCCATCCAATGCGATATGGCCTGAATGTTTTGCCGGCGGCTTGTTCAGGGCCAAAGTGTTCAGGGCCAAAGGCTGGAACGAATCACAGGTCATCCCGTCGATTCATCCAGGCCGCCCAGCG
>Ga0105047_10017613_pt1 | contig 11124 bp, 8 predicted proteins | sample MAT04_FD_78384 | JGI IMG/M metagenome (GOLD analysis project Ga0105047, IMG submission 78384) | Freshwater microbial communities from Lake Fryxell liftoff mats and glacier meltwater in Antarctica - MAT-04 (megahit assembly) | ecosystem: Environmental > Aquatic > Freshwater > Ice > Liftoff...
CGCGCCACGCGCGCCACGCGCGCCACGCGGAATGGACTGAGGCAGATCGTGCGGGAAAACAGTGCCGGATGCAGCTCCTCGCGAGGCACACGCGGGCACTACAGTTCACAACCATTGACGACTTCACCCGAGGCGGCACCTTTCTCATCGGCACGCGGGGCACCGACCCCGCGGCCCCGTCGGGCTGATCGCGCGACGGTTCAACCGGCACACCTTCCTCTGCGGGCAGAGCGGGTCAGGCAAGACCTATGCGCTCGGTGTGCTGCTCAAGCAGGTGCTGAGCAGCACGGAGCTGCCGCTCGTGATCCTCGACCCCGACTCAGACTTCGTGAACCTCGACGAGGTCGTGGCCGATGCCGATCCGCGCGACGCGAAGCCGTTGCGCGACCGGGAGATCCGCATCCTGCGCCGAAGATCGACGGCCGGGGGCGACCTCCTCGTGCCGTTCATGACGCTGCCCACTCCCGCGAAGGCCGCGGTGCTGCGCCTCGACCCGGTCAGCGACCGCGACGAGTACAACTGCCTCATGCACGCGGAGGAATAGGTCAATGTGACCGAGCTGGCAAGATCCTCACCGGGCTGGCCGAGTCGGAAGATCCCGGTCTAGGCCGAGCCGGCCGCCCGTCCCCCCGCGCAATGGGCCCGCCCACTCCGCAGCGCACCCTCCCCACTCCGCAGCGCACCCCACCCGTGAGTTGCCGACTTCGGCGGCGTTTTCGGCGTGGAAGGGGACCTAAGGAGGCAAATGGCGGAGGAGCGAGGGTGACCACGGAGCGACTTAGAGGAAAGCCTTGCTCAGAAAGGATGACGGGGGAGGAGCGCGCGAGACGAGCGCGGAATGACGAATGCGGGGAAGGACCGCGGGCAGTGATTGTGTGCGGGGAGCGCGGAATGACGAATGCGGGGAAGGACCGCGGGCGGTGACTGGGGGCGGGGAAGTCGGAAGTATGTGCTAGGCGGAAGGCCCGCCGGATGTGATTGTGTGCGGGGAGCGCGGAATGACGAATGCGGGGAAGGACCGCGGGCAGTGATTGTGTGCGGGGAGCGCAGGATGTGATGGCCGGCAAGGACCCCGGGTAGTGACCGCGGGGAAGGACCGCAGGCAGTGATTGCAGCGTGAGGCGTGCGGGGCGAGGATGGCAGAAAAAGATCAGAGGGAAGGAACCCGCCGTGACTGCCGCACCCCTCATCGAAACCTCTGCACTGGTCAAGCGGTTCGGGAAGGCGACGGCCCTCGGCGGCCTTGACCTGGCCGTGGCCGAGGGCGAGGTGCACGGCTTTCTCGGCCCGAACGGCGCCGGCAAGTCGACGACACTGCGAGTGCTGCTGGGCCTGGTCCGGCCGACGAGCGGCACCGCGCGGGTCTTCGGCCTCGACCCGTGGGCCGAACCGGTGGTCACCCACCGCGACATCGCCTACGTTCCCGGCGACGTCGCCCTGTGGCCGAACCTCACCGGGGGAGAGGCCATCGACCTTCTCACGAGCCTGCGGGGAGGGGCGGATGCGGGCAGGCGCGCGGACCTGATCGACGAGTTCGACTTCGACCCGGGCAAGAAGGCCAGGACCTACTCGAAGGGCAACCGGCAGAAGGTCGCCCTCATCGCCGCGTTCGCGAGGCCCGCCCGGCTCTACCTGCTGGATGAACCGAGCGCGGGGCTCGACCCGGTCATGGACTCCGTGTTCCGTCGCCAGGTGGAGCGGGTGCGGTCGGAGGGGGCGACGGTGCTGCTGTCCAGCCACATCCTCGGCGAGGTCGAACGGCTGTGCGACCGCGTCACGATCATCCGGTCGGGGGTGACCGTCGAGAGCGGCTCCCTCGCCGACCTGCGCCACCTGAGCCGCACGAGCTTCCGGGTCACCGGGATCGCGCGCGCCGGCATAATCGAGTTCGTCGAGGGGGCGCGCGACGTGAAAACTGTCGGCGACGCCGTCGAATTCGAGGTGGATCCCGGCTCCGTCGCCGGGGCGCTGGCGACCCTCTCCTCCCGGGGGATCACGGGCCTCACCGTCGCGCCCGCCTCGCTCGAATCGCTGTTCCTCCGCCACTACGGCGAGCTGCCGTGATGGCCCAGCTCGTTCGGCTGCTCGGGATGCAGGCCCGCTCCGACCGTCGGCTGCTGTCGGTCTGGATCCTGGGCATCGGGGCGCTCGGCCTCGCGGCCGCGGCCGCGGTCGGCAGCGAATTCTCCGAGGAGGCCGAACGCGCGTCGATTCTCGCCGTCGCCGCCGCGAACCCGGCGTTCCTCTTCCTGCGCGGCCTGCCCGACGGCGTGAGCGTTGGCGCCGTCGTGTTCTTCCAGGCTTACTCGTTCACGGCGGTGCTGGCGGGGCTCATGAGCACCTTCCTCGTCGTGCGGCACACCCGCGCGGACGAGGAGCTCGGCCGCGCCGAACTGGTCGGCTCGACGCCGGTGGGACGCGCCGCCCCCCTCGCCGCGACCGTTGTGCTCGGCATCGGCGCGAATATCGTGCTGACCGGCGTCGTCGCTCTGGGGTACGCCGCCGGCGGGCTTCCGTTGCGGGGATCCATCGTGGCGGCGCTCGCGGTCGGGTCGGTCGGGGTGGTCTTCGTCGGCGTCGCCGCGGTCGTCGCCCAGCTGCTCCCGTCGGGCACGGGGGCGAACGGGGTGTCGGCGGCCACGGTCGGAATCGCCTACCTCGTGCGGGGCGCCGGCGACGCGCTGGGCACCCCCGGGGCGGAGCTGATGCGGGTCGTCCCGTCGGGGCTGTCATGGTTGTCGCCGATCGGCTGGGGCCAGGCGACCCGTCCGTTCTCGGAGCCGCAGGCGGTGCCGCTGCTGCTCCCGGCCGGGGCGTGCCTCCTGCTGGTCGTGCTCGCCCTCGCCCTGCGCCAGCGGCGCGACCTGGGGGCCAGCCTCGTCGCCGAGCGCGCCGGGCGCGCGCGGGCCGGCGTCGGCGGCCACAGTATGCTCGGTCTCGCGTGGCGACTGCAGAGCTCGACCCTCATCGGGTGGTGCGTCGGCGGCGGCGTGCTCGGTCTGATCGCCGGGGGCCTCGGACCCCTCGTGTCGGATGCGGTGCGGGGAAATCCGTCGCTCTCCGACCTGATCGCGCGACTCGTCCCCGGCAGTCAGGCCGACATCGTCGAGGTCTTCACGGCGGCACTAGTGGGCATCGCGGGGGTTCTCGCGGCCGCCGCCGGGGTGCAGGTCCTCGTGCGCCTCCGATCGGAGGAATCGGGGGGCCGGGCCGAGCTGCTCCTCGCCACGCCGCGCACGCGCGGGGAATGGATCGGGTCGGCGATGCTCATCGCCTCGCTGTCGGTCACCGCCGTGTGTGCCGTCACCGGGATGGCGGCGGGAGCGGCGATCGCGGCATCCAGCGGCGACGCAGCCGATCTCGTGCGATACACGGGCGCCGCCCTCGCCCACACCCCGGCCGCCCTCGTCTTCGTGGCGGTGACCGCACTCGCCTTCGCGGCCGCCCCGAGGCTGACGGCCGCCCTCGGCTGGGGCCTGCTCACCGTCGGCCTGATCCTCGGCCAGTTCGGCGAGCTGCTGGGGCTGCCCGGGTGGCTTCAGGACGTGAGCCCGTATCGGCACACCTCGGCGCTGCCGGTCGAGGAGCTGGACGTGCCCGCCGCACTCCTGCTGGTGGCGGTGGCGGGGCTCGGCGGGCTGCTTGCCGCCGTGCTCCTGCGCCGCCGCGACCTCGTGGCGTGACCGGTCAGCGCGCCATCAGCCACGCGAGCAGGTAGCTGCGGGAGTTGCCGTCGTCGAGCAGGTCGTCGGGGATCGAGGCCGCGGCATCCAGCAACTCGGGCTTCTCGGGCGAACCGAGCGCCGCGTACATAAGCAGCCAGTCGCCGTACTGCACGTCGTAGCCGGCGGGGACCGCCGCGGCGACGTTCTCGTCGACCCGCTCGGGGTCGGTTCCGAGGTACTCCGACACCGGGCTCATGGGCAGGGCGACGATCGCGAGCTTGGCGGCCGGCTCCGCGCTGAACCACGTGGCGTAGTCCCGCTTCGCGCCCCAGTTCAGCGAGGCGATGGAGTGGTCGAAGCCCTCGTAGACGGGCTCGGTGCGGTCGAAGTTGGTCCAGTAGGCGTTCGCCGAGTCGGCCTCGCCGGCGAGCATCCAGCGGGCCTTCTCCTCGAGGGGGGCGTCGCCCGTGGCGTCGGCCCACAGGGCGAGCCCGTTCCAGGCGAGCACCGCTTCGGAGCTCGACTCCTGGTTGTTGCCGTCAGTGAACGGGGAGTATCCGGATGCCCAGGAGTGCCCGGCGTAGGCGTCGTAGGCGCGCCGCTCGGGGAACAGGCTCGACTCGCCGCTCGTGGCGAGGTCGGCCGCGAGGAGGGTCATGACCGGCTCGATCTTCTCGACGATCGACTCGTCGTACTTCGCGGCAATGCTCGCCGCGAAGAAGAAGTACCCGTAGTGGAAGTGGTGGTCGTTGAACTCCTCGGATCCGAACGATGGGGCGAGACCCACGATGCCCTTGCCGGCCGGATCGTAGACGAAGCAGCGCTCCTCCCTCGTGGTGCAGCCGTCGGGCTCCGTCCACTCGATGAGCGCCTCGGACACGCGCGCCGAGGCGAGAGCTGCGGACTCGTCGTCGCCGAGCTGCTCGGCGAGGTCGAGGATGTTGGCCAGCCGGTACAGTCCCTTTCCGCCGAAGTAGGTGTCGGCGGGGAGCGGCGTCTCGGTCGCCGCATCCGTCGCGACCTGCTCCGCAAGCGCGGCACGGTCGTCGCCGTCGAGTGAGGACACGTCGATCGACGCGCTCGGCTCGAGCGCGGGGGAGTCCCACGACAGCTCGGTGCCGGAGGTCAGCGTCATCGTGCCGTACACGGTCTCGTACGTTCCGAGTCCGGCGGAGGAGTCGGATGCCTGCTGGTGCGGCATGGCTGCGATGAGGGTGTCGCCGTCGGCCTGGTAGTCGAGGGTCGTCGTGGCGACCTCATCGTCGACCGCGAAGCCGAGGTCAACGGAGTCGACCGGGGACAGCGACGTGGCGAGCTCGGCAAGGTCCCCGTCCTCTGGCACGGCGAAGAACACGGCCGTGTCGCCGCCGGCGAGGCTGACCGAGCCGCCGTCCACCGAGCCATCGGTGGTGAGTCCGTAGTCGGCTCCGGCGGCGGTCGTCGACCACAGGCCGTCCTCGACCTGCTCGAACTGGGCACCCGTGGCGAGGTCGACGTCCTTGTGGGCGGTGAAGGTCACGAGGGGAGAGCCCTGCGCGATGGTCACCGCACCGATCGGCTCACCATCGGCGTCGAGCTCGTCGATCGTCACGGAGGCGTCGTCGTAGGCACTGATCTGGCTGGATGCCGCACCGACATCCACCGCGATCGAGGGGGCGAACGGCGCGCTGATCGTGTCGGCGCCGGTCGTCACCTCGGGCACGCCGAAGGCGAACCCGGTGGCCTCGAGGCCGAACGAGAGCGGCAGGGGGAAGACCGGCAGCGGCTCCTCGCCGAAGACGAGGCCGGAGAACCAGCTGTTGGTCGGCGGGACGAGACCCTCCGCGAGGCGGGTCGTCGGCGGCTCGGCGACCGTGCGTTCGACGATGCCGTCGACGAGGGGCTGCACGCGCGAGTCGGGGAAGATCTGCGGACCGGAGGTGTCGGTGCCGTCCTCGGTCGTGATGGTGCACCCGGCGACGAGCAGCAGTGCGGCGGCGGAAGCGACTCCGGCGGTGATGGATCGTGCTCGGAATGTCAGCGTCATATGCCCACCTGTTCGAGTAGCTGGGCGAGGGAGTCGGTGATGCCGGCGAGGGGGCCCTCCTCGCGGAGGTGCAGGATCGCGGTGACCGGCGTTCCGGTCGCGACGAGACCGTCGAGGGCGCCGACGATGAAGTCGTCGCTCGTGAGCTCGAGGCGCACGTTGGCCTTGCCGTTGACCGTCTCGACGGACTTCTTCGACACGGTCGCTTCGATCCGCTGGTGGTCGGGAAGCACGATCTCCGCGCGCGCGCCGTCTTCGATGCGCGTGAAGTTGTACGGATCGACGACGTAGTCGGCGACCACGTGGATGGTCGCGTCCCGCTCGACCGTCGCAAGTCCCTGTCCGGCACCGACGAATCCGCCGACCTGCGCCTCGACCGCGGACAGCATGCCGGCCTGGGTCGCGATGAGCGTGAGGGTGCCGTCATCGGCCACCGTGTATGCGGTGCTCTCCGGCACGCCCTGCGGCGAGTCGAGGCGGCTGAGCAGCGTCGCGCTCTGCACGCTGAGGAGCTTGTCGCCCTGGGCGACCGGGGTGCCCTCGGCGACGAACTGCTCGGTGACGGTGCCCGCGTAGTCGGAGCCGATCGTGTACGACACGGCCTCGAACGAGGCGGTGCGGCTGGCGACCTGGCTCTCGCGCTGGGTGAAGACCATCGTGCACGCGGCGACGATGACGAGCACGAGCAGCGATCCGCCAAGCAGTCGGAATCTGTTGGACCAGGTCATGAGGGGTTCCTCCGGGTGGGGATGGGGGTGGGATTCGGGGTGGTGTCGGGCGCCGTAGCGGCGGTGACGAACGCGCGGTCGACCCGCGCCGGGAGCTTGCCGGGCGTGCGGCCGAAGTCGGGATTCAGGGGGACGGCCCTCAGTGCGGCGGCGCGCATGGCCCGCGGCTCGCGCAGGGCGGCGATGATGAAGACCGCCATCACGAGGGTGTTGGTGAGGTTCCAGGCCGTTGCGAGGGTGACCGTCTGATGCATGTAGTCCTTGTAAATGGCGACGGCCGAGGTCGTGAGCAGGAAGATGAAGACCATCACCTGCGGGATGATGAAGTTGAACGGCGAGGATCTCTTGCCGCCGCCTCCCGTGACGTGCCAGTTCTGCTCCCGCCCGGCGAAGACGTTGATGAACGCGCGAATGTAGATCGGGAACGAGACCGTCGCCATGACGAGCGTCTCCAGCCGGAACGAGCCCATCGTGTTGAACGCGAGCAGGATCTGCAGTCCGTAGAAGCCCGCGTAGAACAGTGCCCAGGTCAGCCAGGTGACCGTGAGGTTCACCGGGCGCAGGTCGAAGTAGATCTCGAGCGGCGGAACGAGCAGCAGCAGCAGCGGCGTGATGCCGACGAGGTAGTGCGTCGCGGTGACAAAGTACTGCAGCCGCTGGTCGGCGGTGAGGCGGATGCGTGGGCTGAGCGGGTTTGCCTGCATGAGTATCTCGAATCCACCCGAGGCCCAGCGCAGCTGCTGCTTCGTGTAGTCCTCGATGGTCTCCGGGGCGTCGCCGGTGGCGAGCGTGACGGGAATGTAGACCGACTTCCAGCCCGCGGCGTGCAGTCGAAGCGAGGTCCAGACGTCCTCCGACTTGGAGTCGGTGTACATGCCGCCGACGTCGTTGATCGCCGTGCGGCGGAAGATGACATTCGTGCCGACGCAGAACGCGGCGTTGAACCGGTTGCGGCCCGGCTGGATGAACCGGTAGAACACCGACTGCATGAAGCCGGCGCCGCGCGAGACGAGGTTGCGCATGTTGCCGTACGCCTGCGGCGTCTGCACGAAGGCGAGCTCCTCGTCGACGAAGAATGGGAGGGTCTCGTAGAGGAACTCCGGCTTGGGCACGAAGTCGGCGTCGAAGATCGCGAAGTACTCGCCGGTGGAAATCGTGAGGGCGTGGTTGACGTTGCCCGCCTTCGCCCCGTTGCTGCTGAGGCGACGCACGTAGCGGGCGCCGAGTTCGTCGGCGAGCTCGCGCACCTCGTCACTGCGTCCGTCGTCGAGGATCCAGGTGGTGTGCTCCCCGCGAATCGCGAGGGCCGCTGTCGTCGTCGCGCGGATCTTCTCGATGTCCTCGCCGTACACGGTGATGAAGACATCCACCCCGACGCGCTTCTCCTCGAGCATCATCGGCCACGCCTCAGGGCTGTCCTCGAGGTTTTCCGCGTCAATGCCCTGGCCGTCGTAGAGCCGCTCCTGCGCGTGGTGGAAGGAGAAGTCGCGAGGGTCGCGGCCGCCCGACAGGATGGTCCACATCGCCACGAGGGCCTGGGTGACCAGCACGATCTCGGCGGTAATGACGAGGGCGTACGGGAGCCAGTCACCGCGGTTGTCGGGGTTGAGCAGGAACCAGGTGTAGGCGAGCACCCCGATCGTGGCGATGAGCACGAAGAGCACGAGGGTGGGCGAGTGCACGGCGGTGTTCTCGGGGCGGGTGGGGAGTGGCTCTCGCTCGGAGCGCCGCCTGCCTCGATAGGGGCGGAGGGTTCGGGTAAATGCCATGCGTGTGGTTCCGATCCGCCGCACGGGCACGCGGGGGAGCGCGTCATGAGGCTGGGGAGCGATGACGGCGTACTTGACGTCGGAGGGGAGTTTCGCGGCGCAATCTCATCTCCGGACGTGGGCAGGCTTCGTGCCGACGCGTGGGAGGAACCGCGGAAGAAACTGACTCTATCCCGTTAATCGGCGACAAAGCGAGAAAATCGAGGACTTTGTACCCTGTTTGTGCGCCCCATCGCGGTTTTTTGTCCCCCATTCGGTCGTTCGGGGGGTTGTGGCCTGCCTTCGGTGTGGGCTAGCGGGCCGCCGTCATCCGCGGCGGTACACCTCCGTCGCCACGACGAGGTCCTCCCAGGACATGCCGGAGCTTGAGAACACCCTCGGGCGCGTCCGGTCTACCTCCGTAGCCCCGCGGACGATGGCGGCAAGTGGCACGAGGGACTCCGCGTCGATCGCCCCCTCGCCGATCGGCACGATCACGTCTCCCGCCTCGCGCAGCGCGACCGCGACGTCTTCGACGACCACCTGGGAGCGGGCGATCAGCGCCGAGTCGACCTCCCGTGCATCCGGTTCGTGCGAGCCGACGGCGATCGTGCAGGAGTCCGCCGGCACGAGGGAGCCGTCGAAGAGGGGGGTGCGAGCGGTCGTTGCGCACACGATGAGCTGGGCGTCGCGAACGTCGCCGGCCTTTCCGGCGGTGGAGGGGAGCCCGTCGCTCGACACCTCGTCGGCGAAGGCGGCGGCGCGGCCCGCGTCGCGCGCGACGACGGTGAGGCGATCGATCGGCCGGATCGCCCGCATGGCCGCGACATGGCCCCTGGCCTGGGGTCCCGATCCGAAGACGAGGAGGTGCCCGATGTGCGCCGGGGCGAGGAGCGCCGCCGCGGCCGCTGAGACGGCAGCCGTGCGGAGCGTGGTGAGCGCGACCCCGTCGATCAGCGCGACGGGTGTGAGGCTCCTGGCATCCATCAGCAGGTAGACGCCCTGGATGCGCTCGCGGCCGAGCGCGGGGTTGTCGGGGGCGACCGTGGCGATTTTGACTCCGGCGAACGCGCCCGATTCACTCGGCATGAGCAGCATCTGCCCGGCGGCGAGGCCGACGATGCGGCGTTCGATGTCGAGGGCCGGGTCGAGGCCTCCCTCGAGCGCGCTGCGCACGGCAGCCGCGGCGTCGGCATAGCCCACCCGCTCGAAGACCTGCTCGGCGGAAATCCACGGCGGCCCTGCCGTCAGCGGCCCGGTCGTGGGCGGCAGGTCTGTGGGCGACCCGCCTGCGGGCGGCCCGTGTGTCGGCGATCCGCCCGCTGACCGCCCGATCATCGCAGCACGAACCCGGTGCCGACCGGGTCGTTCGGGTCGAGCGTGAAGGTGTGCTCGCCGGTGCGGTACGCCATGCCCTCGACATGGGGGAGGATCGCACCGCGCCCGTCGTCGTCCGGGGCGTCGGAGACCGACCCGAAAAATCGGGTGCCGATGATCGAGTCGTGGGTGAGGATCTCGCCCGGGCGCAGCCGACCGGAGTCCGCGAGCAGGGCGAGCCTCGCCCCGGTGCCCGAGCCGCACGGAGAGCGGTCCACCTGGCCGTTGGCGAAGACTGTGACGTTCCTCTGGTGTGGACCGATGTCGGTGTCTCCGAGGTCGTCGTACAGGATCGTGCCGTAGATGCCGCTCAGTCGTTCGTCGACCGGATGGCGCGCGAACGCCGTGTCGTTGAGGGCCCATTTGACCTCACGTCCGATCGCGATCAGCTCGGCGTAGTGGTCCGGCGTGACCTCGAGTCCGAGGCTCCCGGCATCGACGCTCGCATAGATCGCGCCGGCGAAGCTGAGATCGACCAGCGCCGTCCCGCGCGAGGTGTCGAGTTCGATCCCGTGCGCAATCGGGTACGACTCGACGTTCTCGAACACCACGTTCACGATGACGCCGCCGACCTGCCGCACGCGGGCGACCACGCGGCCGGACGGAACGTCGATCGTCACCGCCGTGACGCCGTCCGGGTTTGCGGCTACCCGGCCCGACTGCACAGCCCAGACGCCGAGCGCGATGGTGCCATGCCCGCACGCGGTCGAGTAGCCGTCCTTGTGCCAGAAGATCGCGCCGAAATCCGCCCCGTCGTCGTCGGGCGGCACGAGGAAGCATCCGTACATGTCGGCGTGGCCCCGTGGTTCGAGGCAGAGGAGCCGACGCACCCCGTCGATCTGAACCGAGTCGCGGGCGGTGACGCGACGCTGCGCGACCGTCGCGCCCGGGATATCGGGGCCGCCGCCGACGACGATTCGGAAGGGCTCACCTGCGGTGTGGAAGTCCACGGTGCTCACGAACCCTTTGATATGCCACATATTATGATGCTAGCCAGTCGGGTGCTCGGGAATCGAGCCTGGCGCCGAAAGCAGGGAGCAAATGAGCGCGTCCGCGATCCGCAAGGTCGAGAAAACGTTGAGCCTGCGGGACCGGATCGGCGAGGCCCTCTCCGCCGCGATCATCTCCGGCGAGCTCTCGCCTGGCACTCTCGTGTCCGTCCCGGCGCTCGCCGGCGAGTTCGAGGTGTCGGCCACCCCCGTTCGCGAGGCGATGCTCGACCTCGAGCAGCGCGGCTTCGTCGAGTCGGTGCGCAACAAGGGGTTCCGGGTGACCCAGGTGAGCCAGCGGGACCTGCGGGAGATCGTGGAGCTCCGCCAGCTGCTCGAGGCGCCGGCGATGGCCGCGCTCGCGGGCAGGATTCCGCCCGCGGACATGCCCAAGTGGCGCGTGCGGGCCGACGAGATCGGCGCCCATGCGGACGCCGCCGAGCTCGCCCAGTTCATCGAGTGCGACAGGGACTTCCATCTCGCCCTGCTGGGTGAATACGGCAACGACCGGCTCGTGACGCTCGTGAGGGAGCTGAGGTCGCAGACCCGCATGGTGAATCTCGCCCGGATGGCGCACAGTCCGGAGTTGTC
>Ga0105047_10017614_pt1 | contig 11124 bp, 12 predicted proteins | sample MAT04_FD_78384 | JGI IMG/M metagenome (GOLD analysis project Ga0105047, IMG submission 78384) | Freshwater microbial communities from Lake Fryxell liftoff mats and glacier meltwater in Antarctica - MAT-04 (megahit assembly) | ecosystem: Environmental > Aquatic > Freshwater > Ice > Liftoff...
ACTTAAGGCTCGCGCCGTGACTACTCGCCTCTCAGGCGAAGATACCCCTCAGATTCGAGAGGTATCGGCCTGACGCCGGACGGGGGATGTTCGAGGCTACAGTGTAGCCAAGGATAGCGTCATGTTCGCCAAACCCCTTTTGAAAACCACACTCGCCTTTGCGGCCGCCTGCACCCTGTGGGCCGGCAGCGCCCAGGCCACGGTGCACACAATCAGCCTATTTGGTTCGGTCGGCAGCGGGTTCTCCCAGACGGTGTTTGCCGGCCCGAGTCGCTTTGACTTTTTTACCCTGAGCCTGAGCGGCCTCGAAGGCCTGAACGCCATCGACGTGGTGCAGGGCGACACCATCGACGCCACGGTCACCCTGGACACATTGCTCAACGTACCGGCTTCTGTGGACCGGACTGGTTTCTTTCTGTCCCTGCAGGGCGACAATTTCCCAGGCGGCGATACGGGCGTGACTGGACCGATGTCCTTTTTCAACGGCATGGACCTTGTCTTCGCTCTACCTTCGGGCCTCACGACGTCAACAGAGCAGCTGATTGTGAGCGGCAACCTGTTTCCGCCTGATAATGTCGCGCTCTCATTTGATTCATTCACCACCAGCTTCACCGTTGACACGCTCAGCGGACCTTGGACGCTGGATCGTGCGGTCGCAGGCTACCTGCTCGTGAGTCCGGGTATGGCGGCCGTTCCGGAACCAGCGACCTGGGCGATGATGATCATCGGTTTCGGCGGGGTGGGCGCGCTGATGCGCCGCCGCCGCCGCGACAGTGGTGGGTTGGCGGCCTTCGCCTGAACGATCGTCGCAGAAAACACAGGCCCCCGGCGATGTCGCCGGGGGCCTCTTTGCGTTTCGAGACAGGAGGCGGCCTTCGACAGCCTGAATCCGGGATCATTTGCGCCAGCGCAATGTCGGCAACACGCAACCTGTCAGGGTGGATGCCCGTTAAGGCGGTCCAACCTCAGGAGTTCCTCATGATGCTGCCCCACAAAGCCACCGTCGCCGTCGTCGACGGAGAAACGTTGAGCCTGTTCGAGAATGGCGGCGACGAGGGTGCGCTGGCGCTCAGGGCCGTGGAGGGCCCCACGCTGGCCGGCGGCAATGCCGGCTCGGGCGGGCGTCACCGTTCGAGCGCAGCCAACCACGATGACAGCCGTCAGGCTGAGGACGGTTTTGCGGCCGCAGCCGCAGCCTGGCTCAATCGTCAGGTGCTGGATGGCAAGATCGAGGCGTTGTTGATCATCGCCGCGCCCAAGACGCTCGGTGAATTGCGCCGCCACTACCACAAGGAACTGGAGGCAGTGCTGGAAGGCGAGCTATCCAAGGATCTGGTGGCCCACCCCATCAAAGATATCGAGGCGGCGATCCACCACCATTGACACGGTGTACCCGCCCTACGCCCGGGCCGGCGTTACCTTGCCGTCGTCGAGGTCGTAGCGGGCGGCGACGATCTTGAGCTTCCCGGCCAGCACACGAGCGCGTAGCGGCGGGCTGTTGACGAAAATCTCGGCGGCGGCATGACTGGCATTGATAGAGACGGCAGCGTCCAGTTCGTCGGTCGCATCAGACGGGACGGCGCGGATGGCCGGCGCGATCAGCGCGGCCAGCGCGCCGATCTTGGTCCCTGCATCGTCTGGCGATCCCCTACCTGCCAAAGCGTCGATCGTGGCCTTGATCGCGCCGCAACGCTCGTGTCCCAAGGTCATGATCAAGGTCGAGCCGAGATGGATGACCGAGTACTCGAGGGACGCCAGCAGCGCGTCATCGACGACATTGCCCGCTACGCGACAAACGAACAGATCGCCGAGACCCTGGTCGAACACCAGCTCAGGTGCCACGCGACTATCGGCACAGGTCAGGATGGTCGCGAAGGGGGTCTGGCCGGCGGCAACCTTCATGCGGCGCGGCAGGTCGTTGTTGGGGTGGGCCGAGAAGCCGGAGACATAGCGTTCATTGCCGGCCACAAGCCGGGCCATCGCGGCCTCAGGGTCGAGACCAGCAACGGCGTGCGCAACAGGAGCCGGGGCAGGTGCGGCGGCGACGGACCTGGCGGCCGGCGCGACTTTCCTGGGCCGCGGCCTGGGCGCGGCGGGGTGGGAGGTTCCATGTTCGGCCTCTTCCGCCAGCGCCGCCGAGGCCGCGACGAGCCCGACGCCGACGCCCAGCACAATCTTTCGGCGTGACAGGAAGAGTCGAGCGGCTCCGAACTGGGTCTGCATTGGTCTTGGCCCCGACGTTTGGCGATGACTGGCGAGTATCTGCGGCAAGGTTTAAGAGAGCGTGTTGAGTGATCTTCGCTTTTCAAACGTCAGTTATCGGCGTTCAGTGAAAAAAATCGATCCAAGGAAAACGACCATGGCGGCTGATGGAAATCTTGCGGGACTGGAAGCTGCGAGGGCCGAGGCATACGCTCTGCCGCTGGAAAAGCTGAACCCGGCCCAGCCAGAACTATTCCAAGCTGACGCGATGTGGCCCATCTTTGAGCGCCTGCGCGCCGAGGATCCGGTCCACTACTGCACCGAGCATGAGCTGGGCCCTTACTGGTCCATCACGAAATACAACGACATAATGGCGATCGACACCAATCATCAGGTGTTCTCGTCGGACTTCATGCTGGGTGGGATCACCATCGCGGGCGGTCAGTCCAACATGGATCCCCTGCCGATGTTCATCGCTATGGATCCCCCCAAACACGACGTGCAGCGCAAGGCGGTGACGCCGGCAGTCTCGCCGATGAACCTGGCGCTGTTGGCACCGCAGATTCGCGAGCGTGCCGGCCAAATCCTCGACAGCTTGCCGATCGGAGAGGAATTTGACTGGGTCAGCCTGGTTTCGAAAGAGTTGACCGGAATGACGCTGGCCACCCTGTTCGACATGCCGCAGGAAGACCGCCGTCAGCTGATATACTGGTCCGACGTGGTGACCGCCGCCCCGGGCCAGGGCCTGATTGATACGCTCGAACAGAAGATGGCGATCTTCTCGGAGTATCACGCCTATTTCACGAAGCTGTGGAACGCCAAGGTCAACGCGCCGCCCGCCGGCGATCTGATTTCTATGCTGGCCCATAGTCCCGCGACCCGGAACATGGAGCCCCGCGAGTTCTTTGGAAACGTGGTGCTGTTGACGGTGGGCGGGAACGATACGACCCGCAACACCATCTCCGGCTCGATCCTCGCGTTGAACCAGAACCCTGACCAATACGCGAAGCTGCGCGCCAACCCGGATCTGATCCCCTCGATGGTTTCGGAAACCATCCGCTGGCAGACGCCGCTGGCCCATATGCGCCGTACGGCTTTGCAAGACTATGAGTTCCGCGGCAAGCAGATCAAGAAGGGCGATAAGGTTGTCATGTGGTACGTCTCGGGCAACCGGGACGAAGAGGTCATCGACCGGCCCAACGACTACATTATTGACCGCGAACGGCCTCGCCAGCACATTTCCTTCGGCTTCGGTATTCACCGCTGCGTGGGCAACCGCCTGGCCGAATTGCAGCTGACCATCATCTGGGAAGAAATCTTGAAGCGCTTCCCGGAAGTGCGCGTCACCGCCCCGCCGAAGCGGGTCTACTCAAGCTTCGTGAAGGGCTACGAGACGATGCCGGTGCTGATCCCCTCGCGGAACTAGGCTGACCAGGCTCCATCGATCACATGGACGGCACCGCTGGTGAAAGCGGCTTCGTCGCTGGCGAGGTACAGCGCCAGCAGGGCGATCTCCTGCGCGGTACCGAAACGGCCCATGGGTTGGCGGGCAACAAAGTCACGGCGCGCGGCCTCGGGGTCAGGAGATGCGGCGATGCGTCCGCCCAAAGACGGTGTGTCGACAGTGCCGGGGCAAATCACGTTGCAGCGGATTCCTTGAGTCACGAAGTCGACAGCCACAGCCTTGGTCAGACCGATCACGGCGGCCTTTGTTGTGTTGTATACGTACCGGTCAGTAACAGCCTTTAACGTCGACGCTACGGAGCTGATGTTGATAATCGATCCCCGGCGCTGCGCCAGCATGCCGGGCAGCGCTGCGGCGATCATCCGGTGCATCGAGCGGACATTGAGGTCGAAGGCAGCCTCCCAGACCCCGTCGGAACACTCCAGAATGTTGCCGCCGTCCACACGGCCCGCGGCGTTGACCAGGATGTCAAAGGCAGTCTCAGCGGCAAACAGCGCACCCACGGCGCCTGGGTCGGTGACATTCAACACCTGCGTCCGTAGCACTTGCTCCTTGGCCAAGGTCGCGAGTCCCGCCGCGTCGATGTCGGTAGCCAGAATATCGGCCCCCTCAGCGGCGAAGGTTAACGCGATGGCGCGGCCGATGCCCGCTGCAGCGGCGGTCACCAGGGCGCGCTTACCGGCCAATCGTCCGTTCATGATCTCTCCTCGATCCCATAGAAGCTGGCCGCTGTGCGACCGAAAACCTGCGCCTGCTCGTCTGCGCTCAAGCCCTGCAGAAGTCGACGCGCCTGCGCGATCCAATCGCCGTAGTCACTCGCCTGGGTCAGCACCGGCCAATCACTGCCCCACATCAGCCGTTCTGGTCCAAAACAGTCAAGCAGGTGCTCGACATAGGGTCGCAGGTCCGCGTCCGCCGTGCGCGACCCCGCTTCGGTGAGCAGGCCCGAGAGTTTGCACATGACCTGCGGCCTTTGAGCGAGCGCGCGGATGTCGTCGGCCCATAGCTGGTAGCTGTCGACGGCAATTGCGGGCTTGCCGCCATGGTCGATGACTACGGGGACGTGCCGATGCCGATCGAGCAACTGCGCCAGCGTCTGGAGCTGGTGCGGTCGCACCAGTGCGTCAAAGGTCAAGCCATTGGCACCGATCGCCTCGAAGGTCGCGCCGACCGTTGACTGCAGCATCCAAGCAGCATCGGCCTCGTCCTGGATCATCGGGCGAATGCCGCGCAGCAAGGGGTCCTGTGCCAGATGCCCCAACCTTTGCGGGCCTCCGGAAGACGCCATATCGACCCAGCCGACGACAGCGCGGGCTGCGGGCCAGCTGTGGGCCAGATCGAGAAGGAACTCGGTTTCTGCTTCTGTCGGTGCCGCTTGCACGATCACCGTGCCCACAACCCCGTGCGCCGATAGTTCGGGCTCCAGATCGCGTGGCAGAAAATCCCGATAGAGCACGCTCAGGTCCGGCGTCAGCCAACCATAGTCGCGGCGCGCGAGCGTCCAGACATGATGGTGGGCATCAATAATCACCGCACGAACGCTGTCGGGCTCACGATGCGGCCGCCCACGCCGCGCCGTGCGGATAGGCATACTCCTGCAGGCTCCCGGCCTTCAGCTCCGTGCTGAACCCCGGTGCCTGCGGCATCCGGTAGCGCCCTTTGTCGATGGTGATCGGGTGGCAGAAGTGTTCATGCAGATGACCGGCATGCTCAAGCATCCGGTTCTCCAGCGAGCCACTGATCGACAGGGCGTCGACGAAGGCCAGATGCTGACCCACCTCACAGAGCCCCACACCCCCTGCATGTTGGCACACCGGTTTGTCGAACTTGGCCGCCAGCAGGAACACCGCCAACGCCTCGTTTACCCCACCGAGACGGCAGCAATCGAACTGCACCACATCGATGGCGTCAGCCTGCAACAGTTGCTTGAACATCACCCGGTTGTGCGCATGCTCGCCTGTCGCGACCCGGATCGGAGCGACACCGCGACGGACGGCGGCGTGGCCCAGGATATCGTCCGGACTGACCGGCTCCTCAATCCAGTAGATACCGAACTGTGCCAAAGACCGGACATGGTCGATGGCCTCGGCGATCTCCCAGACCTGATTGGCGTCGATCATAAGCAGCCGGTCGCCGATGGCGGCGCGGACCACAGCGCAGCGGCGTGCGTCATCGGCCCGGTCCCGCCCGACCTTCATCTTGATCGCCCCCCAGCCATCGGCCACTGCCTGAAGGCACAGCGCGCGGATCTTGTCGTCCGGATACCCCAGCCAGCCCGCCGAGGTCGTGTAGGCCGGATAACCGCGGGTCTCGAGAATCGGCATCATCGCATCGCGGCCCGCAATGGTGCGCGCGACAATGTCCCGGGCTTCAGCGGGCGTCAGGGCGTCGGTGATGTGGCGGAAATCGATTACCCGGACCAGCTCTTCCGGCGACATGTCGACGATCAGACGCCACAAAGGCTTGTCCTGCTGCCGCGCCCAGAGATCCCACAGCGCATTGGTCACCGCCGCCAATGCCAGATGCACAACGCCCTTCTCCGGCCCCAGCCAGCGCAACTGACTGTCGCCGGCCAGACTCCGCCACACTGCCCCCATGTCGGACACCAGATCATCCAGCGTCCGGCCCACCAGCATGGGCGCGATCAGCTGGATTGCGGCCACGCACAGCTCGGTGCCGCGCCCGATGGTGAAAGTGAACCCATAGCCCTTCAGACCGTCCTGGCTGGTGTGAATTACTACATAGGCAGCCGAGTAGTCCGGATCCGGGTTCATCGCATCCGACCCGGCCAGCCATCTCGACGTGGGAAACCGGATGTCGAAGGCTTCAATGCGATCGATGCTCAGGGTCAAGGCCACACCGGGGGTTCAGATGAAAGGTCGGTCCGAATATGAGCGAGTTGGATCGTTCCGTCTAACGGAAGGCCTCGACCGGGTTGTCGTTCGACCAAGGCCGCGCCATGGTGCCCGTTGGGAGGCTTAACCATGAAACACGCGGCAATTCTGATGCTGACGGCCCTGCTGATGGCAAGCTCGGCTTCGGCGCAGAGCTACAAGCCGCCCCGCAATACCTTGGGCCAGCCCGACCTCGAAGGTGGCTGGACCAACGCCACCATGACGCCACAGACGCGGCCCACCCAGTACGGCACCCGCGCGGTGATGACGGCGGACGAGGTCGCCAAGATCGAGGGCGCAGCCGCGGCCCAGATCGAGCGTGGTAACAAGGCGACCGACCCCACTGCACCGACGGTCGCAGACGGCTCGGTCGGAGGCTACAACCGCGGCTTCCTGGACCCCGGCATCCTGGTAATGCGCGTGGGTGGCGAGCCGCGTACGTCCCTGATCACCACGCCAAACGGCCAGGTCCCGGTCCCCCGGGCCGGATCAAAGGTGTCTGCCGCCGAGATGCGGACCTTCTCCGGCTCGCCGTATTTCATCGATGAGTACGGATCAGCCGCGCTGTTTGGCGAGGACCGCCAGATGGCCCAGCGCTTTAACAATCCGGAGGAACTGAGCCTCGCCGATCGCTGCCTGACCTCGTTTGGCCGCAACGGTCCGCCGCCGATGATGCCCAACGGATTTTACAACAACAACTACCAGATCGCCCAGGCCCCGGACGCCGTGCTGATCATCACGGAGATGGTGCATGATGCCCGTGTAATCAGGCTGAATACCCGCGCGCATGCACCGGCGTCGATCCGGCCCTGGTTTGGAGATTCCGTAGGCTGGTACGAGGGCGATAGTCTGGTGGTGGAGACCACCAACTTTCCCAAAGCCCAGGCCTGGTTCGGCAGCTGGGAGACCCTGAAGGTCACCGAGCGCTTCTCACGCGCCGCCAGGGGCCGGCTTCGCTACAGCTTCGTGGTCGAGGATGCCTCGGTATGGGCCGATCCCTGGGGCGGCGAGTACGAGTTCGCGGCCCTGGATGGCCAAGTTTACGAATACGCCTGCCACGAGGGCAACTACGCCATGCCGGGCATCATGGGCGGAAGTCGCGAAGCGGATCGTGCAGAGACGCAATCGGGTCAGATAGCCGACCGTAGATAATCGTAAACTACGACTGTACATTACATAGACTACGTGTGTAGTTTACCCGGGTCGGCGATGGCGCGACGGTCCGGAGGTGACGGCTCATGATGGTGCTACCTGTCGCCCGCACCAACTACCGTTCGCGCTGGCGCGACGGCATGCAATCGCTGGGATTGGCGGGCCTGTTGCTGATACTGATGGCGATCCCTGCCTACATCGTCATCGAAACCTGGATGGGCGAACAGGCGATGCAGAAAGCCTGGACCATCACCGGCCCGCCCTGTCCGGTTGTCGCACGCCCCGCCTGGATCGTCGTTGGGTCAAAGCCGCCAAAAGCCTTCGAATATGGCGGTATCGGCTTTGCCAGACAGTTTGGTCACGTCAGCTGTGTCGCCTGGCGCGAAGGCGGGATGTTTGATCCCGATATCTATCGCGTATGTCAATTCAACGCGCCGGGTGCCGTGACGGTCGCGGTCGGCGGGCAAACCATCAGCTACCAGCCGGGCACTGCGCGCCGCGCAACAGTCAGCATTCGCCGGGGCCAGCCGTCCTGCGTGATGGGCGGCTGGTTCACGTATTAGCGCGAACGCTAGTTGGCCGAACCCGTTGTCGACGGTTTGGCCATAGCGGCCTTGGCCTTTTCAGCTTCCTCCGCCCGCGCGCCGGCCAGGATGCCCGGCAGCGCATAATTGCCCTCATGGCAGGCGTATTCGTAGATTACCCCTTGCAGTGGGCCGAACTCGTACTCACCACCCCAGGGCTTGTCCCAGAACGTCGGGTCTTCGGCAGTAAAGGCATAGTGCACGCGGTTCTTGCCCACGCGTGTGAAGCGCTCGGTGATCTTGAGGTCCTTCCACGACCCCATCCAGGCCTGCGACTGCGGGATGTTGGTGGTTTCCACGACCATAGTATCGCCTTCCCACCGGCCGATGCTGTCGCCCATCAGCGGCCGTACGCCGTCGGTGCGATGCTGTGAATTCAGCCGTACAACCCGCAGATCATGGATCATCTCCACCTCGATCAGGAAGGCGTCTTTGGTCTGAAATATCTGGTAGTTGTTGTTGTAGAAGCCGTTGGCAAACATCGGCGGCCCGGCATTGCGGCCGAACGACATGATGCAGCGTTCGCCCGCCGAGCGGGATTCATAGCTGTCGAATGGGCCCATTCCGGCCCCCATGCGTGGAGACGCCGGTGCCCCATCCTTGCGGCGTGGCGGCTGGCCATTTGGCGTGGTCAGGATTGACGTGCGGGGTTCGCCACCCACGCGCATCACGTGGCTGCCGGGGTCCAGCCAACCGCGGTTGTAGCCGCCAACATCGCCACCGGCTGCGGCGAATTCGGGACGGGTGTTGGCAGAGGTGGCTTTTGGTGCCTCGGCCGGGGCGTCGGGGTCAGTGTCGGCGTTGCCCTCCTCGACCTCGGTTACGACCTGGGCCTCCAGCTTCTTGACCTCGTCTTCGGTATAGACCGCCTTGCCCCCGGCCGATGCAGGCCGGGTCAGGGGCGTCAGGCTGGCGTTGCTCCAGAAGCCGCTGAGGTCCGGCTGGCCGAAGACGTTGCGCGGGGCTTTGTAGCCAGCGGCGGGTGCCTTGGTTTCAGCAGCGGCAGGGCTTGTCAGAAGGGCCATCGGCCCCACGCTGAGGGCGGTTCCAACAGCAAGAAGAATGGCGCGGCGCACGGCGAACTCCCAAGTCGATCATGGCCGCGACGAAGCGGCGTTTCCGTACCGTGTTTACGATTACTCGCGCGTGCCCGCAATGGCTTCGAAGCGCGGCCGCAACGCTCAGTCAGACGTTTCACAACATCTTGCTGACACGTAGCCCCGTATACCGGTTAAAGGTGTGGTCTGAATTGGCCGCGCGCGATGTTGGAGGGCTGTGGTTGAAGATCATGACGACCGCATTTAGCGCCTTGGCGATGACGTTCGCCGTCGTCGGGGTCGCACAGGCCCAGGCGACTGCGCCGGTGCCAGATCTCCATACCGCCCACCTCAAGCAGCCTACGCAAAGCGCCCCGCTTCAATCCCGGTTAACGGGTAGCCCGCTGAACCTGACACGCCACAACGCCGTCTTCGACGTAGCCTACGCCAATCCGGGTCCGGTGCGGATTCCCGGCATCGCCCGCACCTCCGTGGATCGTCAACTCGCCTCTGACGACGTGACGGGCTCGCTGGGGTTCCTGTGCGGTCTTGAGCCGGGCTCTGGCAAACAGGGCGTGGCGGCGGCGCGAGGCTATGACCCGTCAGGTCGGTTCGTGGGCGCAAAGCTGAAATTCGCGTTCAGATAGGCGATCCCGCGATCGCCCGCAGCCTGCGGCGGGGCCTGACCCGCATCACGCCAGGAAACCCTTTCAGGGGCGACAGCGGCTCACCTTGGTAAATCCACTCGGCCTGTTCTTCAAGATGCACATGATAGCGCGGCTCGCGGCCCGTGCGGGTGGCGAACAGTGCGCGCGGGATGTTGACGTAACGCGGCGAGCGTTCCCGCTCATAGAACACCGGGGTTCCACACCTCGCGCAAAAGCTGCGCGCGGTCCCGGCGTCGGCGTCCTCGAACCGGGTCAGACTTTCATCGCCTTGCAGGATCCGGAATCGGCTCTTCCAGCTGCCGACGTAAGTCGCGTACGCACACCCCTGGGCGAGCCGACTGGCAGGCGAATGATCGTGCCAGGCCCAGACGGCCGGGACGTCAATCTCGATATGGACCGCGCCACAGACGCATTGACCTTCGGCCTGCACCGCCGCGGCTTTCGTCGATTTCGGGCGTGGTGTCGCCTGGCACATGGAACCTCCTGATCGTGATCCGGTTGAGCATAGCGCCGCACCATCCTTTACGGCGAGCCTTCAACCCTCTACCGACCGGGTTCGTTCGCCGCCGGGCGCAGGGCACCATACAGGATTGATCATGGCATCCGGGCTTGTCGCCTTGCTGGACGATGTTGCCGCCATCGCCAAGATCGCAGCCACGTCGCTGGACGACGTCACCGCCGCCGCCGGCAAGGCCGGATCCAAGGCTGTCGGCGTGGTGCTCGACGACACCGCCGTGACCCCCGGCTACGCCGTTGGCTTCACCCCTGACCGTGAGTTGCCGATTGTCTGGAAGATCGCGCTGGGGTCACTGCGCAACAAGTTCCTCTTCCTCTTGCCTGGCGCTCTGTTGCTCAGCGCGTTCGCGCCCTGGGCGGTAACGCCGATCCTGATGCTGGGGGCCTGCTATCTCTGCTTTGAGGGCGCCGAGAAGATCGTCGAGGCCGTCCGCCACGAGGACCACGCCGACGAAGTGGAAGAACTGGCGCTGAGTTCAGCCGACCTTGAGAAGGAGAAAGTCGGCGGGGCGATTCGTACCGACCTTATCCTGTCGGGAGAGATTATGGCCATTGCCCTGGCAGACGTGGCGGACCGACCGCTGGCGATCCAGGCTGCCGCGTTGG
>Ga0105047_10017615_pt1 | contig 11124 bp, 10 predicted proteins | sample MAT04_FD_78384 | JGI IMG/M metagenome (GOLD analysis project Ga0105047, IMG submission 78384) | Freshwater microbial communities from Lake Fryxell liftoff mats and glacier meltwater in Antarctica - MAT-04 (megahit assembly) | ecosystem: Environmental > Aquatic > Freshwater > Ice > Liftoff...
ACGCGCCGCTCAGCCAAGCGCCACCGGGGAAGGTCGAAACGGTTGCGGATCTCGGCGATCGTCGCATTTTCGAACGCTCCATGGCGAAACGTATGGCGGGACAGAACGATGCCCGGCGTCCACGTGAGTCCGTTGCCGAGTTCGAACTCCAACGCGCCGCCGACAGCTGCGCTACGAATTCCAACGTCATTCCGCATCGGCAGATTCCACTCTTCGTCGCGAAGGTCGGTCCAGAGTGAGTAGGCACTGTGGATGCTGGGCACGCGGTAATTGACGGCGATGCGCCGCTTATCCGGATCCCATCTCCATTGCGAAGTCAGGCTGATGGCTCGATGCTGCAGGTTGAGCCAATCGAAGTTGACTTGCTGATAGGGCAGCCCCCGGACAATTGGCAAAACGCGGCCGATCACTCCAGAGAGTGGTTGCGATAGCACCGGCGCCCGTACCGTCAGGTCATAGCCGCTGCCTACGGGGGCCAACTGGAAGCGCGGCTCCGGGAACATACGCAGCCTCGCCAGGTTGCGTTCAGTCTCTGAGAGCCGCCGGGTGGTCAGCAGTTGACCGGTGGATACGCCCACCAGGCGTCCGATCATCTCCGTTCGCAAAGGCGGATCCGGAGCGAACGCCACTTTGCCGATCACTGGCCGCCTCAGCCGGTTCAAGTAGGGGAGAGCCGCAAAGACATTCCCGTCGAGAAGGTAAGCCGTGCCGAGAAACTCGTTGGCATAAGCGTTGGAAGGATCGAGTCGGAGCCCCTTCCGCAGAAAGCTCTTCGCGCGCTCCGTTTGCTTATTTCGCCATGCGATACCCGCGAGCTCCACGTCGAAACGGGCGTCGAGAGGATAGGCTTTTCGCCCTTCGACGAGAATCCGTTCCGCCTCATTCAGCTTGTTCGCGGAGGCAAGAGAGAGGGCCCTCGCGAGCGCCGCATCGGCATCGGCCATCACCAGAAGGAGAAATAGCAGGCTCATCGAGTGCGCGGGACAGCCAGCAGGGCCCAGTTTCCGCTCACCTTCCAAGCCGCCTCGAAGCGGTCTAGAGGGTCACGCACCAGCTTTCCGCGCGCCGAATCGTTCAGCCAGACTGAGTTGTCACCCACCCCCACCACGACTGCATAGTGGAGCGGCCCTTTGGCACCGGACAGGCCGAGACAAACCATAACCGGTCGGCCCTTCTCCAGGTGATGCCGCAGGTCTTTCAGCTCGCCATCGAAGGCGAAAGCGTCGAAGCCGCGGGCGTTGAGGTACTCCTTTAAAGCGCCACCCCGGATGCCACGCCGGGAAGCAGGCAGCAGTTCATCAATGCGGTCGGTCTCGGCTGCCGCGTCCTTCAATTCCGGGTGGCGAAGAGCCCAATACTGCACCACCATCGCGATTGCTGCGGCGCCACAGCCCGCCTTCTTCTGCCGGACGTAGGGCACGTCGAGCCACGACTCGGCAAATGCGAGCCAGACGCACAAAACGGGGATAAGAAAGCGCGCCATCACCTCAATCTTACCCCCCTACAAATCAACAAAGCCGCAAATCACCAGCACATCGCATTCCCGCACCTTGGCCATGCAAGCCGCATATGGCGGCGACTTTGTCTGCGCTTCGAAGTGCTCCATCATCTCGACGGCGAACCCCGCCTGCCGCGCCGACTTCGCCGCCTCCTCGCGATGCTCGCGCAAGTGGTCCGCCGTGGACGAGACTGAAGACGACGGGCTGAGTCCGGCGGGCGGAGTCCGGGGCATTGGATTCCAGTATAGTCAGGAATCAAACCAAGGTGATTGATTGGAAAACAAACGTTTCACCCTCTTGGGGGGGGGCGGGCCGGCGATGGGCCTATCGCACCCGCCAGCGGGCGGGGCCGGAATCATAGCCCCCGATGATAATCGGGGCCACCCCCCGGCTGACGCCGGGGGCTAGTCAGTTGGCTGGTTAATTGGCTGGGGCCATGGCGGTGGGGGCGTTTTGGAGCCGGGCGTTCAAAACATAAACTTGAAGGCCTTATCGGCCAGGGGCAGCCGCGGCCAGATCCTGCACCACCAGCCGGACCATCGCTTCGAGCAAGGCGGCGCGCGGGTAGTGGTTCTTGTCCATCATGGCGCCGAATTGGCTGCCTTTGGCTTTCTCAAACGGGAGGGCAAGGGCGAAGTGATCGCTGCGCGCCGCGCCTAAGAGCTTGGAGCCGGGGACGATGGCGTCGCCGCGGGTGAGTTGGCCGTCGTGGTCACGGTCGAAGGCGGCGATGAGGGGGGCGGCGTTGGCGAGGGCCTTCGACAGATTGCTCTTGTCGGCAATGGCCGGCAGGGAATAGGTGGGCACGTAGGGGTTGGGGTTGCGCGCCAGGAAGTCCATGCGCACGCGGCGCTGCAGGCTGCGGAAGCCCATGGCGACATCGCCCTGGCAGCTCTTGCTGATCTGGAATTGGTTCATGTACTTCTCGGCCATCGCCGGGGCGGCATCAGCCATGCGGGAGCCGCCGCTGGCGCCGGCCACCGACAAGAATGCGGCAATGCGAGGGCGCAGGTCCGGAAAGTTGGCGAGCATCACTTGGAGGTCCGGCGCGCCTTTGCTGTAGCCGAGGATGATGAACTGGCGCTTGTCCTTGGCGGACTCGGCTTTCAGGTACGCGGCTATCTTTGCGGCATTGTCTTCGCTGGAGTCATTGGGCACACCGAAGACATCCACCTGATAGCCGAATTTGTCCTTCATATACTGGTGGGCTTCAAGGTAGGCCGGCGCTTCCGGGAAACAGGAACTGAAGAAGCCGGGGACGATGACGACGCGGTACTTGTCAGCGCCGGGGAGTTTGGGTAACGCCAAGCTCTCCTTGCCGGGTTCTTCGATCCATTGGGAGCAAGCGCCCCAGTCGCCGCCGTCGGGATTGTTTTGCTTCAGCACGGAACAGAAGAGGTCGCTAAAGGGGGCGACCAGGTCGTTATTGTCAGGCTTCATGTAAAGAATAGCGTGGCGGCCGTCGGAGTGGAAGCTCTGGCCGTGGGCGGTGTTGGCCTGCTTCACCGGGTTAGTGGCGGTCATGTACTCGAGCAATACCACGGAGCCTTCTTCCTGAAAACTCCGGGCGATGTACTCGCGTTCGAGGTCAGTGTCAGGATCGATTTTGTGGGTGATTTTGCCGTTGCGCTGATCCTTATCGAAGCCGACGTCATGGGTGCCGGCTCCCACCCATACGTCCTGGCCGCCGACCAGAAACGGGGCTTTCCAAATGCGGAAATGATGGCGCGCCGCAACAACCTTGAGCGGGTCGCCCTGGGCATAGCCGTAATCCTGGGAGCGGTCGAAGAGCATGAGTTCGCTCATCGGCAGGGTGACATAGGCGCCTTTGGTAAGGATCGACATGGCGCTGCGCAGGACGGCGTCTTTCTTCGACCGGTCGACCACGCTCCAGCCGGCGTGTTCAAGGGCGTTCTTCACCTGCTGCTCGGAGCCGACGACGACGAAGTTAGTGCGGTCGCCGGGGGTGCCGTCATCGCCCTGAACGCGGCGCGGGATGGAATCGAGCTGAGCCTGAGAGAGCTTGCTGGTGATCGTCACCGGCGGTCCGGCGGCCGCGGCGGCGGTACGCTCGATGATCACCTTGAAGGCACCTTGGGCTTTGTCGGTGCCGGTCATGTTGATGCCGACGAAGAGGCGGCCGGCGAGGCCGGCACGCTGTTCGCGCTCGGTGCCGATGAGGAAGGCGCGGGCCGTGTCGCGGTCGCCAATGCGGCCGATGATGGCACCGCGGTTGGCGTCGTTGACGGGGAGGGTGCGGATCATGTCGGTCCAGGAGCGCTTGCCGCCTTCGGGGCCATTTTCTTCTCTGGCATTGGCGAGTTTGATGGTGCCGGAGCCGGTCAGCTTGACGATGTCACCCTGGCCGAGGTCAATGCCGGTGTCCACCCACTGCTTAGTTCCGTCGAGTGGTACTTCCTTGGCGGTGGTGCTCTTTGCCGGGGGCGTGGCGGGCTGGCCGTCGCGCCGGAAGAATTGGCCCGGCGTCGCGAGCGGGAGGAGCAAGAATAGGGCCATCAGGCGCTTCATTGGGTAGGTACCTCGAATCGGACTTGTTCAGGAGTAAATTGGGCACCCAAGGCGGCTTGGCGGACCAGCATTTCCACCTGCGCCCACAGAAAGGGGTCCGCTTCCATTTTGGCATGCGCGCCGCCGAAAACCCGGCGGGCCCAGCCGTCGGGAGCCGGAAAGGGTATCAAAAGCGGGTAGTGCATCTGGAAATTACCGAGGACGCGGGTGTGGACCGGTTCCTCGGCGCGGATTTCGGTTTGGCCGTGGATGGTGAGCGGTTCGTGCTGATAGAAATTGGCCGCCGCGTGGACATTGGGTGGAATCAGGGCGTCATGCAGGCCGAAGCTATCCACCTGAACGGTGAGCAAGATGGGAATGCCTTTTTTCTTGAGGCGTTGGGCCAGCTGCACGGTGGCGCTGCCTCCCAAACTTTGGCCCACCAGGATCAAGCGCGCGGCGTTGCGTTCGGCGGAGTCGAGCTTTCCGTTGCGGTCACGGTCGAGGGCGCGGACGATGAGTTTGTCGGCGATCTTGGCGCGGCGGTTGGAGAGGCTTTCGGCCCGCAGGCCGGGTGTCTGGCGCAGGCGCAACATCAATTGGCGCACGCCTCTATGCTGATCGTCCCAACGCTCCATACCGCCCAGGAAACCCAAAATGAGTACCTGCCCAGGAGGAAGCGGTGTAGGCACTTGAAGGTCTTTGATGCGCTGTCCGTGCGCCACGGCAGCGGAAATGAGCAGGCCGCCCAGCAACATCAGCCGTTTCATAAGTATGGAGTAGGACAACTTTGGATGGGACGAACGCAAGGTGCCCCGCGTTTCTCCCAATCGTACGTCAGCCGCTGGCGCGACGTAGAACTCGGTGCCGTGTGGCCTAGTACGAGGTCCGATCAAGTTGGTGCTTTCGTTTATTGTGGCGATTTTCGGCGAAAGTTAAGCTAATCTCATCGGCAGAGAATGTCGAGATCGAGCTTGTTTTTTTGATCCTCGCATGCGAGTCACCCGTCTCGAAGCGAACCAAGCCGGCCGGGAGGAATTCCCGGTCGGCTATTTTTTGTTTCACAAGAAGATTAGGGGGATGCACCCAGCGGAGGGAGGAATCCGGAGAATTCCCCCCAGGCACTGAGCAGCGGCATAGTTGAGGATAGCCGCACTCTCTGTAATGCATTTGCCGTGCCACGCCTAAGTTATTGAATCTGCAAAAGGCGCCCAGAGAATTCGGACAAAACGTCCGGTGATTTGGACAAAATGTCGCCTAGGGCGGCGAAGAATTGTCACCGACATGAATCCGATTCACCGATGGGGCCCGTAGTGTTGATCAAAGAATCCTCGGGTCGGATGTTCACAAGCGGCACAATCTCCGGTATGCTCATAAGTTTGATCGCCTCCGCGTGGGGTGATACGCACATGAGCCAACCTCGACCCGCGCCCGAACCCACTGAGCGCAGTTTCCCGCGACCGGACGCCCGTCTCACCACGTTGGTAGCCGCCATGGCGAACGGGCAGCAGGAAGCCATGGGCCAGTTCTATGACCTCACCAGCGGACTCGTCCACGGCGTCGCCCTTCGCATTCTCGAAAATCCGCAGGACGCCGAAGAAGCGGTGCTTGACGTTTATATGAAAGCCTGGCGCAATGCGTCCCATTATTCGGCCGAGAGGGGCACGGTGATCGCATGGCTGGTGACGATGGCGCGGACGGTGGCGATTGACCGGATTCGGTCTCGCAACGCGCAGCCGCGCACAGTGGACCTATCGGCACCCGAGGTTCCCGAACAACGGGCGGCGGGTGTGACGCCGGAGGAGTCCACGTTGAACAACGAATGGCGCCAGCGGATTCAGCGGGCGCTGGCTGAGTTGCCCCAGGAGCAGCGCGAGGCATTGCTGCTGGCATTCTTCGGCGGCTTGAGCCACACCGAGTTGGCCGAACGGCTGGGCCAGCCATTGGGAACGATCAAGACACGCATCCGGTTGGGTCTGCGGCGCCTGAAGACATTACTAGGAGAGAGCGCGGCATTCGCATGAGCGACCCCCAGCACATCGATTTAAGGGACGACGAATTGGCGGAACTGGCCAGTCTGGCGGCGCTCGACTTCTTGAGCCCGTCAGAGTTGGCGCTGCTGCCCGGCCACATCGTCACGCCGTACCGCGAAGCCGCGGCGCTGCTCGCGCTGCCATTGCCTTCCGTCGTACCGCCTGCGGGCTTGCGGGCCCGGCTGATGCGCCGCGTCGCCGATTACCAGGAGTTGCAGCCGGCTAGCGAAGTGCGCACCTTTGACGGCGGATGGCGAACCACTGGTCTAAAGGGCATCGACTTCAAGCTGCTCTACCACGACCAGAAGACGGGGATGTTCACGCAAATGGTGCGCATGGCGCCGGGCGCGCAGTATCCGCGACACAAGCATCACGACGACGAGCAATGCCTGGTGCTACAAGGCGACGTCCGCTGGGGCGAGATGTGTTATCTCCAGGGGGACTTTGTGACCACCAGGGCCGGCAGCGTGCATCCGACGCTCGAGACCGAGCAAGGCAACGTGTTGCTGATTATCAGCGGCCACAATGAATTTGTGCCGGAGCACGTGAGCTAGTGATTCCGCGAGATCTCGGGCCGGCCGCGGACCGGGAGTTTGTCCTAGCTGCGCGCTACGACCCAAAGTCCAAGTGCATCTGACGGCGACCAAAAAAGAATCGCCGCATCCGCTGACTCGCGGCCGGGACGTGGACCGTAATTTCGCCGCCCACTTGGCGGATCACTTCGTGGGCGGCGGCATGCTCGGGGTCCGGATGGTCCAGCGGCGGACCGCCTGTGGCCACAATCCAGGATTCTGTAGCATGATTGAGTAAAGATTCCGTGTCAGAATCGCTACAAATCCACTCCCCCGTGCGGAAGATGGCCTTGCGATTGCCGATACGTGCCAGAACGCTCATTTGCTAAGTTCCATTGAAGCATATTCGCGTGCTATGTTTGGGGTTTCATGGCTGATTCTCCGCCCGCTCAAGCTCTTTCTTCCGCCTTGCAGAATCCCTTCGAGGATCCGCTCCGTTTTGAACGCCGGCTCGAACCCGTCGCGTTGGTGATCTTTGGCGCCAACGGTGACCTCACGATGCGCAAGTTACTGCCGGCCCTTTACCGGCTGGCGTACGAACGGCGTCTGCCGGCGGGATTCGCTGTGATCGGCAATTCCCGCACCGTGCTCACCGACGAAGCCTTCCGGCAGAAGATGTACGAGAGCGTGAAGCAGTTCCTTGAGGACAGCGACTTCGACGAAGATCTCTGGGTGGAGTTCGCCAAAAAGCTCCACTACATCGCTGGCGACCTCAATGATCCGGCTTGCTACGAAGCGATCAAAGCCAAGCTCGCCCAAGTGGACCAGGACCATGCCACCGGCGGCAACATCCTCTACTACCTCTCCACCCAGCCCAGCTACTACGCGCCCGTGATTGAACAGCTCGGCGCGGCCGGTTTGGCGCCCAAGTCCGCGAATCCCTTTGGCTCCGGCTACCGGCGCCTCGTCATCGAGAAGCCCTTCGGGCATGACCTTGAAACCGCCCAGGCCTTAAACGACGTGGTGCAGCGGGTGTTTCCGGAGCGGGACGTCTACCGTATCGACCATTACCTCGGCAAGGAGACGGTGCAGAATGTCTTCGCCTTCCGCTTTGGCAACGGTATCTTCGAGCCCCTGTGGGATCGCCGCTATGTGAACCACGTGCAGATCACCGCTGCCGAAAGCATCGGCGTAGGCGGCCGAGGTGCCTTCTATCAGGAGACCGGCGCCTTGCGCGACATGATCCAAGGCCATCTGCTACAGATCATGGCTACCGTAGCCATGGAGCCTTCAGCGTTCTTTGAACCGAATGCCGTCCGCGACGAGCGCGCCAAGCTGCTGCGCTCCATCCGCATCATGAAAGACAGCGACGTGCTGGAGAACGCCGTCCCCGGCCAATACGGCCCGGCGCGCATTGGCGGCGAGGAGATCAAGGGCTTCCGGCAGGAAGACAAAGTGAATCCCGAAGCGCAGACGGACACTTTCGCTTCCGCCACGTTCTTTGTCGATAACTGGCGCTGGGCCGGCGTGCCGTTCTATATCCGCAGCGGTAAGCGTCTGCCGAAGCGCGTGACTGAAATCGCCATTCAGTTCAACGAAGCGCCGCATTCGGTCTTTAGCGGCGAGCCCTTGGGCAGCTTCGGCGGCCGGCCCAACATGCTGATCCTGCGCATTCAACCGGAAGAAGGCATTTCGCTCCGCTTCCTGTCGAAGCAACCCGGCACGGGCATGCGCTTGCGGCCCGTGTCGATGGATTTCAACTACGGCACCAGCTTCGGCGCCCGCACTCCCACCGCCTACGAAACCTTGCTGGTCGATGTGATGGCCGGCGACTCGACGCTTTACACGCGGCAGGACATGGTGGAGGCCAGTTGGCAGGTGGTGAAGCCGATCATGAACGTGTGGGGCAACACCAAGTTCGACTTCCCGAACTATGAGGCGGGAAGCTGGGGTCCGCGGGCGGCGGAAGAGATGCTGGGCCGGCACGGCCACCAATGGAGGACGCCGTAATGGCCACGTTGCAGGCGGACAAGCTGCTGCGCGATCTGGCCAAGGTTTGGGAAGAGCTGGGCAAGCAGGGCGCGGAAGACAAGAGCGGCGGCATACTGCGCGCCTGCGCCATGAACCTGCTGGTGTGCGTGGAAGGCGACGTGGAAGTGGGCGAAACACTTGCCGACCTGGTACACGAGTTCCCTTCCCGCGTCATCGTCTTGCGCGTCAAAAAGACTTCGAAGCCGACGCTCGAAGGTCGCGCCATCGCCCAATGCTGGATGCCCTTTGGCCGCCGCCAGCAGATCTGCGCCGAGCAGATTGAGCTGATGGCGAGCCCGGATACGCTGGCCGATACGCCGAGCGTGATCCGCGGCCTGTGGGCGTCGGAACTGCCGGTGGTGATCTGGTTCCGCCACGCCGGATTGCTGCGCTATCCCGAGTTCGCCGCATTATTACCGATGGCGCACAAAGTCATCGTCGATAGCCGGGACTCGGAAGATCCCGAGTGGACCATAACGCAACTGCAAGCGATGCAAAAGGCTGGCCACGGGGTGGGCGACCTCGCCTGGGCCCGCATCACGCGCTGGCGCGAATCGGTCGCTCAGATGTTCGACCATCCCGCTTGCGCGGCCAGCGGGCGCAACATCCAGTCGATCACAGTAACGCATACCAGCCTGTCGACGCCTACCACTTCGCGCTATCTGGCCGAATGGGTAGCGGCGTCCTTGGGCACGCCGGTCACGATTGAATACAAGGCCTTGAGCCGGCCGCGGGCCTGGGAAATCCACTCGCTGGAACTGCGCAGCGAAGGCTTCCTGGCGACGATCACGCGTAAGGACGCCAACCAGGTGGAGATCCGTTGGGACAGCTACACCAGCGCCTTGATCTTCCCCAAACTCACCACGTCCACCTTGCTGCTCGAAGAGTTCGAGGTACTGGACCGCGACCCCATCTTTGAAAAAGTGCTGGCCCGTTTATGAGCGTGAATTGGTACGCTTACTCATCGCCCGATGACGCGGCGGCGCATTGTGCGCAGAGAGTCCTCCGTGAGCTCGAAACGGCGCTCGATGACAAGCGGCCCGTGTCGCTAGCGGTTTCCGGTGGCAGCACGCCGAAGCTGATGTTCGGCCACTTGGCGCGCACGCGCTTCGATTGGCGGCAGGTGCATCTATTCTTTGTCGACGAACGCTGCGTGGCGCCCACGGATCCCGATAGCAACTATCGAATGTGCGAGGAGTGCTTCATCAAGCCCGCACATTTTCCCTTGAGCCACGTCCATCGCATCCAGGGCGAATTGCAGCCCGACGTGGCGGCAAGATTGTACGCGGAGGAACTGACGGAATTCTTCGAGCTGGCCCCTGGCGAATTGCCAGCATTCGATGTGATTCATCGCGGGATGGGTCCGGATGCGCATACGGCGAGCCTGTTTCCCGGTGAGCCACTGATCGAAGACCGCGAAGGGATCTGTGCTGCCGTCTGGGTGACGAAGCTGAGCAAATACCGCGTTACGCTGCTGCCGGGCGTGCTACTACACGCCCGCCATACGGTGGTGCTGGCCGCCGGTGCCGACAAAGCCGATCCGCTCTACCAGGTCTTCAACGCCGAGCATGACCCGCTTCAGTACCCTTCGCAAATCGACACGCCCCATGGCCGCAACGTCGCTTGGTATCTGGACCGCGCCGCCGCCGCGAAGTTGGACTAAGGTGCGCTCGCTCGCGCTGTGGCTGCTGGCGCTTCCGCTCCCCGCGCAAGTGACGCTTGAGTACATTGCCCATGCCAGCTTCGTCCTCGAAGCCACCAACGGCCAGCGGCTGATCATTGACCCGTACAACAGCGAACGTTGGCTCGGCTACACATTCCCCGAAAGCGTCACCGCCGACTATGTGCTGGTCACCCACCCGCACTACGACCACGACGCCAGCTACTATTTCCGCGCCCCGGTCTTCCGCGAGCCCGGCGAATACACGCTGGGGCCGTTCCGCGTACTGGGCGTGCCGGCGAAACATGCCGGTGGCTTCGGTGCCGAGTTCAGCTTTAAGAGCACCGTCTTCGTCATCGAGACGGGCGGCATTCGCGTGGCGCACTTTGGCGATGCCGGTCCGCTCGATGCGGAGCAGGTGAAGCGGATCGGCCGCGTCGACGTGGTGCTGCTGCCGATCGACGGGCAGGACCACATCTTGAAACCCAGCCAAATTGAAGAGATCCGCCGCCAACTGAAGCCGTCCATCATGGTGCCAATGCACTATCAAATCCCCGAGCTTTCGGGCCTACCCGATTCGCTCGGGCCCATTGCGCCGTGGCTCGCCGGGCAGCCTAATGTCCTCCGCCTGCGTACGAATCGCTGGGGCGTCTCCGCGAAGGACCTGCGGCAGGCTGGCCAAGTGTGGGCCTTCCTGCATTCCCCCGAGGTGCGGCCGTGGCCCGTGCGCTGGCAACAGGCTTGGGCGCGGCGTAACGAGGCCATGGCAAAGCGCGAGGGCAATCGCGCCGAGGCGCTCCGGTTGCTTGAGTCCGCGAATAGCTTGGCGCCGGAGATCAGCGTGATTGCTTTCGACTATGCCTCGCTGCTGCCACCTGTGC
>Ga0105047_10017616_pt1 | contig 11122 bp, 9 predicted proteins | sample MAT04_FD_78384 | JGI IMG/M metagenome (GOLD analysis project Ga0105047, IMG submission 78384) | Freshwater microbial communities from Lake Fryxell liftoff mats and glacier meltwater in Antarctica - MAT-04 (megahit assembly) | ecosystem: Environmental > Aquatic > Freshwater > Ice > Liftoff...
GGCCGAATCGGGCATCGAGCGACGAGGCAATTGCGGTGGGGCCTTACTTCCAGACCGCGCGCAACACCCGCATGATGTTGCCGCCCAGCACCTTGCCGATGTCGTCATCGCTGTAGCCATGGGCGACCAGCCACCGCAGCAGGTTCTTGGAGCTCTCCCTCGGGTTTTCCACGCCTTTGACGAAGTCGACGCGAGGGAACTCCTCGGTGTTGCGCGTTTCGCTGTTGGACAGAAACTTCGAAAACATCTTGTGCAGACCCACATGGTCGCCCCAATTCGTATCGGTGCCGAAGCAGACATGGTCGATCCCGATCAGATTGGCCACATACTCGAAATGCTCCATCACCGAGTCGATGTCATGCGTGCGGCGGTTGTAGGTGATGGTCGTGTGCGGAGCCGCTTCGATACCCACCACGCCGCCGCCAGCCGCGACGGCGCGGATGGCATCATCAGTGGCCAGCCGCTTGGAGTTCCACAAGGTCCGCGCGCCGGTGTGCGACATGCAGATCGGCACCGTCGACATCTCCGCCGCGTCGATGGCGGTCAGCGTGCTGCCGTGCGAAACGTCAATCAGCATGCCCACCTTGTTCATCCGCTGCACCGCCTTGCGTCCAAAGGCGGTAAGGCCCGCGTCACGCGCTTCTTTCAGACCCGAGCCCAGCGCATTCGACTCGGAATAGGTCAGGCCCAGCAGCCGCACACCCAGCCCGTACATGATGTCGATGCGGTCCACCTCGTTCTCGATCGGCATGGCCCCTTCAATACAGGCCACCCAGGCGATCTTGCCCTGGGCCCGCGCCTGGTCGATCTCATCGGCGGTGCGCACATGGACGAGAAAATCCTGGTGCGCGACATCACACAGGCGCATGCCCAGGTCGTGGATGATGTCGGTCCATTTCCAGCCGTTGTGCGACGTGATGCAGCATGAGCCGTTCATCAGGTTGTCGAAGGTCACGTCCAGGTAAGACTCGGCCAGTCCTTCGTAGGCGCAGAACGAGCGACCCCTGCTGCGCTGGACGCCGTATTGGTTCAGGTCGAGCGGGTTGTAGACCGGATGCTCGTGCATCGAGATCATCATCTTTTCCTCGACCAGGCGCAGCGTGCGCTGCTCCTGCTCGGTGGTCAGCGGCACCAGCCACTCGGGGATGCGATCCTTGGGCGTCAGCGCGAACTCCATGTAGTCCTCGCCCGGCGTGAGGTAGTCGTAGGCCTTGTAGCCTTTGTATGCTTTCTTGATTCCCATGATGTGTGTCCTTTATTTGCGGGGTTTGAGGTTGAGCAACGAAGTCATGCTGATGGCCCCGTTGTTCGATGACGGATTCAACAGGTAGCCATCGAACTTGGAATTGGCGACGAATATCAGATTGGGCACCCAGACCGACAGCGTCGGAATCTGATTGACGACGACTTTCTGCGCCTCGTCCATGGGTTTGATGGCTTCGGAAATCGTTGCGGATTCCTTGGCGTCCCTGGCCCATTTTTCCAGCTCAGGATCGAAGAAACCCGAGTAATTGAGGAATGCATCCTTGCCATACAGGTTGTAGAACGAGTCGTAGATGACGACGATCGCGCCCCACTGCACGAACAACATCTCGTATTCCTTGGTCTTGGACTGGCGGTCCATGTAGACCTGCCGGTCGATGGGCTCGAGCACCAGGTCGATGCCCGCCAGTCGCGCGTCCTCCTTGATGATGCGAACCGACTTGTCGTAGTCGTTGCGCGAGCCCTCGTACATCAGCTTGATGGACAACTTCTTGCCATTTTTCTCGACGATGCCATCACCGTCAGCGTCCGCATAGCCGGCTTCGCGCAACACCCGCTTGGCAGCGTCGATGCTGAAAGCCGGGTACTCAATCTTCGACTTGACGAAGTCCTTGTAGATGGGCGAGACCGCGCCGGGCATCGGAACGCCATTGCCTTCAAGCGCAAGCCGGATGATCTTCGGCCGGTCAATGCAATGGGCGATGGCTCGGCGCACCGCGACATCGGCGGCGAACTCGCTCTTCTTGCCGTTGAAACCGATGTACGCATAGCCGGGCGACGGTGGCTCGAACACCCGGAAGCCTGCGTTGTTTCTGAACTGCGCCGCCATCGACGGCAGGAACTGCCGGCTGGTGGTGTCGATCTCGCCGGTGCGCAGCGCGAGTACGAGGGAGTTGTCGTCCTTGTAGATGCGATAGACGATGCGGTTGATGGCGGGCGTGCCGAGAGCGGCGGGCCAGTCCGGGTTGCGGTCAACGATGTAGTGTTGGCCCTTCTTCCATTCGGTCAGCTTGAACGGGCCCAGGCCGGTCAGGCCGCCTGCGTCGTCGTTCAGCGTCATCGGCTGGGTGACCTTCTCCCAGCGGTGCTTGGGCATTGGCGAAACCCAGAACATCATCACATCAATGAAGCCGACCTGCGCTGCCTTGAGCTTGTATTCGACGGTCAGGTCGTCGATCTTGCGCGCGGATGCCACATTGCTGAAGCGCGTGTTCTGGAACATCTTGTGCGTGACCAGGTACTCGCTGGTGAAGAGCACATCGTCAGCGGTGAACGGCACGCCGTCATGCCACTTGATGCCTGGCGTCAGGTGCAATATGAAGGTCTTGGAATTGTCCTTGGCTTCGACCAGGCGGATCAGGTGGGACTTGATGTTGCCATTGGCGTCCAGGTAGCCGTAACGCGGCATGATGGCTTCTTGCAACACGGCAGAGTTGACGTCATTGCTTGACCAGAAGTTCAAGGTCTGAATGTCGCCCAGCAGGCCGATCGTGAACACCACATTGCGTGACGACTGCGCCAACGCATTGGCCCCCACAGCCGTCGCAGTGAGGGCCATGCCCATCTCCATGAATGATCTTCTCGTAGTCATTGAAATACTCCTTCAGAAAAAAATTGCTAACAGAGAGGCACGGATGATCCGAACCCCACCTCACTCGCGTTTGGGGTTCAAGGTTTCATTGATTCCCAGCCCCAACAAATTGAACGACACGACAAAGAACATGATCGCCAGCGAAGGACAGACGATCAGCCACCAGGCGTGAAAATGGTGCCCGCCGCGAAAGGCGGTCTGAAGGATGCCGCCCCAGGACCAGGAGTTCGGATCGCCCAGGCCCAGGTAACTCAACCCGGCTTCGGTCAGCACGGCAGTGGCCATGATGATGGTCAGGTCCACCAACGCCGGCCCCGCCGCATTGAGCAGAATGTGCTTGAACATGATGGTGCGCCGGGGAATGCCCAGGATGACCGCCGCCTCGATGTAAGGCAACCCCGCCAGCTTGAGCGTCGAGTTGCGCACGATGCGGGCCAGCGTCGGCCAGGAGAATACGCCGATGACAATGGCCACGGTGGTGACGCTGGGGCCCGAGATGGCGGAAATCAGAATCATCAAGGGCAGCGTCGGGATGGTCATGGCAATCTCGATCACGCTGTCGATGAGTGCGCCGATGCGCCCTTTGAAATATCCGGCCACCAATCCCAGGGGAACGCCGATCCCGCTGGCCACCGCAACTGCCGTCAGCGAAATGAAGAGCGAAGTGCGCGCGCCCCAGACGATCTGGTTGAACAAGTTGAGGCCGAGCGAATCGGTCCCCAGCCAGTACTTGGCCGAGGGCGCGGCCAAGGGCATGGCCTCGTCATAGCCCGAGGGGAATTTGACGAACATCGGCCCAAACACCCCAACGAGAACCACGACGATGATGCCGACCAGGCCAATCATGCCCAGCGTGTGCTTGGAAAACGACTGCGCGAAGCTCTTTTCTCTCATTGCGCGGCTCCCTCGTGCAGCTTGATCCGGGGATCCAGCCATGCAACGACGAGATCAGTCACCAGCGTCATCAGAATCACGCTGAATGCCAGCACGATGAATGCTCCCTGCAGGAGCGGGAAGTCCTGCTTCTGGACGGCCTCGTAGATCATGGAACCCAGGCCCGGCCATGAGAACACGGTCTCGGTCAACACCGCGCCCGCGACCATCTTGCCGAGCATGAGTCCGGTGATGGTCACCGTCGGAATCATCGCATTGCGCAGGGCGTGGCCCCAGGTGACGCCACGGTCATTGACGCCCTTGGCGCGGGCCGTGCGGATGTAGTCTTCCTTGAGCACGTCGAGCATGCTGCTGCGCGTAAACAGAACGATCTGCGCCAGGTTCACGATGACCAGCGTCATCGTGGGCAAGATCATGTGCCGCATGATGCTGAGGATGCGCTCGGAACCTTCGATGCCTGGTGTCACCGCGCCGCCCACCGGCGTGAGCCCCAGTTCCAGGCTGAAGACCCAGACCAGCGCGAACGCCAGCAGCGGGATGAAGATCGAGATACCGAGCACGATCAGGGTGCTGACGGTCTGGTCCAGCCACTTGCCCTTGTGCCGGGCGGTGTACACGCCCAGGGGAATGCCGATCAGCAGCGTGATGAAAAGCGCAGTGCCAATGAGCAGCAGTGTCCAGCCCAGTTTGGGTGCAATGATGGCGCTGACTGCCTCCTTGTAGAAGAACGACTGGCCCAGCTCGAAGTTCGCAAGATTGCGCAGGAACAGAAGATATTGCTCAAGCAGCGAGCGGTCCAGCCCGAGCAACGCGTTGAGGGACTCGACGTCCTTGGGCGTCATGGAGTCGCTGATGAAAGCCGTGGTCGGGTCGCCGGGCATCAGGCGCACGATCAGGAACGTGACCGTGATGGCGGCCAAGAAGGTCAAGGCACCTTTCAAGACGCGCAGGGTGATGTACTGGAACATGGCTGGCAGACTCAGCTGGCGCTTGTGTAGAGGTGGCAGCGTACGTGATGGCCGGGCTCGACCTCGCGCAGCGGGGGCTCCACGACGTGGCAATCCTTCATCACGCTCGGGCAACGCGTATGAAAGCGGCAGCCGGACGGCGGGTTGATCGCATTGGGAATCTCTCCCTGCAGGATGATCTTGGCTTCGCGCGGGGCGGTCGACGCAATCGGGGCGGCCGAGATCAGTGCTTTCGAGTATGGATGGAGCCGGCGCTTGAAGAACGCGTCGCGCGGCGCCAGCTCGACCACCTGGCCAAGGTACATCACCATGACGCGGTCGGACACATAGCGAACCACGGCCAGATCGTGTGTGATGAACAGGTACGTCAGCCCCAGGTCCCGCTTGAGCTGGTTGAAGAGGTTGAGAATCTGCGATTGAACAGAAACGTCCAGCGCCGAGACGGCCTCGTCGCAGATCAGTATGCGCGGGCCGAGCGACAAGGCTCTCGCGATCCCGATGCGCTGGCGCTGCCCGCCCGAGAAGGCAAACGGATAGGATGCGGCCATCTCGGCGCGCAGGCCCACCCGGCCCAGCAGCTCACCCACGGCCACTTTGGCAACCTCGCGATTGGCGGCCTTGCGATGAACCAGCATGGGCTCGGCCAACGCATGGCCCACGGTGAGTCGCGGGTTCAGGGACGCATACGGGTCCTGGAAGACCATCTGGATGTGCTGACGAAACTCCTGGGCGCTCGCACCGCTCAGGGTGCTGATGTCGCGCCCCTGGTAGCTGATGCTGCCCGCTGTAGCCTGCTCCAGGCGAACGATGGTGCGCCCCAGTGTGGACTTGCCTGAACCGGACTCTCCCACGACGCTCAGCGTCTCGCCCTCCATCAAGTCGACGTCAATGCCATCGAGCGCATGCACGTAACCACGCTCGCGCTGAAAAAGCGATTTCTTCAGGCCAAAGTATTTCTTGAGGCCGCGGATCTGAAGCAGGGCGCTCATGGTGTTGCACCCGCGCCGGTGACCCAGCAAGCCACCGCATGTCCAGCGGCGACGTCGGCCAGAACAGGCACCTCTCGCGTGCAGATGTCGCGCCGTTGGCTGCAGCGAGGCGCGAAGCGGCAGCCTGGTTCGAGATTTTCCACCGTCGGAACCGAGCCGGGAATCGAGTACAACTCGCCGCTGTCGCTCACCAGCGAAGGCAACGAGGCCAGCAAGCCACGCGTGTAGGGATGCGTCGGGCGGTCGAAGATGTCTTCGATGGTGCCGCTTTCAACGATGCGCCCCGCGTACATGATGACCACTTCGCTGCAGGTCTCGGCCACAACGCCCAGGTTGTGCGTGATCAGCATGATCGAGCCCTGGGTCTGCTGCTTGAGCTCCTGCATGAGCGCCAGCACCTGGGCCTGGATGGTGCCGTCCAGCGCTGTGGTGGGCTCGTCCGCGAGCAGAATCTGTGGCCGGCAAGCGACCGCAATGGCGATCATCACGCGCTGGCGCATGCCGCCTGAGAGCTGGTGTGGAAACTGATCGCAGCGCTGCTCCGGGTTGGCAATGCCCACGTCGCGCAGCAGCGTGATGGTGGTCTGGCGACGTTCATCCGCGCCCATTGCGGGGCGATGGATTCGAAGCACTTCGCCGATCTGCTGGCCGACCGTGTGCACGGGGTTCAGCGATGTCATCGGCTCCTGGAAGACCATCGCGATATCGCGCCCACGGATCTTCTCCATCTCCTTCTCTGTTTTGGCCAGCAGGTTCTCGCCGTTGAAAAGAATCTCGCCGCCGTGCACCACTGCGGCGGTCGGCAGCAAGCGCAGGACAGACAAGGCCGTCATGCTCTTGCCGCAACCCGATTCGCCAACAACGCCAAGAACGCTGCCCTCGCGAACCGAAAAACTCAAGCCGTCGATCAGATCGCAGACCTGCTCGTCAATGCGAAAGCCCATGCGGTACTTCCTGAACTCCAGCACGTTGCGGGGCGTGCCCATCTAGCAGGCCCTCGAGCGCAGTGGTGTGAGCAGATGCCGCTTGTCGCGCACCATGAGTGCGTCGCTTGCTGTCGTTGAGATCAACCTGGAATGCATCACTTCCTTCAACGTGGACTTCCTGAAACCCGGATTCGCACCCGGACATGCGCCAAACAGAGGCTTCATGCCGATCCGCGCTGCCGCCATGTTTCTGGCTTGTCAGCGCTTGGAACCTTGATGCTAGCGTGCCGGGGTGTGCTGTGTCCAATTAGTATGAGGCATACGCACTATGGGCAATGTTCATGACTCTTGATCGCTTCGACCTCAACCTGATCCGTGTCTTTCTGGCTGTTGCCAAGCACCGCAATGTCACCATTGCCGGGCTGGAGCTGGGCTTGACCCAGTCCTCGATCAGCCATGCGCTGGCACGCTTGCGCGTGTTGTGCAATGACCCGCTTTTCATACGAACGAGCGCAGGCATGCTGCCGACACCGTCGGCCAATGCGATGCTCGAGCCCTTGGAGCGGGCGCTCGGAATCATGCAGGCATCGTTGCAGGGGGCGACCGGTTTCGATCCTGCGAGTTCGACGCGCCGTTTCAGCATCCTGCTGTCAGACATTGGGCAGCTGATCTACCTGCCCATCCTCTCCGAGCATCTGGCGCGCGTTTCCCCGAACCTGAGTCTCAAGGTCCTGCACCTTCGGATCGACGCCTACCGTGAGGCGCTGGTCGCAGGTGAGGCTGATTTCGCCATAGGCCACTTGCCTGCGCTACAGGGCGGCTTTCGTCAGATCTCGCTGTTTCAGGACCCTTATGTATGCATGTTGCGTGCCGATCATCCGCGCATTCAGGAAAAGATCACCATGGCGCAGTACCTGGCTGAATCCCACATCGTCGTGGAGCCCCCCGGCCGCGGCCCGGGTCTGGTCGAGCAGGCGCTCTCACGTGTTCGAAGAAAGCGCAATGTGGCGCGGACTCTGCCGCACTTTTTTGCCGGTCCGCTGATCTTGCGCAGTTCCAACTACCTGATGTCCGCACCCAACTTCGCCCGCTTCGCCTTGCGCGATCTGCAGAACATCCGCACCGTGCCACTGCCCTTTCGCATCAAGAAGCTGAGCGTCAAGCTGATCTGGCATGAGCGCATGCACAGGGACGCGGGCCACCAGTGGATGCGCGCCGAGATTGCCCAGCTGCTGCCTAAGGCAGTCGATGAATTGTCAAGCTGACCCATACTGGTGCGCTTTTACCGGAAGTGGTGCGTTAGGGAGTGCTTGGAGCATCACGCACCTGGTGTGTACCGCTACCCGATGTTGATGACCTCGCCCGGCAAGGCAGGTGCGTGAACGGGCAGGCGGCGGGCGCGCGTATGTTGCTCGAAGCTGTAGCCCAGCGACAAGAGCCCCTGCTCGCTGAAAGCTGGGCCCAGAAACGACAGGCAAACCGGCAAGCCATCACCAGTGAAGCCGGCAGGGACGGTCAGATCGGGCAAACCCGCCAGGTTCGCGATGTTGGTGGCTGAGCCCACAGGTGGGCCGGTGAGGTCCGCTGGGGGACCAGTGATCAGCGCCGCCCTGCGCAACGCGGTCGGGTACACGATGGCGTCGAGCTTTTCTGATGCGAGGATTCCGTTGATTGCAGCACGGACCAGCGGCATGGCGTGATCGCGCACCGTGGTGTAGCGGTGATCGTCCAGCGCACAACTGGCTGCCTCGCGCGCCAACTGAGCCCAGCGGCCTGGGTTCGGACCGCTTCCATTTGCGCGCCTTGATGGCAGTTGGAGCGAAAGCTTGATCAGATCCTGAATGTTCTTGGGATAGTTGGAGCCCAGTGTCGCCAGGTAGTCGGCCAGTTGCGGCGCGAATTCGGGCATGCGGATGGCGTTGAAGAAATCGTCCTTTGCATCGAGCAGCCACTGTGGATAACGCACATCGAGCAAGACAGCGCCCGCTCGTCGCATGGCATCCAGGCTGGCCTCAACCACCCAGTCCACATCGGCATCCGCACCCATGAAATCGCGCGCAACGCCAATCCGCGCGCCATCCAGTGCTGTGGGGTCGAGACCCTTGGCGTAGTCATCAACGAGGGGGCCCTGTCTTCGCTGCGTTACCGGGTCCGCAGCATCAGGGCCGGCCATTACGCCCAACGCGAGCGCCAGATCATGGACCTTGCGCGCCATCGGCCCGGCCGTATCCAGACTGAGGGAAACCGGAATGATCCCGTCGCGGCTGAGCAAGCCATGTGTCGGCTTCAGCGACGCAATGCCATTGGCGGCGGCCGGCCCGCGAATCGATCCGCCCGTGTCGGTGCCCAGGCCCAGCGGCGCGTAGGCTGCAGCGATGGCGACACCAGTCCCACCGGAAGAGCCAGAGGTCGTTCTGGCCGGATCGTGCGGATTGCGCGAGTAGCCGATCATCGAACTGAAGGTACCTGCTGACGCGAACTCCGACATATTGACCTTCGCGAGGATCACGGCGCCGGCGGCCCGAAGTTTCTTCACGACAAAGGCATCGTCTGGAGGGATCGATCCCTCCAGCATGACCGAGCCACCGGTCGTCGGCATGTCGAAGGTGTCGAAGTTGTCCTTCAATACCACAGGGATGCCGTGCAGCGCCGAGCGCGGGCCTTTTAGTTGACGCTCTGCATCCAAAGCGCGGGCCGTCTCGAGCGCGGCTGGATTGAGCGTGATGACCGCATTGAGCCTGGGTCCCTGGTGGTCATAGGCAGTGATGCGCGCCAAGCTCAGTTGCACGAGCTTTTCAGCGGTGAGCGCACCGTTGTCGAACGCGGCATTCAGCTCGGCAATGCCTGCCTCGTGCAGGTTGATCGTTCGGGGTGCGATTTGCGCGGACTTGGGTGGGTTCGGCATGGGGAGGTGGGAGTTGTCGCAGGCATGTTAATCCGGATTCGCGCGTCACGACACAGGCGCCGCTCGCTCAAGGCTGTCACCCCGGCCCTCAGCCGCCCTGCATCGCGATCTGATCCAGTCACTTGCGGCTGCGCTGGTGCAATGCGCATGCACCGGCGCAGCCGCTACCACTCCAGCGCTGGCAATTCGTGGAAGACCTTGCGCGTTCCGACGATCCAGTGCTGCTTGAGCGATTCGAAGTAGCTGTCGCCGCGCTCGAAGTGGCGCTTCATCGTCACGCCCAGGCTGTCCCGCGCGTAGCACAGGAGATCGATCGGCATGCCGACCGAGAGGTTGCTGAGCATCGTCGAATCGAACGACACCAGCACGCATTTGGTGGCGTCCTCCAGCGTCGCGCTTGGCGTCACGGCAAGGTCGAGTATCGGTTTGCCGTATTTGGCCTCGCCCGTCTGAAGAAAGCACGTATCGGTGCCAGCCTCGATGAAATTGCCCTCGGCATAGATTCGAAAAAGCCGCATCTCTTCGCCTGCGATCTGCCCGCCGAGGATGAACGAGGCGTTGAACTTCAGCCCGCCGTCGTCGAGAAACGGGCCATCGCGGCGCTCGATGTCGCGCATCGCGTCCGCCACAAGGTTCGCGACATCGAACATCGACGGAACCGACCAGAGGTGCGGCGGCTCGGCGCTGGCGCGCCGGCGCAGCACGTTGATGACGGTCTGCGTGGCCGCCAGGCCGCCCGAGCTGAGCAGCACCAGCACGCGATCGCCAGCACGCTCGAATACGGTCATCTTGCAGAAGCTGGCGTAGTTGTCCACGCCCGCATGCGTGCGTGAGTCACTCGCGAAGATCAGCCCTTCTTCGAGCTTGACGCCCACGCAATAGGTCATGGTGGCAACAAACCGGTCTCGTTCACGCTGACCACGTCCGCCCGCACCTCGAAACTGTCGAGCGTATTCGGTCCAAAGGTGCTGGACAGCGCCACGTCACAGGCGTCTCGCCCGCGCGCGATGAGCACCCGGCCGATGCGCGGCGTGTTGTTGCGTGCGTCGAAGGTGTACCAGCGGTCACCCAGCCAGGCCTCGAACCAGGCGGCGAAATCCATCGGTCCGAAAGGAGGCTGGGTACCGTAGTCGCCAAGATACCCGGTGCAATAGCGCGCCGGGATATTCATGCACCGGCACAGCGCGATCGCAAGGTGGGCGTAGTCACGACACACCCCTCTACCCTCGTTGTACGCCTCCCAGGCCGTACGCGTGCGGCGTGCATGTTGGTAGCCGAACTCGATATGTCGGTGCGCGAAGTCGCAAATCGACTGCACGCGCGCCCAGCCCGTCGGGCCGGCGCCGAATTGCCGCCACGCAATCTCCGAGAGCAGGTCGGTCTCGCAGTAGCGGCTGCCGAGCAGGTAGACCAGGGTCGATTCCGGCAGGTACTCGACCGGCGTCTGCACGGCACCGGGCACCACCACATCAGGTAAGCCGCTGTCGTTGACCAATGCATCGGTGCGCAGGACGATGCGACCGGCCGGAGCGACGAGTCGGGTGCACCAATTGCCGAACAGATCGCGATAGGTCGCAACCGGAACC
>Ga0105047_10017617_pt1 | contig 11122 bp, 6 predicted proteins | sample MAT04_FD_78384 | JGI IMG/M metagenome (GOLD analysis project Ga0105047, IMG submission 78384) | Freshwater microbial communities from Lake Fryxell liftoff mats and glacier meltwater in Antarctica - MAT-04 (megahit assembly) | ecosystem: Environmental > Aquatic > Freshwater > Ice > Liftoff...
AAATAAGCAAAATTGCAAATGGAGCGCAGTGACATCCCGGTTTTCATCGGGAAGGCAAGTAGGCAATGATAATCATCCAGTTACGACAAAAATAACCTCGATTAATTTTGCCCGCCTACTTATCATCGCAAGCAATAAAGATGCGTAGGGACGGTAAGGGGCTATCCAAAAAATAATCTACCCACTTATTCAAGCGTTCCGAAGGATTTGAGCCTTCGGAACGCTAAAGTGTTAGGTGGGTTATTTTTTGCATAATCCCTAAAAGAATAACTTAAAAAGGTTTGTCGGCAAATCACGCCTAAATCTTATACTTTGTTTTTTGGTCATCCTGTAGCATCGCCATTACGGTAACAATGGGCAACAAGGGTAGTATGACAAAACAGGGCACTGCCCATTACGGGTAGCACCCTGTATAACCCCAAAAAACCAAATGAAAACTTCTTTATGAAAAGTCGCTTTTTTAAGGAAGCGATTGACAATGTTATGTTTAAAAATAGCCACCCCGCAGGATGACGTTTGTATGGCAAAGATAAAGGATAGTTTGAAAAAAGCAACAGGCAGCGACAGATTTTTTACTAACACGGTTGGCCCCGTCAATCCCTGCCCGGTACTCGCCATTTTTAATCTACCTTTGTGCAAAAACACGGGTGATTTATAAAGAATCAAGGTTTTTTTGCACTTCCACCAGGTGGATCAAGCGTCCGTTTATTCAGCAGCGTTGTATAAATTATTTTTCTATTGCTTCGTCCTGTCGCTTAGTCGGCCATGGCCTGGCCATAGTGCTATTGAGCGGTACGCTGCTCACCGGTTGCCGCCGCGACACGGAAGAGATCGTGCAGGCGAAGGTGGCCGAACGGGTGCAGGCGTTCCGCATAAAACACCTGGGCGAGTGCCAGACGGCCTTGCTGCGCGATGCAGAAAAACGGGTGGATTCCATGCTGCTGGCCGAAGCGACCGGCACCCTGGCCGATTCCCTGGCCCGGCTGAAACCATTCAAACCGACCCAGCCACCCGCCGTTGCGCCCATTGATTCGCTTTCGGTGCGTCCTATCTTCGAGCTGCCGTCAGGCAACTGAACCGGGCCTTGGTGCGTCCGTAGAGGCATACTCTATCCAACCGATTTACCATTGCTTATTTCGTACCCTAACGTGCGAAGCCGTTTTCGTCATGCTGAGTGCTGCTAATCAGATTATTAGGCCAAAGGCCCTGCGGAAAATCTGGCAGTACAAAGTGTTTTTTGGCCGCAACGCAAATTTTTTCCGGCGATTCCTGTGCGTCGCAGCGCTGTGTAGCTGCGTCAGCCTGGTTTTTGGACAGCGGACGGACGCATTTTCCAACCTGCGCAGCCGCGTGGTAGCCGCCGGGCGACCAATGCAAGTGCTTGACTCGCTGACTATTGCTGCGCCGCTGCTCGTGGTGACCGATTCAGCGACCGGCCAGTCCATTGATCGGCGCATTTTTTCCCTGCACTATAATTTTCTCCATATTGATACCGCCCAACTGCGGGCCATCTGTCCCGATTGTCGTCGGTTGCGCGTCAGTTATCGGGTGTGGCCCTACAACCTGGCGGCCCGCATCAGCCGGATAGACACCACCGCCATTCGCCGCAGCAACAGCGACGATCCCATCGAATTCGACTATTCGCCCTACGAACCCAGCACCAAACCCTGGGAAACCGGCGGCCTGGCCTCGAATGGTGCTTACACGCGCGGTATTTCCTTTGGCAATAGCCAAAACCTGGTCTTTAATTCCAACCTGAACCTCCAACTGAACGGCAAACTCGGCAACGATCTCGAAATACAAGCCGCCCTATCCGATAATTCGGTGCCTTTACAGCCGGACGGTACGACGCGCCAACTCCAGGAATTTGACCGCATTTTTATTCAATTAAAACGGAAAAATACCATCCTCACCGCAGGCGATTACGACCTGCTGCGACCCGCCCACGGCTATTTTTCCAACTACTTCAAACGCTTGCAAGGCGCGATGCTCACTTCCCAGTACGAAATGAAAAAAAAAGATGCAGGAGGGCGTAGCGGTGGGCAAATTCCGCATTCTGCATTCGCCATTCCACGTTCGGCAGATACCTTATCGGTGCGGGTGGCGGCGGCGGTGTCCAGGGGAAAATTTACGCGGCAGATGATTGCCGGGCAGGAAGGAAATCAGGGGCCTTACCGACTACAAGGCGCAGAAGGGGAGCGTTTTATCATTGTTTTGGCCGGTACGGAAAAGGTGTATAAAGATGGTCAATTACTGCGCCGGGGGATCGGCGATGATTATATTATAGACTATAATCTCGGTGAATTGGCCTTCACGACCCGGCAACTTATCACCAAAGACATCCGCATTATCGTCGAGTTTGAATACGCGGTACAGACCTATTTGCGCTCCACGATGGCCGCCAACCTGAACTGGAGTACCCGTCGGGCGCAGGTATATGCCAATTTTTACGCCGAGCAGGACAGCCGCAACAATGGTGGTGCGCAAGACCTTTCGCCCCTGCAACGCCGCAGCCTGGCCGCAGCGGGCGACAACCTGCGCACGGCTTACGTGTCGGGTATTGACACGCTGGCCCTGTTCGATCCGACGCGGGTGCTCTACCGCAGCGTGGACACGGTCGTGTGTGGCTCGGTGGTTTCCCTGCTGGTGTATAGCACGGACGACGATGATGCGCAGTTCGCGGCGCGATTCACGGAGGTGCCGATTGGGCAGGGCAATTATGTCCAGGCATCCACTGCTGCCAATGGCCGCGTGTATCGCTGGGTGACCCCCGACGAACTGACCTGCCAGCCGCGCGGCAATTTTGAGCCGGTGATCCGCCTGATCGCCCCGGAGCAACGGCAACTTTTTACGGTGGGTACGGAAATACAGCCCTTCAAAGGCAGTCAGGTGCAGGCCGAAGTAGCCCTGAGTAATAATGACCGCAACCGCTTTTCGCCGTTGGGCAACAGCGACAACCTGGGTGGAGCGGGCTTTTTTAACGTAAAACAAAAACTGCTGAACGGGAAAAAAGGCTGGCTGGCCCAACTGGACGGCAGTTACGAATACACGGCCCGCACTTTCTTGCCACTCAACCCGTACCGACCGGCGGAATTTATCCGCGACTGGAATACCAATACCACGCTGGATACGGTGACGGAACAACTGGCCCGCGCCGGTTTTTCCCTGCAAAAAAAAGGCTGGGGCGAAAGCCGCTACGAATACGGCACTTTCCAGCGGCAAGGCTCCTATGATGGGCAGCGGCATTTTGGCCAAATGCGCACTCAGCGACGCGGTTATGCCCTTTTTGCGGAGGCCAATTTACTGCAAACGGCGGGGCGATTGGAAAACACCCGCTTTTCCAGACCCAAAGCGGAGCTGTCCAAAACTTTTTTCTTTAAAAAAACGCCTGTACTATCGTCTGCGGATTCCCCGCTGCGCGTGGATTCTACGAGATTATCAACCCCTGCTTTTAAGATTGGCATCTACGCCGAACGGGAACGGAATGAACGCCGCGCTCCGCAAGCCGACACGCTGAACAGGGCCAGTTTCTGGTACGATCTCTATCGTTTTTATGCACAAACGCCAGATAATGAACAGGTTTGGCAATACGGCGGGTTTGTATCGCGACGTACGGATCTGGCCCCGGTGGGTAATAGTTTTCAAAAAAGTACGGTCGCCGATGAGGTCAGTGTGAACGGCAGATGGCAGCCTGCGGCCCTGAATAGCCAAGGCAAACGCCGGGACATTGGTCAAAATCTGAACTGGAATTTTACTTATCGTAACCTGCGGGTGCTGGCTCCCAAACTGACCACCGAGACCTCACAAAACACCTATTTGGGTCGCTTCGATTATAGTCTGACGGCCTGGAAAAGTGCGCTGGCCTTCAACACTGGCTATGAACTGGGCTCCGGACAAAACCCAAAAACGGAGTTCAATTACGTGGCCGTCAATCCCGGCGAAGGCCAGTTTACCTGGGTGGACCGCAACCGCGACAGCATCCTGCAAGTGGATGAAATGGAAATTTCCGTGTTCCAGGATCAGGCCAGTTACGCGCGGGTGGCGGTGACCACGACGGACTATGTGCGCACCAATAATGTGCTGCTCAACCAAAGCCTGCGCCTCGATCCGCGCCTGATCTGGGCCAACCGGCGTGGCTGGCGACGTACAGTGAGCCGCTTTTCGACGCAAAGTACCCTGCAAATCAATCGCCGCACCTACGCCGACGCGCCCGTGGATGCGTGGAATCCTTTTCAACTGTCCGTAGCCGATACGGCCTTAGTGACGGTGAGTGCCGCAACGCGTCAGGTGCTTTTTTTTAATCGTGCCAATCCCATCTGGGATGTTTCGCTGGCGCAGGGCGACAACCGTAGCCAGGTGGCCCTCACCACGGGTTTTGAGCGGCGGCGGATTGGTGACTGGACGCTGCACGGGCGGCTCAATCTCGGCCAAAAGTGGAGTGTCGAGGGCGACATTGTACGCAGCGAAAAGTCGAGTGCCAATGAGTCGTTTGACAGCCGCAATTACTTCCTGCAGGGTTGGGAGGCGGGCCCAAAACTGACCTGGCTGCCCAGTCGCACTTTCCGCACGGTGCTGCAAATAAATTCCAAAAATAGCCAGAATACGCTGCCCAGTGCCGAAAAAGCCACGCAGACCGACATTAATACCGAACTGACCTGGAATCCGCAGGCGAAAAAGAACGGGCAGAGCTTTCAGGCGGCGACCTCGCTGCGCGCCAAAGGCACCTTTGCGAATATCAATTATACCGGCCAGCCAAACACGGCGGTGGCCTTCACCATGCTCGAAGGTCTGCAAAACGGCAAGAATTTTCTGTGGAGCCTGAATCTGGATCGCCAACTTTCGCGCAGCGTGCAACTGAGCCTGAACTATGAAGGCCGCAAGACGGGCGAGGGGCGGGTGGTACACGTGGGTAGGGCGCAGGTTAGGGCGGTGTTTTAAGAAAAGTAGTGATTTTTGCCGGGCAACAATGGCTGGAAATTAAACACTACTTATCTGTATGCCACTTTGGTTGATCTACGCGCTTTTTGCTACTATTTTTGCCGAATCAACTGGTGCTGGCTGGTTTGTGCATTTTAATCTGGACATATTTACTAAGCCTCCAATTTTCCTCCAAAATCAGGGCTAACCTTTGCTGCAAAAAGCAGTACCTGATCAATAAATTCAATGTTTTATGATGAAATCCATTAGAAGAATACTGCACTATGCGGTATTGGGTTATTTTATTTTCCCTGCTGTCGCAGAAGCGCAATCAGCCAAAGTCGCCCTGTCGGGCATCATTAAAGACCAAAAAGACCAAGCCACCCTGGCGTTTGTCAGCCTTTCTTTAAAAACGGCCCAAGACAGCGTATTTGTCAGCGGTACTATTACGGACGAAACTGGTCAATTCAGCCTCGTACAGGTGCCTGCTGGCGACTACCTGCTGACCACTTCCTACGTCGGTTATCAAACCTATACCCAAACCATAATCGTGGGTAGTCTAAGTCCCTATCTGGATTTGGGAACCATAGAATTGACAGAAAATACCCAAAACCTGGACGAAGTAGTGGTCTCCGCAAAGTCAGATGAAGTATCGGGACAAATGGATAAAAAGACTTTCGCGGTCGCTGACAATATCCGTCAGAGCGGCGGATCGGTCTTGCAGGCGATGTCTGCGCTGCCTGGTGTAGTAGTCACCCAGGATGGTAAGGTACAGTTGCGCGGCAGCGAAAAAGTCGTCGTTTTGGTGGATGGAAAACAGACCGCGTTGACGGGTTATGGCAGCCAAACGGGCCTCGACAACCTGCCTGCCTCCGCTATCGAACGCATCGAAATCATCAACAATCCTTCCGCAAAATACGACGCGAACGCCAGCGCAGGCATCATCAATCTGATTTTCAAAAAACAGGAGCAACAAGGTTTTAATGGTAAAGTCGGGTTGGCATTAGGGGCGGGCGCACTTTGGATAAAGCGGGAAAATCTGCCCGGCATCCGCCCGCAATTTCAACGAACACCAAAGATAAACCCTTCATTGGCAGTTAATTATCGAAAGGAAAAGACCAATATTTTTTTGCAGGCCGACTGGCTTTATGCGCCCACACTGCATAGAAACGAGTTTACTACCCGCAGTTACGACGACGGTACGGTCATTTTTCAACAAGTCAAGCGTAATCGCACCACCGATTTGACCACCGTTAAAACCGGCGTCGATTTTTTCTTGAATGCCCGAAATACGTTGAGTATCTCCGGTCTTTTCAATCGGGAAAAAATTATTGATAAAGGCGATATTCCTTATTTCCGCCAAGACTTCGACGACCGCTATCGGCTCTGGCAATTTTTGGAAGATGAGGTCAAATACACGGCAGTTGGCACAGCGGTTTTTGCCCATAAGTTCAGACAGCCAGGGCACACGCTTAATTTTAATGCCAATTACTCTTTTCACCGGGAGGATGAAAAATATTTTTTCACCAATATACTCCCTGCTTCTACCGGACAGGATGCTTTCAAATTGCTCTCCGATGAGCATGTGACCGACCTGAATATTGACTACTCCAAACCCCTCCGGCATGGTCGCCTGGAGGCTGGCTTCAAGGGTCGCTACCGGTCTATTCCGGTCAATATGCAGTTTTTTCCTGGCCTCAATTCCCCGCTGGATACTGGTGCCGGTGGCTGGGCGGACTACATCGAAAAAATACCAGCCTTGTATGGCAACTATGTTTTTGAGAACCGCAAACTCGAAATCGAAGGGGGGCTGCGGGTGGAGTTCGTACAGGTGGATTACCTCGTGAATCCCGACCACAATACCTATAAAAGTGACGGTTATCGCTATGCACAGCCGTTCCCGAATCTCCGTTTTGCCTATAAAATAGATGATCGTCACAAGGTCTCGCTCTTTTTCAATCGCCGCGTAGATCGGCCAAACGAGGTGGATATTCGTATTTTTCCCAAATACGATGAGCCGGAATTGATCAAGGTAGGCAATCCGGCACTTCGCCCGCAATTTACATTTTCGACTGAATTAGGATACAAAACCACCTTTGCACAAGGTAGTTTTTACGCAGCAGCCTACCACCGTGCGACCGACGGGACGATTACGCGCATTGCTACGCAGGTGCCAGGTAATGTGCTTTTGTACAATATTTTTCAGAATGCCGGTCGTAGCTGGAACACCGGGGCGGAGGCTGTGTGGCAGCAAAAGGTGTCCACACGTTTGTCGCTGACTAGCAACGTGAATATTTACCGAAACCGTTTTGAGGCATTTTCGGTCGTCAATCAATACCCTGTACCGACTACCTATACCAGCGACGAACAGCAATTGACCTCCGGAAATGTCAAATTAACGGCCTCGCTGCGACTCCCTGGAAATTGGGAAACGCAAGTCTCGGCTATTTGGCTCGCACCTGATCTGCTGCCGCAGGGGCGCATTGGCAACCGCTTTTCGCTGGATGTGGGCGCGAAAAAATCCATCCAAAAGGGCAAGGGAGAACTGTTCGTGAACGCAACCGACTTATTAAATACCATGCAAATCCACCGAACAATTCGGGGGACAAATTTTACCCTGGAAAGCACAGACTACTATGAAACACAGGTGGTTCGGCTGGGATATAACTATAAGTTTTAATTAGGATGAAAAAGATGCTGCTGCTGAATGCTTTTGTGGTGACAATAGGCTTTGCGCATTAAGGCCAAACAACACCACCGCAAGCGGTTTTGGCTGCTTTCAACCAGAAATTCTCTGGCGCCACTATTGAAAAGTGGGATAAAGAGAACGACGAAAGCGAATTATCTGGTGCAGTTTTATCGTTCTAAATCTGTTTCTCACCCTCCTTAATCCGCCATTGACTGGAAAAATAACCCACCTCATGGCACGATTCCTTACGTTTGCCCCCGACTATTGACCATCACGCAAATTTTTTTTCAGGATGAACAAATTGAAATTGCTGTTGCTGCCGCTCCTGGCCGCGACCATGACCTACGCCCAAACACCCGCGTCGGATACCACTCAAACGCCTTCCCCCTATAACCAGCACGAGTTATTCAATCCCCTTTTCAACTACACGCTGCTGACTAATACCCGCAGCGGCACCGGCGCCCCCGGCCCGGCTTACTGGCAGAATGTCGCCAATTATAACATCAATGTCCGCCTCGACGAGCTTACCGACATCATCAGCGGCGATGTGCAGATTGAATACATCAATAATTCGCCCGATCAATTGCCTTTTTTGTGGCTGCAACTGGATCAGAACCTGTTCAATAAAGACTCTCGCGGCGCGCTCATTGCGGGCGATGCCTTGGCGGTGGGCCGACCCATGGGCTTCGATGGCGGTTACAAAATCAAATCGGTGATGGTGGAGCAAGGCGGTAAAAAAGTGGCCGTCAAGTTTGAGATCAGCGATACCCGGCTGCAAATTCGTCTCGGTCAGCCGGTCGTGCCCAAGGGTGGCAAAATCAAAGTTTTCATCAACTACGAATTCAAAATCCCCGGTGGGAGTGCCCTGCGCATGGGCATGATGGATACGCCCAACGGCCGCATTTATGAGGTGGCGCAGTGGTATCCACGGATGTGCGTCTATGACGACATTGAAGGCTGGAACGTGCTGCCTTACCTGGGTTCGGGCGAATTTTACCTGGAATACGGCGATCTGGAATACTCGGTGGATGTGCCGGCCAGTTTCATCGTGGTGGGTTCCGGGGAGTTGCTCAATCCCGGTGAAGTTTATACCGCCGAGCAAAACCGCCGCCTGAAAGCCGCTGCCGCAAGCGACAAAACGGTGTTGATCCGCAGCAAAGACGAGGTGACGCGCCCCGATTCGCGCCCCAAAAAAGACGGCCGCCAGACCTGGCGTTTTCGCTGCAAAAATGCCCGCGATGTAGCCTGGGGTGCTTCTAAAGCCTTCGTGATTGATGCCGCCCGGATCAATTTGCCCAGCGGTAAAAAGGCCTTAGCCATGTCGGCTTATCCCGTGGAAAGTGCCCAAGACAGCATGTGGAACCGCGCGACGGAATACACCAAAGGCGCCATTGAATTTTATTCCCAATACCTGTTTGAATACTCTTATCCGGTAGCGGTCAACGTAGCCGGGCCGGAATATGGTATGGAATATCCGGGCCTCGTTTTCTGTTATCACCGAGCCAAAAAGGGCAGTTTGTGGGGGGTTACCAGCCACGAATTCGGGCACAACTGGTTCCCGATGATCGTCGGCAGCGACGAGCGTAAATTCCCCTGGATGGATGAAGGCTTCAATACGTTCATCAATATACTGGCCGATAAGGCTTTCAACAACGGCGAATACGATAGCGGGAAGCCGGATTTCCACGATGCTGCCGCTGACTTATTTCCCGACGATGCCGATCCGATCATGACCATTCCCGATGTGATGCAAAGCCGCTATCTGGGTCTGGAGGCGTATAGCAAACCGGGACTCGGACTTTATCTGCTGCGCAACACTGTGCTTGGTCCGGAGCGTTTCGACTACGCTTTCCAGGTGTATGTACAGCGCTGGGCCTTCAAACATCCGACGCCTTTCGATTTTTTTAAAACCCTGGAAGATGCAGCGGGCGAAGACCTCGGCTGGTTTTGGAAGGAATGGTTTTATGAAACCTGGAAATTCGACGTGGGCGTGGACGGCGTGACCTACAACGATGACGACCCGGCAAAAGGCGCGCAAATTGCTTTCCAGTTACACCAGAAAATGGCTTTTCCGCTGGAAATTGAAATTATTTACGCAGACAATACCAAAGAGCGGCGCAAATTGCCGGTGGAAATATGGCAGCGTGGCGCGGAATGGACGATGCACCTCCACTCGACCAAGGTCATTCGCAAGGTCGTGACCGATCCCGACCATTTGTTGCCGGATATTAATCCTAAAAACAATAGCTGGAAAGATCAGCCGTGAGGGATTTGAGCGTAGTTTGAAGATTTGAGTATTCGATCAATCAACTGACCATCAATTACTTTGATCGAATACTCAAATATGCGCATCCTCGGAAGGGTATGCAACACCAATAGCCAATAACCAATAACCAATTTTTATTTCTACCAATCCTTCTTGATCCGCGAAGGGCGGGTCGGAGAGGCCAATCGGCGGTATTCCTGGGCGTTTTGCTGCTCCTGGCGCGTCACCCGGGTTTCCAGCAGCGCACGGGCTGCTTCGGGGGTAAGTCCGCCCGTGGGCACTTCCCGTTTTTGCAACGGGCTGGCCTGGTCCAGGTAGTTATTGCGGGGCCGTGGCGGCGGTGGGGGAGGAGGTGGCGGCGGCGGTGGCGGCGGCGGATCCTGCTGCTCCCGGAGTTTCTTTTTGGCGATCTGCAAATTCTTTTTGGCGTCCGGCTGATTGGGCTGTCGGCGCAGGCTGTTCTCGTAGGCTTCGATGGCTTCGGCATATTTGCTATCGCGCAGGTAGGCGTTGCCCAGGTTGTAGAGTGCTTTGGCTTTGCCGGGCTGCGTGGCGAAGGTGCGGGAAGCATTCTGATAGAGCGTAGCCGCCTCGGCGTATTTGCCCTGCTGGTAGGCGGCATTGCCGGCATTGTAAGATGCCACGGGGCCGGCCACGGCTGCGCGGTAAGCCGCTTCGGCCTGACTATATTCCTGCTTATCGTAGAGGCGGTCGCCTTTGCGCAGCGGCCCGTTCTGGGCATTTCCGGGAAGGAAAAAACCAGTTGTTAATAACGCAATAAGGAGTGTATGTTTTTGAAAATGAGTCATTTATAGTATTTTAAGGTTACAAGTATTCTTTATTTTTAAACGGTTCCTGCTGGGTTCTTTGGTGCCTTTGGTGTTTTAAAATTGGCCAGTTCTTCCCCCGGCTTCCGTTTATTGCGCCACCACAGCAGTTGCTCAAGGGTCAAAAATAGCAACAGCGGCACCAGCAGCCATTGAAAATACGAGACATATTCGGTTTGCACCTGGGCTGCTACGGCCGTTTTTTGCAGTTGATCTATGGCCGTTTTCAAAGCATTGATGGCTCCGGGATCGTTGCTAGAAAGACTAATGCCCCCGCCTGCCTGGGCCAGTTCGCGCAAAAAAGGTTGGTTCAGGCTGGTACGGATGGTCTGGCCAGTGTAGTCGCGTTGGAAGCCGCCGTTGGCTGCCGGGATAGTCGCGCCGCCCGCCGTACCCACGCCCACCGTATGAATGACCATGCCG
>Ga0105047_10017618_pt1 | contig 11122 bp, 7 predicted proteins | sample MAT04_FD_78384 | JGI IMG/M metagenome (GOLD analysis project Ga0105047, IMG submission 78384) | Freshwater microbial communities from Lake Fryxell liftoff mats and glacier meltwater in Antarctica - MAT-04 (megahit assembly) | ecosystem: Environmental > Aquatic > Freshwater > Ice > Liftoff...
CCGGGCAGAGATAGATGTGCTCGCCTGGCCGTATCCCCAGCTCACTTCGGTTGAGCAGGCTCGGCGCCACCTCGGGGCGGATCAGCGCGGTGTTGTAGGCGTCCAGCAGGACCAGCCGCTCGGTATAGAACGCCTGCGCCTCGGGCGGCTCCAGCCAGCGACTCGAGATCAGATAGTCGATGTTGTCGCTGCCGGTGGTTTCCGGGTGTCCGCCGCTCAGGCACTGGACCCGCGCCAGGCGCGACAGCGCAAGCGGATAGGTGATGCGGTCCATGCCGACATCGGTAAAGAACAGCACATCCAGTTCCAGTTCGGCGATCGCCGAGCGGATAGCCGACAACGTACCGCGCGGCGTCACCCAAGCGGCGCAGCTGGCCGCGACACTGGCAGTGAGGTCATCGACCCTGGAACCGAGCGAGATGCCAATCAGCTCGAGCCTCGGATCCGCCTTCAGTTCCGCGAGCAGCCGGGCGAACGAGGTGCCAACCGAATGGTGGAAGAAGAAGCTCGACACGAAGCCCACCCGCACCCGCTGACGGGTGCGGCGGCGATGGATATGTGCAGCCTCGTAACCCAACTCGGGCGTCATCCTTCGATGCAGACTGGCAAGCTGGGACAATGCTTCGCGATTGTTCCAGCCCCGATACGCAAAGTAGAACGGTGGGTCGAGATACTGCATGAGCTGCGGTTCGCTGGTCGCCAGAGCCGCGTCCGGCTGCGCCGACAGCGCCTGCAGACCCTGCATGATCGCCTCGCGCTCCGCATCGATCGACGCCATGGTGCCCATGATCGCCGGCAGCAGCGAGGCTGCGCGCAGGCGAAGCATCGGGTTGCCGGCGAGTTCGAATACCTGCAGGAACGCCGCCCTTGCCGCCACATTATCGCCCCGCTGCACACAGGCCATCGCCAGGTTGGCCCGCGCCTCCGGGAACGCCGGCTGCATCGCGAGCGCCCGCTCGAACCAGCGGACGGCCTCGTCCGCTTCGCCAAGCTCCTGGGCCGCCAGGCCGGCGCCGTTGAGTGCCGCGACCAGATTCGGGCTGACTGCTATCGAGCGTTGGAAGCAGTCTGCGGCCTCGTCAAAGCACTGCTCACGAAGATGGACATTGCCCAGGTTGTACAATGCTTCTGCCTGTCCGGCGTCAACCGCCAGAACGCGCTCGAAGCAAGCCCGCGCCTCATCGAGCAGCCACTCCTCGAGATAGATCGCGCCCAGGTTGTTGAAGGCGCCGACATGCGCGGGTGCGAGCTCGAAGACACGCTGATACGCCTGCAACGCGTCGACCTTGCGGCCCATGGCCGCCAGCAGGACGCCACGGCTGAAGTGCGCCTCGGTGAAGTCCGGGCGCACCTGGCACGCCTGATCCAAACACTCGAGGGCTGCGTCCTGCTGATGCAGGGCGGCCTCCAGCACTGAACCCAGGTTACGCCAGGCCTCGGCGAACCCGGGGCGTTGCGCCACTGCGCGGCGCAACGCAGCCACGGCTTCACTGTTGCGATCGAGTTCGTGCAGAACATTGCCCAGGTTGCACCAGGCCTCGGGAAACACGGGCTGCAGCCGGATCGCCCGGCGATACGCCTTCTCTGCCGCGTCGAACTGGCGCAGCTGCTCGTGTGTGAAGCCCAGTCCGAACCAGCCGAGCGCACTCGCCTTGTCGTGCTGGACACTTCTCCGGTAGGCCTCGACCGCCTGCGCGACATCACCGTTCGCGCTCAACAGATCGCCCCAGGCCCGCCACACATCGCCCTGCGCCGGATCGATGTCGAGCGAGCACTGGAGTTGACGCGCCGCCTGCACAGCATCCCCACTCGCGTTCTCCAGCAGCCCGAGAAGGTAGAAGGCCCGGGCGTGTCTGGGCTCGGCCTCGATCACTTCAAGATAGCCGCGCCGGGCGGCATCGAACTGGCCGGCATCATGCAGCTTCGCGGCCTGGGCAAGGCGTGCACCCATGCTCATGGCGACACCGCGCCGACCGGGGGCCGAAGGCCGCGGTCGGTTGCCGCAAGCCACACCGGCAAGCGGCAGCCCGCGGCCGGGTCACGGCAAAGCTTGCCGTCCGGGCGGCAGGTCCCGCTGCTCTCCAGCCCTTGGATTGTCGTAGAGCACATCATGCCGGGCTGAATTGCAGAAAGCGTGCCACAGTGAGGCACAGGCGGTCTCCACCGCCGTCGCCATCGCGGCGGGCTGGAACATCCTCGCCTCGCCAACGCTGCTGCGCACCCGGGCCCGCCATGCGATCCGCTCCGCGTCCGATCGACCCAGTCGCACCGCGAGGCGCTCGTAGTCCTCGATCGAACTGACTGCGAGTTCGTCGCAGCCGACCGCGTGCAGAACTGCGGTGGCGATACGCGAGACATAGGTCTCGCCGGTCAGGGCGATCAGCGGCACGCCCTGCCCGACACACTGGCCGGCGGTCGCCCCGGCCGAGTACGGAAAGCAATCAGGGAACAGGTCAGCCGCCGGCAGGCGGGCCAGATGCGCCTGCGGCGCAATGACCGGGGCGAACTCCAGCCGTTCCGGGTCGATACCCTGCCCGGCGGCGAACGCCTGCAGACGCGCTTTCGCCTGCGGCCATTCGATGCTCGTCCAGAGCACGCTGCCGGGCACCTGGGCGAGCACGCGCATCCAGCACGCGAACATCTCCGGCCGAAGCTTGAACGTCGCGTTGAACGATGCCTACACGACGCCCTGGGCCGGGCGCCCGAGCGCAACGCGCTGCGCTGTCGACATCGGGCCAGGCACGCCCGCTGCGCGCGCGGCAGGACCAGGCTGATAGCCATGCGCAAGATGGACGATCGGCTCGTCATACCGGGGTTGATGCGAGTGCGGCACCAACACCGGGTCGCAGAACACCGCGTCGACGAACGGTGCACCCAGGGTGCCGGGATCGCCGCGCCAGCTTACCTGCAATGGCGCGGGGCGCAGTAACAGCACCTCGCGTCGACTGCCCTCGGTGTAGCCGGTCAGATCGACCAGCAGGCGTCCGACCACATGGTCCCTGAAATTAGCTGAGAGGTAGCCCAGGCGAAGCCGCGCCCGGTGCCCTGGGCAATGCTCGAAGCCCAGATCACCCGCGGCACGTGTCGCCGCAGGCACCCGGTGCGTCAGCCAGTTGCGTGCGCAGGACTGCTGCTCCACGGCTGATCCACTCACCTTGAGGCAGGCGAACGGCGAGATCGGGGCACCGGGCTGTTCGCGCAGGCGCCCCCCGTCACACCAGCCGGCCATTGGCGCTGGACTCAGTCATCCGCCAGTGATTCCCCCGGAACCAGCGCCTCGCTGAACCCGAACAACCGCAGGTCACGGATACGCATCGGGTACAGGATGCCCAGCAGGTGATCGCATTCATGCTGAACCACCCGCGCATGGAAATCGCTGACCTCGCGCTCGATCGGCTCGCCGGACGGGCTGAAACCACGGTAACGCAGCCGCTTCCAGCGTGGCACCGCGCCGCGCATGCCGGGCACCGACAGGCAACCCTCCCAGCCATCTTCCATCTCCTCGCCAATCGGCTCCAGCACCGGATTCACCAACTCGGTGTAGGGCACCGGCTCGGCATCCGGATAGCGCGGATTGGCCTCGACCCCGAAGATCACCACCTGAAGCGATACACCGATCTGCGGCGCGGCCAGGCCGGCGCCATCGAGTGCCGCCATCGTGTCGCGCATGTCGCGCAGCAGCGCCTCGAGCTCCGGGCTGCCGAACGACTCTACCGGCGGCGCAACCTGCAGCAGCAGCGGGTCGCCCATTTTCAGCACCTCACGAATCATGATGCGCAGCACACTCGCCAAGGATCCGGTGCACCCGCTCCATTGCCACGTCGAGCACCGCCGCGATCGCATCGAGTGCAATTGCGTGCGCGCTGTCGCCACGACCGGCAGCGAAGTTCGCCACCACCGAGATCGCGGCATAGGACAGTTCGAGTTCTCGCGCCAGCACCGCCTCCGGCATGCCGGTCATGCCGACCAGGTCGGCGCCATCGCGTTCAAGACGTTCGATCTCGGCGGCGGTCTCCAGTCGGGGCCCCTGGGTGACCGCATAGACGCCGCCATCGACCACCGTTTCGCCGGCGGCAAGCGAAGCCTCGAGCAGACTCGCACGCAGCTTCGGACAGTAGGGCTCGGTGAAGTCGACATGATTCACCGGCTTGTCCGGGCCCTCGAAGAAGGTGCCGCGCCGACCGTGGGTGTAATCGATGATCTGGTGCGGCACCACCAGCACGCCCGGTCCGAGGTCGGCACGAATGCCCCCGACCGATGCCACCGAGACGATGGCGGTGACTTTCTCTTCGCGCAGTGCCCAGATGTTCGCCCGGTAGTTCACCTCGTGCGGGGCGATCGAGTGGCCATGACCATGGCGCGGCAGGAAAACCACCTCGCGCCCGTGCAGGCGGCCGAAGGTGAGCGCACCCGAGGGTTCGCCGTAGGGTGTACGCACCACCCGGCGGTGCGGTGCCTCGATGCTCCCGAGCCGGGTCAATCCGGAGCCGCCGATGATGGCTAACATGCTCCGCCCACCGCATAGATCGCCGGTAGATTGCGCCAGGCCCCGTCGACGTCCATGCCGCAGCCGAACACATAGCGGTCGGGCACGGTCACGCCGACGAAGTCCGCGCGGATCGGCTTGTGCTTGTCGAGCAGCTTCTCGCACAGCACAGCCGCATGAAACGACGCCACCCCCTCTTCCACGAACCGCTCGCGCACCGCAGCCAATGTCGCGCCTTCGTCAAGGATGTCATCGATCACCAGCACGGTACGTCCGGCGAGCGGGACATGCGGCGCCACGGGCCAGCTGACCTGGCCGCCCTGGGTGCCGCCGCGATAGCGGGTGACATGGATGAAATCGAACTCCAGCGGGAACCGCAGTTTCGGCAGCAACTGGCCGGCGAACACCACGCCGCCCCCCATCACCGCCAGCACCAGCGGCAGGGTGTCATGCAGCCGAGCCTGCACCTCGCTGGCGACTCTCGCCACCGCGTCGGCGATCGCCTGCTCGGAATGCAGCACCTGGGCGTCGTTCAGAACCTGCCAGGCATCAGCTTTGGCCAGCATCGCGCTCGTCTCGTCAGTCGGTGCAGAAGTCTAAGCGATCGATGCCGGCTTGAGCAACGCGAGCAGCGCCACCTCGTCGATCACCTCGACACCCAGCGCGCGCGCCTTGTCGAGCTTGGACCCGGCGTCCTCGCCAGCAACCACATACTGGGTCTTCTTCGATACGCTGCCGGCGACCTTGCCGCCCGCGGCTTCGATCAGCGCGCGCGCTTCATCACGGGTGAGGCCGGACAAGGTGCCGGTAAGTACGAACGTTCTGCCCGCGACGCGATCTGCTCCCGGAGTTGCCGGTTCGATCGCCGGCAACGGCGCAGGCTCGACACCGGCGGCGAGCAGCGCGGCAATCACCTCGCGGTTGTGCGGCTCGGCGAAGAAACCCGCGAGGCTGGCAGCAACCACCGGCCCGACATCGCTCAGCTGCTGGAACGACTCGACACCGGCGGCCATCAACGCCGGGAGATTCCGGTAGTGACGCGCCAGATCGCGGGCGGTGGTCTCGCCCACGTTGCGGATGCCGAGTGCGAACACCAGCCGGGACAGGGCCGGCTTCCGGCTGGCGGCGATCGCCTCGACCAGATTCTGTGCGGACTTGTCAGCCATGCGGTCGAGCGCGCTCAACTGCTCGACCGAGAGCCGGTAAAGATCGGCCGGTGTGTGCACCAGCCCAGCATCGACCAGCTGATCGACCAGCTTCTCGCCCAGCCCCTCGATATCCATCGCCCGGCGCGAGGCGAAATGAAGCAGCGCCTGCTTGCATTGGGCGGGACAGAACAGGCCGCCGCTGCAGCGGCTGATCGCCTCGCCCTCGGGCCGCAGCACGGCCGATCCGCACACCGGACAGGCAGGCGGCAAGGTGAATTCGACCGTGTGCTCAGGTCGTCGCTCGACAACGACGCCGACCACCTCGGGTATCACGTCCCCGGCGCGGCGCACGATCACCGTGTCACCGACGCGGACATCCTTGCGCCTCACCTCGTCCTCGTTGTGCAGGGTGGCGTTGGTGACGGTGACGCCACCGACGAACACCGGATTGAGCCGCGCCACCGGCGTCAGCGCGCCGGTGCGCCCGACCTGGATATCGATACCGACCAGCTCGGTCAGCGCCTCCTCGGCGGCAAACTTGTGCGCCAGTGCGAAGCGTGGCGCGCGCGACACGAAGCCGATCCGCTCCTGCTCGCCCAGCTCGTCCACCTTGTACACCACGCCGTCGATGTCATAGGGCAGCGACGCGCGTTGCGCACCGATCTGGCGGTAGTACCCGAGAAGCCCCTCGACGCCGGTGACCCGGGCGCGCTCGGGCGCCACCGGAAAGTGCAGCGACGCCAACCAGTCCATCAGCGCGCTATGCTGGCTGGCGGGCAGTGTCGTGCCCTCCGAGGGTGCCACACCGTAGGCGAAGAACCAGAGGTTGCGCGCCGCGGTCATCTTCGGATCGAGCTGGCGCAGTGAGCCGGCAGCCGCGTTTCTCGGGTTGACGAACTCGCGTTCGCCGCGCGCGCGTTGCTCGGCGTTCAGGCGCGCGAAGTCCTGCTTCCTCATCAGCACTTCGCCGCGCACCTCGAGCAGGGACAGCCCGCTGTCGATACGCAGCGGAATCGCCCGCACCGTGCGCAGGTTCGCGGTCACATCCTCACCGGTCTCGCCGTCGCCCCGGGTCGCGCCCACCGCGAGCACACCGTCGACATAGGTCAGGCTGATCGCCAGTCCGTCGAACTTGGGCTCGACCGCATAGGCGACCTGGGCCATGGGTGCGTCCATGGGCGCGTTCGTATCCGGCGCCTCCTTGGCCGGAACGATCATCCCCAGCGCTTCGCGCACTCGCCGATCGAAGGCGACCACCTCGTCGTCCTCGAACGCGTTGTTGAGCGACAGCATCGGTGTGCGGTGCTGCACGGTGCCGAACGCCGCAAGCGGTGCCGCGCCGACCCGCTGTGTCGGCGAATCCGACGTGACCAGGTCCGGATGCCCGCGCTCCAGCGCTTCGAGTTCGCGGAACAGTCGGTCGTACTCGGTATCGGGCACGGTCGGCGTGTCCAGCACGTAGTAGGCATGCGCATGACGATCGAGTGTCAGGCGCAGCGCGCTCGCTTGCCGGACCCGATCTGCGCTGCTGCTCATGCGCCTAACCGAAAATCCGCCGTGCCAGCGCATCTCCCGGCTCGATACCGCGCGAGCGCATCGCCTTGACCATCGAGGCCAGCTGGGTACGGATACGGGCGATGCTCGCCTCGTCCAGCGCCCGCCCGGCATCGTCGACCACGGTGCCCGACAGCGCCTGGGCGAACTGCCTGGCGATCATCGCAGTGCGCTCGAACTGCGCCAGGGTGCCCGGGGTACGCGGCACATCGAGCTGCAGGGAAACGGCCCGCACCGACTGCGAGCGCAGGGCCTGCGGGTCCAGCCCGGCACCGTCGCCATTGGTGAGCGTGCACAGGGTGTTGCCCGCCTCGTCATTGAGCACATAGGTCTGGTCCGGCATCGAGCGAAAGCCGGCCGCTTCGATCAGGCCGCGAAGTTTGGTACCGGAAAAACCGCCGCTGGCGGCCGCGACGTTCAGTCCGATCGCCACATCGACCGAGCTGCAGAACTCATGCAGAGCGTACGCCGCGTCGGCCGCCTCGGCCGGATCGAGTGCGATCGCCCGCCCCCCCAGGCGCGACGCAGCCGCCTGCGCCTGGGCCACCGCTGCGCTCAGCTCGGGCGCACTCGCCGGCCCGCGCGGATCGACCGCCTGCAGGCGCAGCACATGATCGACCATCGCCGCGCCGGCGTCCGGTGCGGCGGTACCGCTGGAGGCGTCCCGCCCGACCCACTCGCACACCCGGGTCGAACCCACTTGCCCAGGCACGTCGGACAGCGATGCGGCATCCAGATGCGGGGGAAGCCGCAACACGATCGGAAACCAGAGGCCGGGCGGCCCATCGAGCGCCGCGGTCGCCGCCGAGTCCGGGGCGGGACGCTCACGCCCGCGCTCGCGCCCGCGTTCGCCACGATCAGCGGCGACACCCGCATGTGCGAGGTCGGCGCCAGCACCGTCGCCCTGATTCTCGGGCGCGTCGGTCCACGTCCCCGGACCGGGGTCGCCGAGCGTGGGCTCGCGCCGCTCATCAGGGTCGTGCGCCGGGCGGCCGTCGAGGTCAGCTTCGTCCGGCGCTGGTTGGACCTGGCTGCCTCGGGCCTCGCCCTGCATCAGCGGATCAGCGTCGGGCGCGGACGGCAGCTTCCCGGAACGGCGCTGGAACTGCCGCACCTGCCACAGGTTGTAGATCGCGACCAGCGCCACCGCCAGCACGCCGAGCACGACCAGCCCCCCCTGCAGATCGCTCATCCGGACGCGCTCACGCCGCCTTCTCCTCGGTCAGACGCATCGCCTGGTCGATATCGACAGCGACCACGCGCGACACGCCCTGCTCCTGCATGGTTACGCCGATCAGCTGGCTGGCCCCTTCCATCGTGATCTTGTTGTGCGAGATGAACAGGAACTGGGTGTTCACCGACATCTTCTGCAGCAGATTGCAGAAGCGCTCGGTGTTGGTGTCGTCCAGCGGTGCATCCACCTCGTCCATCAGGCAGAACGGCGCCGGGTTCAACTGGAACAGCGAGAACACCAGCGACATGGCAGTCAGCGCCTTCTCCCCGCCGGAGAGCAGCTGAATCGATGCGTTCTTCTTGCCCGGCGGCTGCGCGAAGATCTGCACGCCGCTGTCGAGGATTTCCTCGCCGGTCAGCACCAGTTCGGCGTGACCGCCCCCGAACAGGGCAGGGAACATCTCGGCCAGATGCTTGTTCGCCTCGGCGAAGGTGGCCATAAGCCGCTCCCGGGTCTCCCGATCGATACGGCGGATCGCCGTCTCGAGCGTGGTGATCGCCTCGTTCAGGTCATTGGCCTGGGCATCCAGTGCGTTCTTCTTCTCGGTCGCGCCACCGAGTTCCTCGAGCGCGGCGAGGTTCACCGCGCCGAGCGCACCGATCTCGGCCTGCAGCCGGTTGATCTCTCCGGCAAGCGTGCGTGGGCGCGCGCCCTGCTCCGCCTGCGCCGCAAGCGCGACAGCGTCCGCACCCGACTCGGCCAGCTTGGCAGCGAACTGTTCTTCGGTCAGCCGAGCTTCCTGCTCTTTCAGTCGTGCGTCGCCGATCGCAGTGCGCAGCGGCTCGTGCTTCTGCTCGCAGACCAGACGCTCCTCGTCGATCGCCCGCAATCCGGTCTCCAGCCCGGACAGCCGGTCGCGCGCCTCGGCCATCGCCGTCTCGCGAGTCTGGCGGGTGGCCAGTGCCGCCTGCAGCGCGTCCTGGAGCGGCGCCTCATCGAACTGCCCGAGTTCGGTGGCGAGCCGGTCGACTTCAGCGCTCAGGCGGGCCAGCTCGCTTGCGCACCCGGCCACCGCCGCCTCGCCCTCGGCGATCTTCGCCTGCGCAGATTCGACCCGGAACCGCGCCTGCTGCAGTGACTGCGCCGCCGACTGGGCCGCCTCACGGCTCCTGGCCAGCGTGGCCTGTGCGCCAGTGGCCTCCGCCCGGGTGGCGGCGAGCTGCGCACCGATCCCTTGCAACTGCTCGGCGAAACGCTTCAGATTGTCATCGGTCGCGGCCAGACGTTCTATCTCGGCCGCCCGCTCGGTATCGATCTCGGTCGACTCGCGGTCGATCTGGGCAATGCGCTGCTCTATACGATCGGCCTGTTCGGTCTGGCGCACCAGCTGCATCTGCGTGCCATGCTGGTTCTGCCGCAGATCGTCGGCGAGCCGGCGCCGGTCAGCGAGATCGCGTCGCGCGCGCGTCACGCCCTCGGTCGCCTCGATCTGGCGGCCGCGCGCCTGCTCCAGCCCCGCCGCCAGCGACTGCATCTGGTTGGCGAGCGACTCGATCTCACGCTGCCGCGACAGCACGCCATGCACCTCGGAGTCCGGTGCATAGAACACCACGCTCGAGCGGCTGAGCAGATGGCCGTCACGGGTCACCAGGGTTGCGCCGGCCGGAAGACGCTCGCGCAACTGCATGCCCTCGGCCAGCGTCGGCGCGATGAACACCTGGCTCAGCCAGTCAGCGAGCACCGGTTCGGTACGCGTATCGTCACAGCTCACCAGCTCGCGCAGCGGACGGCCGAGTACACCGAGAGAACCGGTGGTCGAGACGCCGGCGGCCAGTTCGTACACCGCGACCTTGGCGCCGGGCAGCTCGCCAAGCCAGCGCGCGCCCGCCTCGATATGCTCGACCGAGAACGCGTTCAACCGCTCGCGCAGCACCGCCTCGAGTGCGTTCTCCCAGCCATCCTCGATGCGCAATCCCTGCCACAGCCGCCGGGCATTGGCCAGCCCATGTCGGGCCGCCCAATCGCGGGTGGCCTGCGCGTTGGCGAGCCGGCTCTGCAGCTGCTCCAGCGCGTCGCGCCTCGCCTGCACCTGGGTGAGTTCGCGTCCGGCCGCATCCACCGCCGCCTGCGCCTCGCGCGCGGCCAGCTCGCCCTGCGCCAGCGTCTGCTCGGCAAGGGTCGCCCCGGCCATGGTCTCGGCCAACTGGTGGCCAAGCGCGGCAGCGGCGGTCTGCATTGCAGCCAGTGCGGCGCGGTCAGGCAGCACCAGCCCGCCACGCTCGGCAGTGACCCGCTCCACCCGCTGACCGAGCCGCTCGACCTGCCGTTCGGACGCGCCGCGGCGAGTCTCCTCGACCTGCCAGAGCTGTTCGGCCTGCGCCAGCGCGCGCTCGGCCTCGCTCACCCGCCGCTGAGCGTCACGCGCTGCCGTCTCGGACTGCGGCAGTCGCGCAGCTTCATGTTCGGAATGCGCGCGGGCGGTCTCCGCCTGCGTCTCGGCCGCCTGCGCATCCTGCTGCCCCTGCGCGAGACTGGCGATCAGGTTGTCCCGCTGTGCCTCTATCTGCGCCAACCGGGCGCGCGCCTGGGCGAGCTGCGAATCGACCCGGGCGCGAGTCTCGCGCAGGTAGGCAAGCTGCTGCTCCAGCCGGGCGACCTCGGCATTGGACTCGTACAACTCGCCCTGGGCGACACGCGCCGCGTCGTTGGCCACCTGCTGATTGTCGCGGGTCTCGGTCAGGCGCTTCTCGATTTCGCGCA
>Ga0105047_10017619_pt1 | contig 11121 bp, 8 predicted proteins | sample MAT04_FD_78384 | JGI IMG/M metagenome (GOLD analysis project Ga0105047, IMG submission 78384) | Freshwater microbial communities from Lake Fryxell liftoff mats and glacier meltwater in Antarctica - MAT-04 (megahit assembly) | ecosystem: Environmental > Aquatic > Freshwater > Ice > Liftoff...
GGACCGTCGTGCTCGCGGGCCCCCAGCACCCGCAGCCCAACCTCGGCGAGATCGTCGGCGAGCTCGGGATCCGCGGCCCGGTCGCGGTAGTGGCGGCGGGCTGGCAGGAGCGGGAGACCGACGCGGGCGTCATCCCGGAGATCGATCTGCCGATGGTGCACCTCGGCCTGCACTCCCGCGCAGAGGAGATCTTCTCGAGCGACCCCGGGCTCGGGCAGCCGTACAAGGCGCGCCAGACCCGCCTGCGCTTGATGCAGGACTTCTATCGTGTGCGCCTCGATCACGCCGGCGAGGCCGCGCGTGCGATCTCGCTGCGGCACGTCGCCGCTGACCTTCTGGCCGAGGAGCGCACCGCCTCGATCGCGCACATCCGCGATCTCGACAAGCAGCACCTCGAGCGCTGCCGCGCGGTCCACGATCAGTTCGACACCGAGTATCCGCTCGCCGAGCGAAAGAGCGTGGCTTCGCACCGCAAGGAGCTCGCGGCGCTGATCGCGCCGACCGACGCGATCCTGATCGCCGGTGGGCACGTCGGCGTGCTGCTCAATCGCCTGCGCCTGTTCGACCTCATCAGCCTCGCCGGCAACCGCCCGATCATCGCCTGGTCCGCCGGCGCCATGACGCTGTGCGAGCTTGTCGTGCTCTTCCACGACGATCCGCCCAACGGGGTGGGGCGCGCCGAGATCCTCGATCTGGGGCTCGGATTGGTGCCCAAGACGATCGCGCTCCCGGATCCGAAGCACCGCTTGCGCCTCGATGATCCCGACCGCGTCGGCATGTTCGCGCGGCGTTTCGCGCCGTTCACCTGCGCCACGCTCGGTCACGGCGCGAGCATCACCGCGCGCGACGGGCGCATCGTCCAGTCGAACGCCGCTTTTATGTTGACTGGCACGGCGACCACCGAGAGGGTCGGCCCATAGTGAATCGCCGTACCATCGCCGCCTTCATCAGCGGTCCCCGCACGCGGGAAGCGATCGACGCGTTCATCCGCGACAACCAGTTCCCGATCGTCGAGGGCCCCTCGATCACGTTCGTGTACCGCGGTGGCGCCGAGGCCGTGAACCTGCGGCACTGGGTGTTCGGCCTGCCGTCGTCGCAGCCGCTCGCGCGGGTCAACGACACCGACCTCTGGTATTTGACCCTCGATCTGCCGGTGAAATCGCGCATCGAGTACAAGCTCGAGATCGTCCAGAACGGCCACGGCCAGTGGATCGAGGATCCGCTCAACCTGCGGAAGAGCCGCGATCCCTTCGGCGCCAACTCGGTCGCGCACGGCGAGGGCTACGAGGTCCCGGAGTGGATCCACCTCGATCGCGACGCGCGACAGGGGCACGTCGACGAGCTGTACTTCGACAGCAAGACGTTCGGCCGCCGCAGCGTGCAGATCTATCTCCCGGCCCGCTACCGGAAGACGCGGCGCTATCCGCTCCTCGTGGTGCACGACGGCCGCGACTACGTGCGCTACGCGGGCCTGCGCACGGTGCTCGACAACCTGATGGATCGGGCCGAGATCCCCGACCTCATCGTCGCCTTCGTCGACTCACCCGATCGCCTGCGCGAGTTCGCGAACGACGAGCGCCACGCGCACTACCTCACCGACGAGCTGGTCCCGCTGCTCGAGAAGCGTCTCCCGCTCGAGGGCCGACCGCAGGGCCGCTGCCTGATGGGCGCGAGCTTCGGCGCGGTGGCGGCGCTCTCGACCGCCTGGCGCCGGCCGGGCTTTTACGGCCGACTGCTGCTCCAATCGGGGTCCTTCGCGTTTGCCGATATCGGCGATCGCAACCACCGCGGTCCGCTCTTCGACCCGATCGTCTCGTTCGTGAACACCTTCCGCGGCGCACCGGTGGCGGTCAGCGAGCGGATCTTCGTGAGCTGCGGGACCTACGAGTCACTCATCTACGAGAACCGGTCGCTGGTGCCGGTCCTCCAGGCCACCGGGATGGACGTCCGCTACATCGAGTCGCGCGCCGGCCACAACTGGGAGAACTGGCGCGATCGGCTCCGCGAGGGCCTGTCGTGGCTGTTCCCCGGCCCACTTCTGTTGATATACGAATGAAGTTTCAAACTCATGGCTAAACTAACTCGAAATATTGGGCTCTCGCTCGGAGCCGACATCTGCTGGCCGATTTGCTACGAGCAAATCGTCAGCCGGCTCAAGCTCGACATCCCGCACCAGGGTGATCAGGTCGGCGTGCATGTCGAGCGCGTGTCGATCGAGCCCTTCGATCTGCGCCAGCCGTGCAAGTACGACGTCGTCCTCGATCGGCTCACGCACTGGTATCACCCGAGCCGCGAGTGGATCAAAAAGTCGATCCTCATGGACGGGCTCTACGTGCTCAACAACCCGTGGGCCGTGCAGTCGATGGAGAAGCAGACCACGTACTGCGCGATGATCAAGCTCGGGATGCCCATCCCCGAGACCTGGCTCATTCCGCCGAAGGCGTACGAGCCGCTCCCCGATCTCAAGGCGACGCTGAAGAGCTACGCGAAGCTCTTCGACCTCGCCACTGTCGGCAGGAAGGTCGGCTTCCCGCTGTTCATGAAGCCGTACGACGGCGGCGGCTGGAAGGGCGTCAGCCGCGTCAACGACGAGGCCGAGCTGAAGGCGCGCTACGACGAGAGCGGCAAGCTGGTGATGCACCTCCAGCACGCGGTCGAGCCGTTCGATCGCTTCATTCGCTGCATCGGCATCGGCCCGCAGACCAAGATCGTCCGCTACGATCCGGCGGCGCCGCTCCACGATCGCTACACGCGCGACAAGAACTTCGTCTCCGCCGAGGAGGCGTCGCTCTTGCGCGACACCACGCTGACGATCAACGCGTTCTTCGGCTGGGACTTCAACTCTTGCGAGGCGATGCACAAGGACGGGACCTGGTACCCGATCGACTTCGCGAACCCGTGCCCCGACTCGCAGGTGACCTCGCTGCACTATCACTTCCCGTGGCTGGTCCTCGGTAACATCCGCTGGTCGTTGTTCAACGCGGTCACCAAGCGGCCGTTCCGAAAGACGCTCGATTGGGAGCCTTTTTACGCGGTGGATCCGGCGATGCCGTATCGCGATCGGCTGCGCGCCTACGCCAAGATCGCCGAGGCGCGCTTCGAGACCGCGCGCTTCGAAGAGTTCTGCAGCAACCACCTCCCTCACCTCGACGAGATCGCGCACGAGTTCTTCGGGACCGCGATCGCCAAGGACGCGGTGCGACAGAAGGTCGCCGCGCTGTTCCCGGCGCACGAGGTCGAGCAGTTCACCGAGCTCTTCTTCAACCGCATCGGCGCCTGGCGCGCCGACGTGAGCGCGGGGAAAGCGTGAAGACCGTCGGCAAGTGGCGATCGCAGCGCCTCGAGCGCGAGGTTTCGATGGTGCGCTGGGGCACCGTCGGGCAGCCGGTCCTCCTGTTCCCCACCGCAGGCGGCGACGCCGAAGAGATCGAGCGCTTCCACATCATCGGCTCGCTGAGGGCGCTGCTCGATGCGGGGAAGATCAAGATCTACTCGGTCGACAGCGTGGCCGGCGCGGCGCTGCTCGCGCGCGAGAAGAACGCCCGCCACCAGATGTGGCTCCAGGACCAGTTCCACCGCTACATCCGCCACGAGGTGGTCCCGGCGATCCACGCCGACTGCAAGACGACCAACCTCGAGATCTGGTCGGCGGGCGCGTCGATCGGCGCGTTCCACGCGATCGCCTCGGTGTGCCGCTTCCCGGACGTGTTCTCGCGCGCGCTGGCGATCTCGGGGACCTACGACCTGCGGCGCTTCTACGACGCGCAGGAGTTCAGCGATGACTTCTGGGTGTCGTCTCCGATCCATTTCGTGCCGACCCTTGCGGGCCCGCACCTCGACAAGCTACGGACCCGCTTCATCCTGATCGCGTCCGGCGCAGGCCGGGCCGAGGACATGGGCGAGTCGTGGCGTATGGCGAGCGTGCTCGGCAAACAAGGTATACCGAACCGCGTCGATTCCTGGGGCCCGCAGTGGCACCACGACTGGGAGACATGGCGTAAAATGTTGCCGCAGTACCTGGGTGAGTGGACCAAGTGAGTACCAACGTTCACAAGCAAGTCGATCCCGCGATCGACCGGCGCAAGTTCACGCGCGCCATTCTGGCCGACGTCCACGCGCTGGAGCGCATGCTCCAGGAGGGGCGCTTCGAGAAAGGCGTGCGACGCATCGGCGCCGAGCAGGAGCTGTTCCTGCTCGACAAGAACTGGAGCCCGACCGGCGGCGCCATTCCCATCCTCGAGAAGCTCGCCGACCCGCACTTCACCACCGAGCTCGGCCGCTTCCAGCTCGAGGCCAACTGCGACCCGCAGATCTTCGGTGAAGACGGCATTTCCAAGCTCGAGGCCCAGCTCGACGACCTGATGGAGAAGACCCGCGTCGCAGCGGCGTCGCTCGATATGCGGGCCTGCCTCACCGGCATCTTGCCGACGATGCGCAAGAGCGATCTCGGGCTCCACAACATGGTCGCGAACCCGCGTTATCTCGCGCTGTCCAAGGCGATGGCCGACGTGCGCGGCGGGACCTTCGAGTTCTCGATCAAGGGCCTCGACGAGCTGATCATCAAGCACGACTCGGTGATGCTCGAGGCGTGCAACTCGAGCTTCCAGTTCCACCTCCAGGTGGCGCCGGACGAGTTCGCGAAGATGTACAACATCGCCCAGCTCCTCGCCGGGCCGATGGTCGCGATCTCCTCGAACTCACCGCTGCTGTTCGGCCGCCGCTTGTGGGCGGAGACGCGCATCGCGCTCTTCCGCCAGTCGGTCGATATTCGAACTCATACTCATCACCTCCGCCAGAGCGAGGCGCGGGTCAGCTTCGGGACGAAGTGGATCAAGCAGTCGGTGCTGGAGATCTTCCGCGAGGACATCGCGCGCTTCCGGACGCTGGTCGGCGCGACGCTGGACGAAGATCCGATGGCCCGGCTCGATCGCGGCGAGGTGCCGGAGCTGAAGGCGCTGCGGCTGCACAACAGCACGATCTATCGCTGGAACCGCGCCTGTTACGGCGTGATCGACGGGCAGGCGCACCTGCGCATCGAGAACCGCGTGATGCCGGCCGGGCCGAGCGTGCGGGACGAGGTCGCGAACGGCGCGTTCTGGGTCGGCCTGATGGTCGAGCTCGGCGCGCAGGAAGAAGACATCACCCAGCGCATCGACTTCGATCAGGCGGGCGCGAACTTCTACAGCGCCGCGATCGAGGGCCTCGGCGCGCACTTCATCTGGCTCGACGGCGAGCACATCGCCTGCGACCGCCTGGTGCTCGACAAGCTGCTCCCGCTGGCCGAATCGGGCCTGCGGCGCCAGGGTATCGTGGAGACGGACATCCGCCGATACCTCGACACCATCGACGCGCGCGTGCGCAGCGGCCGCACCGGCGCTCGCTGGCAGCTCGACTCGTGGAACGCGCTCAAGGACAAGGCCACCGCCGGCGAGCGCAGCAACGCGATCGTCGCGGCGATGGTGCAGCGGCAGCTCACCGGCCGCCCGGTCGCGGAGTGGGAGCGCGCGCGCCTCGACGAGAGCGAGTCTTCGGCCCACAACTATCAGCGGGTCGAGCAATACATGTCGACCGATCTGATCACGGTGCAGGCCGAGGACCCCGCCGAGATCATCACCAACCTCATGACCTGGGAGCGGGTCCGTCACATCCCGGTCGAGGATCAGGAGCACCGCCTGGTGGGTCTGGTGACGTACCGCGCGCTGCTGTCGCTGATCGCCAGCGGACGATCGATCCACGACACGTCGGTCAGCGAGATCATGAAGACGAATATCACGACGATCTCTCCGGAGACGCCGTCGCTCGAGGCGATCCAGCTCATGCGGAAGCTGCGGATCGGCTGCTTGCCGGTGGTGCAGGACGGCCGGCTGGTCGGCATCGTGACCGAGGAAGACTTCATGAAGATCGCCTCGAAGCTGCTCGAAGCGGAGCTGTCGCGGTGAGAGTCATCGATCGCATCGTCGGCGCCGATCCGGGCCCGACGCTGATCGTGATCGGCGGGATGCACGGGAACGAGCCGGCGGGCGTGGCGGCGGCGCAGGCGTCGTTCGCCGCGCTACGATCTTCGCACGCTTCGATCCGGGGCGAGTACGTCGCCCTGCGCGGCAACGTGGCGGCGCTGGCGGCGCGGCGGCGCTTCTTCGAGCAGGACCTCAATCGCATGTGGACCGACGCGTCCCTGGCTCGCGCGCGCGCGGGCGTCGATCGCTCGCGCGAGACGAACGAGCAGATCGAGCTGGCGCACGAGCTCGATCAGATCCGCGCTCGGGCTCGCGGTCCTATGTTCGTGCTGGATCTGCACACGACCTCGGCGCGCGGCGTGCCTTTCCTCGTGGTGGGGCCCACCGCGGAGGATCGCGCTTTCGCGCTGCAATTGCCGCTGCCCGGCATCGTGGGTCTCGAGGTGGTGCTGGAGGGCGTGCTCACCGGCTGGATGAGCCAGATCGGCTGCGTGGCGATGGCGGTCGAGGGCGGGCAGAGCGGGAGCCCCGAGGCCGAGTCGAACTTATCCGCGGTGCTGTGTATCGCTTTGGTCGCGACAGGCATCGTCGCGTCGATGGATAATCTGGGGGCGGCGCGCGCGTTGCTGTCTCGCGCGCGGGGAGATCTGCCGCAGCTGATCGAGGTCGCGTCGCGCCACGCGCTCGGGCCGGGGCATGACTTCCAGATGGAGCCGGGGTTCGCGAACATCCACCGCACGTCGTCGGGGGCCTTGCTCGCGCGCGAGGCTGGGGCGGAGATCCGCGCGACGTTCGATGGGTTCGTGCTGCTGCCGCTGTATCAGCCCGAGGGTCGCGATGGGTTCTTTTACGGGCGATCGCTGAGCTGAGCTCGCGATCGGATCCGGATCCGGATGGATCGCTTAGGAACCCAGGAACCCAGGAATTCGCGGAGCCGACGTAACGAAGCATTTCCCGGACCACTTCAGCTGTGTGAACTGCCAGTGCGGCTATCCGGCGTTCCAGGAAGCGCGAACAGCTCTCGGTTCCACGCGTTCAAGAACACCTCGTGCGGGTCGACCACCGATCGCAGCTTCAGCACCTCCGGTAAATTGCACCGCTCCGACCACTGCGCGTGCGTATCGAAGCAATACTTGCCGGGATGCGCGCGCCCGCAGTGCTTCAGGCCGACGTCGGCGAAGGCGCGCATGATCTCCTCGCTGTGCTTGGTCCCGCGGGTCAGCGTGTAATTCACCATCGCCCACAAGGTCGCCGGGTGCTTTGTGCCGCTCTCGTCGGTCCAGTAGGTGCCCTGCACCGCGAGCGGCGCCGGGGTCGGCTTCACGAAGCGCACGCCGATCGGTGAGGTGAGCGATTTTTGGCCGTTTTCGAAGAGTTTCTTCGCCAGCGCGAAGCAGTCGTCGAGATAGGCGTCGATCCGCTCGGCTGGGATCGCGGTCTCTTGCACCAGCGTGCCGACCAGGTTGATCGAGCCCATGTTGTACACGTGGTCCGAGCGGTTGGCGTAGCGCTCGTTGAGCTGCTTGATCGTGAAGGCGAGGGCGGTCGGGACGAACGAAGGGACCAGGCCGAAGAACAGCGAGAAGAACTGGCCCGGGTCGATGCCGATCGCGCGGAAGGAGCGGAAGATCTTGTCGTCGAGCGTGTTGCGCGATCGTAGCTCGCCTTGGGGGCGCGGGATGATCGAGCGCGTCACCCGCGTGGCCAGCATCTCCGGCTCCTTGGAATAGAGGTTGAAATAGAACTCCGAGCTCCAGGCGCGCGTAAAGACGTTGCCCGGCGCGCCGGCAATGGCGGCGCGGATCTCCTCGCGCGCCAGCTTCAGCGGAATGGGTACTCTCTTTTCTTCGAGGTAGTACAGAGGCGCGACCTCGATGAGATAAGAGAGCGCCACACCCATCGTCCCGTAGCTGATACGCGCGGTGTGGAAGGTCTCGTCGTCCTGTAAAAGCAGCCAGCCCTGGTGCTCGGCACTCTTCGCGAAAGCGAGCGGATCCGTGGGGCCATCGTTGGGCTCGAGCCGGACCAGCACGCCGCGCCAGCAGACGTCCATGCTCTTCACCCAGTCGCAGATCGGGCCGGAGAAGATGCTCGAGCCGTGGGTGCCGGTGGAGAGCGCCCCGCCGACGCGCTCACCGCCGAACCCACCCATCGTCTTCAACCCCAAGTTTCGCGTCGCGAGCGCGTCGCTCAGCGCCCACAGCGTCGAGCCGGCGCCGACGCGGGTCAGGTGGCGCGCGTCGCGCACGGTCGGGATGTCCTCGGCGGCGTGGCCGGGGTCGGGGACCTTCACGGCGCGCAACAGCGGCCACTCCGGGTCGAGCACGCCGTCGAGCGCTTCGGTGATGAGCGCGATCCCGTCGTCGTCGGCGCGCGCCGCCGGCGACCAGGTGCATAGGGAGCCGATCGGCTTCAGCGAGCGCTTCTGCGACTCGGCGAACTGGACCGCGCGCGCCAGCTCCGCCGCGTTGCGCGGGCGCAGCCAGATCTCGCTGTCGATGCTGAAGGTCTTGCCGAAGCTGACGCGGAACTTCGCCGGGATGTCGTTCCGCCCGAGGAGGACGCCCTCGTTGCGGAGCTGCTCTCGCGTCACCGGGGGCAGGCGCTCGACCGCCGCTTCCAGCGCTTTTTCGAAGTTGGGATCCCGCATCGGCGCGCGGGAGGATAGCTCAATCCGTCGGCACGATGGCGCCCGGATTCGCCGCCTTGAAGCGCAGATAAGCCGGGTTGCCCCCGGTCATGGGGGCCCGGTCGGGGCCGATCGCCGGCCAGGGGAGGGCGGCGGGCCAGCCGTCCGGCGCCGCGGTGCGGTAGAGGCTGGGGGGCAGCGTGTGGTTCGCGATGCCGGGATCCCACTCCACGTCGTCGCGCGCATGGTCATAGTTTCCGTGTCGGATCAAAGTCCCTTTCACGTAAAGGTCGATCTCTTTCATGTTCCGCCCAGCGGCGAACTGCTGCCGATAGTCCGGCGCTCCATTCAACGAGCCCCACGTGCCATCGAAGCCGTTGTTACCGAGGTCCGGATAGCCGATCTTGTAAATGACCGGCTCGGCGTACGAGAAGCCCATCTCCGGCATGAATAGTCCGTTCGCCGGAAAGCGCGAGATCCCGAGGACGTTGCCGACGACGCTGAAATAGGTGCTCCAGCGGCCGAGATTGATGGCGATCAGGTTCTGCGTCGCGGTCGGGTGGGTCGCGGTAAACCAGTTGCGGAACACCACGCCGTGGCTGGAAGAGCCGTGATAGCCGTCGCTGACGAAGCCGCTCGAGACGTTGCCCTCGACCAGGTTCATCGCGTTGTGCGGGCCGTGGTTGACGCTGATGTCGCCCGCCGCGAAGTCGGGATCCCGCGTGTCGACCCCGTACGCGAAGTTGTAGGCGATGACGTTGCCGTGGCAGTTGCCTGGGCCATCGCCGATCACGATCGCCGGGAACCCGCCATAGTACGAGATATTGTCCTCGATCAGGTTGAAGTGATCGTCGGTGGTGAGCGTGATGCCCTCGTGATCGGGGCCGCCGCCGACGACGTCGTGGAAGTAGCTGGCGCGGATCTCGCCGTTCACGAAGCCGGCCAGGATCATCTGCCGGCTCGGTGAGTTTTTCACCTCGATGTTCCTCACCCAGCAGCCCCACGCGTGCTCCCACTGGAACGCGGCGAGCGCGCCGGTCGCGTCGAAGGTGAGATCCTCGATGCCGGTGCTCACCATCGGCGGCACCGAGTACGGGATGAGCGTCGGCGCGGTCACCAGATCGAACGGCAGGGGCGGGCTCACCGTGATCGTGGTGGCGGTCTTGTCGGTCACGCGCGCGATGACGCTCATGACCTTGGTGTCGGTGGTCGGCGAGCCCGCGGAGAACACGTACGGCGGGTTGTCTTGCTCGAGCCGCACGAACCCGCCGATCGCGACCGCGGTGGTGTCGGCGATGGTGAAGGTCGCGCTGTCTTTCATGCTGCCGGCGGTGATCGGGAGGCCAGTCGTGGGTCGGTCGCCGCCGTTGCCGAGCCACATCATGCGCATGCCGGCGCGGTTGGCGCGCAGGATGGTCTGGCCGGGGCCGGCGCCGCGGATGGTGACGCTGCTCTTCGTGATGCGATCGACGGGCGCGTCGAGGCGGTAGGTGCCCGCGGGGATGAACACCACCTGGCCGGCGGGGCAGGCGTTGATCGCGGCAAGCAGCGCGGCGGAGGCGTCGACGGCGCCGGTGCCGTAGGTCGCGGCGTCGATCGTCGCGCAGAGAGTATTGCGGGGAACTATCCCGCCGGGGACGCCGACGTTCACGCCGGGGGTCCAGGGGTAGAGACGGTCGGCGGGGAGGAGGGGAGACGCGGAGGCGGCATCGGGCTGCGGGGCGGCGGCGTCGGTTTGCGGCGTGCGCGCGTCGGCGGCGGGGGTGCTCGCGCCGCCGTCCGGGATGGGGTCGGTGCCGCGGATCTCGCCACTGCACGCGGTCAGAGCGGCCACGAGCCACGCGCTTCGTCGCATCGTCATGGTTGTCGCACGAGCACGGGTTGGGCCGCGCGCGCTACCGGCCGAAAATCGACGCGAAGTGTCGCCTCCAGGCGTCAGGCGATGCGCGAGCCATCCGCAACGCTCACCGTCGCTGTCGCTCGAGCGCACGCTCGAACGACTCGAGCCTTCGTATCAAAGCCTGATAGGCGCCGTGGGCGCCGTCCCCTTCCCTGGTCTGGAGCTTGAGATACAACGCGATCTCGGGATTCGCTGGCAGCGCCTCGGGGAGCCGCAGTCCGAGGCCGCGGAGCCGTGGCGCGCCGATCGCAGCCAGCAGGGCCGCTTCGCTGATGACGCCTCGCTCGAGGTCCGCGAGACCCAGCGCCACCAGATCGGACCCCGGCAGCGTGCTCACGGCTCCTCCAGGAACATCGCCAGTTTTCGCGCAAAGGCCGGAGGATCGATGGCGGGATACCGAATCAACTGACCCTCCAGACGGGCGTGCGCGTCTCGGAGCTGTTCGCCCGTCACCAGGGCGTGCGCGAGCATCTGGTGAACATCTGTGATGTCCTGAGCGTGCCCGCGCTCTATCTTCGACAGCGCCTGGGCACGAAAGTCGTAATGGAAGAAGTCGACCGCGCCGTGGCGCTCGATGAATCGGCTCTGCTCGACCCAGCCCTCGAGCGGCGGAATGAACTGATCGGGCGCAGCCA
>Ga0105047_10017620_pt1 | contig 11120 bp, 10 predicted proteins | sample MAT04_FD_78384 | JGI IMG/M metagenome (GOLD analysis project Ga0105047, IMG submission 78384) | Freshwater microbial communities from Lake Fryxell liftoff mats and glacier meltwater in Antarctica - MAT-04 (megahit assembly) | ecosystem: Environmental > Aquatic > Freshwater > Ice > Liftoff...
GGAACTTCATGTTCGTGGGTGCCACCTCCCTGCTCGCGACCAGCTATTCCCCGCAGGAGCGGGTGCGCGCGCAGGCAGCGAACGACTTCATCGTCTTCGGGACGGTCGCCTTCACGGCCTTCCTCTCAGGCTACGTGCATGCCCGCTTCGGCTGGAGCGCGCTCAACCTCACGCTGATCCCGCCGCTGGTCGCGGCACTGGCGCTGCTCGCCTGGCAGAAGTCCCGTGCGAAGGTCGTCAGCGCGCCGGCCGCCGCCCAGTAGGCGGTCACTCGCCCGGCGGGGCCCGGCCCAACGCCTCGAACGACTCGCTGTCCGCGTCCGCGGGGAAGGCGATGAAGCGGTTGGGTGCCAGCGGGTCATCCAGCGTCTGCAGGCCGATATCGGCGTAGAAGCGCAGGTAGTCACGGCCGAGGCCATTGAAGGTGGGGCGCGCGCCGTTGCGCTCACAGAGATCACGGAAGCGCCAGATGGCGGAGACAGCGTCCTGCTGCTCGCCCACCGGGTCGCCATGGCCGATCCAGATCTCGGCACCGCGGGTGAAGGCGAAGCCGGCGCGGCCCGCCTCCCCCCAGATCACGCCATCCGCACGTTCGGGCGCGGCACCGCCGAGGGCGGCCAGGCGCGCACGCGTCGGCGCGTCGAAGGGTTCGGCGCGGATGCGGGCCGGGCGGAGCAGCTGGAACATGCCGGCCAGCAGCAGCAGCACCGTGACGCCCACCGTGAAGCGCAACTGCGCGGGCGCGCCGGCGAAGAGCACCACCTCCCACCAAGTCGCGTCCTGCAGACGGCTCGCATTGGCCAGAATGGCGAGCGCCAGCCCGCAGATGGCGATGGCGGCCAGCGGCAGCAGCATCTCGTTCGAGAGCGGCTCGCGGCGCAGGCGGCTGTCCCGGTAGAAGGAGGCGCGCATGGTCGCCAGCAGGGCAGCGACGAACAGGAAGGCGCCCCAGGTCCACCACGCCTCCTCGCGCAGCCAGGCGATCAGTGCGCCGTTGGCCAGCAGGAACAGCGCCCCTCCCCAGGCGATGTTGAGCCGTCGCGCCAGGCCGAAGGCCATCACCAGCAGCAGCGAGCCGACGATGGAGGCAGCGAATTGCGAAGCGAGCGCGGCCTCGTAGCCCCCCCATTCCTTCAGAACAGTCGCCTCCACCGGCAGCGAGCCCAGGAAGACCAGCAGAGCGCCGCCGAGAGCGACGAGGCCCGCGAGGATCGGCACTTCCAGTGGCATCGCGCCACGGGTGACGGCGGCGAAGCGCGCGAAGGCGATGCGGCGCTGCCCGATCTCAAATCCAGCGAACAGCGCGCCCGCGATGAACAGCGGCACGATGTAGTAGTAGAGGCGGAACACCAGCAGCGCGCCCACCACCTCCGCCGTGCTCATGTAGGGGGCGAGGCCGAGGACGATCGCGCCGTCGAAGACGCCGAGGCCGCCGGGCACATTCGCCGCGATACCTGCCGCATAGGCGGCGAGGTAGATGCCCACGAAGCGCAGGAAGGTCAGTCCCTCGGCGGGGGGCAGCAGGACGTAGAAGATGGCGGCCGTTACGGCGACGTCCACCGTGGCGAGCAGGCTCTGCACGATGGCCATCTTTACGCCGGGCAGGTCCACGTCATGGCCGAAGATGCGGATCGTTCGGCGGAAGCGGCTGAGCAGGACGTAGCCGATGACAGCGGCGAAGAGCGGCACGGAGGTAAGCTGCAGCACCCAGCGCGGCAGGTTTTCGCCCGCCCAAGGCAACACCTCCGGCTCGAAGGCCAGAACCATGCCGCCAAGCGCCATGCCACCGAGGCCGAAGGTGAGCGAGGTGAAGCCGATGACCTTGCCGATCTCGAGCGGCGAATACCCCCAGGCCGAATAAAGCCGGAAGCGCACCGCCGCGCCCGAAACGGCGGCAAATCCCAGGTTGTGGGCCAGCGCGTAGCCGCAGAACGACGCCAGCAGCGCGCGCGCCCAGGTCGATGGTCGTCCCGAATAGCGAGCGCCCAGCCAGTCGTAGATCGCCAGCACCAGATAGGCCACGATCGTCAGCCCGGCGCCCCACCACAACGCCGAAATGGGGATGGCCCGCATGGCGCGCGTGACGTCGGCCATCGCGAGGTTGCGGAACTCGCGATGCACCACCCAGATCGCGCCGATCAGCAGCAGCAGTCCGAACACGGTTGGGCCGTGCCGCTTGATCAGGGGTAGCATGGCCTTCACGCCGAGGCGTTCTCCTGCATCGCATCGCCGCGGGCGAGCGCGTTCTCGATCAGAGCGCTGGCCTCGACCACGCCCATCACGGCGACGGTTCCGCCGAAGCGCGGCCCCTCGCTCTTGCCCAGCAGCACCTCGTAGAGGGCCTGGAACCAGGCGCGGCCGACGCCCATGGAGCCGTCCTTGTTGGGCACGGCGAAGGGCGGGCGGCGCCCGGCGTCATAGACGGCGTTCTGCATCGCCGCCTCGCGCTCTGGCCCGGGCGGCAGGGCGGCGAATTCGGGCGCGCGCTCCAGCAGGATCGCAACCAGCGCGCGCATCGCCTCGGCCTCCTCCGGCGTCGCCGCACGGAACTTGCGCTCGGGGGCAATGAAGTCGCGCCAATAGGCGCAGGCGTTCTTCACCAGGCGGTCCAGCACGGGCTCGCCCTCCGGCGTCAGGTCCGGGTGGTACTTGCGGATATAGGCCCAGAGCCGCGCGGGATCATCAGTGTTGGCGATGCCGGCCAGGTTGAGCAGCGTGGCGTAGGAGACGGGCGGAGGGGCGAAGTTGGGCACCTGCCCCGCATGGATGTGCCACGCCGGGTTCGAGGGGTCGTTCGCCACCTGCAGCTTAGCCAGTTGTACCAGCCAGTCATCCACCGCGCGCGGGATCACTTCCCTGTGCAGCCGCTTGGCCGAGCCGGGCGAGCCGAACATGAACAGGGCGAGGCTCTCGGGCGGACCGTATTCCAGCCATTGCTCGATGGTGAGCCCGTTGCCCTTGCTCTTGCTGATCTTCTGGCCCTGGGCATCGTTGAACAACTCGTAGGTGAAGCAGACCGGCGGCTCGCTGCCCAATACGCGGCACACGCGCGAGGAGAGCTTCACGCTGTCGATCAAATCCTTGCCCGACATTTCGTAGTCCACGCCGAGCGCGTGCCAGCGCAGCGCCCAGTCGGCCTTCCACTGCGCCTTGCAATGGCCCCCGGTGACCGGCGTCTCGAAGCGCTCGCCCGTGTCGGGGTCGCGCCAGGTGATGGTGCCGGCCTCCGGGTTCGTCGCCTCCATCGGCACCTGCATCACGATGCCCGTCCGGGGATGGATGGGCAGGAAAGGCGAATAGGTCGCGCGGCGGTCGGGGCCGAGCGTGGGCAGGATCACCTCGCGCACCTCCTCATGCAGGCGGAGCATCTGCAGCAGCGCCTCGTCGAACCGGCCGGACGCATAGTATTCCGTGCTGCTGGCGAATTCGTACTCGAAGCCGAACTCGTCGAGGAAGCTGCGAAGGCGCGCATTGTTGTGCTGACCGAAGCCCGGATGCGTGCCGAAGGGGTCGGGGATGCGGGTCAGCGGCTTGCCGAGATAGGGGAGCAGCATCTCCCGGTTCGGGATGTTGTCCGGAACCTTGCGTAGGCCGTCCATGTCGTCGCTGAAGGCGAGCAGCCGCGAGGGCAGGCCTGTCAGCTTCGTGAAGGCGCGCCGCACCCAACTGGTGCGCGCCACCTCGCCGAAGGTGCCGATATGTGGCAGCCCCGAAGGACCGTAGCCGGTCTGGAACAGGGCCGAGGGCTTGCCCGTGGCGGCCATGCGGTCGGCCAGCTTGGCCGCTTCCTCGAAGGGCCAGAGGCGGATGCTGCGGAGGGATGGATCGCCAATCATGCGGGTGGGGATGGCAGGGGGCGGCGACCGGGTCAACTTCGCAGATGCCCAAGGACGCGGCAGCGTTGCACCCTTCCCACGCAATGGCATGGCCTCCCCGTGGTTGCGCGTGGCCGTCCCCCCTTCCGCGAAGGTCAGCCATGCGGGATCAAGGCGTCTGGAGGGCCATGTTCCATGTCCGATTTCGACCCAGAAGCCTATGCGAGGCAAGCAGCCGCCGCCATCGGCCTGCCGCTGCATGAGGCGCATCTGCCCGGCATCGTCATGAACCTCGCACTGGCGCGGCGCATGGCCGGGCTCATCGAGCAGGTGAAGATCACCCCGGCCGACGAGGCTGCGCCCGTATTCCAAGCGGCGAAGCGGCCATGAGCGCCACCCGCCTCGCCGAAGAAATCCGCACCGGCCGGCGCCGCGCCGCCGATGTGGTGGAGGAGCGCCTGGCGGACATCGCCGCGCGCAACGCCGCCACCAACGCCTTTACCGAGGTCACCGCCGCACGCGCCCGGGCAGAGGCCGCCGCGGTCGATGCCAAGGTGGCCGCCGGCCAGGACCCCGGCCCCATGGCCGGCGTCCCCGTCGCGGTGAAGAACCTGTTCGACCTGGAGGGCATCACCACCCTGGCCGGTGCCAAGATCGAATGCCACTCGCCGCCCGCCAAGCGTGACGCCTTCCTGGTCAGGCGGATGCAGGCGGCGGGCGCGGTCATGCTCGGCGCGCTCAACATGGACGAATACGCCTACGGCTTCACCACCGAGAACGCGCATTTCGGCCCCTGCCACAACCCGCACGACCCGACGCGCATCGCCGGCGGCTCCTCCGGCGGAAGTGCGGCGGCGGTGGCGGCGGGCCTGGTGCCGGTCACGCTCGGCAGCGACACCAACGGATCGATCCGGGTGCCGGCCTCACTCTGCGGCATCTGGGGGCTGAAGCCGACTTTTGGGCGGCTATCGCGGCAGGGCGGCTTTCTGTTCGCCGCCAGCTTCGACCATCTGGGCCCCTTCGCCCGCGAACTCGCGGACCTGGCGCTCAGCTACAACACGCTCCAGGGCGAGGATCCTCAGGATCCGGCGCAAAGCTGGCTCGGCCACGCGCCGGTGGAGCTTTCGGCCGATATCGGCGGGCTGCGCATCGCGATTGCCAATGAACACTTCGCCCGCGGCGGCCATGCCGAGGGCTTCGCCGCAGTGGAGGCCGTGGCGCGCGCCCTGGGCACCACCAGGCGCATCACCATTCCCGACGCGGCGATCGGCCGCGCGGCCGCCTTCCTCATCACCATGTCGGAAGGGGGCAACCTGCACCTCCCCAACCTCCGCACCCGCCCCGATGATTTCGACTTCGCAACGCGGGACCGCTTCCTGGCCGGCGCGCTGCTGCCCGCGCATTGGCTGCAGCAGGCCCAGCGGGTCCGTGCCGCCTATCGCGCCAAGGTGCTGCGGCTGTTCGACGAGGTGGACGTGATTCTCGCCCCCGCCACGCCCTATGTGGCGCCCAGGATCGGGCAGGAGATGATCGAGGTGGAGGGCGTTTCCATCCCAGTCCGCCCCAATCTTGGCGTCTACACCCAGCCGATCTCGGCCATCGGCCTGCCGGTGATCGCGGCCCCCATCGCCGATCCGGTGGAACTTGGCACGCCGGGTGGCATGCCGATCGGCGTGCAGTTGATCGCCGCCCCCTGGGCGGAGGACAAGCTGTTCCGCGTTGCCGCCGCGCTGGAGAAGCTCGGCGTCTGCGCCGCGCCTGCCGTGAAGGATTGACCGATGCACGAGATCAACATCCCCGAGGTTCACGCCCAGGTTTCGGCCGCCTTCCACCGCTACGAGCAGGCGCTCGTGTCCAATGACGTCGCCGTGCTGGACGAGCTTTTCTACAACGACGAGCACACGCTGCGCTTCGGGGTGACGGAGAACCTGTTCTCCTACGCGGAAATCGCCGCCTTCCGCGCGTCACGCCCCTCCGTCGGCCTCCAGCGCGAATTGCTGCGGACCGTCATCACCACATACGGGCGGGATTTCGGCGTGGCCAACACGAGTTTCCGCCGCGAGGGGTCGGACCGAACAGGCCGGCAGAGCCACACCTGGTTGCGCACGCCCGAGGGGTGGCGGATCGTCGCCGCGCATGTCTCGCTTCTGCCGCCAGGCGCCGGATGACTTTTTTTTGATGTAACGCACGCTGCTTCCGCGGCATGGCGATGCCATATCACGGGCAACCGTTTCGGGGGTTTGCCATGAGACACGCGATATGGGCCGCGGCTGCGGCTGTCGGATTGGGCGCCTGCACCGTCCCGCCGCCGCAAGGCCCGTCGGTGATGGCGCTGCCGTCCTCCGGCAAGGATTTCACCCGCTTCCAGAGGGAAGACCGGTTCTGCCAGCAGACCGCGGCCGAGAGCCTCGGCCTTGTCGATCCGCAGGCGGCCTCGGGGCAGGCCGCCCTGGGCAGCGCCGCGCTGGGGACGGCGGTGGGCGCGGCGGCCGGCGCACTGATCGGCGCGGCGTCGGGCAATCTGGGCACCGGGGCGGCCATCGGCGCCGGGGCGGGGCTGCTCGGCGGCAGCGCGCTCGGCGCGGGGGCCGCGCAGAACACACGCTTCGGCCTGCAGGACCGCTACGACATCGTATATTCGCAGTGCATGGCGAGCTACGGCAACCAGGTGCAGCCGGTGCAGGTGCAGGTGCCCTATCCGGTCACGCCCTATTATGGCCGGCCCTATTACGGACCGTCCGTCGGGTTCAGCTACGGCTACAGCCGGCCGTGGGGCTATCGCCGCTGGTAGTGGATCAATTGGTAAATCAGGCTCGGATGAGGCGCATGGCGAAGAACCCGTCCATTCCGCCCTGATCGGCCCACAGATCGGGGCGTGTCCGCAGCGTGCCCTGGGCCGTGGCGCCGATGCCGGGCAGTTCCTCGTCGCGGATCGGATCGAGGCGCATCCCCTCGGGCAAATGCGCGAGATGCGCCTCGCCCTCCTCACCCTGCAGCGAGCAGGTGGCGAAGACGAGGCGGCCGCCCGGCTTCAGCAGCTTGGCCGCCGCGGCAAGCAGGTTGCGCTGCTGCGCGGCCAGCACGGCAACGTCCTTCTGACGTTTGAGATGCAGCACGTCCGGATGGCGGCGGATGGTGCCCGTCGCGGTGCAGGGGGCGTCCAGCAGGATGGCGTCGAACAGCGCCTCCGGCTTCCAGCCGATGACGTCGGCGTTCACCAGTTCGGCGGTGAGGTTCAGGCGGATCATGTTCTCGCGCAGGCGCGGCATTCGCGCCGAATCGCGCTCGACCGCCACCACCTGCGCACCCATGGCCGCAAGCTGGGCCGTCTTGCCGCCGGGCGCGGCGCAGAGGTCGGCCACGCGCTCGCCGGGCTGCACATGAAGCAGACGCGCGGGCAGCGCGGCGGCGGCGTCCTGCGCCCACAGGTCGCCGGCGGCGAAGCCCGGAAGCTCGGTGATGCGCGTGCCCGCCGGCATCCGCGCGGTGCCCGTGGGCAGCAGGACCGCCCCTTCCGGCAGGGCGGCGCCGGGCTTGAGCGTGAGGTCGAGCGGTGCCTCGGTCCGGTGCGCGGCGGCGATGGTGCGCACCGCCGCGCCATGCGCCGCATGCCAGGCGGACCAAAGCCAAGTGGGCGTGTCCAGCCGCTCGGCGTCGAGTTCGGCAAGCGTCGCGGCGCCGTGTTCCGCGACGCGTCGCAGCACGGCGTTCACCAGCCCGGCCAGCGGCTTGGGCGCCAGCGACACGGCCGAGGCGACGGCCGCGTGCGGCGGCGTGCCGAGCAGTAGCAGTTCCGCGGCGCCGATCCGCAAGGCGCGCAGGGCGGGCGGCGGCGGGGCGCGGCGCAGGTACGGCTCCATCACGGCATCCAGGCTGCCCAGATTCCGCAGCACGCTGGCGGCGATCCGGTGCCCGGCCGCCTTGTCACGCGGCTCGATCGTGCCTGGCGTGGCGTCCAGCGCCTCCTCCAGGGGGCGATGCTGTTCGAGGACCGCTTCCAGCAGCAGGGAGGCGACGCGGCGTGCGGGTGAGATGCTCATTGGCCGCTTTATGGCCGCGCCCGGCACCCCGTGCTAGACGCGCGGCGAAATGAGCCGACCCTCCCCCTCGTGAACACCGCGACGCTCGACCGCTGGCTGGGCGCGTTGAGTGCTCGCGCGCAGGCGTGGCCGCGGCTGACGCTGGTGCTGCTTTGCCTGGCGCTCCACCTGCCCGGCTTCTTCGCGATCCCCGCCACCGACCGCGACGAAAGCCGCTTCGCGCAGGCCACGCGCCAGATGATCGACAGCGGCAACTACGTGCAGCTTCGCGTGGGCGAGGAGGAGCGCAACAAGAAGCCGGTTGGCATCCATTGGGCGCAGGCGGCCAGCGTTCACCTAATGGAGGCCACGGGCCTCGCCACGCGGCGTGACATCTGGGCGTACCGCGTGCCCTCGCTTCTGGGCGCCATCCTTGCCGTGCTGGCCACCTTCCAGTTTGGCCGGCTTCTGGTCGGCCGGCGCGCGGCCATGCTGGCGGCCGCCATGCTGGCCGGCTGCATGGTGCTGATGGTCGAGGCACACATCGCCAAGACCGACGCGGCCCTGCTGGCCAGCGTCGCCACCGCCATGGGGCTTTTTGGGGCGGCCTACCTGCGGCCCCTGTTGTTCGGGCCGCGGCATGCGGCGGCGTTCTGGGGCGTGCTGGGCATCGGCATCCTGCTCAAGGGGCCGATCGCGCCGATGGTGCCGCTGCTGGCCGGCGTCTCGCTGCTGCTGATGGACCGCACCCCACCCTGGCGCGCGCCGTGGATCGCCGCGCTGCGCTGGCGCTGGGGCCTGCCGCTGATGGTGCTGATCGTGCTGCCCTGGATGGCCGCCATCGGCGTCGCGACCGACGGCCGCTTCTTCACCGAGGCTATCGGCGACGACATGCTTGGCAAGGTCGGCTCGGGCGACGAGAAGCACTGGGGCCCTCCTGGCTACTACCTGTTGACGTTCCTGGTCGCCGCCTTTCCGGCCGGGTTCCTGGTGGTGCTCGGGCTCCGCCAGGCCTGGAGGCAGCGCCGCCAGCCGGTGACGCGCTTCCTCCTCGCCTGGATCGTGCCGACTTGGCTGGTCTTCGAGGCGGTGGCGACGAAGCTGCCGCACTACACCATGCCGACCTTCCCGGCGCTCATGCTGCTCGGCGCGGTCTGGGCGATGGACCCGATGCGCCTGGAACCGCCGCGCTGGCTGCGCTGGGGTGCCAAGCTCGCCGTTGCGGGCGTCGCCTTTGGCCTGGCGATCGTGGCGCTGGCCGTGCCCTGGTTCGTGACGGGCCACGAACCGCTCGGCGCGCTGCTGGCTCTCCCGGCCGCGGCGTTGCTGGTCTGGCTGACCTGGCGCGAGATGGGCCGCGCGCATTGGGCTCGCGCCGCCGCGATCGGCGTGGTGGCCGCGATCCCGCTCTATGCCAGCGTCATGCAGCTCACTGTCCCGCGGATCGAGGCGCTGTGGATCGCACCGCGGCTGGAGGCGATCCTCGCCGCCCACGCGCCCGGCCTGCCGCCCGAGGAATTCGGCATCACCGGCCATGCCGAGCCATCGACGCTGTTCCACATCGGCGGCGGCCTGCGCCTGCTGTCGCGCGGCGAGGATGCGGCCCGGTTCCTGCACGGCGGCGCCGGCCGCGTGGTGGCGGTGGGCGATCGCGCGATGCCGGCGTTACAACAAGAGGCGGCGCAGCTCGGCCTGCGCCTGGAGGAGATCGGTTCAGTGGATGGTTTCAACTACACGCGAGGGCGGCGCGTGACGCTGCGCCTCCACAGAATCGCCGCGCCATGATGGACCTGATCACGAGCTGGGTCTCGGCGGCGGGCTATATCGGTGTCTTCGCGCTGATGTTCCTGGAGAACCTGTTCCCGCCCATTCCCTCCGAACTCATCATGCCGCTCGCGGGCTTCGCGGCCGCGCGGGGCGAGATGACGCTGCTGCTCGTCATCGTGGCAGGTGTCATGGGGACGCTGGTTGGAAACGCCGTCTGGTTCGAGGTTGCCCGCGTCTTCGGGTCGGAGCGCACGAAGCGACTTGCCACGAAATACGGCCGCTGGCTCGGCATCCTGCGCGAGGACCTCGACAAGGCCGAGGTGACGCTGCGCCGATGGGGGCCACTTGCCGTGTTCCTGGGGCGCATGATGCCGGGGATACGCACCGTCATCTCCATCCCGGCCGGGCTGATAGAGATGCCGCGCATCGTGTTCTATTCCTGGACGGCGCTCGGCAGCACCATCTGGGTCGGTGGGTTGGCCATCGTCGGCTATGTGCTGGAGGATAGCTACCAGCACATCGAGGGGTATGTGGACCCGATCGGCAAGGTGCTGATCCTGATGGTGGGCGTGCTGTTCCTCTGGCAGGTCTGGCGGATCTGGACGCGCAAACCACCGAACAAGGTGGGCTGACAGCGCCTCAACTGCCGCGCTCTTCCAACAGCCAGAACAGGATATTGTTGCGGAAGGTCGCATCGCGGGTGATTTCCAGATGCTCGCGCGGCAGGAAGAGCGCGCGGTCGAACCCCATGCGGCTCATCACACGGGGCGGCCGCGGGTCCTGGCCCTGGCGCTCGTCGAGCAGCACGGAATCGCGCAGCACCACGCCATCGCCGGGTCCACTGGCAATCTGCGTGAGGCGCCCATCCGAAGCGGCCGAGAGGCGCAGCGCCGTGGGCATGGAATCGCCGGCCACCAGCATCAGTTCCGTGCCGCGCGGCAGCGCTGCGGGCTGATCCATGGCGGCGGCGAATGCGCGTGCGCGGTGCAGAAGGCGTGCTTGCAGCGCCAGCGCCAGGCGCCGGCGCTCCTCGGCGCTTGCAACATCGGGCATGAGCGTCGCGAGATCGGCCTCCGCGCCCCGGCCGGCGAGGCCCAGGGCCTCGTCGCGATAGCCGCCCAGCCCCAGCGTGCTGAGGATTTCAGCGTAAGCGGGCAAGGCGAGCTCGATGCCGGCCACGCGAAGCTGCAGACGGTCCAGCACGCCATCAGGCGTAACGCGTGCGCCAGGGATTTGCATGGCCTCGGTGAAGGGCAGCGCGACCAACCTCGCGCCGGTCGCCGTGCCGGGATCGGCCGCGATTCCGTCAAATGCGCCCCACACGATCTGCCCCGATGCCGGATCCCGCAGGCGGCTGCCCAGAAGCCACGGGATGACGATTATGGGGTTCCGGTCCACCCCATGGTGCATGGACGGCGGGCGTGTAGGGCAGGTGGAGATCGGCCTTTGTTTCCGCCGGCCTGGTCTTGACCGCGGCAAAGGCCGCCGCCCCGGGCCGGAGCCCGTGCGCCGCGTGCCC
>Ga0105047_10017621_pt1 | contig 11120 bp, 8 predicted proteins | sample MAT04_FD_78384 | JGI IMG/M metagenome (GOLD analysis project Ga0105047, IMG submission 78384) | Freshwater microbial communities from Lake Fryxell liftoff mats and glacier meltwater in Antarctica - MAT-04 (megahit assembly) | ecosystem: Environmental > Aquatic > Freshwater > Ice > Liftoff...
CCATCACCGAGACCCGCTCGCTGCCCGAGAGCGCGACGTAGCCCAGCGCCGCGGCGATCTTCTTCGCGCTCTCGAGCTTGGTGCCGACGGAGAGCGACGCGGACGTGTCGATCAACAAGTAGAGGGTGACGTCCTCTTCGGCCACGAAGAGGCGCAGCACCAGCTCTTCGAGCCGCGCGTACGCGTTCCAGTCGATGCGGCGCACGTCGTCGCCCGCGTAGTAGGGGCGGTGCTCGGCGAACTCGGCGGAGGCGCCTCGGCGCAGAGACCGGCGACCGCCTGCCGAGCTGCCCGCGAAGCGTCGCCGCACCGCGATCCGGAGGCGGCTGAGGCGCGCCAAGAACTCGGGCGAGAGCAACGCGCTCACGCCGGAGGCTCACCTTCGTCCCCCGATGGGACCTCCGCCGCCGACTTGGGGGCAGGGCCCAGTCGCGCGAGCAGCTGGGCTCGGTGCGCGTCGACCAGCTTGCGCACCTGGCGCGCCCGAACCTCGACGGCGAGCCACAGCGCGAGGGCCAGCCCCGCGTAGACCGCGCACGCCGCCAAGCCAGTGCTCAGCTCTTCGGTGCTCGGCATGTCGTGGCCCAGGGAGCGCCCCGCCAACACCATCGGACCGATGGGCGACATGCCCACCAACGGTGGCACGTAGTGATCCAAGGTATCGATGACGCGCGGGTTCATCACCGCCGCGCCGACCATGCTGCCGAAGGTGAGCCCGGTGAAGAGCACCACCGCGAGCAGACGCGCCGCGGCGCCGTTGCGGAGCAAGGCGCGCAGCCAGGCCGCGGTCGCCGCCAGCGCGCACAGCACCGAGATGCCGCCGAAGGTCAGGAACGCCGTGCCCAGATCGGCGGAGGCGTTCTCGACGGAGTTGGGGAAGCGCGCGTAGCGGACGACCGTCGCGAGCGCGCCCATGCCGCCGATGCCCAGACCCAGCACCAGGAAGGTGAAGCGCAACGTCGGCCCCGCGCCGGGCCCGAACGTGTCGTAGAGCAGCTTGCGCAGTACGTTCCTGGGGGCGCCCAGGCGAGGTGGCAGCGGCGGCTCGTTGGCGAAGACCAGCGCGATGAGCGAGAAGATGAAGGCCAGCGAGGCCATGCCGAAGACGACGGTGACCGCGCCTGCGTCGTCGGCGTCGGCCATCATGGTGCCGAGCCCGACCACGGTCGCCGCGGTGCCGGCCGCCGCGAAGAGCGACCAGCGTTTGAGGCCGCTCGAGCGGTCGACGCCGGGCGCATCCACGCCCGCGATGGCGCCCGCGAGGTTGAGCCACGTGAGCATCACGAAGAAGAACGCGGGCAGCCCCAACAACAGCGCCCACGCGTCGGGCTCGTCCGTGCGCTCGGCGAACGCCGGCCCGAACCAGATGGGGCCGTCGAAGGGCGTCCCCCACTGCTCGCGCGCCAACTCGCCGAGCGCGACGATCATCCCCGACCACATCATCGCGAGCGGGACGAAGATCACCGTGGTCGCCGCCACGGACGCGCGGGTCGAGTCCAAGCGTACGGAGACCGCGATGCCGAACGACACCGCGATCGCGACGCAGCCCAGCAGCCAATAGAATGCGACCAACACAGCGACGGGTGAGACGCCGCCGAACAGAAACGCGACGCCGATGACCGGCGCGACGGCGATCACCACCAAGAGGATCGAGCCGTAGATGGCGAAGAACTTCCCCATCACCACGCGGGTGGGGCTCATGCCCGAGAGCAGGAGCGACTCCCAGGTTCTGGTCTCTTTCTCCAACGTGAACGCGGACGCGGCCTGGCTTGGCGCGGCGAAGAGGAGCACCACCACGAGCGTGCAAAAAAAGAGGTGGAAGATCGATCGACCGACCTCGGCGGGCGCCGTGTCGCCTTCGCTGACGGCCGCGCTCCCCATCAAGACCACGATCGCCACCAAGCCGGTCGCGAGATACAGAAAGCGTATGAACAGCGGCGTGCGCAGGGTGGCGCGCAGCTCCTTGAGGAGGATGGGGTTGGGATCGCGCACGATCGCCAGCACCGCGTCGCGCAAGCGGGTTCGCAAGTCCGGGCGCCCGGGCGGGACGGGTGCTTGTCCGAACGCGCCGCTACTCCGCGAGATGCGCTCGGGCGCCTCGGCGCTCGATTCGGCGCTCGATTCGGGGCTCGCCAGGCCGGCGCCGAGAGGCTCACCCGACACTGGGAGATCGGGCGCGCTCATTGGAGCTCTCCCTTGGTGACTTCGAGGAAGATGCGTTCGAGATCGTTCTGATCGGGCTCGACCCGTACGAGGCGCAGTCGCTGCTGCACCGCGTGCTCGACGATGCTCGCGAGCACCTCGTCTCCGCCTTGGTACTGCACCCGGTAGGCGCCGTCGGGCTCGCGCTCGACCGCGAGGACCGAGGGACCACGGCCCAGCACCGCCTCCACGTCCACGGGCGGCGAGAGCACCCGGACCCGCACGCTCCGCTCGGGCCGCAGGGTTTGGGCGATGGAGTCGACCGAGCCGCCCGCCACCAGGCGCCCACGCTCCAGGATCGCGACCGAGGTGCACATGTCGGAGAGCTCGGTGAGGATGTGGCTCGAGAGCAGGATGGTCTTGCCGAGGCGGCGCAGCTCTTCGATGAGCTGGCGCATCTCGATCCGGGCACGGGGATCCAATCCGTTGGCGGGCTCGTCGAGCACCAGCACCTTGGGGTCGTGCAGCAGCGTGCGCGCGATCGCCAAGCGCTGCTTCATCCCCTTGCTCAGGGTCTGGACCAGCTTGCCCTTGATCTGCCCAAGCTCGGTCAGCTCCATCACCGCGCTGATGGTCCGCTCCCGCGCGCCGGGGCCGATGCCGTGCGCCGAGGCGAAGAACTCCAGGTACTCCTCCACCGTGATGCGCTCGTAGACCCCGAACGAGTCGGGCATGAAACCTATCACCCGGCGCACCTCGTCGGGCGCGTCGACGACGTCCATCCCATCCACGAGCACCCGCCCGTCGTGCGGCTCGAGCAGCGTCGCCATCATGCGGATGGTGGTGGTCTTGCCGGCGCCGTTGGGTCCGATGAACCCGAAGATTTCGCCCGCAGGCACTTGGAACGAGACGTCGTGCAGCACCTGAAAAGTGCCGAACCAGTGGCTCACGTGCTCGATGCGGATCACTGCGCTCCTCCGTACCGAAGCGCGGAGGCGATCGCGCGGTGACTGGGAAGGCTCGCGACCCGCAAGAGGCGTCGATCCCACTCTCGGGTGAAGCTCGGATCCGTCGACGGATCGGGCGGCGCCTCGATCCAAGCGTAGAGCACCGGCGCGGTGTTCTCGATGAGCTCGCCCGCCAAGAGCGATTGGATGCCGCGCATCACCGCGGAGTCCTCGGGGGGCATCCTCAGCAAGGCCATGAGTGAGGTGGTGGTGGCGTCGGTCCCGCCCGAGGTCCAGCCGCCTGTGCTCTCGTAGACGTACCAACCGGTGGTGTCGGGGATCGGCGCCCGGCCGTGCGGAGGGATATCGCCCACGACGTAGGCCGCACCGGTGATGTCCACCAGGACGGCGCTCGAGAGCGTCCAGTCGGTGTCGTTCCGCACGTTCACCAAGCGGCCCTCGGCGAGGTCGAAGTGCACGCCTCCGGGCGCGTCGATCATCCGGTCCTCGCGCACGAAGATGGTGTCCCAGAGGCCACCGCGCACTGCCTCGGCTTCGACGGTTCCGTCGTGATGCAGGTAACGAGGACCCGAGGTGCCGCCGGGGGCCGCGACCCGCCGCAAGAACGCGCCGGGCTCGGGGTGGAGCGCCGCAGAGGTCGGGCGGGTGAAGAAGTAGCCGGTGTAGCTGCGGGAGACCGCGCGCTCGCTGTCTTCTGCGAGCTCCACGATCGAGACGCGCCGGTAGCGCATCACCACGCCTTTGCCGACGTATCCCACGGCGAAGAGCACGGCGGCGCAGGCCATGGCGAGAAGGGGCGTGGTGATGAGCGCGAGGGTGGGTTGGTTTCTGCGCTCGATGATCCGGAAGTGGATGGGTCCCACCACCAACACGTAGAGAAAGAGGAGGATCGCGACGAGCGCGAGCGAGGTGCGGTAGCCCTCGTTGGGATCGAGCGATCGACGCATCGCACCGAAGCTCGAGGCGCCGTTCGAGTAGTCGCCAGCGTCCGTCTCGTCGAGGCCCGCGCCGAGCGGCAGCGCCGTGGGGGTGCGGTCGTCGCGCTCGTCGATCAGTCGCAGCACCAAGCTGCGAAGCATCACGTCCGCCACGTCACCGCTGCCCCCGCTCGCCGGGTTCGTGAGATCCCACGTCGCGAGCCGAACGAGGCCGTGGCCGAGGTGAAGCACGCACCCGACGCCGTCCTCGTCGGTCGCGCGCTCGCAGTGCTGAAGGAAGGTCTCGGGCGGCGCGTACGGGGCGGCGGCGAAGTGCCCCTCCGAGCGGGTCACTTCACCGAAGAAGCGCCGCACCGGAGGAAGGGCGAAGTCCGCGGGGTTGCGGGGGGCGATGACCAGGGTGCCTCCCGCGATGACGTAGTCCTCGAGGGCCGTCAGCTCGCTCTCGCCGAGTCTCGCCAGCGTGCCTGCGGACGCGATCACGATGCGGACCATCGCGTAGGCCTGGGGATCGCCAGGCACGATGGGATCCCCCGTGCGTCCATCGAGCGAGTTGCCGCCGACGGGGACCGAGACCGTGCGCGTGCCGGCTCCGTAGGAGGGGTAGCCCGTGTTCTCCGCGGCCTCCTCGGTCTCGAGACCCAAGAGCGCGGCGCGAAGACGCGCGGGTTGATCCGCGAGGATCACCAGGCTGCTCGCGCCCGGGGCATAGGCTACGGACTGCGAGCCCAGACCCAAGAGGCGGCCGTCTTCGTCCACGTAGATGGCTTCGAGCGACACCCCCGAGCTCTCGATGAACACCGTGAGTTGAGCGCGGCGCGTCTCTCCGGCTGGAAGATCCAGCTCGATCACGTGACGCTCGGGCGGGCTGTTCCACTCGGAGACGGCGAGCTCGACCCGCCCAGAGAACGCCCGCGTGGTGCGATTGGTGACGGTGACGACCAACCCGGTGTAGCCACCCTCGACTAGGGCCTCTGGGCCGAAGACGCCCTCGAGCACCACGTCGATGGGCAGTGGGCCCTGCGCAGCGGCGCGCGGCGCAGGGCCTATCGCGAGCGCGACGACCGCGAGGAACGCCAGAGAAGACGAGACACGGAGCATCTCAGTTGTCGATCCGCCGTACCGACTCGGGGAGCTCGGGGACCTCGGACAGCAGACGGGTGACGATGTCGTCGGTGGTGACCGCCTCGGCCTCCGCTTCGAAGCTGGGTATGAGGCGGTGCCGCAAGGCTGGCGTCGCAACCCGCTTGAGATCGGCGAACGTCACGTGGGTACGGCCCGAAGAGAGCGCCAGCGCCTTGGCCGCGAGCACCATCGACTGCCCAGCGCGCACACCCGCGCCATAGCGAAGCAGCTTCTTGGCGCTCGCTGTCGCCGACGGAGAGCTGGGATCACTCGCGCGCATCAGCCGCGCCACCCAGCGGGCGAGCGGCTCTGCGATGGCGACGTCGCGCACCATGGCGCGCAATGCGAGCAGCTTCGGCCCGTCGATCACCTTGGGAACGGCATTCGACTCGTTGGTCGTCGTGCGATCGAAGATCCGCACCAGCGTGTCTTCATCCGGCTGGGGCACCAGCACCTTGAAGAGGAACCTGTCGAGCTGGGCCTCGGGCAGGGGATACGTGCCCTCCATCTCGATGGGATTCTCGGTCGCGAGGACGAAGAACGGCTCTTCGAGCGCGTGGCGCTGACCGCTGATCGTCACGCTGCGCTCGGCCATCGCCTCGAGCAGCGCGCTCTGGGTCTTGGGGGTTGCGCGGTTGATCTCGTCGGCCAGCACCAGCTGTCCGAAGATCGGACCCTTCTGCAGCTCGAACTTCTTTCGCCCGCGCTCGTCCTCGACCACGACGTTGGTGCCGACGATGTCCGCGGGCATGAGATCGGGGGTGAACTGGATGCGGGAGAAGCGCAGCTCCATCGCCTCGGCGAGGCTGCGGACCAAGAGTGTCTTGCCCAGGCCCGGTGCGCCTTCGAGGAGCACGTGTCCGCCCGCGAGCAGACAGATGAGCACTTCCCTCACCACGCCCCGCTGCCCCACCACGACGTTGGCCACCGCGGCCTCCAGATCTGTGACGGCCTGCTGAAACTCGGTCGTGTTGCTCTTGTCGATGGTGTCGCTCAATCGGTCCTCATTCGTCGAAGTACGCGCGAACGTGATCGCGGTAGTCCTCGGGGATTCGGGTTCGTTCGATAGCCCCCGGCTCGCCGCTCGTGGCGGTGCCCGTCGCGCTCCCGGTCGCAGAGTCGGGCGCTTCGGTTCCGTCGGGGCTCACCCACTCGACGCTCGCGCTGCTCGGAACGCCGGGCAGTACCCGCGGGCGAACACGCGCGAGCGGGCCGCCTTCGGTGCCCAGATCGCGCGTCGAGCCGCCGCTCGCTCCACGTCCACCACCGCTGCCCACGCCGCCCGCGCCGCTGCCGCTACCGCTACCGCTGCCGCTACCGCTACCGCTTCCGCTACCGCTACCGCTGCCGCTGCCGCTGCCGCTGCCGCTGCCGCCGCTGCCGCTGCCGCTGCCGGGGATAGGCATCCCGCCTGAGACCCCGACCTGGAGTTCGTCGAGATGCTCCAACGCTTCGCGCAGCGCCGCTTCGATCTCCGCGGCGGTCATCGGCGTTCCCTCACCGGCCTCACCGTCGCTTGCTGTGCTCTCGGCGGCAGGCGCGTTGCGGAGCGCTTCGGCGAGGCGCTCACGTTCTTCTGGGCTGAGGGCGCCCCAGCCATCGCGCATCGCGTCGACCATCGCGCGGTTCAAGCCCGATCCGTCGCCGTCGCGCTCGAGGCGATCGAGCGCCCGTCCCAGCTCACCGGATGCGAGCTCGGGCATGGCCTCGGCGAGCTCGCGGGCGAGCGCCGCTTCCTCCGATCGGCGGTGCAAAAGCGAACTGGCCTCCTCGAGCTCGCTCGCCAGGTGCTCGTCACCTGCGGCGCGCGCCGCGGCTGCCGCATCGTCCAGCGCGGCGCGGGCCCGTTCTCGATCGGCCGCCTCACGTCGGCTCGCGGCGCGCTCGGCAGCGCGTGAGAGCGCGCGCTCGTCACGTGAGCGGACCGCATCCGCCAGTTCATCTTCGTCCTCGAGGGCCTCGGCTGCAGCGTCCGCGGCGCGGAGCTCGTCGCGCGTGGGCGGCCTTCGGGCCGACTCGATCGCGGCGCGAAGTCGCTCGATGCGATCGAGGACGTCGCGCCGCTCCATCCCGCGGGCGAGCCCCTCGCGAAGATCGCGCTCGCGCTCTGCCGCCGTCGTCAGCTCGGCCCTTCTGTCCTCATCGACGCGCTCGGGCATGCGCTCGATGCGGCGGAGGGCGTCATCCAATTCGGCTGTGACCACGTCTCTATCCGGGCGAGAGGGATCGACATGGTGAGGCAGTGGTACGAGCATCGCCGCGAGCGCGGTCGAGAGCGCCATGGGGAGCGCCCACGCGTCGCCGCGAACGATCCGAGGCCGCACGGCGCCCACGCTCGCCTTGGACAGCACCTCGAGCGCTTCGCTCATCGTGGCGGCATCGACCGGCTGCTCCCACGCCGTGAGGATCACTTCGCTCGCAGCGAGTCTGCGATCCACGAAGAGCACCAGGTCACCGTCCGAGAGACGATCCCGCCTGGCGCGCACCAGACCGATCACAGGCGCGAGCAAGAGGGCGCAGAGCCAGGGCCAGCGAGGCCATGCGGGCAACGCGATGGCGACGAGCAGCGCCGCGGTCCCCAACAGCACCGCCCAGGTCGCGAGCTCCGCGAGGACCGCGCGCAGGACCAACGCGCGACGGACGGCGGCGAGGAGCGGCGTGAGCCGGTCCTTCACTTCCTGTCTGTCGCGTTCGAGGTCCAAGGTCGCGTCATGGTACGCGAAGGGACCACGCACTCTTTGCTCTTGTTCCTGGTACTTTCGTCGAGTGGTCGAATCGACGCGCCGTGTGGTCGCCCCGAGGGATCCAGCGGTCGCGGGCGGCACGAGCGGGTGGAGCGCATCAAAGCGAAACGGCGACCGAGTGTCCTCGATCGCCGCTTCGATGTTCATCAACCTGCCTTCTAGCGAAGGCGGTTCAGTTCACGGCGAGAGGTTGCGGATCCGCCAGCCCCACGACCCACCATCGATCGCGGTGCGGATGTAGGGGCAGCCGACGGGATCGACACCCGCGAGCTCGGTGACGGTCGTGCGCTGGCCGACGTGGGCCCACATCTCGTCGTTCCACCAGCGGTCCTCGGTGATGTATCCACCGTGGCCATCGGGGCCGCTCCAGCCCGTGTGCGATCCGAGGACCACCGAGCTGCCGACGTGAAGCGGACCGTAGTCCGGCACGGTCATGCCGCAGTGGGTGGGCACGCCCGGGAAGGTACCCATACCGGCGAGGCCGCCGAGGATGGAGCCCACCGAGGGCACCACCACAGCGGCCGCACTCACGCTGAGCGTGTAGACGCCCGTGGTACCGGCGCCGAACGTTCCGATCCAGACCTGGTGTTGACCCACGCCGAACATGTCGATGATCTGGGGGTTGGGGTAACCGCCGCCGTCGTCGTTACACACCACGCGACCGTCCGCGAGGCGGACGACCATGACGGTGTCCGTCGTCGAGTTGGCTGTCAGCCGCAGCGAGCCGATCGGTGCCGTGACGTTCAGGATGTGGTTGGGCGCCGCGGAGATGTATGCGGTGCACGATGCGCCCATGGTGGACGCGGCCACCGGGCCACCTGCGGTACCCGACAGCGTCATCGGGTCGGGCGCGAAGCCCGGCGCGATGGTGACCATCGGTCCGCCTGCAGTCGGCAGGGCGCCGGTGCCGGGCGGGGGGGGCGTGATGCCACCGGGTGTGCCGAAGCAGCATCCCGCGAGCGCCAGCGCAACGATCGCGCTCTGTACGATTGCCGTAGTCCTCATTGCTTCCTCGCTCCTGAGATCATCTGTGAACATCACTCGGCCCTCGCTCGAGTGACCCCGCCACCAGGGCAGCACCCTGGCGCAAAGCGGCGCCCAGCCTACGTCAACGGCTGTAGAAGATCCCCACAATTTGTGGCCGACGCGCACGCCCCAGGAAAAGGACCGGCCGAGGGGGTCAGGCCTGCTATTTCTCCGGCCGTGTTGACCCGTCCCTGGCTCACCCTCTTTTCCCTCGGTGCGATCGCGTCGGCCTCGATCGGCTGCGGCGAGACCCGGGATCTGCGCGAGTGGACCCCGGCCGACCATCAGACGGCGCCGCCCGGTTCGGGCGTTCCCGACGACGACGACGCCGAACCGCCGTCCGCAGGCGCTGCGCTCTTCAGCGTGCACTGCGCTGTCTGTCATGGCTCTGAGGGGCGTGGTGATGGTCCCGGCGCGCCGCCGATGGCGCGCGTGCCCGACCTCACTGATCCGCTCTTGGGGTCACGTCGTACGGATGAAGACGTCGGGGCGCTGATCGCTTCGGGGCGTGGCTTCATGCCCGGCTTCTCCCGGAGTATTCCCGCGGAGGGGATCGCGGCGTTGGTCGCTCACGTGCGCACGCTGACGCCGATCATCGTCGCGCCCGAAGAGGCACCCAGCGAGGAACCACCGGCGGACGTCGCACCCGCTGACGAGGCTCCCGTTGACGAGGCTCCGCCGGAAGAGGCGCCCGAAGACACGCCCGTCGAGGTGCCCGAGGGCGGGAGCGAATGAACCTCTGGATGTGGCGCGGCCTGCGCTTACTCGCGTTGGCGATCGGCGCCTCGCTCCTCTACTACGCGCTCGATCACTTCGGGATGGCCTGGGTGATCTGGCCCATCGCGGGCGGCTTGGGCTTCCTAGTGGGCGGCGAGATATTCATGCAGTCGCGGCGAAAGCAGGAGCGCGAGCGTGACTGGGATCGTTGGGAGCGCGCCGTCAGCGATTCCGCCGCGCGCCCCGATGCGATCCGCGAGGTGCGCGAGCAGCTCCAAAAGACCAGGCGTGCGGGCAAGCGCCTCAAGCTCGACGTCGCGCATCTCTCGGTGATCCTCGCCGAGCTCCTCGACGCGAGCGGTAAACCGCTCGAGGGCGCGCGGGTGCTCTCCCAAGTGGCAGTAGAGGAACTCGACAAGTCGCAGGCCGCGGTGGTCCGCCACGCGAAGGTGGTCTGCTATTTGTCGGCCGGCGACATCGAGAACGCAGAGACCACGCTCTCCATCCGCGACACCCAGACTGGCGCTGAGGACGTGGACCGCCGCCTCGATCTATTGGGCTTCATGGTCGAGATCGAGAAGGGCAACGCCGAGGTGGCGCTCGAGGGCGCCAAGAAGCTCGAGGGGACGAGCGATCCCGACGTGGTCATCGAGTCGGTGGTGGTGCAGGCCGCCGCGAAAGACGCGCTCGGCGATCGGGAGGGCGCGCTGGTGCTGCTCGATCGGATCGACAGGGACACGCTCGCGAGTCTCGCGCTGCTGGGTCAGCCGCGGGTGAGGCCGCTGGCGGCGCTGGCGCTCGAGCGCGCTGACTGACTCATCGTTGGACGCCGTCATTCGAAGCCGATCCAACAATGCCGGATCGATGCACAAATACTGGCCTCAAAGTCCACCCGACGGCCCCAGTGCCCCGTATACGTCTCTCCCCGCGTCGCGTAGTCTCCGCCCCTGGAGGTCGCCTTGGAGGACGGACGCGAAGCAGAGCGTGCGGGTGAGGACGCTGAGAGGCCGCGAAGAGTCGATCGCCGGATAAGCGGCGTCCACCGCCGAGGGATCGACCCGCGACCGCCGCGCCCACTGAGGGCGGCCGTGCTGCTTCCGGCCGACCGAGCCTTGCGCCATCCGCTGGCGGAGCGGGTCCAGATCGTGCGCTCCATCTCGGAGGACGTGAACGTTCGGTTCGTCCACTCGGGGATCGACTCCCAGGCGCTCCAGGCGATCCTCCACACGGCAGCGCACCGACCCGCGTGGCTCCTCGAGGACACCCGCATGGTCCCGCCCCTGATCGTCGTCGGTCCGCTGAGCGCCGAGCACGCTCGGCTCGGGGACCGAGCTCAGGCTCGCCTGTTTCCCTACGGAAGCGACGCCGACGTGACCTACATGCTCCACGCGGCGCTCTCTGCCGCGGACACGCACGCCCGACGCGACCCTGCCAGTCAGCTCCGCTGGTCCCAGGGGAGC
>Ga0105047_10017622_pt1 | contig 11120 bp, 5 predicted proteins | sample MAT04_FD_78384 | JGI IMG/M metagenome (GOLD analysis project Ga0105047, IMG submission 78384) | Freshwater microbial communities from Lake Fryxell liftoff mats and glacier meltwater in Antarctica - MAT-04 (megahit assembly) | ecosystem: Environmental > Aquatic > Freshwater > Ice > Liftoff...
ACCAGCCCAACCAACTGCGCACGCCCCAGCGCCATGTCGCCAGCTGGCGCGCGCAATTCGGCCCCGCGCGTGAGGTCATGTTTGCCCAGGTCCATCACCCCGGCGCCCGTGGCCAGTCCGACTTCACCCACATGGAGGATCTCCAGGTGACCCTCGCCGGCCTCCCCTTCGCCCACCTGGTTTACCACTTCATCCTGACCTACTCCCATGTCGAGGCCATCCAGCTCTGCTTCTCCGGGAGCTTCGAGGCCTTGGCCGAGGGGATTGAGTCCTGCCTCTGGCAGGTCGGTAGCATGCCCCAGCTGCATCGCACCGACAATCTTTCCGCCGCGGTGGTGAAGATTGCGGCGGCGGGCGAGCGCGTGTACACCGACCGCTACCTCGGCCTGAGGGCGCACGACCACATGCAGCCCTCGACCAACCAGCCCGGCATCGCCCACGAGCATGGCGATGTCGCGCAGGCCCACTACCGCTTTAAGGAGGCGGTTGACCAGGCCCTGCGCCTGCGCGGGAGCCGCGACATTGCCGACCGCGCCGCCTACACGCGCTGGCTTGAGCAGTTGGTGCGCCAGCGCAACGCCACCCGTGCCGTGCGCTGGGTGGAGGAGCGCCTCACCCTCCAGCCCTTGCCGACCACCCCACGCGACCCGACCCAGGAGCTGACCGTCACGGTGAGCCGCTCTACCACCATGCGCGTCTTGCGCAACAGCTATGCGGTGCCGTCGCGGCTCATCGGCCAAACCCTCCTGGCACGCGTGCGGGCCGAGACCATCGAGCGCTCTCTCGGCCCCAGCCCGCTGATGCACATCCCGCGCCTGCGCGCAGCGCCTGACACTTGATTTGGATGGCTACCGCCGCTTCAGCCCTTGGACAGCCGCTGCTCACGAGATATGGGCTCCGCCACCACTATTCCCAAAGAGCCAAAATGACCTGCCCCCGGCGAAGAGGCTGTAACTATATGTCGTTGACTTTCGCGTACTGATTACGTACACTCGTCGTGTGTTTTGGAAAAAGCAGCACAAGTTGCATTTCTCTTTAAGATGGAGGTTGGGATTGAGTAGTGCCACCAAGATTACCTTCCGCCCCCGCGCACGGCTCCTCTCGCTCCTTGGCGAACAACTGATAAGTGATCAGGCGGTTGGGCTGATTGAGCTGGTGAAGAACAGCTACGACGCTGATGCAAGTCAGGTTGATCTGTCCATTTTGGGGCTGTCAACTACCGAGAGTACCCGCATTGAGGTACGCGACAACGGTATTGGGATGTCGCGCGCTGATATTGAAGAAAAGTGGCTGAGTCCGGCAATCGACCACAAAGAGCGCCAGAAGAAAGCGAAGTCACGCTCATCCCGAGGGCGTCTCCCCATTGGTGAGAAGGGGGTCGGTCGCTTTGCCGTTCATCAGCTCGGACGCCAGTTCACGCTGATCACCCGCATGGCCGGACAGCCAGAGGTGGTACTAGAGATTGACTGGGACACGTTTGATAGCGGCGATACGTTCCTTGATGAGGTGCCGGTCACACTGTACGAACGCTCACCACAGATGTTTATGGAAGAGCAGACCGGCACCTACATGTTGATTGATCGCGCTCGTGCGGCCTGGAGCGAAAACATGCTCGCGAAGGTTCACCGGGCGCTGCGTCGTCTTCAGAGCCCACATCAGGTCGTTAGCGATTTCCGTATCAATCTACACTGCCCTGATTACCCCCCCTACGAGCGTATCGATAGTAGCGATATTCTTGATCGGTCACACTATGTCTTTCGCGGTTATGTTACGCCCGAAGGTTGGCTAGACTATGAGTACCGCTGCCAGCATCCTGGCGTGATTGAGCGCCGCCATCCGGAAGACAACTTTAATCTCATTCCCTCAGCCCATAAAGAGATGGCGTCCTTCAGCGGGAATGGCTGTGGCCCCTTTCACCTGACGTTCTACGTTTGGGATCGTACGCAAGAGTTTCTTAATCAGAGTGGAGTGGCGCGCGCCGACCTCGATGCGATGAGCGGTATCTCGCTCTTCCGCGATGGGCTGCGGGTCTTGCCATATGGTGAGGCTGGCAACGATTGGCTTGATCTCGATAAAGAGCGGATCAATGACCCATCGCGGCGCATTGGCAATCAACAGATCATCGGGTTCGTCGAGGTGCGGCAGGAGGAGACACCGGGCCTGCGCGATAAGACAAACCGCGAGGGGATGATCGACAACGTCGCGTTCCGCGATTTGCGGGCATTGGTCCGTGCCGCAGTCACCGTCTTCACCTCGCAGTGGGTTCAAGATCGACCGCGCCAAGAGCTACGTAAGCCAGCACCAAAAACAGCGCTTCAGCAGGCCCGATCTCTGGCATCAGCGGTGGCCGAAACTGCACGCGACGATGTTGTTGTGGAGCTTCCGCCGCCTCCCCAGACGACACCTCAGCCCCGCTCCATGAACCAGCCCGTCAATAGCCAACAGGTTGCCCTTCCACTTGCTCCAGATGCCCCTTCCCCCTATGTCTCCCAGCGCCAAGCTGTGCGCGATCTGATGGAACATCTTCAGCAGGCGGCGGCGTATGAAACGCAGAGTGAAGCCAATACTGTACAGCGCGAGCAGGTGCTGACTCACCTCGCCGCAACCGGCATGGCTGCCGAACGCGTGGCCCATGAGTTTGGACGCCAGGTTCATGCAGCCCTTGATGCACTCGGCGATATTCGCCATCTAGGGCGCGGCGATAGTGAGGTTGCGCAAGCAATTCGCACTCTCGATGCCTGCCTGGGCACACTGAGGAACGAGTTCCGTGTCTTGGCACCTTATGAGGCTGGTTGGCGATTGCAACGGACCCAACCGGCCAGCGTTCGCGATGCTGCGGAGCTGGCGCTAAAGTTGAATGACCATCTAATCGAGGAGTATGGGATTACAACGGCTATTGAGGGTGACGATTTCCCTATCGTCGCTCGTTCCGCTTCACTCGTTCAGGCGTTCGACAATGTAGTACATAACGCCTGCACGTGGCTTGCTGGCACGAACGGCACGCGGCGAATCAGTATCACGATCATCCGGATGACGGCGACCGTCCTTATCAGCGACACCGGACCAGGCGTTCCTGCACATCTGCGCGATCAGATTTTTGAGCCATTTGTCACACTGCGTAACGGTGGGCGTGGGCTAGGGCTCTACATCACGTGCGAGTTGCTGCGTGCAATGCAGGCCACCATCGAGCTAGGCCCGGCACGTCGTGATCAGCCTGGTGCAATGTTTGTGCTCCAGTTCCCTCTCATCGAAAGTTAAATGCTAACCCCCCCCCACAACACCATGAGCAACCCTACCTCGTCCGAGCTACGTGACCGCCTGATTGCCGAGTTGCGGCGCGACCTTGTCGGGCCACACACGCCTGATGAAGAGATTAGCGACCGGCCCTCTGTCCAATACCTTACGGGTATTCTCTACCCAGCGGGACGAACCACCGAAGACAGCGAGGAGGATGAGAGTCTTGGAGTCGGCGGCGAGGATGCTGGCGATGAAGAGGAGAGCCAGGTTATCTTCTCTCAGACCATGTACCCCTCGGCAATTGGCCTGTCATTTGCCGTCGATAGTAGCGTCAAGAATCTGATTGCCCATGTCAGCTACGGGATCTACCAGCGACCTGGTAGCGGCTCGGGGAGTCCATGGAAGCGCCAGCAAGTGACGTTGCCGGTGCCCATTGGGTTAAGTGGCTCAGGTGGCAGTAATCTTACGAGCGGGGCTAAACTGGAGTGGACCGTGCGCTCAGGCACGGGCCTATACAATGTGACGCTCTCCCTCGTAAATCGTAATGCCAGCCCTCCTGGCCAGCAGGCCGATGATGATCTTTGCCTCTTCCAGCCACGGATCAGGGTTGAGGCCAGCGAAGGCCAGCGCCCATTTCTGCATCGTGTACCAGCTGGAGCCGTTCCGGGAGATGCAGATCTAGAATCCTACCGCCTGCTTTACCGCGACAGTTACGAATTTGCCGTAGGCCACAGTTGCGCCACCTCCTGGGGCGAGGTCGCCGTAGGACGCTGTGGCTGGCTCCAGACTCATATCATTCCCGACTACCAGCTTCAGATGACCACCCCAAATACGGTGGTGGGCCTGGAGATGGCAGCACTCGCTGATGCAAAGACGCCGACGGAGATCGCATCCAAGCTTCAGCCCCTGCTCGATGCATATGCAACATGGATTAGCCAGCGCAGTGCAGAGATCGCAGCTCTGGATGGACCGCTCCAGCCAATCGCAAATCGACATATCGCACGTTGTCGTCAAGCCCTAGAGCGAATGCGCGCCGGGGTCATGGTACTCCAGAGCGATAGCCAAGCATTCGAAGCCTTTTGCTTTGCCAACCGTGCAATGTTGCTCCAACGGTCATACGGGGGATGGGCCGAAGCATATCGTAAAGGCGGTAAACGAACACCAGCGCCCACAATGGGTGGCAGATGGCGTCCATTTCAGATCGCCTTCATCTTGCTTAATCTTGCCAGCATTGCGCGGCCAGAGGATAGTGATCGTGATGTTGTAGACTTGCTTTGGTTCCCGACCGGTGGTGGTAAGACCGAGGCATATCTGGGACTGACAGCGTTTACCATAGGGCTGCGCCGCTTGCGAGGAGTGATCAATGGCCAGCGCGGCGATGGCGGCGTGACAGTCATTATGCGCTATACCCTGCGCCTACTGACAACCCAGCAGTTTCAGCGCGCAGCCACCTTGATCTGCGCCTGCGAACACCTGCGCCGTCTTGCTCCCACGACTTGGGGGATCGAGCCGATCTCAATCGGCCTGTGGGTTGGCGCCGGAGCAACGCCAAATAGTATCAAGGGGATCAATGGAGCAGAGGAGGTGCTTGCCCAATTGAATAGTGGCAAGCAAGTCCTTGAAGGCAACCCGATGCAGCTCCCATCGTGCCCTTGGTGCGGCGAAGAGCTGCCCCTCAAGAGCTACACTATCGACACTGAGCATGAGCGAATGCGGATCTCATGCCCACGCAAAGAGTGTGAGTTCCACAGCCCACGCGGTCGGCGAGATCGCTCGATCCCTACGCTGCTCATTGATGACGACATTTACCATTTCTGCCCGACTCTATTGCTGGCTACTGCGGATAAGTTCGCGCGGCTGCCTTGGAAGCCACAGACGATGGCGCTCTTCGGGCGAGTTGATCGTCACTGCCCAAAGCATGGCTATCTGACCTCAGCCGATGATCATTCGGCCAATCATCGTACCAGTAAAGGGCAGCCGCCTATTCCTGTGCGAGCTAGCCCTCCCTTCCTTCCCCCTGAGTTGATCATCCAGGACGAGCTGCACCTCATCTCTGGGCCGTTAGGGACACTGACCGGCCTGTATGAGACGGCGATTGATGTGCTGTGTATGCGAGCAGGGAGCGGCGGTAAACACATTCGCCCGAAAGTCATTGCCTCAACTGCGACGATCCGCCGTGCCAGCGATCAGGTTCGCGGCCTGTTTGCTCGGGATGTCCAGCTTTTTCCACCGTCTGGGCTGAACGCAGGAGATTCGTTCTTCGCCCAAGCGCAGCCACTCGAACAGCAGCCGGGCCGTAGCTATGTGGGTATCTTCGCGCCGGGCCGTAGCGTGAAGACGGCGCTTGTTCGCGTGTACGCTATCTTGCTCCAAGTCGGGGGCGAGCTGTTGGCAACATATGGGCCAGAGGTGGCTGATGCGTATTTTACGCTGGTAGGGTACTTCAATAGCCTGCGCGAGCTGGGTGGCGCGTTGCGCCTTGTCGAAGATGACATTGTGCAGCGTATAAAGCTTCTCGCCAGTCAGCGAGGTCAGCCACGGCGCGAGATATCAGCCGAGGACTGCGAGCTTACGAGCCGCATTCCTTCGACGCGCATTCCGGCCATTCTCAAGCAACTGGAACTCAATGGTGGGACAGCCGGCGCACTTGATGTGCTTCTGGCGACCAACATGATCTCCGTGGGCGTAGATGTTCCTCGCCTCGGTCTCATGGTGGTCAACGGACAGCCCAAGGCCAGCGCTGAGTACATTCAGGCCACCAGCCGTGTCGGTCGTCGGCTCGACGCGCCAGGTTTGGTGGTGACGGTCTACAACTGGTCGCGCCCGCGCGATATTTCGCACTACGAGCGATTCCTCCCGTATCATGAGGGACTCTACCGTCACGTTGAGGCAACCAGCGTCACACCCTTTGCCCCCAGGGCACGTGATCGGGCGCTCCACGCAGTCTTCATCGCCCTAGCCCGCTTGCTCAAAGAGAGCTGGGCTGACAATGATGCCGCCAGCCGCTTTGATCCGTTACACCCAACCGCTCAGGGCATCATCCGGTATCTCCAGCAGCGCGTTGACGAGGTCGATCCCACAAGCAGGGCCGAAGTTGACGAGCAGATAACGACACTCATCGACTGGTGGCAGCAGATGGCAAACCGGCACCAGACAAACCTGCGTTACCGGGCCAACCCATTCCAGAAATCTGCAACCACGCCCGTGCTTATTCACCCGGCTGAGGAGAGTCGGCCCGGCGGCTCACGGCCAACGCTCAACTCCTTGCGGGAGGTAGAAGGACAGTCGCAGCTATTTGTACGCTGGGAGGAGTAAGCATTTCATGACATCCAAAACAAGCTCATCCGGGGGGCGCTCCTACACCCTCAAGGGCGGAAAGCTGCGGCCAAGTCAGATCATTACGACATTCGGCCCAGGCGCAGTGGTTGACTTACCCGAAGAGTCGGTGATGATTGCCGGGATCGATACATGGCCGATGGGGCCGATCATCCAGGAGGCACGCCTCCAGGATGCTCTTGAAGTCAAGCAATTTCGGGCGCCTGCGATTGGCAATACCGAAGGCGATGTGCCATGCGTTCGCTTTCCCCGAAACCGGGTTTGCATCAACAAAGACTGCAACCTGATCGGCTGGTCAAAGCACTGTCCAGAGTGTGGCAGCGACACCTATCCGGCACGTCTGATTGTCATCTGCCCGGAGGGACACGCGGATGACTTTCCCTGGCATTGGTGGGCACACCGCAGCAAAAAATGTACCGGTAGATCAAAGCTCCGGCTCGTAAACCAGGGACGAACGGCCACCCTCGCCGACCTTGTGGTCGTTTGCTCGACATGTAACGAGCGACAGTCACTGGCCGGAGCACTTGGCTCGAAAGCGGTGGGCAGCACCTGTAGCGGTAAGCATCCTTGGTTGCCAGGAGCACCTGACTCAAGCTGCGCTGCACAGCCACGCAGCGTGTTACGCGGTGCATCGAACGTCTACTTTTCCAGCCTGCTCAGTGCGCTCTCTATTCCACCTTGGACTAGCCCGATCCAGGCAGCGATTAATACGCACTGGAGCACATTGCTGCCGATTGCGAATGACGAAGATCTCCAGCGCCGCCTGATCCCAGTGCTACCTGAATTTACTGGGTTCAACCTTGATGATGTAATCCGCGCCATCAAAGAGCGCATCTCCGGCACAACGACCATTAGCACGCTGCGGCAGGAAGAGTTTCGCGCCTTCCGTAATCCAGGCGGTGGCATCAGCCACACCGATTTCCAGATCCGCGCTGAGCCAGTCCCTGTGGATTTTCAAAACGACATTCACCATGTAGTGCTGGCCCATCGGCTACGCGAGGTTCGGGTACTCCGCGGATTCACCCGGATTGACCCGGTCGACTCAGACAACGTGGATGCACCGATTGCCCCCATTATGGCCAATCAACAGGATTGGCTCCCGGCAGTTGAACATCGTGGCGAGGGGATTTTTATTGAGTTGCGGCAAGACCGTGTTCTCGCCTGGGAGAAACGCAGCGATGTGCAGCAGCGGATGGGGGGGCTGATTCAGACCAACAACAAATGGCGTGAGCAACGCGGTCTGAAACAGCTTGATACCATGCTGCCACGAGTTGTGCTTATCCACACACTATCCCACCTGTTCATTCGCCAGCTCTCGCTCGATTGTGGCTACTCATCATCATCATTACGCGAGCGCATCTACGCCGGCCCAGATATGTGCGGCATGCTGATCTACACGGCTAGTGCAGACTCCGATGGGAGTCTAGGAGGGCTGGTGCAGCAAGGGTCACGGGATCGGTTAGGCGCAACAATGCGTGCGCTCCTCGAAAATGCCCACTGGTGCTCTTCAGATCCGCTGTGTACTGAGCATAACCCACTGCTGACTGGACAGATAAAAGGGGCGGCCTGCCATGCCTGCTGCCTGGTTTCTGAAACCTCCTGTGAGATTTCTAACCGGCTCCTTGACCGCGCACTCATCTGCGATCTACCGAACCTGCCAAGAACAGGCTTTTTCAGCAGCGGCATATGAGTCTATCGTTAGCACAGATCAATCGAGTCGTTGCCCTCGCAAATCTGCTGAGCCAGAGCCAGCTTGATCGCGTCATTGCAGCCCTGAACGATGAGCGGCTGCATCTAGGAGATGGAACGCTAGCCGTTCAGGATATAGTCGGGCTGGCAGGTGCCGCTGCCAGCGACGTAGCAAATCTCCTTCGGCAATGGCAGCATAGTGGTAGCACAGCAAAAGAACTTACGGCGAGCCTAGCCACTGCACAAGTAGCTCTGCAACAGGCGAAAGCGACCCAGCCACATATCCAACTCGTCTGGACAGGCCCCCTTGATGCAGGTACCCAGACACGAAGCACTTTTCTGGTACTCCAGGAGCTGATCGCAACCGCAAAACGGGAGATCGTTATCGTAGGCTACACGATAACTGAAGGGGCCGCACCTATCCTCGTAAGCCTTGCTGATGCGCGGCGGCGTGGCGTTGAAGTGACCATTATCACCAATCGGGCTGAGCAACACGTGGAGGTGATCCGCGCACACTGGCCTCATGGAGTATCAGGCCCGACCGTCTTCACATATCCACAGCCCAACGATGATCATATGGCGGCACTGCACGCCAAAGCAACGATTGTTGATGGCCGCCGCCTGCTCTTGACCTCAGCGAACCTGACCTATCATGGTCTAGGTGGCAATATTGAACTGGGTGCGCTGATTGAGGATGATATCGCATCCAGTATGATAAAGCTGATCCAGCTGTTGATAGAGCGGCAGATAGTGCGACCAGTTGCGATTTGAACGCTTGGCTGTACTCAGCGCTGCCAGACATCAATCATACGGGTGTAGGCCATCTGGCCTTTAAAACGGCTGATGTTGTCTGCCAAGTCGATAACGGTGCAAGTATCGGTGCCACCGTTGAGCGGCCCGCGCATCCCACGCCCAATCATCTGCTCGTAGAGCACCACACTGGTCGTTGGCCGAGCTATCACCACCGCGCGTACTTTCGGCGCATCAAAACCGGTTGTGAGCACTCCGTAATTACAGAGTACTTGGATACGACCAGTGCGAAACTCGTCGATGAGATGTCGTCGAGTTGCACGGCGCGTCTCCCCGGTGATCACCGCAGCGGTATGCCGAGTACGGCGTAAGAGCACGGCCATCGCGCTGGCCTGTTCAACTGAGCAGCCAAAGAATAGGATGGGCCAATCAGGCGGAAGATCACGTATGATCTGTAACAACAGTGCATTGCGCTGAGGATCTTCGCCGACCTTTCGCAGAAAACTTTCAGGGATCTGGCCAACACGCTGATACCGCTGCTCTTCGGCTTCAGTCATTTCAAAATGACGACCCGTTTCAAGCACCCGATGGTCAACGAGCGAAAGTATTCTGCGCTCACGCAAAACGCCAATCGGGTCGTCGCCAAGGGTTTCGGGTATCAAGAGCTGGCTGAAGAAGCGTCGAGCAAGACGTCTGTTCTCTTCGATGTTAATACCCCTATACGGTGTTGCGGAGAGGCCGATCAGCGGAATGGGCGTCTCAGGAGCCCGACCAAACGTGATGCCAAACGTCTCCATCACAGCAGTGTAGGATGACGCCACGGAATGATGCGCCTCATCAACCACAATGGCGCAGGTATCATCGGCAAATTGCGAAAGTACCTCACTTCCGGGATCAGAGGAGATTAACTCAAATAGCTTCTGGATGCTCGCCACAACAACACCATCGCCATATGCCTCCAACAGCGCGTTAGAGTCTCCCCAGAAGCGGTGGATTCGCAAAATCTTGCGCTCCCCCTTCCCTCCACAATCAACCCAGACCTCTCGAAACGCCTGAACTGCCTGCTCACAAAGCTCGTCGCTCTGAGCAATCCAAAGGATGAAAGGCTTACTGTCATCTTGGCTGCCCCACCAACTGAGGAGCGCTTCTACCACGGTTCTTGTCTTCCCGGCTCCTGTTGGAAGGCTTAGCAGGGTGCGGTTATTCCCCTCAGCAGCTGACAAAACTTGGTGCAGCTTGCTCACCAGTTCGCGCTGGTAATCATGGAGGGCAGGGAGAGGGATATGTGGCTCAACGTCTTCATACGGCGGTCCACCAGGGGTTCCTACAACGCCAGCATACACCTTTGGAAAGCCGAACGTTGAAGCAAAATGGCGAGCCCAATGCTTGCCAGGATGCCATCGTCGTGATGCAATCTGCTCTATCTGAGCGGCACGCTTGGTCTGAGGCGTATCGCCACCCCAGGCAGCAAGATCTGCCAACTGAGCGTCGGTACATGCACTTGTCAGTGCGGCACGCAATTCTTTTTTCTGGAGAAGATCAACACCATATAAATCAATGAGGAATTCCGGAAGCTCTGCTTCATTCATCGTGGAGCGATAAAGCCCCTGAACCCGCTCTGAGGTCATCACAATGCGCTCAATATCGCGATCTACGGCTTTACGCAAGGCCTTTGGGGACAGACGCTGACGCAGAATATAGATGGCTTCATCACGGTCACTAAGCGTGAGCCAATCAGTCATAAGGAAATTTCCTGTCCGAGCTGGAGAATGCCACCTACATCTTGCGCTAACCTAATTGTTAGTCAGCGGCTACTTGCTCAGGATGGTGCTGACGCTGCTTCGCCTCACGTGTGCGCAGTTTCGTTCGGTAGGAAGCCAGTTGCTGATGAAGCACTAGGGCGATAGCGCGCGCGAGGAACGGCGGTACGGCATTGCCTATCTGTCGCAGGCGTTCGGTTCGAGGTCCAGCGAAGAGGAAACGATCCGGGAAGCTCTGTAAACGTGCAAACTCTCGAATCGACAAGGTTCGACAATGCTCAGGGTGGATGTAGCGGTACGCGTCTTTCCGAATATGGGCTGTTACAGTCCAAGACGGCTGATCATAGA
>Ga0105047_10017627_pt1 | contig 11118 bp, 10 predicted proteins | sample MAT04_FD_78384 | JGI IMG/M metagenome (GOLD analysis project Ga0105047, IMG submission 78384) | Freshwater microbial communities from Lake Fryxell liftoff mats and glacier meltwater in Antarctica - MAT-04 (megahit assembly) | ecosystem: Environmental > Aquatic > Freshwater > Ice > Liftoff...
CGCCCGCCCACCAGCACCCGCATTTCACGCGGCGCCAGCGCCTGCCAGGGTTCGCCTTCCGTGAGCGGTGTGGTGGCGATGATGGCCACGCGGTCTTGCGGCGTGGTGTGCGCGGCAAAGTCCACCGCCAGGTCTTCGTCAGCGAGTGTCGCGGTGCCAAATGGGTGGGCGCGCTCCAGCACGTGCAGGTTCGTCGAACAATGCGCCCACAGCGCCTGGCCGTTGGACAGCAGCAGGTTGAAGGTGCCGTGCCGCGCCGGCTGCGGCAGCAGTTCGCGCAGCGTGTGGCTCAGCTCTTCCACCGTCGGCACACCGGCGTGGGCCTTGGCCAGTTCCTGCATCAGCCAGCAGAAGGCGCGTTCGCTGTCGGTGCCACCCACCGGGCGGAAGGCGCCGTGCAGCGGTGGCGCAAAGCCCTTGAGGTCACCGTTGTGCGCAAACACCCAGTAGCGGCCCCACAGTTCACGCACGAAGGGGTGGGTGTTTTCCAGCGCCACGCGGCCCTGCGTGGCCTTGCGGATGTGGGCGATGACGTTGTCGCTGCGAATGGGGTAGCGCTTGACGAGTTCAGCCACCGGGCTGGTGCGGGCGCCGTGGTGGTCGATGAAGTGACGCAGGCCGCGGTCTTCGAAGAAGGCGATGCCGAAGCCGTCCTTGTGCTCGTCGGCGCGTGTGGCCAAGCCGGCAAAGCTGAACATCACGTCGGTGGGCGTGTTGGCGTTCATGCCCAGCAACTGGCACATGCGCGGCGCCGGTGAGTCAGCGGGTGCGTATGGCGCTGACGATGACGAGGTTGGGCTCAGGCACGCAGTCGGGGCTGCTCAACGCAAAGTTCGCAGACGAAAAGTTGCAGGTTGTGGCGACCATTGCATTGACCAAAGCCGTTCCCGCGGTGATGTTGCCAAACACCGCGTAGCCGCCATCTGACGTGTTCAGGAACACGTTGTCCGTGGTGTTGATGAAAAACTCCGACGTTGCCGAATTCGGTGCAGAGGTCCGGGCCATGGCCACGCTGTAGCAGACATTGGACAAGCCACGACCCACTTCCAGAGTGATGGGCGCATTCGTGGCTTTGGGGGCGGGAAAGCGGGCCGCGCTGGTGACCGGCGCGGCGTAGCCGCCACCTTGCATGACGAAGGTGCTCATGGTGCTGGTGCGGCCATGGCGATGGAACACGGTGCCGTTGTAAAAACCCGCGTTCACGTAAGTCAGGAAGTTGGCGACCGTGAGGGGCGTGTTGACGGCGTCCAGCGTGACGACGATGTTGCCGCTGACCCCCGCGCCATTGCTGATGGCCAAGGTAACCTGCGGGGCTGTGCTGCCCGCGGGCGGTGCGGCTGCCGGGGTGCAGGTGGGCGCTGTTGCGGGCGGTGGGGTGCCCGCGTCGCCGCCCCCGCCGCCGCAAGCCGACACCAGCAGTGCAGTGAGCAGAGGGCCGAGAAGCTGTCGGGTGAGTCGTCGGGTAAGTCGCATGGTGTGACCTTTCAAGGCGTTCTTGCGATGATTCATTCGAACATCAGTTTGCTCATCCCGCGCCAGCTGAAGAGCCGGCCCGGGTTCTGCGTTTCTTCCAGCATGCCCGACATCCTGCGCAGGATCCGCGGGCTCTTGCGTGCGCGCCAGATGACCAAGTCTGCCAGCCACGGGTGATGGTTGACGTGGCTTGCAGTTTCGTACATGTCGAAGCGCGGTTTCAAGGCCGTGAGTGAAGCTTCGTAACGTTGGCGCACGGCGCTGTCGGCTGCGCGGCCGTCCAGCGCGATGGCCTCGGCGGCGAGGATGCCGGTTTCCATGGCCTTGCCGATGCCCTCGCCCGTGAAGGCGTAAGTGCTGCCGATGGCTTCGCCGGTAGCCAACATGCCGGGGCGCGACCAGCGCGCGCCCCGCATCGTGCAGCGCAGCGGGGCGCCCTTGAGGTCGCCTTGCAACACGCCCGTGGCCATCAGGTCACGCGCCGGGGCATGCACCTCGCAAAAGATGTCGAACATGCCGCGCAGGTTGACATCTTGCATGCGGCCCTTGCTGCCATGCCTGGCGTCACTCTGGATGTGGCTGCCGGTGAGGCCGGCGCCGATGTTGAACAGGCCCCCCGGCGCCGGGAAGATCCAGCCGTAGCCACCGCGCAGCCGCGGGTGCCAGACGATCTGCAACTGCCGGATGTGCGGCACCAGCGCATCGTTCTTGACGTAGCCCCGCAGCGCCACGCCGCTGGGCGTGTGGCGTTCACACAATCCGGCGGCGGTCAGCGCCTGCGGCACCGCGCCGGTGGCCAGGACGACCCAGCGGGCGCGGATCTCATGCACCTGGTTGACTTGGCCGGGCGTCTTGAAGCGCGCGCCGACGACCTGTTCGCCGTCGAGCAGCGGCGCTTCAAAACGCAGCGGTGTCAGCAGCCGCGCACCGGCGCGCTGCGCCGAGCGCACCAGCACATGGTCCAGCACCTTGCGCGGCAACACCGACAGCGAGCCCGGCACATCGACCCTGCCGCCGCGCGGGGCGAAGCAGCGCACGTGCTGCACGGGCTGCGCCAGCGCGGCCACCTCGTCGTACACGCCCAGGCGGCGCAGCGCAGCGTGGCTGTCGGGGATGAGGCCGTCGCCGCAGACCTTGTCGCGCGGAAAGTCGTGCTGGTCGGCCAGCAGCACGTCCAGGCCGGCGGCCGCCAGGGTTTGGGCGCAGGCGCTGCCGGCAGGGCCTGCGCCAATGACCAGCACGTCGCAGGATGCAGGTAAAGATGGGGTACGCAGGGGCTCGTTCATGGGTCGGCGGCATTGTAGGCAGCGGCCTGGCGTGGGCCGTGCTTCTGGGCAGTCCTTGACCGCGCTCAAGTCCGCGCGCTGCGCCGGGGCGCAGGATGAGCAATCACCCAGGAGGATCTTGATGACCCCACTCACCGCCGGCCAGCGCGCGCAGCTCGAAGCCGATCTGCGTCAACGCCAGAGACAGCTCGACGACCGCCTGGCCGCGCACCACGGCGGCCTGAGCCGCGTCGAACATGCACGCGAAGTGTTGCTGCAGGACGGCGACGATGCGCCGCAGCGGGGTGCCGAACGCGAGGTGGACATGGCGCTGTCGGACCTGGAAACGCTGCAGGTGGGTGCCGTCAGCAAGGCTCTGCTTCGGCTGAATGAAGACCGCTATGGCAGTTGCGCCGACTGCGGCGTCCAGATTCCCTTCGGCCGCCTGGAGGCCGAGCCCTGGGCGCTGCGCTGCGTGGCCTGCGAAGCTCAACACGAAAGCCGGGCCCCGGGCTCCCGCAGCTACACCGCCTGAACCGCACTCGAACCAGCCTCAAAAAGGAAAAACATACATGACACTCTTTCACGCCGTGGTCTGGGTTGACCACCAAAGTGCCCAGGTCCTGCAGTTCGATGACGAACATGTGCAGGCCAGCAAGGTCAAGGCGCACAGCCACCACACGCCGCAGCACGGCAGCGGCGTGCGCACCCAGCACGAGTTCTTTGGCGAGGTCTGCGACGCGCTGGCCGGCATCCCCGAAGTGTTGGCGGTGGGCCCGCGCACGGGGCTGTCCGACTTTGAGCACTACGCCAAGAAGCACCGTGCCGAGACCGCCGCCCGTGTCGTCGCCTACGAGGTGGTGGATCACCCGAGCGAGAAACAACTGGTGGCGTTGGCGCGCAAGCAGTTTCTCAAGATCGACCGCATGGCCGGCAAGCCGGTGCCGACCTGAACGGCCCTTGGCGCCTGAACCTGCAAGATGACGGCCGTCCGATGCGCTTGGCCTAACCCGCCTTTACCTTCAACCGCCACGCATGCAACAGCGGTTCGGTGTAGCCGCTGGGCTGTTCCTTGCCCTTGAAGACAAGGTCCAGCGCCGCGCAGTAGGCGCTGCTGCTGTCCCCGCCTTTTTCCCATGAGCCGGCCATCGGCTGGTACAGCACATCACCCGCGTTCTGCCTGTCTACCACCGCGGCCATGCGGCGGAAGCTCTCGTGGACCTGGTCGGTGCTGATGACGCCGTGGTGCAGCCAATTGGCGATGTGCTGGCTGCTGATGCGCAGCGTGGCGCGGTCTTCCATCAGGCCCACGTTGTGGATGTCGGGGACCTTGCTGCAGCCCACGCCTGGTCGACCCAGCGCACGACGTAGCCCAGGATGCCCTGCACGTTGTTGTCCAGTTCCTGTTGGCGTTCCTCGGCAGACCACTTGGCTTCGGCCACCACGGGCACGGTCAGCAGCCCGGTCAGCAGGGCTTCGTATTGCGCGTCGGCATCGAGCTTTTCAAGTTCGGCCTGCACCGCCGCCACGTCCACCTGGTGGTAGTGGATGGCATGCAGCGTGGCGGCCGTGGGGCTGGGCACCCAGGCGGTGTTGGCGCCGGCCCTGGGATGGCCGATCTTCTGCTCCATCATGGCGGCCATCAGGTCGGGCATGGCCCACATGCCCTTGCCGATCTGCGCCTTGCCACGCAGCCCGCATTGCAGGCCCACGAGCACGTTGCTGCGTTCGTAGGCGGCGATCCACTCGCTGCTTTTCATGTCGCCCTTGCGGCGCATCGGGCCGGCGAGCATGGCGGTGTGCATCTCGTCGCCGGTGCGGTCCAGGAAGCCGGTGTTGATGAAGGCCACGCGGCTGGCGGCGGCGGCAATGCAGGCCTTGAGGTTGACGCTGGTGCGGCGCTCTTCGTCCATGATGCCGAGCTTCACCGTGCTGTCGGGCAGTCCCAGCATTTGTTCGACACGGCCGAAAAGTTCGGCCGCAAAGGCCACCTCCGCAGGGCCGTGCATCTTGGGCTTGACGATGTAGACGCTGCCGCTGCGGCTGTTGACGATGCCGCTTTGATTGGACGTGCGGCCTTGGCGCTGCAAGTCGTGCAGCGCGATCGTGGTCGTGACCACGGCGTCGAGGATGCCCTCGGGGATCTCCCTGCTGCCGTCCCACAGCACGGCCGGGTTCGTCATCAGGTGGCCCACATTGCGCAGGAACATGAGGCTGCGGCCGTGCAGCACCACGTCGGCGCTGCCGTCGGCGGCGTGGTAGCGGCGGTCGGGGTTCAGGCCGCGGTGGATGACGCGGTCGCCCTTCTTGACCTCTTCCGTCAGCGTGCCCTGCAGGATGCCGAGCCAGTTGCGGTAGCCCACGATCTTGTCGGCCGCGTCCACGGCGGCCACCGAGTCTTCCAGGTCGAGGATGGTGGACAGCGCGGCTTCCAGCACCACGTCGCTGATGCCCGCACTGTCGGCCTTGCCGATGGCCGCGGTGCGGTCGATGCGGATGTCGATGTGCAGCCCGTTGTGACGCAGCAGCACCGACAGTGGCGACGCGGCGTCACCCTGGAAGCCGACCAGCGCTGACGGGTCGGCCAGCCCGACGATCTGCCCGCTGGCCAGCGTGACGAGCAGCCGGCCGCCGTCGATGCGGTAGTGCAGGCTGCCGACGTGGCTGGTCGTGTGGCTGGTCGTGTGGCTGGTCGTGTGGCCCGACCCCGCGCCGGCCAGCGGCACGGCCTGGTCCAGGAAGGCACGCGCGTAGGCGATGACCTTGGCGCCGCGCACCGGGTTGTAGGCGCCGCCGCGTGTGGCGCCACCGTCTTCAGGCAGCACGTCGGTGCCGTAGAGCGCGTCGTACAGCGACCCCCAGCGGGCATTGGCGGCGTTGAGTGCATAGCGTGCATTGAGGATCGGCACCACCAGCTGTGGCCCGGCTTGCAGGGCCAGTTCGGCGTCGACGTTGGCGGTGGTGGTCTGCACCCGCGCGGGCACGGGCTGCAGGTAGCCGATGCGCTGCAGGAAGCTTCGGTAGGCGGGCATGTCGGCAATAGGGCCCGGGTGCGCGCGGTGCCAGCTGTCCATCTCTGTCTGCAAGCGGTCGCGCTCGGCCAGCAGCGCGGCGTTGCGAGGCGCCAGGTCGCGCACGATGGCGTCGAAGCCGGCCCAGAAGTGGACCGGTGCGACGCCGGTGCCGGGCAGCACTTCGTCGTTGATGAAGCTGTGCAGTGTGCTGTCGACGTGCAGGCTGTGGAGGGTGGTTCGCATGGTGTCGGCTCGCCGTTTTCAGGTCGGGGAAGGAAAGTGGAGCAGCACGTCGCGCAGGCTGCGCCCGGTGTGTGTGGGTTCGGTGCCCAATTGTTCAGGCGGCGCGCCGCTGCGGTTGATCCACAGGGTGGTGTAGCCGAACCAGGTGGCGCCGATGGCGTCCCAGGCGTTGCTGCTGACGAAGAGGATTTCACGCGCCGGCAGGCCCAGCGCCGCGGTGCCGACGGCGTAGGCGGCGGGGTCGGTCTTGAAGCGGCGGGCCGGGTGCACGCTCAGCACGTGCTGCAGCAGGTCGGCAAAGCCAGCGCTCTTGACGGCCACGCTCAGCATGTCGGGGTCGCCATTGCTGAGGATGCCGGTGTTGACGCCGCGCCGCTTCAGTTCGGTCAGCACTTCGTGGTTTTCTGCAAAGGCGCTCAAGTGGCGGTACTGGTTCATCAGCCGCTCTTCGGCGGCGGGCTGCATGTCCAGGTTCAGGCGCAATGCGGTGTAGCGCAGGGCGGCCCGCGTGATGTCCCAGAACGGTCTGTAATGTGGGCTTCCTTCGCTTGTGCCGGCGTTGTCGCGCGCGCCGCTCATCGACACCAGCCGCGTGTATTCAATCTGCTTGTCCCGCCACAGCAGCGACAGCCGCTCACCGCACCCCGGGAAGAGTTGTTCGGCGAGCAGCGCGACGCTGTGAACGTCAAACAGCGTTCCGTAGGCGTCAAAAAGTACGGCCTGAATTTTCATCAACGGAATCTATTCGATGTCGGCTGCAGCATTAAGTGCGCGATATGCGTTTGATTCGTGCGTCTGGTGTGGATAATCGACTGCCATGGACAGGCTCAAGCAAATCGAGTCCTTTGCCGCCGTGGCCACCAAGGGAAGCCTGACGGCCGCTGCCCATGCCGAAGGTGTCGCGCCGGCAGTGATCGGCCGGCGCATCGACGCGCTGGAAGAGCGGCTGGGTGTGAAGCTGCTGGTGCGCACCACGCGCCGCATCACGCTCACCCACGAAGGCAGCGCTTTCCTGGAAGACTGCCAGCGCCTGCTCGCCGACCTGGCCAACGCCGAGGCGAGCGTCAGCGAAGGCGGCGTCAAGGCCAGTGGCCACCTGCGCATCACTGCGCCGGCTGGCTTTGGACGCCGCCATGTGGCGCCCCTGGTGCCGGCCTTCCTGGCGCAGCACCCGGACGTGAGCCTGTCGCTGAACCTCAGTGACCGTGTCGTCGATATCGTCAACGAAGGCTTCGACTGCGCCGTGCGTGTGGGCGACCTGCCCGACAGCAGCCTGGTCAGCGTGCGCCTGGCGGACAACCGGCGGCTGTGCGTGGCCGCGCCGGCGTACCTGCAGCGCGCCGGCGTCCCGGGCACGCCGGCCGAGCTGATGCGCCACCAGTGCCTGACGCTCAGTTCAGACGCCAGCCAGACGCGCGGCTGGGCCTTTCGCGTCGACGGCGAGGCCATCCACCTCCGCCCTGGCGGCCGCCTGGACTGCAGCGACGGCCAGGTGCTTCACGACTGGTGCCTGCGCGGCCTGGGCCTTGCCTGGCGCAGCACCTGGGAAGTGGCAGACGACGTTGCCGCCGGCCGCCTGCAGGCGGTGCTGGAGGAGTTTGCCGCGCCACCGAACGGCATTTACGCGGTCTTCCCGCACGCCAAGCACCTGCCACTGCGGGTGCGACTGTGGATCGACTTCGTCAAGCACAGCTACGGCGACCCGAAGTACTGGTCGGGCGTGGGGTCCTTGTAGTTAGACAGGCCAAAAAAAGGGCGCCTCGGCGCCCTTGTCGTTTGTGGCGGATGAACCGCTTGCTTGAACCGACTACTTCTTCGCGCCGGCGTCGGCCATGCACTTCTTGATGTGGCTGGTCTTCGCGGCGCCGGCCAGCTTCTTGTCGGCGGCCGACTTCTCGCAGGCGGGGCTTGCAGCAGCAGCGGCGGGCGCAGCGCCAGCCTCCTTCTCGCACTTCTTGACGAAGCTGGTCTTGGCGGCGCCCGCCAGCTTCTTCTCACCCGCCTTGGCTTCGCAGTCGGCATTGGCGGCGAAGGCCGGGCCGGCAAACAGGCCGAGCGTGGCGAAGGCGATGGTGATCAGGGACTTTTTCATGGGGACGGGCTCCTCAGGTTGTTTTCAACAGGTTTTTGAGAGTTCAGCGACTGCGCCGCTTGCGGATTGCATCAGACCTGACGCCAGGCGGCTACCCGTGAACGCACGGGGGTGCCAAGCCGATGACCGCGCCACGCGCCGCGTCCATCTTCCTAGACCTTCCGCCGGGCAGCGGCCGCTTCCTGCGCCGCATGCAGGCGCGCCACCAGCACGCGGATGAAGGCCTTGTCGAATAGGTACCGAGTGGGCAGCGAAAGTCGCTCCAGGCTGTCGGGTGTGAAAGACACCGTGGTGGCGGGCTGCGACACCAGGATATCCACCGTGTGCACGCGCAGCGCCGGGTTGGGCGCCAGGTAGGCCATCTCGCCGACTGAACTGCCAGCGCCCAGCGACGCCACGCTGCGGCCGTCGCGGTACACCTCCACCTGGCCTTGGGTGACGATGTGAAAGCTGTTGCCTGCTTCGCCCTTGCGGTACAGCGCCTGGCCGAAAGAATGACGGTGCCACGCCGCGCGGTGCACCACTTCCCATAGCTCCACGTCGCCAAAGTCGGCGAAGAATTCCAGCGACCGCAGCAGCGTGAAACGTTCGGAGTCCAGCACCTCCTGCAGCGGCCCCCGCAAGTGCGGTGTCTGCGCACTCAGCTCCGAAAGCGCGTGCGAAAACTCGTCCCAGCTGGCGGGGCGCAGGTCGCGGTCCTTGGCCAGGCTTCGTTCGATCAGGGCCTGCAGCGCTGCAGGCACGCCGTCGCGCAGCGTGGCCAGCGGCGGTGCAGTGCCGTTGTAGATCTGGTGCATGATGGCCTGCTGCTGCATCGCGTCAAAAGGCGGTCGCCCGGCAATCAGGTGGTACAGGACGGCGGCCAGCGAATAGATGTCGGCGCGGCAGTCCAGCAGGTCTCCGTCCAGCTGTTCGGGCGACATGTAGGCCAGGCTGCCAACGCGGTACACCTGCGTGTGGTCGGCACCCAGGTTGAAGACGCTGCCGAAGTCGGTGACCTTGAGGTCGCCAATCTGGTCGCCCACCAGCGTGACCAGCAGGTTGGCCGGCTTCACGTCGCGGTGGATCAGGCCTTGGCGGAAACAGTAGCCCAGTGCCATGGCGCACTTGAAGCCGATTTCCATCGTCTGCGTCAGCGGCAACAGCTTGTCGGCGCGGCAGTAGCGGCGCAGCGTGACGCCGGCCACGTATTCCATCACCAGGTAGGGTGACTCGGCGTCGGCCACCGCGTCCAGGATCTGCACCACGTTCGGGTGCTGCAGGCGCCCCACCAGTGCCGCTTCGGCGGCGAAGAAACGCTGCTGGAAGTGGGCGTCGCGGGTGTCGCCCAGGAGGCCGACGCGGACGCGCTTGATCGCCACCTCCTGGTCGCGGAAAGGGTCGTGGGCCAGGAAGACTTCGCTCGTCGCGCCTTCACCGATCTTGGACTTGATGAGGTACTTGCCGATGCGCGACGGCAAGGCGGAGCCCATCGGGGCAAAGTTGGACGGGACGAGTGGCGACCTTGGCAGTGGTGGCGGTGGCGACATAAGCAGCAGCCATGGTCGCCCGTAAGCCCGGTGCCTGAAGGCTGGATCAGCGACGCAATGGCTGTGCTTATCGGCTCCGACGGAGTCGCAAAAGTAGAATCGTTCGATGATCCAAGCAAAGCAGGAGTTGCGGCAGGCGCTGCAGGTGGCGCTGGCGCAACTGGCGCAGGAGGCGGGTGCGGCCGTGCCCGTCGCCACTTTCGAGTCCCCCAAGCAGGCCAGCCATGGCGACCTGGCCATCACCAGCGCCATGCAGCTGGCGCGGCCGCTGAAGAAGAACCCGCGTGAACTGGCCGCCAGGCTGGTGGACCTGCTGCAAGGCCAGGCTGCCGTGCAGCGCTGGGTCCAGGCGCTGGAGATTGCCGGCCCCGGGTTCATCAACCTGCGCCTGGCGCCGGCCGCCAAACAAGCGGTGGTGGCCGAAGTGCTGGCCGCACGCGATGCCTTCGGCCGCCAGCCCGCCAGCGGCCACAAGGTGATGGTGGAATTTGTCTCCGCCAACCCCACGGGTCCACTGCACGTGGGCCACGGCCGCAATGCCGCCCTGGGCGACTGCATTTGCAACCTGCTGCAGAGCCAGGGCGCCGAGGTGCTGCGGGAGTTTTATTACAACGACGCCGGGGTGCAGATCGCCAACCTCGGCCTGTCGGTGCAACGCCGCCTGCAGGGTTTCAAGCCCGGTGATGGGGACTGGCCCGAGCAGGCCTACAACGGCGAGTACATCGCCGACATCGCTCTCGACTTCACCGCGAAGAAGACCGTGCATGCCGATGACCGCGAATACACGGCCAGCGGCAACATCGACGATCTGCAGGACATCACCCTGTTTGCAGTCGCTTTCCTGCGCCACGAACAGGACCTGGACCTGCAGGCCTTTGGTGTCCACTTCGACCACTACTTCCTGGAAAGCAGCCTCTACAGCGGCGGCCGGGTTGAAGACACGGTGCAGCGTCTGATCGCCTCTGGCAAGACCTTTGAAGAAGGCGGCGCGCTGTGGTTGCGCACCACCGACTACGGCGACGACAAGGACCGCGTCATGCGCAAGCAGGACGGCAGCTACACCTACTTCGTGCCCGACGTGGCCTACCACCTGGCCAAGTTCGAGCGTGGTTTCCACAAGGTCATCAACGTCCAGGGCACCGACCACCACGGCACCGTGGCGCGGGTGCGCGCGGGGCTTCAGGCGGCAGGCCTGGGGATTCCGGCGGGCTACCCTGACTACGTCCTGTACAAGATGATCGCGGTCATGAAGGATGGCCAGGAAGTGAAGATGTCCAAGCGCGCCGGCACGTCGGTCTCGGTGCGCGACCTCATCGACTGGACCAGCCGCGACGCGGTGCGGTTCTTCCTCATCAGCCGCAAGGCCGACACCGAGTTCACCTTCGATGTGGACCTGGCGCTGAAGGCCAACGACGAGAACCCGGTGTTCTACGTGCAGTACGCACATGCGCGCATCTGCTCGGTGCTCGCGGCTTATGCTGACAAACACGCCGACAAACACG
>Ga0105047_10017629_pt1 | contig 11118 bp, 3 predicted proteins | sample MAT04_FD_78384 | JGI IMG/M metagenome (GOLD analysis project Ga0105047, IMG submission 78384) | Freshwater microbial communities from Lake Fryxell liftoff mats and glacier meltwater in Antarctica - MAT-04 (megahit assembly) | ecosystem: Environmental > Aquatic > Freshwater > Ice > Liftoff...
CAATAGCGCCAGATGACGTCGGTGCCGAGGCGGAAGTTCTGCAGGGCATTGCCACCGATCAGGGTGAAGTCCAGCGACAGGCCGGCCTGTACCGCTTCGGAGAACTTGTAACGGCCGCCGACGGCCAGCGACAGGAAGTTCATCCCCGATTGCGCTGCCCCGGTATTGGCGATGTCCGTCCCTTCAAAGCCGAGGTTCGGCCGGGCCGAGCCGTTGCTGGTGTAGTGGAACCAGTTCAACTCCAGCATCGGGAAGATCCGGTTCCAGTTGGCGACGTCGAAGTCGATGTGGGCCGAGTTGTAGAAATAGTTGCTGCGTGCCGAGTTGGTGCCGAGCGCCACGCCGAACGTATCCATGAAGTTGAACGTACCCCAGCTGGTCTTGCCGAGCCGCTGCGCGACGCTGATGTACGGAACCAGCGACAAGCTGCCGGTGTTCTGATAGATGCTGCCCGGGCCGGACGGGACCTGCAAGATCAAGCCCAATGCCGACACGGTGCCGGTCTGGTCTTCGCGGTACCAGGTGTACTTGGGGCCGATCCAGATTTCGCTGAAGCCGGACGAGCTGCCGACCAGCGTCCCCGAGCCGGGGTTGATGGCGACGCCGCCGAGTTTGTTCATCACGATCGAGAACCGCTGCGTCAGGGCCAACCGGGCCTGCAGGCCGAAGAACTGGATGTTGCCGCCGCTGTAGAGCGGGTTGCTGTTCGGAATCGTCTGGTAGAGGAACACGGGACGGATTTCGGTCAGCGTCCGCGGGTCTTCTGCCAGGAACGGGTTTGACACGGGCGAGACGAATTCATCGAAGCAGTGGTCGCTTTCGAAACTCCAGAATGAACCGCCGTTACCGCCACCATTGCCGCCGAAGCCGTCGCTGGGGCCACTGTCGAAGATATCACCGATGCGTTCGCCGAAGCGGCTTTCCTGCGGGCTGCGTGCGGGCGTGGCCCGCGTGCGTGAGGAGTCGAAGGGGTCGGTCGCGTACGACGGGGCGCGGCTGTTGTCGTTGCTCAGGCCCCAGTTGTAGCGTTCCTGCGGTGTGCCGAACGGTTCCTGAGCCTGGTCGCTGGCCAGGCGCACGTCTTGAATCGGACCCAACCGCGCGGCGGGAATGTACTCGCCGACAAGCGGATCGGGCGCGGCCGCCCGGGCGATCGGCGACGGGGCCAGTTTCGGCAGGCCCAGGGACGCGGCGGGGTTCGGCCGACCCAGCATGGCCGGGGCCTGCGCGTGCGCGAATGTCCCGGCCAGACCAAGGCTCACGGCCATCGCGAGGGTGTACTTCATCTGCCCGTCCTCCCTGCCAACTTCGCGGGGCGCCGACGCGACTCCGCCCGACAGATGTCGACGGACTCGTGCGGGATGCGCTCAACTTTCTAATTCGGCCGATTGTGCCTCCATACGGCAGGTTCCGGGAAAATGGTATCCCAGGTCTGATCAAACGAAGCGACACAACCGGCAAGGTTGAGCGTACGGTGGGGCCGACTGGAACGATTATGAGGGCTGCGAAAACTGGGCAGGTGACGACCAGGACTCGGAAACGCTTGGCAGGGCCGTACAAATAACCCATAATCGGTATCCGGTCCATCTTTCCGAATCGTCAGATCCATCGCCATCGTCCGGGGGTACGCCAGTGCGCAAGTTGCTCATCGCCAGCCAGAAGGGCGGGGTCGGTAAGACTACTACCGCCATCAATCTGGGCTGTGCGGTTGCGCTGTCCGGGGGGCGAGCCCTACTCGTCGACGTCGATCCGCTCGGCGGCATCGCCGCTGCACTGAAGCTCACGCCGCAGATGCCCAACCCGGGGCTGCGTTCGCTGGGAATCAACAGCACCGCCCCGCTCTGGACCGACATCATCCCGGGGCTGGATGTCACCACCCCCTACGGCGACCCGAAGAATCCCGCCCACACGCTCGATGAGTTCCTGACACTCATTCGCAATCAAGCGTCGTTCAAGCGATACAGCCGGGTGATTTTCGATTCCCCGCCGGTCATGGGCGGCATGCAGCTTCGCAATCTGTTGCGTTGCTGCGACGACATGATCCTGATCATCCGCGCCGAGCCGATGGCGTTCCGCACCGTGCCGACGTTCCTGCAACTGATCAAGGTGGTGCAGGGCGAAGGCAGCGACGTGACGCTGCGAGGTCTGCTGTTGTCGCTGCCGCCGAACGAACCGGTCGGCGGTGCGTGGGAAATGGAACTGCGCCGGATCTTCGCGAAGACGATGCTTTCGCAGGTGATCCCGCACGACCCGGAAGTGACACGGGCCGCGCAACAAGGCAAGCCGTTGCTGGTGGCGAATCCGCAGTCGCCGGCGGCAAAGCAGTTCGCCGCCCTGGCGGGCAGCCTCGGCATGCTGGCGAACAGCGAGCATGAAGAGATCGATATCTTCACGGAAGTTGCGCCGCTGCCGGCCCCGCCGAAGGTTCCGCCCGCTCCGGCACCGAAGCCGCTGACAGCGCCTTCGCGTGAATGGCTGGGCGAGCCGATCACGCATATCGTCGCGTCGCTCGAAAGTATGAGCGGCATCATGCCGATGCCCGGCACGGAAGACGACGCCCCCGCTATCGAAGTCATGCCGCCCCGCTCTGAACCGACCGCGACGCCGGTCGGACCTCCCGCTTCTTCTGGTGTGAAGGACCAACCTGTGAACAACCTCGAAGCCCCCGCCGCCGGCGATCGCGGCCCGGCCCGCGGCCACACCGGCGACGTCACCTCTCTTGTGTTCGCCCCCGGCGGCCGGCAGATCGTCACCGGCAGTTGGGACAAGTCAGTCAAGATCTGGAACGTCGAGAATCAGCAGGAACTGCTCACGATCAAAGGGCACGGCGGCGTTGTCAGTGCCGTCGCCTTCGCGCCCGACGGCGAACGCCTCTTGACCGCCAGTTGGGACAAGACGCTGCGGCTGTGGGATGCACGCGACGGGCGACCGCTGCAGACGCTGCAAGGCCACACCGGCGTTGTCACCTCGGTCGCTTTCTCGCACGACGGCAACACGATCGCCAGTGCAGGTTGGGATAAGACCGTCCGACTCTGGAACGGACACGACGGCAGCGCACTTGCCGTGCTGCAGGGCCATCAGCGCATGGTCACGTCGGTGTCGTTCAATCACGATGGCACGATGATCGCCTCGGGAAGCTGGGACAAGACGGTCCGCGTCTGGACGCGCGATGGCGGACCGCAATTGGCGTCGCTCAAGGGCCACACCGGCGACGTCACCTGCGTGGCGTTCGCCCCGGTCGGCAAGCAACTCGCGTCGGCGGGGCTCGATCACACGATCCGCCTCTGGGACCTCGATACCGGCAAGGAATCGCACGTTCTACAGGCGCATACGGGTGAGGTGACCGCGCTCGCGTTTTCACCCGACGGCAAGACGGTCGCCAGCGTCTCATGGGACCGCACGGTGCGACTTTGGGAATCGCATACCGGCCATCTGAAGGCGACCTTCACCGGTCACACGAATGTCATCACCGCGGTCGCCTTCGCCCCGGACGGTGTGCGGGTCGCCTCGGCCAGCCTTGATCGCACAGTCAGGTTCTGGGACCTGGGTACCGGCAAGGAAGTGCTGTCGTTCCGGGTGCAGACCAGCAACGACGCCAAGGCGATTGCGGCATCGCTCAATCCGATCGAGATGCCGAGCAGTATCAGTGCACCGCCCGAAGCGCCGAAGGCAGCTGATGACGACACGCAGAAGCTGGTTCGACCGGCCCTGCGCTCTCGCACAGTGACGCCGCCGCCGCTGGCCAAGCCATCGTTCGTGCCGCCGCCGCGTGTTCCGAACATACCGGTTGACGACGAGGAATTCGTGCAGACCTGGGCCGCCCCGCCGAGCAGCCCGGTGCTGGGGCCTGAAGTCACACCGCCGACGATCGCCGTAACGACCAGGAGCAAGGCGGAATTCATTCTGCCCCCGGAAGCGATCAACGCCGCTTCAGTTCCGGCTCCGAAAGAAACGACACCCGCCGCGCCCCGGCAGCGCACCGTTCAGCCGGACGCCAAGGGCGGCGCATTCAACGCCTTATGCTATTGCCCCGACGGACACCTGATCGCCGCGGCACGGGGTGATGCCACCGTCCTGATCTGGGAAGCGGTCGGCGGCGCGATCATGCAGCCGCTGCGCGGCCACATGGGCGAAGTGCACCATCTGACGTTCTCGCCGGACAACCGACGCATCGCCACCGCCGGGGCGGACATGACCGTCCGCATCTGGGACGTAGCCAGCGGTAACGAGATCCAGCAACTGACAGGGCACCTGTCGCAGGTGACCAATGTGTCGTTCTCGCCCGACGGCCGCTGGCTGGCCTCCAGCAGTTGGGACAAGACCGTCAAGTTGTGGGATTGGAACACGGGCCGGGAAATCCTGTCGCTGACCGGGCATACCGACGGGGTGGCGGCGCTCAGCTTCGCCCCCTCCGGTTTGACGCTGGCCTCCGGAAGTGAAGATGGCACTGTACGCGTCTGGAACCTGGAGACCGGCGAAGAGCGACTGGTGCTGCGCGGCCATGCGCGCGAAGTCTGCTGCGTGGCGTTCTCGCCCGACGGCCAATCGCTGGCCTCGGCCGGCGGTGACGGCACGGTGAAGATCTGGGACGCGGGCAGCGGCGAGGAATGGTTCAATCTTGCGGCCCATTCCAGGCTCGCATCGTGCGTGGCTTTCGCGCCGGAAGGATCGCTGCTGGCGACCGGCGGCTGGGATCAGACGATCAAGATCTGGAACGCGATCACCGGGCAACTGCTGCACACGATGATGGGCCACAAGGCCGAGGTGACCGGCGTAGCCTTCAGCCCGCCCGACGGCAAGATCCTCGCATCAACGGCATGGGACCGCACCGTCCGCTTCTGGGACCCGTTCACCGGTGAAGAGACCGGCAGCCTGACCGAGCAGGGTATCCAGGCCCGCGAGACGCTGAACCCGAAAACGACACCGCTGCCGCTCAAACGGCCCGCGCTGCCGTCGGTCAGCTTCGCGCCGGCCGCCACGCCGATCACGCTGCAGCAGGCATCCGTGGTCTTCAAGCCGCGCGTACCGCCGGCACCGCTGCCGCGACCCAAAGACCTGGCTCCGATCGCCGCTCCCGTGCCGGTCGAGCCGAAACCGCACGTTGTCGAACCGCACAAGACTGAAAAGCTGCTTCTCGCGTCGGCCGGGCACGACGGCAACATAGTGATCTGGGACCTCGCCACGAACAAGACCGTTCACACGCTGAAGGGCCATTCGCGCGATGTCTTCGCCCTGGCGTTCAGCCCCGAAGGTAAGTTCCTTGCCAGTGGCGGGCTCGACGAGACGGTACGTCTCTGGGACGTCGGCCGGGCCGAAGAGCGCTTTGCCTTCCGAGGCCACTCGGCGGATATCAACTGCGTCGCCTTCAACAAGGATGGCCGAACGATCGCCTCCGGCAGTTGGGACATGAGCGTGCGCCTCTGGGACATCCCGAGCGGCGGCTGCAAGGGGACATTGAACTCCCACCGCGGTGCGATCGGCGCGGTTGCCTTCTCGCCCGACGGCAAACTGCTCGCCACGGCAGGGTGGGACAAGTTGATCAAGGTGTGGGAAACCGACACGCTCCGCGAGCGTTTCACGCTCCGCGGGCACGAGAAAACCGTTTCGTCATTGGCGTTCTCGCCGGACGGGCAATGGTTGCTCTCGGGCAGCTGGGACCGCACGGCCAAACTGTGGGACGTGAAGTCCGGCAGCCAGATCACCGTGCTGGCCGACCATGCACTGGCAGTCAGCGGCGTTGTGTTTCTTCCTGATGGCCGACGGGCGGTCACCAGCAGTTGGGACAAGACCGCGAAGGTCTGGGACCTGACAACGCGCCTGGTGATCCGCGTGATGGTCGGCCACACCGATGCCGTGCGCGGCTTGTCGATCTCGCATGACGGCGCATCGCTGGCGACCGCCAGCTTCGACGGCACCGCCGGCCTATGGGACCTGATGTACAGCCGCGAACGCGTCGCCCTGCCCCACCCGGGCGGCAAGGTACATGCCGTTGCGTACGGGCCGCACAAGGTGACGGTGTAGACGATCTGATCAACGAGCCATGATGGATATTCCGTTAGGAAAACCCGAGAATCCGTCGCTTGCGGTACCGGCTAAGGGCTTGTAAAAGATTAAGCTGTGCGAATTTCTTCAGGGTGAGTCGAGGCTTTGCGGAACCCGCCATCACCGAACGGTGGGTTCCGCAAGTGTGTGCAGCTCGTACCTGGGTGGGAAATTCTCAACGAGGAGCGATTGCGTCGTCTTCGCCCCGAATGGGGCGGTCGTCAATAGCCAGGGGTGAAACCCCTGGGAACGTCTTACAAGAACCTGCCGGAATGCACGGGCTATTCTTTTGCGCGCCGCAACGGGCGAATGCCATTCGCAATGGGACTGCCAGAAGCTACTTCTTGATCACATGCAGCGAATCAAGAAACTGGCCGATCTCCGGCTTGGCGATCCAGTCCGGTTTGCCGAGAGCCTGGACGATAAACATCTTGCCGTCGGCGATGTAGGCGCGGATCTTGACGATGCCGTCGACTTCGCCGCCGCCCGACTTCTTCGGGACCTTCAGTGAGGCTTCCACCTCACGGCCCGGCCATTCGTTGTCGAGTTTGATTTCGGTTTCCTTGATCAACTTGGCGTTGGTCTGCGTCATCATCGCCTTGATACCCTCTTTAAGCATCATGTCGCTTAACGCGGCATCGATCTTCTTTTCGGGCAATATCGCCGCGGCGACATAGAGCGCGCCATCGTTGTATTCCGCAATCCAGGTCTTGCCCTGCAGGCCCCCGAAATCCTGGTCCTTCTGCTGCTTCTTTTCGGGCATCAGCACCTTGAAGGTTCCATCCGGCGAGAACTCCTTCAACTCCACCTTCTGGCAGCCAGCCATCAGGCAGAACGAGCCGACGACAAGGGTGAACATCAAAGAGCGCATGACAACTCCTGAAGGATTGTTGAGCCGGCCGCGACAAAGTGGTCGGCCGCGAGTCAACGAAAAGTCTATCTCCCCAAACAGTCCCTGACCACGCGGATGCCCTCCGCGATGTCCGCGAAGCGTTGATCCTGATTGCCGACTTCACGCTCGATGAACAACGGCCCGGAATAGCCGGCGTCCTGCAGGGCGCGGATGAACTTGGGGATGTCCACTTCTCCCTTCCCCAGCGGCACTTCCTCGCCCCAGGTGCCGGGGATCTTCGTGCGAATCGCGTCTTTCACATGCACGGTGCGGATGTCCGGGCCCAGGAGTTTCACGGCCTCGACCGGTTCGTCCTTGTCGTACAGGATCATGTTGGCGGGGTCGAAGTTGACTTTCAGGTTGGGGCATTTCAAGTCGTCGAGCGTCCGCCGCAACAGGGCGGCCGACTCCTGCCCGGTTTCAAACGAAACGGTGATCTGCTTCGCGGCCGCCAACTGACTGACGCTGCCGAGCGTATCAAGGAAGGGCTTGCGGGCAGGGTCGCCCACGTCGGGGATGAACCCGGCATGCAGCATGAGGTCGGTCAGGCCCAGCGCGACGGTGCGGTCGAGTGCCCACTTCAGGCGTTCGATGCGTTCGGGCCGCAGGGCAGGGTCGCCGAAGCCGCCGGATTGCTCGATCGTCTTAGGCGTCGTGTAATCCTCGCCGGGGAAGCCGAGCATCGCCCCGCCCAGCCGGAACCCGGCCGAACGGGCAACTTCGGGCATTGCGTCGCCTTCGTCCCATGCGGCATGGTGCGGGTCGCCGCAGGCAATCTGCACCAGGTCGATGCCGAGCCGCTTCGTGAAGCCGAGTAGTTCCGGGATGGATGTGACCTGCAGCGACCAGCTGCAGACGCCGATGGCAAGCGGTTCGATAGTCATCAATTGTTCCCCCAGGGTGTCAGAGCGAAGAAGAATACCGCGCCGGTCCGCAGTGCGACAATCAATATCCGGCCGCTTGGAATCGTCGTGCAGCCACCGCCGGCAGACTACCGCTTCTGGAAAGCCGCGAAGACGACGTCATTATCATTGGTTGGGCGTCTCTCTCACCGTTTGGGCCGTCATTATCACCGTTTGGAATGTCTCTCTCACCGTTTGGGCGTCATTATCACCGTTTTGGCAGTCATTATCACCATTTGGGCGTCATTATCACCCTTTGGGCGTCTCTCTCACGAAGGGTGTGGGTGAAATGAGAACGACCGTTGCGGCCGATCCGGCAGTGACCGGAGGACGTAGGAACCGGATTGTGCGCAGCCGCTTGCGGCGTCGCCCGTCCTGACGGGAACAACCGGCACAGTCGGCCGGGATTATCCAAACTGCCCCGTCGGACTGCTTGCTTGTACAGCCCGGCTTGTGTGTAATGGACGAATCGACTTCGGAGCGGACATTCATGGCGTTGAACTGGCGATGCGGCAAGGGGCACGAGTTTCACGCACTGGCGGCCCCCGCGGCCTGCCCGAACTGCGGCGACACGTTCGTGCAGAGCACTGCCCCCTCAGTTGCCGACTTCCTGAAAACCATTGACCTGCCGGCCCGTTCCGCGGAGCGCGTTCCCACGGACTTCGGTGTGAAGTCCGAAGAGATCCGCGAACAACTCAAGGGCCTGCTTGATACTCCGCAGGACAGTCGTTTCGCGGTAAACGTGAAGGGTTACGAAATCCTCGGTGAATTGGGCCGGGGCGGCATGGGCGTCGTCTACAAGGCCCGGCAGATGATGCTTAATCGCATCGTCGCCCTGAAAATGATCCTCACCGCGGAGCATGCCGGCCCGGCCGAACGGCAACGCTTCCGCACCGAAGGCGAAGCGGTCGCGCAACTGCAGCACCCGCACATCGTGCAGATTTACGACGTGGGCGAGGCAGAAGGCCGACCGTATTTCTCGCTGGAGTTCGTCGATGGCGGCAGCCTGGCACAGAAGCTGGCCGGGCAGCCGCAGAACGCCCGCGCTTCCGCCATTCTGGTGGAATCACTGGCCCGTGCCGTGGCGATCGCCCATGCCGCGGGGATCGTCCATCGCGATCTGAAGCCGGCCAACGTGCTGTTGTCGAACACGATCAACGGGTCGGATGTGCATGGCTCGCTGTCGTCACTGTCGCTGCGGGCGGCCCATCCGTTCGGCATTCCCAAGATCACCGACTTCGGCCTGGCCAAGCGCCTCGAAGGCGGCTCGGGTGCCACGCAAAGCGGTTCGATCCTGGGTACGCCGTCCTACATGGCCCCCGAGCAGGCAGCAGGCAACATCAAGGAGATCGGCCCGACGACGGACATCTACGCGCTCGGCGCGATCCTCTATGAGATGCTCACCGGTCGGCCGCCGTTCCACGATGATTCGCCCTTCGAAACGATCATGCAGGTGATCCGCGATGAGCCGGTTGCCCCGAGCAGCCTTATCCCGAAGGTGCCGCTCGATCTGGAAATCATCTGCCTGAAGTGCCTCGAAAAGAACCCGATCAAGCGCTACGCGACAGCCTTGGAACTGGCCGACGACCTGCGCCGGTTCATCGAAGGCGACCCGATCTCCGCGCGCTCGGCCACGAAGGTCGAACGGGTCCGCAAGTGGATTCGCCGGCACCCGGCCGCTACGGGCTTCATCATTCTGTCGCTTGTCGGCATCGCCGCGATGGTCGGCGGCGCGTGGATCTACCATGGCGAATTGCAAGTTGCCCTCGCCAGCACTAAACGTGAACGCGACAAGCTCGACGACGAACAACGCCGCACACAGGAACGCACCGTTCACCTGATGGTGTCCAACGGCATGTCTCATGTGAACCAGGGCGACTACCTGCGCTCGCTTCCCTGGTTCACCGAAGCGCTGCGAGGTGAACGCAACGGCCCCGCACATGACGAGATGCACCGCATCCGCATCGCCAGCATCTTCCGCGAATGCCCGCGGCTGACGCGCGGCTGGTTCCACAACGGCAAGGTCAACGATGCATCGTTCAGCCCCGACGGCACCACGATCCTGTCCGGCTGTCAGGACGGGGCCGCGCGCGTCTTCCAGATTGCCGACGTCAGCAGTGACGACCCGCTGCTGGTGCTGCAACACCCGGCCTCGGTCACGCGGGCGATCTACTCGCCGGACGGCAAGCATATCGCCACCGTCTGCTCCGATCGCGCCGCCCGGCTTTGGGACGTGAAGACCGGCAAAACAATCGGCGAGCCGATGCGCCACGCCGGCGACATCACTTCGATCACCTTTTCACCCGACAGCCTGCGGCTGGTGACGACCAGTGCCGACCGCACCGCACGCGTCTGGGACGTGCTGACGGCCGAGCAATCACCGATTCTGTTCAAGCACTCCGGAACCGTGAACGACGCGGCCTTCAGCCCCGATGGCAGGCTACTGGCCACGGCAGGGGCCGACGGTGCGGCGCGCGTGTGGGACATCGACACCGGCAAGCCGATCTCGCCGGTACTGCTGCATCAGGCATCGGTGGTACATGCTTTCTTTTCGCCGGACGGCAAGTCCGTACTGACCGCCAGCCAGGACACCACCGCCCGCGTCTGGGATGCGGCGACGGGGGAGGGGCTGACGCCGTACATTCAGCGAGGAACGCCGATCACCGATGCCGGGTTCTCGCCCGGCGGGCAGGACATTGTCACTTCGTGTACGGATGGCGTCGCGCGTGTCTACAATCTTGCGAAACGAGAAGCCCGGCCGTACACGCTTCGCCATGATTCGTCGATCGTCGATGTCTCGATCAGTCCCGATGGGCGCTATCTCGCCACCGGCGGCGACGACAATACCGCCCGCGTGTGGGACAAGGCGACCGGCCTGCCGGTCACGCCGCCGTTGCGTCACAACGGCACCGTGCACCTGGTGACGTTCAGTGCCGATGGAGCATCGCTGCTGACAACATCGCTGGATGGCCTGGTGCGCCTTTGGGACCTTGTCGGCAACCGCCATGCGGACGCGGTCGCCATCCGCCCCGAATCGCAGCGCGAAACGGTCTACGGTCCCGACCGTCGGCGAATGCTGAAAATCGTCGACAACTCGGCAACCATCATCGATACCGGCAGTGGCGAACCGGTCGGCGAACCTCTCAAGCACTCCCTCCCGATCACGGTGGCCAGCTTCAGCCCCGATTCAAAGCGCCTGCTGACCGCAAGCGCCGACCGCACCGCCCGCGTCTGGGACGCGGCCACCCGCTCGCCGATCGGTGCCACCATGCGGCATGGAAG
>Ga0105047_10017631_pt1 | contig 11117 bp, 6 predicted proteins | sample MAT04_FD_78384 | JGI IMG/M metagenome (GOLD analysis project Ga0105047, IMG submission 78384) | Freshwater microbial communities from Lake Fryxell liftoff mats and glacier meltwater in Antarctica - MAT-04 (megahit assembly) | ecosystem: Environmental > Aquatic > Freshwater > Ice > Liftoff...
CCAAAATTTTCATTGAATTCCTATGTAGGTTCATCAGATTATGCTTTTTTGCCCAATTATAGAAATCCAGAGCAATACTTAGCAGCACGTAAAGATGCTGAAATTGCGGAAGGTGGTTCTGTACCATTCTCTGCTATAGAATTGGCAAATATTGCCGCTGGAAAAACAATCAATCCTTTTGACGAAATCAAACAAGCGGCACCGATGTCAAATTATGAGTTGAGTGTTTCTGGCAAAACTGACAAAGTGAACTACTTTTTTTCGGGAGCTTATACAGGGTCAAAATCACCTGTAAAAGGAGATAATTTTACTCGTTTGTCGAGTAGGTTAAACTTGGGCGTACAAGCAACCAACTGGCTGAAAATTGGTATTAATTCGGGCTTTTCTTCGAGAGATAATTCAGGCGTGAGGGCTTCTTTATTAAATACTTCATACCTCAGTCCCTATGCAAGTTTATTTTTAGCAGACGGCGTATCGCCAAATCCGCTTCCTCAAAATTGGGGTTTGGTGTCGAATCCTATTTTGGGTACGCTTTTAAATAATAATAAAGCCATTACCAATATTTTGTTTTCTAACGCTTACGCCGATGTAAGTATTTGGAAAGGAATATCTTATAAATTGAATGCAGGATACACTCGAACGGACTCAAAAAACTTTTTTTACAGCCCCTCTTACCAGCCTTTGAACAGCCGTGGTTCGGGTTCAAAACGACACGGTGAAAGTGAAAATTTGACTTTGGAAAATATCGTAAAATACCAGCAAAAATTAGCCAAAAATCATAATCTTGATTTAACGTTATTGTACGGAATTTATCAATTAACTAACCAATCGTCGTTTTTGTCAAGTCAAAATATCTTTAATGATGCCTTGGGATACAATGCTTTAGAAATTGGGGAAGGATTCGTCATTGATGCAGGTGCTTCGCAAAATAGGCAAATCTCAAGCATGGCAAGGCTTGGCTATAATATTGCAAGTAAATATTTTTTTACCTTAAGTGTGCGTAGAGATGGTTTCTCTGCATTTGGTACAGGGAAAAAGTATGGCGTTTTTCCTGCTGCTGCTTTTAGTTGGAATATAAGTGATGAAAGTTTTTTGAAGAATGTTAAACAAATAGATTTCTTGAAACTACGGGCATCGTGGGGAAGAAACGGAAACCGAGGCGTAAGCGAATACTCTTCTTTAAGCCAAGTAGGACAAAGAAACTATGTTTTTGGGGATGGTTCACCCGCCGCTATCGGTTTAAGCACAACAACGCTTGCTAATCCAAGTCTTGGATGGGAAACTACCGAAAGTTTCAACGTTGGAGCTGACATTCAGGTTTTTTCAAAAAGAATTAATGCTTCTGTCAATTTTTATTCCTCAAATACTTTTGACTTACTGCTCAATCAAACCATTCCAAACACCAACGGTTTTGAGAATTTTTTGAGGAATATTGGCGAAACAAAAAATACTGGTTTTGAATTAGACCTAAAAACCGTCAATGTGCAAAAAGGTGATTTCACTTGGAATACCAATTTGGCATTTTCATTGAATCGAAATGAAGTAGTAAAATTGACGGGCAGAGATCTAAATAAAGATGGCGTGGAAGATGATGACATTGCGAGCGGGTGGTTTATCGGATATCCTTTAGGTTCAAACTACGATTACGTTTTCGATGGTATTTATCAGCAAGGCGATGACCTTTCATTAATACCAGGAGCTAAAATCGGTGATATTAAGTTTAGAGATATTAGCGGACCTGGTGGTATTCCTGATGGTAAAATTACGCCATTAGATAAAATGGTAGTCAGCAATAATCAGGCAAAGTTTAACATGGGTATTACCAACATATTCAGCTACAAAAACCTTAGCCTTTCGGTTGCCTTGAACATTAGAGAAGGTGGATATAGCTCCAATTCGCTTATTAATCCTGGTTCTAATTTTTTCGACCAAGCTAACTTCTTAAATACACCCTATTGGACAGCTTCAAACCCGATTAATACAAATCCAAGAATAAATTACCGTAATCCATTGGGATATGGCTTTTATCAAGACCGAAGCTTTGTGAGATTGCAGGATGTGTCTTTGTCGTATAATATACCTGAAAAATGGCTCAATAAAATCAAAATTTCGGGCTTACAAGTGTATGTGAGTGGCAAAAACCTATACACTTGGACTAAATGGGAAGGTTGGGACCCTGAATTTGGAGGCGGGGGCAGAGACCCTGACAATAATGGACCTTTGTTAAAAACCTTCGTAGGAGGTATTAATCTATCATTTTAAAAAAAATAAACATGAAAAATATAATTAATAAAATAGCCATCGTTATACTTTGCTTACTTACAACCACAGCTTGTAAGGACGATTTTTTGAATGAAGTCCCATTGGATAGGTTTAGTCCTGAAAACTTATTGACGAATGCCGCAGGATTTGATGCGGCGGTGGTGGCTCTTTACGAAGGAGCAAGACAAGAGCATATCATCGCTTCCACTAATTTTGAGTACATGACTGTTGGCACCGACCAAACCCAATGGGGCAGAAATGATTCGAGAGGAAATAAAGATTATAGCTTATTAAACTCAAATTTAGATGCTTCCATTGTTTATTGGGATTGGGCATACAAACAAATGATTGTGCGTGCCAATTTAATTCTTGAGACCATAGATAATCCCGCCCTTACTATTGCTGATGATGCCCGAAAAAACATCAAAGGTCAGGCTTTGTTTTTTAGGGCTTATACGTATAATTTTTTGGCAAATATATACGGGGGAGTGCCTATTGTAAAAAATAGAATTATTGAGCCAAAATTTGATTTCGTGCGTAATTCAAGGGCAGAGGTACTGAACTTTTTGGCTAAAGATTTAGAAGAAGCTACGGCACTTTTACCATTAGAAGTGAAAGACGGCAGAATACCCCGAGCCGCCGCTTTTCACTTATTGAGTGAAGTCTATATCTCCTTGGGAATGGAAACAAAAGATGCCTCGCAGTATGATAAGTCTATCAGTGCAGCAAGTAAAGTCATTAACAAAGAAGCGGGCGATTATCAAATTATGACGAACCGTTTTGGTGCTGCGGCTACCAAACCTGGGGACGTTTTCTCTGATGTTTTTGCCGATGGGCAAATCAATAAATCAGCTGGTAATAAAGAAGTAATGTGGGCTTGGCAGTTTGAGTCCATTACCTTGGGTGGAAGTTATTCAGCCGCCGCCGCCAATAATAGCATACGGTATTGGGCACCAGAATATGATAGACTTCAAACCCCAAATAGAATCTTAAATATATCGCCCGATAGTTTGGGTAGGGGAATTGGGGTAAATTCACCAACCAATTATGCTAAATATGATGTTTGGGCATTAGACCCTCAGGATATTAGAAATTCACGTTTTAATATCAGACGTACTTATTACTATAATAACCCCGCTGACAAGGAATATTTCGGCAAGCCCATTTTAACCAGAAGAGGAGCAAATGGAAATTTATTCATTGTCAAAAATGATGGAACCCTGACCACCATTGTTCTTGATACATTAAGGCAATATTACCCTTATTTCAGAAAAATTGAAGGTGCTTCAATTAACGGGAATATACTTTCGGGCAATACCGCAAAAGATTTTAGCAGAATGAGGGTTGCAGAAACCTACTTACTGCGTGCCGAAGCCTATTTTAGAAAAGGCGATTTAGCGAATGCTGCTAAAGATATAAATGTGGTACGAGCAAGAGCCAAAGCCTCACAAATAAGTAATTCCAGTGTAACAGAAGACTTTATTTTAGATGAACGCACCCGAGAATTGATTGTAGAAGAGCCACGGCTACGCACGCTCATTCGTATGGGAAGGTTGGTGGATAGGGTTAGAAAATACAACTCAGAACCATCGGTGGCAAATGGACCTTCTTCGGGGAAAACCATTCAAGATTTTAATAGATTTTGGCCTATTCCTCAAAAGGTGATAGATGCCAATACAGGGGCAAAGTTAGAGCAAAATCCAGGGTATTAAAATTTAAAAGCAACACTGAAAGAAGGTTAAGTTTTTTACTGACCTTCTTTTCAAACTTATACAATTATGCAAAACCGCAGAGAATTTCTCAAAAAAACCAGTCTTTTTTCAGCAGCAGCTTTATTTGTTCCTTTTATTGTCAATGCCACGGGGAAAAATAATCCAACGATTTTATTGGTATCGGGTTGGCAAGATGTAAACATTGGCGACATTGGGCATACCCCAGGACTACTGCACGTTTTGGAAACGTTTATGCCAAAAGCAACCATTATTTTATGGAAACGGAGCAATGGCGAAGAAGTAAAGAAATTGCTCAATAAAAACTTCCCCAAAGTCAAAATTATTTATGGCGGAGTCAATAAGGACAAAGATGTAGATAATCCAGAACTCATGGAAGTTTTTCAAAGATCCGATTTGATGATTCATGGTTCAGGACCGCTTCTGGTAGGTGCTAATAACTTAGCAAGTTGGATGAAACACACCACTAAGCCTTTTGGTATTTTTGGTACAACGCTTGAAAATCCGAGTAAATATCATCAAGAAATTTTGCAAAAAGCCTCCTTTATTTACACCAGAGAAACCAAGTCCATTGACCATTTGAAAAAAGTGGGTATCACAGGTGAACACGTGCAGTTTGCTCCCGATGCTACTTTTTTTATGAATATCCGAGACGATGACAAAGGAAATGCTTTCTTGAAAGCCAATGGCTTGGAGAATAAAAAGTTTATTTGTGCCATTCCACGTTTACGCTACACGCCCTACCACAAATTCAATCCAAACAATAATGGTTGGGACGAAGCAAGAATAAATAAAGTGGAATCAACCAATGAAAAATATAAAGAAATAGACCACGCTAAACTGCGTGAAGCCATGATTGCGTGGGTGCGAGAAACGGGAAATAAGGTCTTAGTTTGCCCAGAAATGACCTATCAAGTAGATATTATGGACGAATTACTTATTAACCCGTTGCCCGAAGACGTAAAACCATTTATTGTAAAACGAGGATATTGGTTGCCCGATGAAGCGGCTTCTGTTTATGCCAAAGCCCATACGGTTTTGAGTTTTGAATGTCATTCCCCCATCATTGCGGCTGCCAATGGTACGCCATGTTTTTATCTTCGCCAACCCGAAGACACTATCAAAGGGCAGATGTACTATGATTTAGGTTTTGACAATTGGACTTTTGAAATAGCAAAAACCGAAGGCAAGCAAATTGCCGACCGCTTGCGAGAAGTTTGGAAAAATTATCCCAAAGCAAAAGCCGAGCTGAAAGTGAGCATGGATAAAGTCGCAGGTATTTATAAAGCAAGAACAGCAAGCGTAAAAGAAGTGCTAAATAAGGTATAGGCAATAGGTTAAGGTCAGCCGACCAAATCCTTTCATTGGGCATAATTTCTTTTATTTTTTTAATAAGGTGTTAAAAAGTATCTCAAAAACGGGAAACATGATAGGATAAACTGTTTCCAATTTAATTAGTATTTTTCAAAGTTAACATGTTGAAAAATCAGTTTCATTTATATTTTAAATTACTTAGTCCGGCATTTTGTTTGCCTACCTAATTTTGTAAATTTGAAAAATAAATTTTAAAGATGACATAAATGCAAAATCGCCGAGATTTTATTAAAAAAACTTCTCTTGTATCCGCAGGAGTACTTACTTCTTCCAGCCTTTTTTCTTTTATTGGTTCGCCTAACGAAAAAGTTGTTTTGGGCATCATGGGGACAAACAGCCGTGGGTTATTTTTGGCAAAAACTTTTGCTAAATTGCCTAATGTAGAAATTGCCTATATCTGCGATCCTGATGCCAAAGTATTAGAAAGAACAATTTCGGAAATCGAAAAAATAACTGGTAAAAAACCACAAGGTTTCAGCGATGTTCGTAAAATGTTGGAGAAAAAAGATTTTGACGGTATGGCAATTGCTGCCCCCGACCATTGGCATGCACCTGCTGCCATCATGGGTTTGCAAGCTGGTAAAAATATCTATATCGAAAAACCTTGCAGTCATAATCCTCACGAGGGTGAAATGTTGGTTGAAGCAACCAATGAGTACAAAAAATTGGTACAAATGGGTAGCCAACGCCGTACATTTAGCAACGTAAAAGATATGATTGCCAAACTGCACGGCGGAGCAATCGGGCGAGTATATTTTGCTCGTGCGTGGTATGTAAATAACCGCAAATCTATTGGACAAGGCAAAGTTGTTGCTGTGCCTCAGCACCTTGATTTTGATTTATGGCAAGGACCAGCTCCACGCCGTGCCTACAAAGACAATTTGGTACATTACAATTGGCACTGGTTTTGGAATTGGGGAACTGGCGAAGCTCTCAATAACGGCACACATGAATTAGATGTAGCCCGATGGGGTTTGGGGGTAGATTTTCCTAACCAAGTAGTGTCGGCAGGTGGGCGTTACCATTTTCAAGACGACTGGGAAACACCTGACACGCAAACGATTATCTATAATTTTCCGAACAATACGGGTTGCACTTGGGAAGGTCGTAGTTGCAACGGTTTTAACTCAGAAGGTGCTGGTAGAGGGGTTGTTTTTTATGGAGATAAAGGTACAATCGTGTATCCAGGAAGTAACAGTTATCAAATTTTTGACGGAGCAAATAAATTAGTTTCCGAAGTAAAAGACGATACGCCTTTCGACCCAAAAAATGCGGTAAGTCCAACGGAACTATTGGACGCACTTCATTTAGCCAATTTCTGCGAAGCCATTCGTGGAAAAGAGAAAATCAATGCTCCAATTTTGGAAGGGCATAAATCAACGCTTTTGCCACAATTGGGTAATATTGCCTATAGAGTAGGCAGAAACTTAATTTGCGACCCATCAAACGGACATATTTTGAATGATAAAGAAGCCATGAAATTGTGGTCGAGAGAATATGAAAAAGGTTGGGAAGTGAAGATATAAATTAAAATTAATGGTAGGCACCTTATCTTCTTAGTTCGATACTTTGAAGGATTTTTTTAAAAGATAACTTCTTGAATTTTATATATTTGAATAATTATTTAACCCCAAATCTTAACCAAATGAAAATTACATTTTTATTTCTTGTCCTATTTTTGGCATTTAGTGGCTATTCCCAAAGCTCTAAATCTAAAAAATGGATTACACTCTTTGATGGCAAAAATACTACTGCCCTTCGTGGCTACATGATGGACTCTTTCCCCACGGGTGTTTGGAATGTAGAAAATGGTAGCCTTTCGACCAACCCAGCTGCAAAAAATCTAGATTTGATTACCAAACAACGCTTCAAAAGCTTTGAAATGGAATACGAATGGGCAGTCGATAAAGGAGCAAATTCTGGCGTTTTCTTTAATATGCAAGAGGAAAAAGCAATGGTTTCGGGCAATGGAAACAGTCCAAACTGGCTTGACAATTTCGAGATTCAGATCTTAGACGATATTAATTTTAAAGATACGGCTGCCATTCGCTCGGCAGGTTCGTTGTATGATTTGATTCGCCCAATCAACAAAAAATTAAAGCCAATTGGTGAGTTTAACCAAGCAAAATTATTGGTAAATGGTAATCACTTAGAGCATTGGTTGAATGGTATGAAAGTTTTGGAATTTGAAGTGAATAGCCAAGCCTCGCAAGAATTGATTTGGAAAAGCAAGTTTAAAGGAAATCCAAAATTTGCAAAAGCAAACGAAGGACACATTATGTTTCAACATCATGGACAAAAAGTTTATTATAAAAATATTCGTATAAGGGAACTGTAAAAACACTACGGTCTGGTATTGATAGTCCATATTTTTTTGAATTAATCAATAACAATCTATTGACATTCAAAAGATTATAAATAACAATTATTAAAATATTGATTATTAAATGAAAATACAAAGAAGTCATTTTTTACTTAAAAAGCACCAAAAAAGTTCACTTTTAGCTGGATTTTTGATGGTAGTTTTTGTATGTTTTTTATTCACCTCAAGCACTAAAAAGTATGCAAATAATGACTGGACAGCCTATAATGGAGGCGATGACTGCAATCATTTTTCACAACTATCACAAATAAATACCAGAACCGTTGCACAGCTAAAATTTGCTTGGGAATATACTTCTGGCGGAGCAGATACCATAAAAAATACCACTCAAATACAATGTAATCCATTGATTATCAAAGGAATAATGTATGGTGTTTCGGCAGGTTCACAAGCTTTTGCAATAGATGCTGCAACTGGTAAAGAACTTTGGAAAACTAATTTGAAAGACAAGACTTTCAGCATGACGAGCAGAGGAGTTACTTATTGGACTGATGGAAAGCAATCCAGCATTTTTTTTGGTTATGGAGCATTTTTATACGCACTCAATGCCCAAACAGGACAACCAATTTTATCGTTTGGAAAAAATGGCAAAATAAACCTTGTGGAAGGCATCGAACGACCTGGTGCAGATGAATATGTTGTTTGCAATACGCCGCCTGTTGTTTTCAAAAACATTTTAATTGTAGGAACGAGAGTCTCAGAAAGTGCCACGGCTTTATTGGGTGATATTAGGGGTTATGATACAAGAACTGGTCGTAAAATTTGGAGTTTTCATACCATTCCACGTCCAAATGAGTTTGGTTATAAGACTTGGGAGAAGCAAAATTATAAAAATTTAGGCGGAGCAAACAACTGGATGGGCATGGCAATTGACCAAAAAAGAGGCATTGTTTATGCTCCAACTGGTTCGGCGGCATTTGATTTTTACGGTGGAAATAGAAAAGGTGATAATCTTTTTGCAAATTGCCTATTGGCTCTCAATGCTACAACTGGCAAGCGTTTATGGCATTTTCAAACAGTTCATCACGATATTTGGGACAGAGATATTCCTGCTCCACCTAATTTGTTTACCATTACTCAAAATGGTCAAAAAATTGATGCAGTTTCGGTTTTGAGCAAGCAAGGTTTTACATTTGCTTTTGACCGTGTTACGGGTAAACCAATTTTCCCGATTGAAGAACGTCATTTTCCTGCATCAGAAATAAAAGGTGAAAAGGCTTCCAAAACACAACCCATTCCGCTGCTTCCCGAACCTTTTACCCGACAAAGTTTTACTGAAAAAGATGTTAATTCATTTGCAGCAAATCGAGATGAAATCATTGCTCAAGTTCAGAAAGCTACTACTGGTCAGCCCTTTACTCCTTTGGGGAGAAATCGCACTGTTTTTTTTCCAGGCACTGATGGAGGTGCTCAATGGGGAGGTGCAGCGGTAGATGAAAATAGTATCATGTATGTTCCTGCCAAAGAAAACCCCGTTTATAGTTCGTTAATTGAAACGCCAATTTTAGCCAATAGTCAATCACTTTCATCAGGAAAACAACTTTATCAAACGCAATGTAGGGCGTGCCATGGAGCAAATCGTGAAGGTAATGAAGATGGAACATTTCCTTCTCTACAAAACATCGAAGCAAAATACAATGAAGCTGCTATTCTTCAATTAATTTCAAAAGGGCGTGGAAGAATGCCCGCACTAACTCAGCTTAAAGAGAATGAAAGCAAAGCGATTATAGAATTTTTGTTTGGCAAAAACACTACTATTATAGCTGCTAAGAGTACTGAACTTTCATCGTCATCTTATATGCACACTGGCTATAATCGCTGGTATGACAGTGGTGGATATCCAATTAGTAGTCCACCATGGGGAACGCTGACAGCAATTAATATGAATTCGGGAAAGCGAATTTGGCAAATTCCATTAGGAGAATATCCCGAACTAACAGCGAAAGGCATACCCGTCACAGGAACAGACAATTATGGAGGTGCGGCCGTAACAGCAGGTGGTTTGATTTTCATAGCGGCTACAAAAGACCAACAATTTAGAGCCATTGACCGTCAAACGGGTAAAGTTTTATGGCAAGTTGCCCTTCCAGCTGCGGGTTATGCTTCACCAAGTGTTTATGCCGTCAATGGAAAACAATATGTGGTGATTGCCTGTGGTGGTGGCAAACTTAAAACAAAATCGGGAGATAAATATGTAGCTTTTGCCTTACCATAACTGGGGTTGAAATTTCAAAATATCCCATTTTACCGATAAAGTGCAGTATTTTTTCTCTATTTTATTCAAAAATAAACGGGATAAATTCTATTCGAGAGCGTTTCCTACTTGAATAAGATTTATCCCGTTTCTGTTAAAAAACTAACGCTTGAAAAAAATCGCAATTGGTATCGATATTGGTGGCACTCGAACCAAAATTGGTTTGGTAGATTTGGATTTAGGGCAAGTTTTAGCCATCGAAATTTTAGCCACCGAAACCAAAAATGTTCAATTTTTTGAACAAGGACTGAATGCTACAATTAATGCTTTGAAGCGAAAAGCTAAAGAAGAAAATACCCAAATAATCGGTATTGGCATTGGTGTTTCGAGCTTTGTTTTTGAAGATGGCACTGTGGATTCTACTTACGGATTCATGGATTTTATGGAAGACTATCCTTTGGCAAGAATCATTCAAAAAACGCATCAATTGTCTTGTTTAATTGATAATGATGCCCGTTTAGTGGCTTTGGGCGAAGCCATTTACGGAAAAGGAAAAGGGTTTAATCGGGTGTTGGTATTGACACTCGGTACGGGTTTAGGCGTTGGTTTTGTCATAAACCAAAAATTAGATGGCAAATTACCTTTCGGACACATGGCTGGGCATATAAGTATTATTCAAAATGGCATAAAATGTTACTGCGGAAAAATAGGCTGTTTAGAATCACTCGTCTCGGCAACGGGAGTTGTAGCGACAGCTCAACGAATAAATTTTCACGAAAAATATCCAGCAATTCCCTTAACCGTTGAAAGTATTTTCAACGCAAGCGACGCAGGAAATAGAGAGGCAAAAAATATTTTTAACGCATTTATTGAACACCTAAAAATTGGCATTTCCAACTACGTCAATATTTATGCCCCCGACAAGATTATTTTAGGTGGCGGAGTTGCCAAGGGTTTAAAAAACCATTTGCATTTACTGCAAAACGAAACGTTTTTAGGGGCATTTAAAAGTTATAAAACAAGCATAGAAATATCAGATTTAGAAGAATATGCAGGAATTTTAGGCAGTGCTGCTTTATTCAATAACAAAAAGAAGGAGATAGTTAAGTTATGAAAAATAATTCTTGGATAATGTATTCAATTGCCGCCGCCCTTTTTTGGGGTGTGTGGGGCG
>Ga0105047_10017632_pt1 | contig 11117 bp, 8 predicted proteins | sample MAT04_FD_78384 | JGI IMG/M metagenome (GOLD analysis project Ga0105047, IMG submission 78384) | Freshwater microbial communities from Lake Fryxell liftoff mats and glacier meltwater in Antarctica - MAT-04 (megahit assembly) | ecosystem: Environmental > Aquatic > Freshwater > Ice > Liftoff...
AAGATATGCCGGATTGGATGAAGGAGTTACAAGCACCCACTCCGGCTGAGGCTGCGCAGGCCTCGACTGAAGCACCGGCCGCAGATGATATGCCGGATTGGATGAAGGAGTTACAGGCGCTTGCCCCGGTTGAGGATGTGCAGGATTCGCAGGATTCGCCTGAAGCACCGGCCGCAATTCTAACGCCGGTGGAAGATATGCCGGATTGGATGAGAGATATGCAGTCGGCCACCCCGGCTGCCGATGTTCAGGCTGCGCCTGAGGCTTCAGCAGAAAATGCATCTGACTTACTCAGCGCTATGCCCTTTATGGCAGGCATCACCCCGCAGACTGGCACGCCTTCCAGCGCAGATTTACCCGATTGGCTGAATGAAGCAACCGGAGAAAAAACTGTTATACCAGGGGAAACGACAGGGCCATTTGGTAGCGACGCGATTGACAATTACGCGCTTTCGGGCGGTCTTGATGAAACTCCAGACTGGCTAAGTGCGCTTGGCATCCCATCAACAAGCTCTGGGATTGCCAGTCCGCAAGATATCCAAAAGCCAGATTCTGAAGAAGTAGACTTCTTTGGCGTAGGACTGCCCGATTGGCTGGGCGGCGCCGCGGTTGGAGATGGTTCCCTCGAAGCCCTGCCGGAGCTGCCAAAACAGGTATCGAAGGACCTGCCTGTACAGCTGCCAGCCGTACCTGGTGGGGCCCCAATCGCTGGAGCGCAAAGCGAACCAACACTGGCGACATCTTCCGATGCAGAAAACATCGATTCCATTTTTTCGATGGATATGCCCGAATGGCTTTCCGGTTTTTCGGCGGCTGATGTAAATCAGAATGCTGCAACCAAGGCAGCAACAACACTCGAAGATAGTGGTTTAAGCCCTGCGGAACTTCCATCGTGGGTGCAGGCAATGCGCCCCATGGAAGCAGTCATGGCGGAGGCCGGTGAAAATGAGGACGATCAGGATGTTGAAAATAATGGCCCGCTGGTGGGGTTACGCAGCGTTTTACCGGTTCAGTCGGGCATGCCAAGCGAACACAAATCAAAGCCGTACGGTCTAAAATTATCTACCTCCGAGACCCAACAGGCACAGGCAGCTCTGCTTGAGAGCTTGCTGACATCTGAAAGCACTCCAAAGAAAGTCGCAGGGCGCGCCAAACAGACTGGCAGCCGCCCGTTGCGCTGGCTGATCGCCGTTTTGCTGCTTTTGATCATCCTGCTATCGTTGATCCTGGGAACCTTGCTCTTCCCGCGTGCGCAGGTGATGCCCGACCAAAGCCCGGTGAGCGCATTTATATCCGTTGCAAATGGACTATCGCCCAATGCGCCTGTACTGGTAGTCGTTGATTATCAACCTGGATTTGCTGGAGAACTGGAGGCTGCCGCCGGGCCAGTAATCGAACAGTTAACCAAAAAGAACATCCCGATCGCTTTCATTTCCACTTCGCCGGTAGGTCCTTACCTGGCTGACCGCCTGCAAAAAAAATATGCGAGTGGGTATCAATTAAATACCAACTATGTTAACCTGGGTTACCTGTCTGGTGATGGGGTTGGCATCAAAGCCTTTGCCGAGCAGCCGGCTGCCACTGTTGGGCTGGATAGCGTTCTGGGAAATATGTGGGCGGCACCCGCCCTGGCCGGAGCCACGATCAACACAGCCACACGGCTGTCAAACTTTGGTGCGATCATTGTGATGACCGACAACCCGGATACCGGGCGGTTGTGGATCGAACAGGCGCACCCGTTAACCAATACCAGCCCGATGCTGATGGTTGTCAGCGCCCAGGCTGAACCGATGATCCGGCCTTATATGGCTTCTGGTCAAGTGGAAGGGATGGTGGCTGGTCTGGAAGGCGCAGCCATTTATGAAAACGCGCTGGGTACAACAGCAAATAGCGGCATCAGACCCTACTGGGATGCTTTTGGAATGGCGATGCTCACGGCGGAATCTTCCATTTTGATCGGTGGGATATGGAGCTTTATCTCCGGCTGGCGTTCCCGCCGTGCCACAACAGAACAGGATGAGGTCTAAGATGCCGGGTATTCTTTCCATCGATCTAATCACCGGCTTTCTTAGCTTTTTGTTCACTGTGCTGATCTTAAGTTACCTGGTGGGCGACAACCCGGGCTTTCGTTTGGCAGTGCACGCTTTTACTGGGGTTTCAGCCGGTTATATTGCGGTGATCGTTTTGCAGCAGGTGATTGTTAATAAGATGATCCTGCCGCTATTTACCGGCGCAATCCTGGTGAAACTGCTCATGCTCTTCCCACTGGTCTTGAGCCTGCTGCTCCTGGGAAAAATGTCATCGCGGCTGGAGTGGATGGGCCGCCCGGTGGTGGGTCTGCTGGTTGGAGTAGGCACGGCCACGGCAGTCACAGGGGCTGTGCTCGGAACACTCTTTCCCCAGGTTTTGGCCGCGGCACAGCCCTTTTCACAATCGAACAGCGGCGGCCTGGCGGGGACTGCATTAACCGGCGCGCTTGCACTTCTGGGAACGATTGTCAGCCTGGCTTATTTTCAATTCACAGTGTCTGGTAAGAATGCCGCCACGGGCAAACGCGGCAGGGTTATGAGTTTATTGGCCTTGCTCGGACAGGTATTCATAGCCATAACTCTGGGCGCTATTTTCGCCGGGGTGCTGGCGGCAGCATTGACCGCGCTGATCGATCGAATGCAGTCGCTTGTTTTATTTGTCGATAAGCTCTTAACCATGTTCATCTACTAACCTCTTATGCCAACTTCGCTTGCAGAAGGTAACTCATTGATGGCAATCGAGATCGGCGCAATTAACACGCGCGCCGCTTATTTCGATGTGGTTGAAGGCCGCTACCGCTTTATTGGTGTAGGCCAATCTCCCACCACTTCCAACGCGCCAGTACATAACGCTATGATTGGCGTGCAGCTTGCCATCGAAAACTTGCAAAACCTGATTGGCAAACCCTTGATGGACGAAGAAGGACGCCTGATCATTCCTTCCCTGCCCGACGGCTCGGGCGTAGACAACATGGTGGGCACCCTGTCAGTGGGTGCCGCCATCAAAACGCTTGTGGTTGGCCTGCTGCCGGATGTATCTGGAAAATCGATAGAAAGCCTGGCGCAGACCAGCTATACCCAAATCGTTGATTCTCTCAAGCTCAACGATCCGCGACACATGGATGAACAGGTTAATGCAATTGTGCAGTACAGTCCTGAGCTGGTGCTGATCGCCGGGGGAGTAGACGGCGGGGCCAGCAATTCCATTCTCAAGCTGCTGGAAGTTATTGGTCTGGGAATTTACCTGCTGCCGGATGCCAAACGTCCCGTGGTTTTATATGCAGGCAACAACCAGTTGGCCCGCGAGGTTCAATCTGCGCTAAAGAACATTGCATCGCATGTATATGTCAGCCCCAACATCCGGCCATCGCTGGATGTTGAAGACCTGACGCCCGCGCAGCGCGAACTTGCCAACATCGTAGTCAAAATTCGCCAGAAGCAAATGCCGGACCTGGTTCAAGTCAGTGAACTTTGCGGTGGGATCATTTTGCCTTCCTCGTATGCGCAAGGGCGCATGATCCGCTTCCTTTCGAGTTATTTCAGCTCTGGGAAGGGCGTCTTAAGCCTGGATATTGGCGCTTCTGCTATTTCGATGGGCGCCTCATTTGGGGGTGATTTACACCTGAATGTTTTTCCACAACTGGGTCTGGGGGAGGCACTCTCAGGGCTGCTGAAACTGACTGCCCTCGATGAAATCGTGCGCTGGCTTCCGATGGAAATCAGCCCGGAGAGGGTGCGCGATTACCTTTATCAAAAATCAATCTATCCGGGTGTCATCCCAGCATCAAAAGAAGAACTGGCGATTGAGCAGGCGATTGTGCGGCGAAACCTGCAATTAGCCACGCGCCTAATGATTCAGCGCCTGCCCGGTCAATTCAGACCCCGTTCAGGTCTTTTACCTTCCTTTGAACCCATCCTGGCGGGCGGGGCCGCCATCACTGGCGCAGCGACCCTGGCTCAAAAGCTGCTGATGCTACTGGACGGCCTGCAGCCGACTGGCATAGCCACGCTGGCAATCGACCAATATAATCTACTGGCAATGCTGGGCGCCTGTGTAGAAGTAAACAGCCTGCTGCCAGTGCAAGTGGTTGATTCTGGCGCGCTGGCAACGCTGGCCACGGTCATTTCACCCATCAGCAATGTAAGTTACGGCACCCCGATTGTGCGCGCCAAATTGATCTATGAAGACGGCTCGGAGATGACCAGCGAAGTTAAGATGGGCAACTTACAGATCCTGCCGCTGGAAAATCGCCAGAGCGCCCGTTTGCAGCTGCGCCCTTTGCAGCACGCGGATGTGGGTCTTGGCCCAGGCCGCGCTGGAGAGGTAGAAGTCAGCGGCTCAGCGATGGGCGTTGTCATTGACGCACGCGGACGCCCGCTGCAATTGCCATCTGAGGCTGCTCAACGCCGCGCGCTCGCCAAAAAATGGCTTGTTACCCTGGGAGATGACTAATATGCTGGCATCCTTTACTCACATTCTCCCGCTTACGACTGTTGTTCGCAAACGCATGCTGCCCACCGCAGGCCACGTAATCGTCAAGGTTGGTCAAAAAGTCAACTCCACCGATGTAATTGGTGAAGCTGTGATAGGGCGCAAGCATCTGATTGTGGATATTGCGCGACTCTTGCGCATTTCACCGCGGAATGCGGCAGCCTGTACCAAAGTTAAAAAAGGGCAAAAACTGGCCAAGGACGAATTAATCGCCGAAACCACTGGCCTGTTTTCGCGTGAAGTCAAGGCGCCCGTCGAGGGGCGTGTGGTGGCGATGGGCGGCGGCAAGCTGGTGCTGGAAACTGGCGGCGCGCCATTTGAATTAGTTGCAGGAATCCCCGGTACAGTCACCGAAGTCATACCCGACCACGGGGCGATCATCCGCGCCACAGGAGCAGTCATTCAGGGCGTATGGGGTAATGGGCGACTCGAAACCGGCGTTATGATCAGTATCATGGATCGCGCCGATGAAGTCTTTGATCCCAACCGTCTGGATGTAAGCATCCGCGGCTCGATCATCCTGGGCGGGTATGTGGATAATCCGGCTGTCCTAAAAGGTGCGATTGAGCTGGCAGTGCGCGGGTTGATTCTTTCGAGCATGTCGCCTGCACTTCTGCCGCTGGCGATGCAGGCCGTTTTTCCAATTCTGCTTGTGGATGGGTTTGGTTCGCGCCCGATGAATGCCAGCGCTTATAAATTGTTGAGCACCAACAACAGGCGCGACATCGCGATCAACGCCGAGACGTATGACCGCCTGAAGGGTTCCCGGCCGGAGGTATTCATTCCTCTGCCTGTTTCTCAAGAACCGCCTGAAACGCGCGAAGTAGAAGCGTTTGCCACCGGACAAACCGTGCGCGTCATCAACCTGATTGGCCCTGCGCAACTGGGCAAGCTGCAGCAATTAAACGCCAACCCGGTAAGCTTGCCCAATGGGCTGCGAGCCAAAACTGCCGTAGTACGCCTGGAAAGCGGAGACCAGATTACTGTTCCGCTCACCAATCTGGAAGTGCTGGGGTAAAATATACCCAATCAAGTGAGGAGAAAATAACCATGTCCAATACATTTGTTTTCGATGATAACGAAACCCTGCCCGGCACGGGCGCATCTGCTCCAGAAATGTCCGGGCCAGATGAGCCGCAGCCGGAAGGCGGCGAAGGGAACAACAGAACCTTTCTGATCGCTGCGATCATCCTGGGTGGTATCGTCTTGCTCTCGCTGATCTGTATGGCTGTTTATGCGCTGCTCATCTTGCCGGGTCAAAAAGCCAACATCCAGAAAACATCTGAAGCCAACCAGGCGGCTGTAGTAATGGCTACCAATGTATCGATGGAAACACAGGCAGCAGCGCTGTTTACGGCCACCCTGCCGCCCTCGGAGACGCCTCAGCCGGTGCCCACTGAAACGGCTGTCGTCGTTTTTGCGACAAACACTGCCTTGCTTCCGCCCACGACCGAACCGGCAACCGCCACATTTGAAGCCATGCAAACCCAGGTGGCCGTTAACATGTTGACCGCGGCGGCCACATCGGGTACTTCAGGCGTTGCAGGCGCCGCTGGTGCAGCCGGAAGCGGAACCCAGGGTGCAGTTGGTGCAGCGGGAACAGCCGGAGCGCAGGGAACTCCGGGCGCTGTCAGCACCCAAGAGCTGGCCAAGACCGGGTTTGCGGATGAAGTTGGCCTGCCAGGCTTGTTTATCATCACCATCATCCTGGTGGCGGTCATTTTGCTAGCCCGCCGTTTGCGCCAATCGCCGATGGCGCACTAAATCTTTCCAACAAACAGTAACGCCCGGGCGGAATAAATCCTGCCCGGGCGTTTTCGATTTTAATTTCAATAGTGTGGATCCTGGTTCGCAAAGCCATTCCGTAAGCGAACCTTTAGCAGAAAAAGAGCGCTTTTGTGCTGATCGAAACCCTTTACACCACGCTGGCAGCGACCTGCTGCCCAAAGCCCAGAAGTTCTTTGACCAACTGCATCGAGCGGCCTTCTGAATATACACGGAGGACTGGCTCTGTACCTGAAGGGCGAATCAGCAGCCATGAGTCATCCGCCATGATGTATTTGACTCCATCCAGGGTGGAAACTTCTGCAACCTTGACACCGCCAATTTCCAGCGGGGCATTTTTGACGAGCATATCGGTCATTTCCTGCTTTGCGACCGGGCGGCCCAGGCGCAAATCGGCACGCTCATAAAAGGCGGGGCCAACCTCAAGCAGCAATTCGGTCACCAGTTCGCCGAGAGTCTTTTTGGCCTGCGCCATGATCTCGACCAACAGAAGACCCATGATGGGTCCGTCGCCCTCGGGGATGTGGCCCTTAAACGAAATACCGCCCGATTCCTCGCCGCCAATCAGCACATCCTGGGTCATCATGTAGTCAGCGATGTGATTAAAGCCAACGGGCGTTTCAAAAACGGGCAACCCGTAACGCTTTGCCAGACGGTCGATCATGCGCGTGGTGGAAACCGTGCGCACCACCGCGCCTGTCCAACCGCGAATTTCGACAAGGTGACGCAAAGCCAACGCCATGATCTTATGCGGGTCGACAAACTGCCCGCGTTCGTCCATGGCGCCAATGCGGTCGGCATCGCCGTCAGTGGCAAGGCCAAAGTTGCCCAACCCGGCGCCCAGGGCGCCGGTGAGCGCGCCCAGGTTCTTGGCGATTGGCTCGGGGTGAACGCCGCCAAAGCCGGGGTTCATTTCGCCGCGTACTTCGGTAATTTCACAGCCTGTGCCCTGCAAAAACGAGCGTATGGCCCCACGGCCGGAGCCGTACATTGAATCAACCACAAAACGCTGCGGGTTTTCCGCGATCATGTCAGTATTGATGAGCGTGCGCAAATGGTCAAAATAGACTGGCAGCGGGTTAAATTTCTGGATGAGACCAAGCTGCCTGGCCTGGTTGTAATCCATCAGGTTGGGGCCACGCGCCTGTTCTTCGTTATCGTTGATATATACTTCCACCCGGCGGCATTGTTCGGGCAGCGCTGAACCACCGTAGGCAGCCTTGAGCTTGATGCCGTTGTAGCGAGGAGCATTGTGCGAGGCGGTAATCATGACCCCACCCGCCGCCCGGTGGTGCTTGACTGCGTAGGAAATGGCCGGGGTGGGCGCATCTGCCTGGGCCAATAGAACTGTGAAACCGTTGGCGGCCAGCACACGCGCCACATCCGTTGCGTAGCGGTCTGAAAGGAAGCGTGTATCAAACCCTACGATGAATTTTTTAGGATCAACATTGGGGCTGGAACTTAAATCCCAATGCTCAGAGGCTGCGGAATCCGCAATCGCCTGGGCCACCATGCGCAGGTTACTGAATGTAAACGTATCCGAAATGACGGCGCGCCAGCCGTCTGTGCCGAAATGAATTGGCATTGTTGTTACTCTCCATAAAAAAATTTGGGTGGATTTAACTTGCACGCTCAAGAGATTCTGGTAATTCTGCCTAAATTATAGCGTGTATTACGGGTGGGACAAGAATTGGTGGGGCCGTGCCGAGGTGGTGACAAACTGGTCTAAGAGACCGATACCCGATAGCCAGTCGCAGTTCCCAGAGTATTCAGGCGAATAATATCCTGTTCAATGGTGTCAATAAAGCCATTCCCAGGCTTTATTGACTGCTTAAATTGTGGCAATTCTGCTGTTTGTTCAACCAGCAAGATATGTTTCAGCCTGGTGTTCTTGAGTTCCTGGACCAGACTGGCATTGAGGGGTCATTTACTGATCCATTTTGTCGAGCGCCAATTCTGATTTGCTAATCACAATCCCATCCACGTCGATATAAATAAATTGACCCGGGACAAAATCCACCCCGGAAAAATGTACGGTCACCTGGGCAGCGCCTTCGTTATTTTTCGCGCTTTTTTTGGGGTGGGTACCCAGCGCCAGCACGCCAATATCCAAATTGGCGATCTCATCTGAATCGCGAATGCTGCCATGGATCAATATCCCATTCCATTCGTTGTTTAATGCAAGCGCGGCAAGCATATCCCCCAATAGCGCGCATCTGCGCGATCGACCGCCATCCACCACCAAAATCTTCCCTTTGCCGCTTTTTTCGATGGCAGTTCGCACCAAGCTGTTATCTTCAAAACATTTAACGGTTTCAATTTGACCGAAAAATTCTTTCCGTCTGCCATAGCTTATAAATCCGATGGGCTCAGCTATGGTTATCTGTTGACCATATTTATCGCACAGGTCCGATGTTTTCATTGGGTGGGAACTCCTGGAAAATCTGGTATCAACCAGCGTATTTCTTTCAGGCACTAAATGCAGCGCCAGCTATACCCAACACGGCGCAAATAAACAAGGTACCATGTGCACAAGGCACCATTTTGCGTTCTTTTTTGAGCGGAAAACCGCAATTTGTGGCTGTGGGTATTCTATATGCCTTCTCATTGCTAAGAAAACAGTAGTTCGTTACCAATAATAAGAGTACGCCAATTTTGGAATCGACGCACTCTTAGTCGTTGCTTTCAACACACTTTGAATAGCTTTTTTAAGTTAATCACATTTTGCGGCACATTGATTTTGAAGGTGCAATATTTTTTAGGGAGAACCCGAAGGTGTGGCCATCAGGATAAGGTCGAGAATCACCCAACCGTTGATATCGCCCGAAGGGGTCTTGATGATGACATGCACCCAGGTGACCCCATTCAGCTTGACAGGCGGGTCTTCCAGTATCTCCGCCAGGTAGCCGTTCATTACAGTGGTTATGCTGGTTCCGCCAGGCTTCATGCGAACCATTACGCCCCCGGACTCAGATTGCACCTTGCCATAGATGGGTGTGGGCAACAGTGTGGGAGTGGCAGTCGTTGTCTGGGTGGGGGTTCCACTGGAGGAACGCAGTGTGGCAGGCGGCAATGGGGTGACGCTGGCAGTGGCAGGCTGAGTAAGCATTGGCGTTTTGGTGGCAAGAGATGCAGGCAGACTGCTTGCAATCGGGCTGGGGGTCTGGCTGGCAAGCGGTGTGGCTGAAGACTGCTCGCCCTGTACATTGATCAGGCTGCCCACGCCTGCAAAACTGGCCAGGATCAGAAGACCTGCCGTAATCGCGATGGCTGCCAGCAGATACCCGCTGAATTTAATCGGACGGAAACCCATATAAAAGAAAACAATGAGGCTGACCACCAGGGAAAGCGCCGCATGCACCATCAACACCAACCCAGCCTGGGGCCACAGACCTTCCACGCCAGAACCCAACCCAAAGCCTGCCGCGCTGGCTGGCAGATAGATCTCGTAAGCAACCATCAGGCTGGCTACAAGGGGTTTATCATCGGATTGGATGAAGGCAAAAACCATCAAGACTGATCCGATGATCAGCATCAGCAGATCCGGCCACCACAAACGCGAATGGTAAAAAGCCTGCGAGGAAGTGAGTGGTTGGAATAAGCGCGAGGCAAGGCCAGCCAGCAAGCCAACCCCAAAGACTGTCAACAGTGCGATCAACACACCGCCGAGGGTCTGCCCAAATAAACGCAGTTCGCCACTTGCCAACGATAAAGCTGTATTGACCCAGGGAGCCAGCAGCGGGGCTACCAGGATACCCATGATCAGGACAGCCGGAGCATCGAGAATGTATCCAATTGCCAGAACGCAGGCGCTGAAAAAAGAAAACACAAAGAAATCAAAAGTGGGCGCTGCGCGCCTGACAATCGATTCAAAGCGTTCCCCTAATTCGCTGGCATCCGGGCGGCCGGCCAGGCGTGCTGTTCGCCTGCGGCGGCGCAAGGTGGATTGAGCGGCAGGCTCGGTCCCTGCAGGCAGCGGAAGAGATTCCTGGGCGCTGGCAGGCTGTGGGCCGCGCTCTGGCGCTGTAAAATGAAGCTCATCCAACTGCCGCCGGAAAGCCGCCATATCATCTTCGATGCGTGATTCGCCGAAATCGGGGTCTGGCTCATCGTTCGGCCCGGGATCGGGCTTTTGAGGCGGCTGCGGTTCATCGATAATGGGGTTCTCGTCTTCAGGGTTCGTCATTTACGCAAACTCGCAATCAATCGTAAGGGGTTATTAAATAAATCAAGGGCACTCAAAATATCGGGGAGCAACAAATGTGATGCGTTCAGTGCTTCCACCGCCAAGCCCTCCACGGATAAGACGCAGATACCAAGCGCAGCATTTTTCAGCATCAGGCGATCATTGGCGCCCTGTCCGATGGCTGCCACGCTATGCGCACCAAGGTGAGTCACATATGCTGCTTTTTGTTCCGCCTCGTTGCCAGGTTGAATGATAATTGCTTTCATATTCAGCAGGTGGTCAATCGCTGCCTGAGTTCCGTGCGTATCGGCCGTGAGCAAGTGAATGCTCAAGCGATCGCGCAGCAAGCCGATGCGTTTGGCAACGCCTTCAAGCAGTATACCATCCAGCGCGAGCGTGCCGTTCACATCCAGCACCAGATGCTCAATTTGCAGATCGCCATGACCCGGTATTAACAGTTCAATCATACTCCCATTATACAAGGGTTGTCAGCAAGGCGCGAGATTCGACATGACCCTATAATGCGGCGGCACAGAAAAAATACTGGTATGGTTTTTAAGATGATTGCGGTGGTACTTGCGCCCTATCCCCCTGCCCCCTTTCCCGCTGGCAAGAATAATTTTTC